>ERZ791615.12-NODE-12-length-130675-cov-7.83232_pt1 | contig 130675 bp, 122 predicted proteins | sample MGYA00510273_ERZ791615 | MGnify/ENA primary metagenome ERZ791615 (study PRJEB30046, sample SAMN00715185) | human gut metagenome | study: EMG produced TPA metagenomics assembly of the A metagenome-wide association study of gut microbiota in type 2...
CGTATTTGGCAAAGGCGGCATCGATATGTTTCTTGCTGTAATAGTTGAACTGGCGGATTCTCACTTTCGGCACTTTATGTTGCCTTGTGTAAGTCCACACCCATTTAGCGTTGACTTTGTATTTTTCTGCAATCTCTTCGGCTGTGCAATACTCAGAGATGTCGAAGTCCTCTTTGGGCACGACACGCTCGTAAGGTTTGGTTTTCATCATCAGTTCAATGTCAGCACGGCGGATGAGTGACTTCTTGCCGCTGATGCGTGAAGCCCGAAGTTTGGATTCCTTTACCAATTTATATATGTACTGTCTGGTTACGCCTATTAACTTTGCTGCTTGGGCAAAAGAGAAGAAATCCTGCCCCTCGGCGGCTTGTCGAGGTTGCAATAATTCTTGCGACCGTTTCAACTGTCGCTTACGTTCCCGGATGCGCTCCTTGTAGCCAAGATTGGAACACTGATGGCTACAATAACAGGTCGTTGTTTTTTGAGCTATGAATGGCTTTCCGCACCATTGACAAATCTTTCTTACTTCCATATTTTCTCGTTTATATTGGCGGTAATTTCGCCTTATTTCTCCCGATTTTTGTCAACACATGTAAACCACTGTCAACACACGTCAACTAATGCGTCACTGTGACATTCGGGTTAACCGTGAATTTCTGTCGTGGTAGAAATATGATAGAAAAATATGGATAAAAACCGTTATCTCCAAATACGGATTGGAAACCGTTAAAATAGAAAAGTCACTGAAATACAGCGACTTTATTCTAAATGGTTATGGTTGCTTATGGCTATTTCCAAGCCATCACTTTCCGATGCAAAAATGCTTAAAAATATTCCCCAAAACCTCGTCTGTCTCAATTGTTCCGCCTACGATTTCTCCTAGGTGGTAAAGACATTCACGAAGATCCTGGCTTACCAGATCCCCGGAGAGCTGCATAGCCAGTCCGTCCTGTACACGGTGGATAGCTTCCAGTGCACGGCTCAGAGCCTCGTAATGGCGGATATTGCTTACCACTACATCATTCTGCGACAGGTCGGGCAGGGCAGCGAAGTCCACCAGTTGTTTCTGGAGCATAGCAAGCCCTTCTTTCTGCTTGGCTGAAAGGGAAAGCACACAGGCATCTTCAGGCAAATCGGGGAGAGCCGCTTTCAGCTGCGCAATCCGTGCATCGGTCGGTTCCGCAGTCTCTGTAATTTTATTGGAAGAGTCTGCCGGCGAAAGCAAATCCACCTTGTTGAGTACGATGACCAGATGTTTGCCTTCGCACCGTGGCAGGATTTTGTCGGCCAGCTGATGATATTGTTCTTCGGCACAGGTTGCGTCGATGACCCAGAGTACGATATCAGCCTGATCCAGTTTCTGGAAGCTCCGTTCGATACCTAAACTTTCGATGGTATCAGTCGTTTCGCGGATACCGGCAGTATCGATGAAGCGGAAAGTGATACCTCCCAGATTCATGGTGTCCTCAATGACATCGCGTGTGGTGCCGTGGATGTCGCTCACGATGGCGCGTTCCTCGTTCAGGAGGGCATTCAGCAGGGTTGATTTTCCGGCGTTTGTTTCGCCCACGATGGCCACGGGCACTCCGTTTTTGAGGGCATTGCCCACGCTGAATGTATCAACCAGGTGATGGATGACCTGCTCAATCTGACGGGCGATGGCTTCCAGTTCCGAACGGTCAGCAAACTCCAGTTCCTCGTGGTCGCTGAAGTCGAGTTCCAGTTCCATGAGGGAGGTGAGATGGAGCAGCTTGTCGCGCAGAACGGCCAGTTCACGGCTGAATCCGCCACGCATCTGGTTCATGGCCATGCGGTGAGTAGCGGCAGAAGTGGAAGCAATGAGGTCGGCCACAGCTTCGGCCTGGCTCAGATCCATCTTGCCGTTCAGGAAGGCGCGCTGGGTATATTCACCCGGTCCGGCGGCACGGCATCCTTGCCGGATGAGAAGCTGCATCACTTGCTGGAGAATGTAGCTTGAACCGTGGCAGGAGATTTCCGTAGAGTCCTGTCCCGTATAGGAATGAGGCGCACGGAATAGGCTGACCAGCACTTCATCGATGATTTCTCCTTCGGGGGTAAGAATGTGACCGAAGGTGAGGGTATAGGGTGCGCGTTCTGCCAGCGGTTTGCCGGATACGGGTTTAAAGATGCGGTCGGTGAGGGTAATGGCTTCCGGACCCGACACACGGATGGTGCCGATGGCTCCACCTTGGGCGGTGGCGATGGCACAGATAGTATCTTCAGTTTGTAATATGTTCACGTGCGTAGTTCTTTTTAAAATCCTTGCAAAGATACGGTTTTCGGGTTATATCCGGAAGCGGAGCCGACAGATTTATGCGTGGGCATAGAGGGTTTTCACCAGCAGGTCAACAACCTTTTCGAGGTATTCGCGATCGGTTTCGTCGAATGTGGCCAGTTGGTCACTGTCAATGTCAAGCACGCCCCGCACTTCTCCGGCAGCTATTATCGGTACAACGATTTCGGAGCGGGAGAGGGAACTGCAGGCGATATGGCCGGGGAACTGGTCTACGTCGGGCACGAGCTGGGTACGGGCTTCAGCCCAGGCGGTGCCGCATACGCCGCGTCCTTTTCTGATGCGGTAGCAGGCCACGCTGCCCTGGAACGGACCGAGGTGAAGTTCGCCTTCGTGTACGAGATAGAAGCCTACCCAGAAGAATCCGAATGCTTCTTTCAGGGCGGCACTGGTATTGGCCAGTATGCTGATTTCGTTTTTCTCGCCTTCAATCAGTGGGGCGAACTGTTCAAGAAACTGGAGGTAGCGCTGACGCTTGTCGGTAAGGTTGGATTTGAAACTTGCTTCCATGTGTGTGAGTTTTCAGACATAAAAACAGGTTCTCCTCCGTAGAGGGGAACCTGTTGGTTGATAATAAGTTTGTTAAATTCTGTCGAGTACGACTTTGATCAGGTCGTCAATCTTGTTCTTGTATCCGGTATTGGCTTCCTTTGCTACCCGGTTGGCTATGACCATGCATACGGTAGTAGCCTTGTGGCCTTGCAGACGGGCCAGACCGGCCAGGGCAGAGCTTTCCATTTCGAAGTTGGTGATGCGGTGTCCCTGATACTCGAAGCTTTCGATTTTTTCGTTCTGGTGCGGATCGGCCAGCGGAATACGGAGCTGACGTCCCTGCGGACCGAAGAAACCGCCGCAGGCTACTGTTACGCCGCGCACCATGTCCGTACCGGCAATGCGGTCTACCAGCTCTTCATTGGCATGGATCACGTAGGGAGCCGGCGCACAGAGATTGCCTGCCCATCCCAGGTGGTTGAGCAGGGCGCGTTCCATGGGCAGGTCGCATACGGCGTTACGTCCTTCGTAGAAGTTCAGGAGTCCGTCAAATCCTACGGAGATGGCGGAGCAGATGTAAGTTCCTACGGGAGTATAAGGCTGCAGACCGCCGCAGGTACCGATACGCACGATTTCCAGCTGGCGGAAGGTATCATTCTCTTCGCGGGTCTGGAAATTGATGTTGGCCAGTGCGTCGAGTTCATTCATTACAATGTCTACATTGTCACATCCGATACCGGTGGAGGTTACCGTGATGCGTTTTCCCTGGTAAGTTCCGGTGATGGTACGGAATTCACGGCTTTCTACTTCACATTCTTTAGTGTCGAAATGGGAGGCCACGAGTGCCACACGTCCGGGATCGCCCACCAGAATGACTTTATCCGCCAGATACTCCGGTTTTACGTGAAGATGGAACACTGAGCCGTCTTCATTGATAATCAGTTCTGAGGGTGGAAAATACTTTTTCATATAAATTGCTTTTTAGTCGTTAAGTAGTATGTAAAGTTATTGTTGTTGTCATATCATTTGCCGATGGGATCATGGCTGGCGGGATGGGAATCCGGCCGGGCAATGCTGCTTCGCATGTCGGTATCAGCCTGGATGTTCTTCATCCGGTAGTAGTCCATGATACCGAGGTTGCCACTGCGGAAGGCTTCGGCCATGGCCTTGGGTACTTCGGCTTCTGCTTGGATCACGTTGGCACGGGCTTCTTCGGCTTTGGCTTTCATTTCCTGTTCCAGGGCTACAGCCATGGCACGGCGCTCTTCTGCCTTGGCCTGGGCAATGTTCTTGTCGGCATTGGCCTGGTCCATCTGAAGGGCTGCACCGATGTTGCGGCCGATATCGATGTCGGCAATATCAATGGAGAGAATCTCAAAGGCAGTACCGGCATCCAGTCCCTTGCGCAATACGAGTTTGGAGATGGAGTCGGGGTTCTCAAGTACTGACTTGTGGTTCTCGGAAGAACCGATAGAGGATACGATACCTTCGCCTACACGGGCCAGTACCGTGTCTTCACCGGCACCGCCCACCAGCTGGCGGATATTGGCACGTACGGTGACGCGGGCCTTGGCGATCAGCTGGATACCGTCCTTGGCTACGGCTGTCACAGGAGGTGTGTCAATGACTTTCGGATTGACCGACATCTGTACCGCTTCGAACACGTCACGTCCGGCCAGGTCAATGGCTGTTGCCATCTGGAAAGGCAGGTCAATGTTTGCTTTGGAGGCCGAAACCAGGGCGTGAACCACTTTTTCCACATGTCCTCCGGCCAGAAAGTGAGCCTCCAGACCGTCGCGGGTAATGTTGCTCAGGCCGGCTTTGTGAGCCTCGATCAGTCCGGGTACGATGACATAGGGCGGTACGTTACGTATACGCATCAGAAAAAGCTGTACCAGCGAAATGTTGACGCCTGATACTTTGGCCGAGAGCCAGAGGAAGAAAGGTACATAGTGGAAGAAGATGACCAGCAGGATGATACCGCCACCGGCCATGACAAACGGAAGATAACTCGGGTCAATCATAATTCAGATCAGTTTAAAAGGTATATAATTCAGTTGGTTCTCAGACACGTTGCACATATACGACACCGTTGTCGATGCGGGAAATCCGGATTGCGGTCTTTTCTTCGATGAAGCCGTCGGCAGACTGCACTTCAATGCGCTGGCCTTTGATTTCGGCGTTGCCGATCAGGGTCAGGCGGGTGGTGGTAACTCCCGTATCACCTACCTGAAGATCCAGTCCTTTCAGCGGGTTCAGCTTGAAGTTCAGAGTCTGGTTCAGAGCCAGCCGGTCCACGGTTTTTGACCGCATGAACCATAGGGTGACTCCTGCGATTCCGACAACGGAAGCGCCCAGAGTGATGAAGCCGGCCTGGGTACCCAGCGAACTGAATGCGTAGTAGATCGCATACAGAATGCTTGCCCCCGAGGCAATCCCTGCCAGACTGATGCCCGGAATCAGGAATACCTCCACGGCAAAAAGCAGCAGTCCGGCAATGATCAGTGTAATGATAATCAGTGTTCCCATAAGTATAGGTTTTAGTGTGAAATCGTATTATTTCCGGTTCAGGGCTTTCAATTCCGTGTTGCGGATGTTGACCGTCAGACTGGCGATTTCTTCCCGCAGCTGCTTGATGCGCTGTTCCTTGTCCAGAATGGCCGGTGTGAGCCGGTCTTTTCCTGCCTTGTTGGACTGTCCGTACAGTTCCCGCTGTTTGCCGAGCGTTTCAGACAGATTGTCCAGGTCTTTCTGTTTCTGCGACAGGGTCTGGTACTGTTTGCGTGCTTCAGCCGAGCGGAAGTCGGCCAGTGTATGATAGACCACATTGTCGTCCACGACGAAGCGGAAGTCTCCTTTTTTCTTTTGCTCGTCCTGTCCGTACATCACTTTGGCCAGTTGCTGACGGGCGAGACGCACCTTGGCTGCATCAGTCTGTGTCTTCTGGATGCATTGCAGGGAAGCGGCTGCCTGAAGCATTTCGGGACTGGTTGATTCGTAGTCGTAAACCTGTTTGGACTCGTTCGGAACGAATACATAAACGCAGACCTTGTCTTCCGGCTGGTAGCGGTCGGAAGCAAACCATCCCAGGTTGTTGAAGTCGTCGATGGCGTACATGTAGTCATTGGCAACTGAGTTGAACGGGAATCCCAGATTGTCCGGCCGGAGATAGGCATTGTCATCCGAGTCATAGCGGGTAATGAAGATATCGTATCCGCCCAGACTTTCTTCCCCCTGCGCGGCATAATAGAGGGTGATACCGTCCGAATCCAGGAAAGGATAGTTCAGGTTGGTTCCTCCCTCTTCCAGTCCTTTCAGCGGTTCCGGATCACTCCACTTGTCGATCATTTTCACGCTGCCGTACAGGCTGGTTGCTCCGTCTGCATTGGGACGTGCCAGAATCTTCTTGTCACCCATTTCGTTGGTGAATTCCGTGCATCCGCCTTCTCCGGTTACCTTGATCTCACCGGATTCCCGGCTGAGCTTATAGGCACTGAGAAAGTCCCGCTTGCTGACCGTGAAACTGTCGATTACAGCCACTTTTTCCACTCCCCGGATCATGCGGGCTCCCATCCGGTAGCGTTCCATCAGGGTTTCAGCTTCCGAAGTGTCCCGTTTTTTCCGTTCCAGCCAGTAGATGTGATCCTCCAGATTCTGGATGGCTTCGTCGAAGCGGTACAGATCATAATAGGCTTTGCTCAAATAAAGAAAGCCGTTGATCACTTTGCGCTCTGCACTTTTCTCCAGATAGGGAACCGCTTTGCTCAGTTCTCCCGTTTCATAGCAGCAGGCACCATACCAGAAGTTATAGTTGGCATTCGAAGGAGCCTGTCTCACCAGCTTCTCGAATACGGGTTTGGCTTCGGCAAACTTGCCTTCCGTAAACCATTTCTGGGCCTGGCTTACGGTCTGTGAGAAAGCATTGCCGGTAAAACACAATGCCAAAAGGGGAAATATGTATTTCTTTTTCATTGTCTCTGTCATTTAAAAGTTTCTCAAATATAGGCATATTCTCCGAATTATGCCATTTTCATTCCTTCATTTTTTATTTTTAAGTTCCTTCCTGCTCCGGGAGATCTGTTTCCCCGGAACAGGGAGACCGGCCCCGTCTTTTCCGGAGGCCGTTTCTGAACCGGTTGGATCTTATTGCGAAATTAGCAAATTCTGTGACACAATCAAAACATATTTTTCGTAATTTCGTCGCCGTTTTAACAAGATACGAAACATGGGAAAAATGACGGAAGAAGACCGCCTGATGCGCCGCATCAACCAGCGGTTCATGAAAGGAGTGATGAATTACAGGCTGATAGAAGAAGGCGACCGCATTCTGGTGGGGCTTTCGGGAGGAAAGGATTCGCTGGCCTTGCTGGAGCTGCTGGCCCGGCGTTCGCGTATCTACAAGCCGAAGTTTTTGGTAGTGGCTGCGCATGTGGTGATGAAGAACATTGCCTACGAGTCCGACCAGATCTACCTGCGCGAATATGCCGAAAGTCTGGGAGTACCCTATGTGTGTTACGAAACGGAGTTTGATCCGTCGACCGACACGCGGAAGTCACCGTGTTTCCTTTGTTCGTGGAACCGCCGCAAGGCACTTTTCACCGTGGCCAAGGAACAGGGATGCAATAAGATCGCACTGGGTCACCACATGGATGACATTCTGGAAACCCTGCTGATGAACATGACCTTCCAGGGAGCGTTCAGTACCATGCCGCCGCGTCTGGTGATGCGTAAGTTCGACATGACCATTATCCGCCCCATGTGTCTGGTGCATGAAGCCGATCTGAAGGAAATGGCCGCTCTCCGTGGTTTCCGCAAGCAGGTAAAGAACTGTCCGTATGAAAAGGATTCCCACCGTTCGGACATGAAGGAAGTGCTGGCCCGGCTGGAAGCCATGAATCCGGAAGCCCGGTATAGCCTGTGGGGAAGCATGAGCAACATTCAGAGTGACATGCTTCCGGTAGAGGAAGACAGCTAGCTCGGGTGAGATTCAGCCGGCAGTGTGCAGGATCACCTGTTTGCCCGACATGGTGACTTTCCCTTCCGCAATCAGTTCTGCCAGGGCACGGGCCAGTGACGGACGTGCCACTCCCAGAATAAAGGCCACTTCCTGCTGGTTGTGGATGCCCCCGTGCATTTTCAGGTAATTCAGCAGACGTGATTTCAGGCTCTGCAGGGCAAATTCATTCAGCTTGCGGCTCAGAAACAGGCTGCGGTCGGAAATGATGGCAATGAAATTCCGCATCACTGCCGGCTGGGCATGCATGAAATTCTCAAAACGTTTCCGGTCCATGACAAGCACCTCGCAGAGTTCCGTTGCTTCCACATTCACCGGGAAGCGGTTCTCCGAGGCATAGATAAAAGCCGGTGCCAGAATATCGGGTGCCTTGATCCGGTCGATGGTGAGCTGCTTGCCTTCGGCGTTCTCCATTTGTGTCCTGACATTTCCCTTCATCAGAATAAACAGAGAACGGCACACGTCACCCTGACGGGCTATGAATTCTCCTTCCTTATACGTGCGCAGGCTGTTCGGGGCTTCGCGCAGCAACTGGCTGAGCGCTTCCGGATCACACCCTTCAAACAGGCTCATCCGGTTCAAAACTTCGGTATGCATCTTTCTTTTAACTTTTCTTTGGGTTGCGTGTCACATAAGTTACAGAAATCCTCTCCGGGATTCCGGATCTTTGCGCAAACTTAATGAAAAATCAACAATAACCCAAGAAGGAATATGGAAGGAAATATGTTTTGTTACCAGTGTCAGGAAGCAGCCAAGGGCACTGGATGTGTGTTGAAAGGAGTGTGCGGAAAGAAAGATACCACCGCACGCTATATGGATTTGCTGCTCTTCGTGGTACGGGGTGTGTCGGTAGCTGCCGATGCCTTGCGTACGGAAGGATGCCAGTTGGATGCCGATACGAATGCCTTTGTCACCGACGCACTTTTCGCGACGATTACCAATGCCAACTTTGACGATGAAAGCATTTTGGCCCGTGTACGCAAGGGATTCCTTTTGCGCGACCGTCTGAAAGCCCGTGCCGTGGATGCAGGCATCACTTTGCCGGAGGTGGATGAACTGACCTGGTGCGGAGAGGAAGAAGAATACCTGGCCAAATCAGCTTCTGTCGGTGTATTGAGAGAACCGGACGAAGATCTGCGTTCGCTGAAGGAACTGCTGATGTACGGACTGAAGGGAATGGCTGCCTACCACGAGCATGCCATGCGTCTGGGCTTTACGGAAGATGCCATCCATGCCTTTATGCAGTCGGCTCTGGCACGTATCACCGTGCAGGCGATGAGTGCAGACGAACTGGTGGCACTGGTGCTTGAAGCCGGACAATACGGGGTACAGGTGATGGCTTTGCTGGATCAGGCCAATACCACCCGATACGGTCATCCGGAACTGACGAAAGTGAACATCGGAGCAGGGAAGAATCCGGGCATCTTGATCAGCGGACACGACTTGCACGATCTGGAGGAACTTCTGCGCCAGACCGAAGGTACGGGAGTGGATGTATATACGCATAGTGAAATGCTTCCGGGACATTATTATCCGGCCTTCAAGCAGTACAAGCATTTTGTGGGCAACTATGGAAATGCCTGGTGGAAACAGCGCGAAGAGTTTACAGCGTTCAACGGCCCGATTGTCTTTACGACCAACTGCATCGTTCCGCCGCTGGAGAATGCCTCTTATAAGGAACGGATGTTCACGGCCAATTCGACAGGCTATCCCGGATGCAGACACATTGCTGCAGATGCCGATGGTCATAAGGATTTCTCGGAAGTTATCGCCCTGGCCAGACAGTGCCAGCCGCCCGTGGAACTGGAGCAGGGAGAGATTGTCGGCGGATTTGCCCACAATCAGGTGATGCAACTGGCCGACAAGGTAGTTGAGGCTGTAAAGAGTGGTGCCATCCGTAAGTTTGTGGTCATGGCCGGATGCGACGGACGCATGAAGAGCCGTGACTACTATGCCGACTTTGCCCGGGCCCTTCCGGAAGATACGGTCATCCTGACGGCCGGTTGCGCAAAGTACCGTTACAACAAGCTTCCGCTGGGCGACATTCAGGGAATCCCCCGTGTGCTCGATGCCGGACAATGCAACGACAGCTACTCACTGGCCGTCATTGCCCTGAAACTGAAGGAAGTTTTCCAGTTGAATGATATCAACGAACTGCCCATCGTGTACAACATTGCCTGGTACGAGCAGAAAGCCGTCATTGTCCTGCTGGCCTTGCTGAGTCTGGGCGTAAAGCATATTCACCTGGGTCCCACCTTGCCGGCTTTCCTTTCACCCAATGTGGCCAAAGTGCTGGTTGAGCGGTTCGGCATTGGTGGCATTACTTCCCCTGACGAAGATCTGAAACGGTTCGGAATCCTGTAAGTGATCATTTTCTGTAATTTCCCTCCCTGAAAGTATGGCAGACTCTCTGCCGGCTGTTTGGGGAGGGAAATTATATTTCTTGTTTTGGTAAGTCGGGTATCTTAGATTCTGTAACTTTATGGTTTTTTAGAAAAATATGGTGAAGTGTATATTCTAAAGAAAGAAGGGTTTGCTCTCGTTTCTTAGGTTTTAATTCACACTCCCAGATTGTAATACAATGCCATCCCATTTGGGCTAGTTCTCTTTGTACTTGTTTGTCTCGATCAATATTGCGTGATATTTTTTGTGTCCAAAAACTTGTGTTTGATTTAGGTATAACATAATATTTGCAATTTTCATGTCCATGCCAAAAGCAACCATTGATGAAGATACATGTACGATACTTATGTAGTACAATATCAGGATGTCCCGGAAGTCGGGAATAATTTATCCGAAATCTGAATCCATGGGCGAATAGATATTTTCTAACCGTTATTTCAGGTTTGGTGTTAGCCGAGTGTATGGCTGTCATGTTTCTGTGCCGTTGCTCTTTTGATAGGACATCCATATATTTTTGAGTAAAAACTGAATTGTAAATAGACTTGTTTTTAGTGTAGCTTGGGATATTTGTCTTATTGCTTTGATTTTACCATAGTTATAAAAGAGCCTAATGTTTCGATCTCAGGTTGAAATTCTTTGTCAAAAAATGATTTGTAAGCTTCTGGTACTACAAGCTTTAAATGTTCATGCTTCATTTCCTGCAATTGGTTTCTGGAAATGCCTTGCTGTAAAGTAAATAAATATTTGATATCAATACGATTGGCTTCATTTAAAACTTGTCTCCAACGATCTTTGCAGGTTGTTTTGGCTCCTAAGAAAACTAATTTATCTGTAGGGAATGACAGATTATGGTAAGCTTCCCCACTGGGGAATATAAAATCTGGTTTTTTATTGTCTTCTGTAATAACTTGTTCTTCAAATCTTAATTGAGCAGCAGTAAATATGGTTGCGAGATGATGCTCCAACGATTTTCCTGCGCGTGATTTCCTTCGGTTAAGGATTGCGTTGGAGAATTGGACTAATTCTTGACAATTTGCAAAAGGCTTACTATAAATAGGCGCATATATTTTTTCTTCAAATCCTCTAAATAAGCAGTATTCAGTATCAATCCATTTCAATAATTGAAGGTCTGGATTTTTAGAAATTTCTGTATTAGTGATATTATGGATATTATTGTACAAATCTCTTGCTAATTGTGCCATCTGTATAGTTCCCGGGAAGTCTGTATATGAAGAAACTACTTCCTGGATCCTAATGTGTACCTGTTCTTCTGAAGATATAGGCTGAGAAATATCTATCAACTGGTTGGTCATTTCCGGTGAGAGATTGAAGTATGCAAAAAAATCATCAATCTCTTGATCTGTTTGTAAGACAAAACCATGATAATAATCATCGCTTTCTTGTGCTATGATTAGCAGGTCTCCAACGTTCTCTTCCTCAAAGAAAGGGAAATTCTTGCCAAAACGCGTAATTCGATATTCATTACGTGTTCCTTGACCGTAATATATAAAACGGCTGTCAGTGACGAAATCATCTTGCCATTTTACTTTAACCAGTTTGCTTTTATTTTCTCCTTTTGTTCCAGGTTTGTCAAATAGGAGCAGGGCTGCACATTTTGGTATATAAAAGCCAGCCTGATGTGAACCGTTTTTTCCTGTATCATTGGCTGTAATAAAACGGCAAAATGCATGTCTTGAGCTTTGTACTTTAGCAATAGCACTGTTTAATATGTCACTCATGGCTATTCTGTTAGCATTGTTTGGACTATCTGTTTTGAAACTGCGGTAATTAAAGGTACAACTACTGAGTTACCGCATTGTCTGTATGCCTGTACATCAGACACTTTATTTATAATATATTCGTCTGGATATCCCATTAGTCGTGCACACTCTCTTGGTGTTAACCGACGAGGATTCATACCGTTTTCTTGCGGTATAAGAATTTCCGAACCATCTTTATAATATCTTGCACTTAAAGTACGACTTATACCATTCAGGTCTACTAAGCCGAATCCAAATCCATTTCCTTTGGCTTTATGCTTATCTGCATAATTTTGCAGATAAGTCCATAGTTTATCTGAAAGGGTGTATTTAGGATCTGGATAATTGTCTAAAATATCTTGTATTTTCTTGAGTGGATTATTGGCTTTAGGAAATCTAAATTCTTCTTTTCCTTTATAACGTCTTTTATCAAAACCTACAATCATTATACGTTCCCTATGCTGCGGCACATAATCTTTCCCGTCCATTACTTGATAATGAATCGAGTATTCCAGCTCTTCCAATGTAGATTGAATAACTTTAAATGTATTTCCTTTGTCGTGTGAGACAAGATTTTTTACATTTTCCAGATAAAAAGCTTTAGGCCTGTGTCTGTTTAGAATCTCTGCAACATCAAAAAACAAAGTTCCTTGAGTTTTGTCTTTGAAGCCAGTCTCTCTTCCCAGACTTTTTTTCTTGGATACTCCGGCAATGGAAAATGGCTGACATGGGAAGCCTGCACACAATATGTCAAATTTCTCGGGGATATATATTTTAGTTTCCTCTTTTGTGATATCACCAAATGGCATCTCTCCAAAATTTGCCATGTATGTTTTTTGTGCAAAAGGATTCCATTCAGAAGAAAAAACACATTTTCCACCTTGTGCTTGCATGGCAAGACGAAAACCTCCCATTCCTGCAAATAAATCAATGAAAGTAAATTTGTAGTCAATTGGATCGGGGAAAGGTATTTGGAAAAAATCATTAAATAATCCAGCTTGTATTGGATCATGTAAGATATCTTCTGTAACTTCAATTTTGGGGAACTTGTATTCTAAATATTCTTTTAAATATTTTTTCGCTTGTTTAATTGAAAAATCATTGATGAGGTTACGATTGTGCAGGTAATGTGTGATGACGGCTAGTTGATTGTCATATGATTTAGGACCATACATATAAATTTGTACTTTTCCTGCAGAAGTATCTTTGATAGTAATCTTTTCCGGAAAGTCCGTTAAATGTATGCTGGGTATATTTTTATTCATAAATCCAATGGTAATTTAATGACAAAGATACAAAATCCCCTTCAAATCTTGATTGTTTTCTATTTTAAAAATTTAAATAAGTATTATATGTAATAATTGGGTTAGATATTGATTGATTACTGGATGTTTAAGCTATTTTTAGCAGGGGTGCTTATCTTCTTGTTTTATATTTGATCATGTTTTGTAGTTTATAATAGTGATATTCTTATATGAAATATAATTATCTCATCACTTCCTCTTATCTTTGCATCATGAATTATCTGGAACTGTTTGGAACTCTCGTAGGGTTAGTCTATTTGTGGCTTGAATACCGGGCCAGTATTTATCTGTGGCTGGCATGTATCATAATGCCGGCCATCTATCTGGTAGTCTATTACCAGGCCGGACTCTATGCCGATTTCGGAATCAATGTCTATTATCTGATTGCTTCGGTCTACGGCTGGATTGTCTGGAGCAGAGGACGGAAAAAGCATGATGCACAGCAGGAGGAGAAGGAAATCCCTATCACCCGCATGCCGTTCAGGAAGTATTTTCCTTTGACGGTGGTCTTTGTCCTGTGCTGGGTGTTCATAGCGTGGATACTGATTAAGTGGACAGACAGCAGCGTGCCCTGGACGGACAGTTTCACGACGGCCTTGAGCGTGATAGCCATGTGGATGCTGGCCCGCAAATATGTGGAGCAGTGGTGGGCCTGGATGATTGTGGACTGGGTATGTTGTGCCCTCTATATCTACAAGGAGCTGTATTTCACTTCAGCTTTGTATGGAGTGTATGCGATCGTCGCTTTCTTCGGATGGAGAAAATGGTTTTCATTGATGAGAACCGGATCACGAACTGAAAACGAATAATCAGCAGGCAATATGGAGAAGAATAAATCAGGGATATATCCTGCTATACCCGAAGCCGTAGTTGTAGGGAACGGAGAGTTTCCATCGCATCCGTTTCCCCTGTCCGTTCTGGATCAGGCACCTTGTGTAGTGTGTTGCGATGGAGGAGCGAATGCGCTGGTAGAAAGCGGACGTCTGCCTGACTGGATTGTAGGCGACGGAGACTCTCTCTCGGAAGAAAACCGGATTCGTTTTCAGGACCGCATTCATCGCATTCCGGATCAGGAAACGAACGACCAGACGAAGGCTGTTTCTTTTCTGGCTTCGCAGGGCATACGCCGGATTGCCATTTTGGGAGCAACAGGTAAACGGGAAGATCATACGCTGGGCAATATCAGTCTGCTTATGGAGTATCAGCAGATGGGGCTGGAAGTGGTGATGCTGACGGATTACGGTTTCTTTACTCCGGCTGCAGATACACAGACCTTTGCCGGATTCCCGCACCAGCAGGTGTCCGTCTTCAATTTTGATGCGGTGCAGTTGCGGAGCGAAGGATTGAGATATCCGATCTATGACTTCCGGTATTGGTGGCAGGGAACCTTGAATGAGGTGGAAGGCGATTCGTTCCGGATTATGGCGAAAGGGCATTATCTGGTTTATCGCACTTATGAGGCGAAGGAGTAATCATAGTTGCTTGTTACAAGGTACTATTCTGCCAATTGAGTGATTGGTTTTCTTTGGGTGGTATTTGTGCTAAAAACAGCATGATTCATCTTATAGATTTATATTTATTATTATCTTTGCGTCATACGCAAAGATAATAATTATACAATGGCCGATATAAACAGATTAAAAGTTGTTTTAGTAGAAAAAAAGGGAACTAGTAAATGGTTAGCTTCAGAGTTGAAGAAAGATCCTGCAACCGTATCAAAATGGTGTACGAACACTTCACAACCTGATTTACATACACTGACTAAAATTGCTTTTTTGTTAGGTGTTGAAGTTCGAGATTTAATTAATAAGAACGAGGATATTTATGAGAACACCGAAGCAATTCAATAATATAACAGAACGTGTTATAGATGATTTGAAACAGATATTGTCTTCGGGCAATAGTCAAATCTCTATAGCGGCAGCCAGCTTTTCTATCTATGCTTATGAAGCTTTGAAAGAAGAACTGGAAAAGGTGGATTGTGTAAACTTTATTTTTACTTCACCGACATTCTATACGGATAAGTCTGAAAAGCAAAAAAGAGAATTCTATATACCCAAATTAAATCGGGAAAGAAGTCTTTTCGGATCGGATTTTGAAATAAGGCTTCGAAACCAGCTTACACAGCGGGCTATTGCGAGAGAATGTGCAGACTGGATTCGCAGAAAAGCACGGTTCAAGACAAATATAACTCACGGCTCCATGAATACCTTCCTCAATATAAAGGAAGGAGAAGAAACTTATACTTATATGCCTTTCAATGAGTTTACTACTACCGAACTCGGACTTGATAGAGGGAATAATATCTGTCCGATGGTGGTAGGTATGCCTGGGCATAGTTCTACAGATATGTTTCTGAAGAATTTTGCGGAATTATGGAAAGACAAAGAGAAATTTCAGGATGTGACAGATAATGTCATAGAAAATATCGAAACCGTTTATAAGGAGAATGCCCCGGATTTTATCTATTTTATTACGTTATACAATATCTTCAATGAGTTTTTAGAAGACATCAGTGAGGATGTATTGCCTAATGAAGCTACGGGATTCAAAAGTAGTGTTATATGGAATAAACTGTATAATTTCCAGCGTGATGCATCATTGGCAATCATAAACAAACTGGAAAAATACAACGGGTGTATTCTTGCTGATAGTGTGGGATTGGGAAAAACATTTACGGCTCTTTCGGTTATCAAGTATTACGAAAACCGAAACAGAAATGTATTAGTTCTTTGTCCCAAAAAGTTGAACGACAATTGGCAGACATTTCGTTCCAACTATAAGAACAATCCGGTATTGGCAGACCGTTTGCGTTATGACATTCTGTTTCATTCTGACCTGTCAAGGGATAAAGGTTTGAGTAATGGACTTGATTTGGAACGGGTGAACTGGGGAAATTATGATTTAATTGTAATAGATGAAAGCCATAATTTCCGCAATGGCGGTCGGTTTGATAATGAGGATGAAGATGATGATTTTAAGGAAAACCGTTATGCCCGGCTGATGAATAAAGTCATACGCAGTGGTGTAAAGACTAAAGTGCTTATGCTTTCCGCTACACCGGTAAACAACCGTTTCAGTGATTTGAAAAATCAGCTGCAACTTGCGTATGAGGGAAAGACCGAGAATATAAACGATTTGCTCGATACAGGGAAGAACATAGATAGCATTTTCAGAGATGCGCAGACTGTTTATTCTAAATGGGCTAAATTGCCTCCGGAAAAGAGAACAACAGAGAAGCTGGTAGATTCATTAAGTTATGATTTCTTCCAGTTGCTTGATGCAGTTACCATAGCCAGAAGCCGAAGCCATATCATCAAGTATTACAACACGAATGATGTGGGGAAATTTCCTGAACGTTTGTCACCTGTATCACGCAGACCTAAGCTTACAGATTTGAACGATGCTATTACTTTTGCGGATATAGCAGAAATGCTTAACAGATTGAATCTTTCCATATATACACCTTCTCTGTTTATTTTTGAGAGTGAAAAAGGCAATTATGGAATAGATTATGAAGGTGAGGGACTCACTGTAGATGGCCGTGAAAAAGGTATTCGGAAGTTGATGGCTATCAACTTGTTGAAGCGTCTGGAAAGTAGCGTGAACTCTTTCCGTCTGACTTTGACAAGAATTCGTGATTTTATAAATGATTCTATTACTGCTATTGATAAATTCCAGAAAAGCGGTGCAGGAACAGTAGATGTAACTGATTTTTCGGAGGATTTTGATACTGAAGATAATGAAAATGATCCGTTTGTAGGTCGTAAATCAAAAATCAATCTTCGTGACATGGATTATGTGAGTTGGCGGCGTGATTTGAAAGCTGATTTGGAAGTGCTGGAACTGCTCATCCTTATGCTAAAGGATATTACGCCGGAACATGATACGAAACTGCAACAGTTAGTAGCAGACTTGAAAAACAAGTTTGAACATCCAATCAATGGCAGCAATAAGAAAGTGCTGATATTTACAGCATTTGCCGATACAGCCAATTATCTGTATGAACAACTTTCCGGCAGGATTCTGAACGATTGCGGATTGCATACAGCTCTGATAACCGGCAGTACGGAAGGGAAATGTACGTTGCCGAAACTGAAATGTACATTCAATGACATATTGACCTACTTCTCGCCTTTGTCAAAAGACAGGGATGCCATTCATCCGAATGATACAAGAGAAATAGATGTACTGATTGCTACCGACTGTATCAGTGAAGGACAGAACTTGCAGGACTGTGATTATCTGATTAATTACGACATACACTGGAATCCGGTACGAATTATTCAGCGTTTTGGCCGAATTGACCGTATCGGAAGCAAGAACGATGTGATTCAGCTGGTGAATTACTGGCCGGATATGGAGCTGGATGATTACATCAAGCTGAAAGGTCGTGTGGAAAGCCGAATGAAGGCAACAGTCATTACCAGTACGGGTGATGATAATTTATTATCTGCTAATGAAAAAGGCGATTTGGAGTACCGTCGCAACCAATTGAAGAAATTGCAGAATGAAGTGGTAGATATTGAGGATATGGATACAGGTGTCAATATCATGGATTTGGGGTTGAATGAGTTTCGTCTGGATTTATTGGCTAATCTGAAAGAGCATCCCAATATGGATTTGACACCGTTTGGTATGAGTGCAGTGGTCAGTGCTTCCGAACTGGTAGAACCGGGCGTGATGTATGTGTTGAAGAACAAGAATAACGGTGTAAACATCGACCGTTCCAATCTGTTGCATCCGTTCTATATGGTTTATCTTTCGCATACCGGGACCGTTATCTGCGATCATCTGTCACCTAAAAAACTGCTTGACAAGATGCGTTATGCCTGCAAAGACAAGACAGAACCTGATAAGATACTTTGCAAGCAGTTCAACAAGGAAACACGTGATGGAAAGAATATGCGTCATTACAGTGACTTGTTGCAATCGGCCATAGAGAGTATTATCACGGTGAAAGAAGAGAGTGACATAGACGATTTCTTGAATGGAGTGCAGGGTAATCTGTTTTCCAATGAAATACGTGGATTGGACGATTTTGAGTTGATATGTTTTTTGGTAATTAAATAGCTTATGTACGGTCTTCCCATATCTACAGAACGAAAACGGCAGTTGCCCAAAAAGGCAATCTATGCTAAGTTCGATTTGAAGCCGGTGCAACGCGAGAGCTTCGATGCTGATATTGCCCGTATCGATATTGTGGCGGTGATATGCCCGGCAACGATACCGGCATTGAGCGAAGGAACCGAGGTGAAGGAATTTTATGTACTTGATGTGCAGATGAAGCGCAAGGAATACGATGCAAAGAATATTTTACTGCTGACGAGGCTGATTGCGCAAAATATGGTTTTTGCACTGCGATACGAGGAACAAGTACAGTTTGCCATCTTCCACACCAAGTTGTTTACAACCGCTTGGCAACCCGTTGAGCAAGCCTCCTTGCCGTTGTCGGGGTTGAGCCTTGATGTCGTTTGGGAGAATATTGTAAAAGGTATCGGGCAGATTGAGGTAGTCGATGGCCGTACGCTAGCCGAACAGATAGCCGTTGATGACCAATGGGCCAAGTTACTTGCTCAAATAGCAACGCTTGAGCGTAAAATGGCGAATGAAAAACAGCCTCGCCGCAAGCGGGAATACTTTGAACTGATTAAGAAATTAAAAGATTATTATAACAATGGCCGATAGAAAAAAGCAACATTACGTACCTCAGTTTTATTTGAGATATTTTAGTGATAATGCTAAAACAATTAATTGCTATGTTAAAAATAAAGACCTAATACATCCACAAATAATAAAAGATATATGTCAAGAAAACTATTTCTATAATTATAAGGAAAAAAATTGTGATGAATTCTACATAGAATCAATATTCTTTAAAAAAGAGGAAAAAATTTTACAAGAGTCAATAAAAATCTTGCTTAAGCATATTGAGCTGAGAAAGTTATTATCTCGCGAAGAAAAAGAAAAAATTATTAGGAGTATTCTAATTCTTTATATAAGAACAATGTCTTATAGAAACGATTTGATAATGCAACAAAAACAAGAAATAGATTGTGAATTAGAACCATTATTAAGACGTTATAAAGAATTAACAAATTGTTCTATAGAAATTGGGCTTTATGTGGATAAGCCTTTAGTGCATTCCGATGATTTGTTAAATGAAAATAAGAGAACAGAATTGATTAATCGGTTATCTCAAAGTCGGTGGTCTTTGTTATTGTCTCATAATAATTTCATTACATCAGACAAACCTATTTTGTTTGGTACAAATGCAAATACGCAATATTTAACGATAGATAATATTGTTAATTATAAAGATTTATTATTTACGGTATCGCCAAATCTAATTCTTAAAATCGATACGGACGAGAATGGAGATATCATAAGAGAAGTGTCTAAAGAAGAAGAGTCCTTTTTAAATAAGAGAATCTATGAAAATGCTCAACAATATGTGTTTTCATATAACAAAATAACTCATAGTGATGTAAATTTATGGAGAAACTGAAAATGCAAAGCCTTGATGTGATAGGCTCCAACATAAAGAAGATACAGCAGTTGTTCCCGAACTGTGTGACGGAACGGTTGAATAAGGATGGCAAGCCCGAATTAGCTATCGATTTTGAAAAGTTGCAGGCCGAATTATCAAACGAGATTATCGGCGAGGGTGAAGAACGCTATCAGTTTACCTGGCCCGATAAGCGCGCAGCCAATAGACTGGCCAATACACCCACGACGATGACCTTGCGTCCTTGCCGTGGGGAGAGTGAGGATTTTGATCATACGCAGAATCTCTATATTGAGGGCGATAACCTCGATGTGCTGAAAGTGCTACGCGAAACCTATCTGGGTAAGGTGAAGATGATTTATATCGACCCGCCTTATAATACAGGAAACGATTTTGTGTATAATGACGATTTTGCACAAAGCCGCGGTGAGTTTGAAGAGACCAGTGGACTGTTCGATGAAGAGGGCAACCAAACTATCGACCCGATGCAGCGCAATACCGAGAGCAACGGCCGTTTCCATACAGATTGGCTCAATATGATTTATCCCCGCTTGAAGGTGGCTCGCGACCTGTTGTCGGACGACGGGGTGATTTTTATTTCGATTGATGACAACGAGCAGAAGAATTTAAAGAATGTTTGTGATGAAATTTTTGGGCCAAATAATTTTATTGCTCAATTAATATGGGAAAGGGCTTTTTCTCCTAAGAATGATGCTAAATTCATATCTAATAGCCATGATTATATATTGATGTATTCAAAAAATATAGAAGCCTTTTCTATTGGTCGATTACCTCGTACAGAAGAAGCTAATGCTCGTTATTCTAATCCAGATAACGATCCAAGAGGGGTATGGATGTCTAGTGATATTTCTGTAAAAACGTATAATGCTACGTGCGATTATCCAATAACGACCCCTTCAGGGAAAATCGTTGAGCCTCCAGCAGGACGCTGCTGGAGTCTCTCGAAGAACGCGTTCTTCGAGAGACTCCAAGATAACCGTATTTGGTTTGGTCCTAATGGGGATAATACTCCAAGATTAAAAAGGTTTTTATCTGAACTGAAATACGAGGGGATGGCTCCCACTTCATTATTGTTTTATAAGGAAGTAGGACATAGTCAGGAAGGTGCTCAAGAAGTCGTTTCGTTGTTCGGTGATAAAGGAGTTTTTGATGGCCCGAAACCTGTTCGCTTATTGCAAAGATTGATTACGTTAGCTAATCTATATGATGATTCCATTGTCTTGGATTTCTTCTCTGGCTCAGCAACAACTGCACATGCTTTGATGAAAGTCAATGCTGAGAAACAAATTAATTGTAAATTCATACTCATACAGTTGCCCGAGAAAGTAAGCGAGACTAAAAAAGGACAAGAATATCAAAACATCTGTGAAATAGGTAAGGAACGTATCCGTCGTGCAGGTAAGAAGATAAAAGAAGAGCTTGCACAGAAGGCCGCAACCGTATATAACAAATTGCATGATATGTGTGGAGGGGCGATAGACTCAACCAATCCTTCGGCTATTAATTATTGGTGTGAAAAAGCCTCGGGTGAAGAAAAACGTAAATTTGCGGCATTACAGCGAGAGTATCAAGAAGTGGATGATAGAATAAAGATCTTTGACACTGGATTTCGCGTATTGAAATTAGATACCTCCAATATGGAAGATGTGTACTATACGCCGCAGGAGTTTACGATGCAATCGTTGTTCAATGAAAATGTAAAGGCAGACCGAACAGGCGAAGATTTGCTGTTTCAGGTAATGCTCGACCTCGGTATAGAACTCTCGGCCAAAATTGAGACTCAACAGATAGCAGGCAAAACAGTCTACTTGGTAGATGACAACTATCTGGTAGCTTGCTTCGACCGTGATGTGACTGAAGCAGCCATCACGGAAATTGCCAAACTGCATCCTATATACTTTGTCATGCGCGATGCATCGGCCGCTAACGACAATGTGATTGACAACTTTGAGCAGCTGTTTGAAGCATACAGCAAAGATACGGTAAGAAAAATCTTGTAATCAGAAAGGATAGAAGAATGGAAGAGAACAAGATGATTATCTATACCTCCACTGACGGGCAGACCAGGATTGATGTCAGACTGGAAGATGAAACACTTTGGCTTACTCAGGCACAGATGTGTGAACTGTATCAGACGAGCAAGTCGAATGTGAGTGAACACATCAAGCACATCTTTGAAGAAGGAGAATTGGAGGAAAATTCAGTTGTTCGGAAATTCCGAACAACTGCTTCTGATGGAAAATCATATAACACCACATTCTATAATCTGGATATGATTATAGCACTGGGGTATCGTATCAAGTCTGTGATAGCCACCCGCTTCCGCCAATGGGCTACACAACGACTGAAAGAATATATGATAAAAGGTTTCACATTGGATGACGAGCGTCTGAAAAGGTTGGGTGGCGGAGGTTACTGGAAAGAGTTGCTGGAGCGTATCCGGGATATCCGTGCCACAGAAAAGGTCTTTTATCGTCAGGTATTGGAAATCTATGCTACAAGTATAGATTATGACCCAAGAGCTTCTGTAAGCCAGGAGTTTTTTAAGAAAGTACAGAATAAAATACATTATGCGGTTCACGGACATACGGCTGCTGAACTGATTGTGGAACGGGCAGATGCCGAAAAGGATTTTATGGGTTTGCTGACGTTTAAGGGTACTCAACCTACATTGGTAGAGGCCAAGACTGCCAAAAACTATTTGGATGAAAAGGAACTTCGTGCGATGGGACAGCTCGTTTCCGGATATTTGGATTTCGCAGAGCGTCAGGCAGAGCGTGAGCAGCCGATGACCATGAACGATTGGGCAGAGTATCTGGACCGGATTCTTACGATGTCGGGAGAACAACTCTTGCAGGGTTCTGGTAATGTGTCACATGCTGAGGCCATGGAGCATGCTACAAACGAATACCGTAAATATAAACAACGTACCATAAGTGATGTGGAGCAGGATTATTTGGACTCTATCAAGGCTATTGACAATTTGAGCAAAAAAGGTAAGAGGGACTAAACAGAAAATGAATCAAAATGAAATTCAAGTTTAAGATACAGCAATATCAGACCGATGCCGTAGAAAATACGGTGGCGGTATTTCGTGGGCAACCGTCACATACTTTATCGACCTATCGCAGGGACTTGGGTACCTATCAGAACCAACGGATTATATACAAGGAGGAAGAGGCCGGCTACGGCAACCACCGTTTGGAATTGGACAAGCAGACGATACTCCGAAATATCCGCTCAATACAGAATTTATACGATATAACTCCTTCGGAAACACTGTCTAAGGGAGTGGCACCGGTAAATCTGGATATAGAGATGGAGACCGGTACAGGTAAGACCTATGTCTATATCAAGACGATGTTTGAGCTGAACAAACAATATGGATGGAGCAAGTTTATTGTGGTGGTACCTAGTATAGCCATTCGTGAGGGCGTAGCCAAGAGTTTCACCATGTTGGAAGAGCACTTTATGGAACTCTACGCTAAGAAAGCCCGGTGGTTTGTTTACGACAGCAGCAATCTGCAACAGTTGGACAACTTTTCGTCAGACTCGGGATTGTGTGTGATGATTATCAATACGCAGGCCTTTGCTGCCTCTATGAAAGAGGGTGGACGCAGTAAGGAGAGCCGTATTATATACTCCAAGCGCGATGAGTTTGGAAGCCGCCGTCCGATTGATGTGATTGCGGCCAACAATCCGATTGTCATTATGGACGAGCCACAGAAGATGGAGGGTGATGCCACTCAGGCTGGTATCAAACGTTTCAATCCGCTGTTTGTATTGAATTATTCGGCTACGCACAAAACCAAGCACGACACAGTCTATGCGCTCGATGCGTTGGATGCCTACCGTCAGCAGCTGGTAAAACGTATCCATGTGAAGGGTTTTGAGTTGAAGAACTTGCGAGGTACAAGCGGTTATATGTATCTTGACAGTATTGAACTTTCGCCCAAACGGCCGCCTATGGCTCGCATTGAAATCGAAACAAAAACGGCATCAGGCACCATAGTGAGAAAAACAAAAACTTTCGGTACTGGAGACAGTTTGCGTGAAGAAGCGGAATTGGCTGAATATGAAGGTTTCACCGTGTCTGAAATCAACGCCAAAGGTTATGTTACATTCCTGAATGGCGTTACGCTGCGGAGAGGAGAGGTAATCGGAGACACGAATGAGTTAACGATGCAGCGCGTACAGATAAGGGAAACCATCAAGTCGCACTTTGAGAAAGAACGCCAGTTGTTCAAGCGGGGTATCAAGTGCCTGTCGCTCTTCTTCATCGACGAAGTCGCCAAATATAAGAATTATGACGAAGAGGGAAATGAAGTGAAAGGCGTGTTCCAAAAGATATTTGAAGAAGAGTATGCACGCCTGGTAAGTGAAGAGTTTCACATTTGGGACGAGGATTATAATGAATACTTGCGTCGGTTTACACCCCAAGAGGTGCATCGCGGCTATTTCTCGATAGACAAGAAGACGAACCGGGTAATAGATGGAAAGGTTGAGAAGAAGACCGGTCTGTCGGATGATATATCAGCCTATGACCTGATATTGAAGAATAAGGAACGCCTGTTGAGTTTTGAAGAACCTACCCGTTTCATCTTCTCACATTCAGCACTACGTGAAGGATGGGATAACCCGAATGTATTTCAGATCTGTACGCTTCGACACTCTAACTCGACCACAGCCAAACGGCAGGAAGTGGGACGTGGGCTACGCCTTTGTGTGGATAAAAACGGAGTCCGTATGGATAAAGAACTGTTGGGTGAAGATGTACATGAGGTAAACAAACTGACGGTCATAGCTAATGAAAGTTATGCCGATTTTACCAATGCATTGCAGAAAGAGACTCGCGAGGTGCTGCGCGCACGTGCCGCCAAAGCAACTGTGGCCTATTTTACCGGCAAGCAGATAAAGATTGGAGAGGAACTTCATACCATAGATGAATTGGAAGCAAGCCGTATTATCATCTATTTGGAAGACAATGGCTATATTGACGAAGATAAGCATATCACACCTGAATATCGTGAGGCTATAGCCAACGGCAGCGTAGCTCCATTGCCTTCCAAATTGCAACCGATAGCCGAGGGAGTTACCCGACTGATCAATTCTATTTTTGACCCGAAAGCTCTCGATGATATGGTGGTAGAAGAGAAAACCACTATTCCGGAAAATAAACTGAATGAGAACTTTGGTAAAGAAGAATTTCAGGCATTATGGAAAGAAATTAATCATCAATATGTATATACGGTAAGCTATGACAGTGATGAACTGATCGAGAAAGTTATTCTGCATATCAATGCAGAACTGGATGTAAAACAGCTCCGTTATATTATGGTTGAAGGGATGCAGAATGAAAAACAGGTTACAGAGTTTGGTGATACCCGGTCACAATCGCATCAGTTGACTGATATTTGTACCTCGACGGTCCGTTATGATCTGGTAGGCGATATTGCAAAGGGAGCAAACCTCACACGTCGTACAGTAGTGAAGATACTGCAAGGCATTAAAGAGAGCAAATTGTATTTGTTCAAAAATAATCCCGAGGAATTTATTCGAAAAGTGATCTGCATCATCAAGGAACAGAAGTCCACGATGATTGTAGAAACAATTCACTATAACATGACTGAGGGAAAATACGACAGCAGTATCTTCACAGTAAAGAGTAAAATGGACTTTGACAAGGCTTACGAAGCGAAGAAGCATATAACCGACTATGTATTCAGTGATAGCAAGGGAGAGCGACAATTTGCTCATGATCTTGATGAAGCCAAGGAGGTTGTAGTATATGCCAAGTTACCGCGGACCTTTCAGATACCGACACCGGTTGGAAATTATGCACCGGACTGGGCCATTGCCATGGAAGTAGATGGAATAAAGCATATTTTCTTTATTGCCGAAACTAAGGGGTCGATGGGCTCTATGGAGATACGGGGGGTAGAAAAAGCAAAGATAGAGTGTGCTGAGAAGTTGTATAACTCAATCTCTACAGCCAAGGTAAAGTATCATAAAGTGACTTCATATAGTGACTTGTTGGACGAAATGGGTAAAGAGTATTAATATAGCTAAGCATGAATGACTGAAAATAATTTTATTTGCCAAGTATAGCTTTGGATCTCAGATCAGCCTCAGTTTTTTCGCTTTGTCACATTTTATTTGTACTTTTGCGCCGGTTTTTAAATAAAGGAAAAAAGATATGTTGACAAATGGTATTTATTCGATTGTTTTGCTGATTTTTTCGAATATCTTCATGACTTTTGCCTGGTACGGACATCTGAAGATGCGTGAAGAGTTCAGCTGGTTTGCTGCATTGCCGCTGATTGGAGTTGTTGCCTTCAGCTGGGCGATTGCTTTCTTTGAATATTGTCTGCAGGTTCCGGCCAACCGTCTGGGATTCCGCGACAGTGGGGGACCTTTCGACATCATGCAGCTGAAGGTCATTCAGGAAGTGATTACGCTGGCAGTCTTCACGGTGTTCTCTATGATTGCTTTCAAGATGGAGTTGCGCTGGAATCACCTGGCAGCCTTTGTCTGTCTGATCCTGGCGGTCTACTTTGTCTTCCGCAAATAAAATACAGTGCGTATAGCCGTTCGGGCTTTTTGAAAAACGCTTCGGCGTGCAGTTGAAAACATTTAGACGTTTCATCCTGCACGCCGAAGCGTTTTTTTCTGACCGGACCGGTGATGCTCCGTCTCAGTGTTCGCGCTCCTTCAGGTACTGGCGGGTTTTCTCCACATCGTCCTTGCGGATGCGCAGTTTTTCCGAATGGAACATTTCCTGATAGAACAGGGAGTCCTGTGCTTTCTTTTCGCGGATATAGTCGTAGAGTTCATCCATGTTCTTCGGCTCTTCTTCTTTCTTTTTTTCGGGCCGCGGAGCGGGAGCCGGACGTTCCGGAATGACAATCCCCCGATGGTTTGCCTGATGACCGGGCAAGGTGGCGGAAAGGGTGTCTGCCGGAAGGGGAGAGGACTGCACCGTGCTGAGGCTGTCAGCCACGCTGTCCGTCACGAGAGGCATGAAAGCCAGGCTGTTCCGGCGGAGGTAGTTGGGGAACTTCAGACTGTCTTCCCGGGTCGGCTTGTAGTCCTTGTAGGTCTTCCAGGCATTTGCATATTTGCGGTTGTGCCTGAGGGTGCGTCCGTGCTTGTTGAAGGTCTCGTAGAGGGTCATGATGAAGTCCAGGTTGTTGATGCAGATCGCAGGGCCTACCGGGGATGTATTCATCTGATACATGCTTCCGGTGGAGGGAGTGGGACTCCAGTCATCGTTGTAGTAGGAACGGTAGGGGTTGAAGGTCCAGTAGATCTTCTGTTCCTTGGGGCGGCCTTCCACCGTGCGGTCGTACACAGGTTCTTCGCCATATTTCGTCCAGATACTGTATGGGGCGAGCCGGATGTATCCGGTGGGTTTTCTCACTCTGGTGGTGTCGATGAGGCTTCTCGGCAGGGAGAGGTCGGCTTTGAATTCCATCCATTTCTTGTCGAGAGGGGCTTCCTTGGGCTGGTTCATCTTGCTGAGGTCGGGGGTGAAGTCAAACTGGATCAGCTTGACGGCATCGGTGTTCAGCCTGAGTTCCGTGGTGTCCTGAGGGTTCGATGGTTTCCTGTCCGGATCCTGTGCAGCGGCGGGCAGGAAGCCCAGTGTGCAGAGGGAGAGCAGGAGGGTAAATGCGAGATGGTCGGGATGTTTCATTGCCTGTTGTGTTTGTGGATGGTTGTTGTCAGATGCCTTTCAACCGTCCGCCCTGCATCCAGCAGCGGCGGTAGTAGTCTTCTTCCAGCCGGCTGACGATGACTCCCCGGCTGGTACTGGCGTGTACGAACCGTCCGTCTTTCAGGTAGATGCCTACATGAGTGGCTTTCCGTTTCTTGCGTCCGTTGTGGAAGAACACCAGATCGCCTTCCTTGAGGTTGCGTTTGGCTACTTTCCGGCAGTTTTTGGTGCGCTGTTCTTCGGAGCTGCGTTTCAGTTTGTGGCGATACACTTTCTTGTAGACGGCCGAGGTGAAACCTGAACAGTCGGTTCCCTTGCGGGTGGTTCCTCCGTGACGATAGGGGGTACCGATCCAGTCGGCCACCTCGATGTAGAGGCGGTGGTTGTCCTTGGCGTCGATGTCCATGTCAAGTCGGACGGCAGCTTTTGCCAGCTGACGGTAGTCGTAGCGGGGAGCCCGTGTGCCGCACGAAGCAAGCAGAAGGGCAAGCAGCATGACCAGCATGCCGGCCGGAAAACGGAGGTGTAAGCGTCTGTACATATCAATTGTTTTGAACAAATGTACGTAATATCCGGGTTGTGTGTACCTGGACTTAGGGTATTTTATGACCTGTTTAAGTTTCTTTTATCTTCCCGGAAGGAGAGGTCTGCAGACTGTTCAGCCCCGTTCGCAGCAGGTCCGGCAGGACTTATACTGGGAATGGGGCTGAATCATATGGTCATTGCGGCCGGATCGTGCGGTCGTTTTTTTTGCATTGACCAGTCAATGCGAAGTTATCGTGCGGTCGTTTGGCCTGAATCGTGCGGTCGTTCCGGCCGGATCGTGCGGTCAGTTTTCTTCCTTCACTTCGAAGTAGTCTTCCAGTTCTTTTCCGGCGGCTCCGTCGGTGTTGTCAAGGTCACGGATGAGCGATCCTTTTTCCATCAGGGCGATGCGCGTACTGAGGTCTATGGTGTGGCTCAGGTTGTGACTCGATACGAGGATCAGGGCTTTGTGTTCTTCGCCGTAGTGTTGCAGCATGTGTTTCAGCAGCGACTGCGAAGTGGGGTCGAGGAAGTTGAAGGGTTCGTCGAGGATGATGATCTGCGGATTCTGGAGCAGGGCATTGACGATTCCGATTTTCTGCTTGTTACCGGCCGAGAGGTTCCGGATGAATTTCTTTTCTTCCAGAATTTCCGGGCCCAGGAAGCGTTCATAGCGCCGGATGCGCTCGTTGACGGTGTTCCGGTCCAGTCCGCACATGCGTCCGTTGAACTGGAAGTATTCATCGGGAGTGAGGTAGTCGATCAGGAAACTTTCGTCCATATAGGCTCCCGTGAAGGTTTTCCATTCTTCGCTGCGGGTCACGTCGGTGCCGTTCATGCAGACGGTTCCGCTGTCGGCCTGCAGGAGGTCGAGCATCAGGCGGAAGAGGGTAGTCTTTCCGGCTCCGTTGTTTCCCACCAGTCCCAGGATTTCTCCTTCGTGGAGGGTGAAGTCGGGTATGTCTACGGCAGTCTTGCTGCCATATCGTTTGATCAGGTTGTTTATCTTGATTTCCATAATTCTGTCTGTTTGCAGGAGGTTGTAAGTATTAGCGTGTGTCGCGCAGGTTTGTCAGGATGTCATATTTCTTCCGGATGACCTGGCGGTACAGGTATCGCATCCACAGGGGCTGTGCGGCTATTCCGGCCATTCCCAGCAGGGTGCATACCAGATAAGCCATGTTCTCGCTGAGCACCAGGAAAAGCAGGTTGCAGAACAGGATGGGGAAGAAGAAGGCGAAGAACACGATTACCATCTGGTAAGGTGAGTTCCATTGTCCCTTACCCATTATGCTTGCGTCCAGCGGAGCTGTTTTCCGGTTGATCCATGCCAGTTGCATGATGAGGGGCAGGATGATGCCCGCTGTAAGAAACAGCTGGCTGACTACCAGTCCGGCCGGAAGTCTGCTCCAGATAATGGACGGCAGAAGGAGAACCAGCGGGAAAACCAGCAGCAGGCAGTGGAAATAATACTTGGCCCGGAACAGGCTGAGCAGGGATTCCCGGCGCACCATCAGTCCGTCCAGGTAATTGCCTTCGTACGCCATGATGCGGGTCAGGATCGAAACGGCAAATCCCGTGAAGCAGTAGATGGAATAGAGCTGGATGGAGTAGACGCTTTGGGTGGATTCCTGCGTGATGCTAAAGAGCATTACGGCGAAAAGAACCGGGACAATGCACATCATCTGGAAGTTCGTGCGCGGTGTCTTGTTGCGGAAGATCATGCGCAGTTCCAGCCGCATGTATTCACCGGTCATGCCGAAGCGTTCCAGGTAGCCGTAGCGGCTGAAGTGTCTGACGCGGGAGTCTTCCTTCCGTCCCAGTTCGCTGTAGATGCAGACGGTCTGCACACGGCAGTTGACCAGCAGGAGCAGGACGATGACTGCCAGTACGCCTGCGTGGGCGAGAAGGTTCCAGCGGAGGAAGGCTTCGCCCAGCCACATGGAGAACTGGCTGACCATTCCCTGCGAGGGAACGAATTCCAGCAGGGCCAGCAGACCGTAGACTGCTGCGGGGAGCAGGAGCCAGAGCGTGTGCTGACGGGCCAGTGCGCGTACCAGTATGCTCCAGTAGGCGTTGGCTGTCATCAGCAGCCAGATACCCACCGCATAGCCGGTCACTCCTGCCACGCCGAAGTATCGGGCGGCCGTAAGGGCGGCAAAGGGTACGAACAGGAACAGCCAGAACAGGTTGTAGAGTTTGAGACCCACCTGTACGAGGAGGGTGTTGATCAGTCGCTGTCTGCTGACAGGCAGCAACAGATAGGGTTTGATCTCTTGCGCCGGAGTGGGGAAGAGAAAACGGATCAGAAAGTCAATCAGGAGGAAGAGGATCAGGACGCTGTCGAGTGCGTCATAGGGTTCCATGCCGGGGATATCCTCTTCAAAAGCAAAGGACAGCGAAACCCCGATCAGAACGAGGTACGCTGCCCAGAATGCTGTAAACAGATAAATCAGGAACTTGGCAAAGCGGTTCCTGTCGTACATGGGGTTCCGCTTTGCTGCAAGTTTCTGGTTTCTTCTTATTTCGGTCAGTAACATAGGCCGGTTGTCAGTTATTTGGTAGCCGGAGTACTCATGCTGACTTCAATGACATTGTTCTGTCCGATGAAAGCTTTGGCAAATGCTTTCAGATCATCGATCGTAACGCCATTTACGGTTGCTTCGTAGTCCTTGTTCATGTCCAGACCGGTCCAGTAGAACTCATTCAGAGCGCCCATCCAATAGCCGTTTTCCTTCTGGTTCTGCTGATAGGTCTTCAGCATGTATTCTTTCACCTTGTTGAGATCTTCGGTGGCCGGTCCGTTGGCGATGAAGTCCTGCAGACCCTGCTTGATCAGTCCTACCATCTGTTCGCGGCGGTTCGGATCTGTATCGAAGTAGATGTTCAGGGTTCCTTCTTCCTGCGGATACTTGCTGATGGAAGCCCAGCTGCTCACACCGTAAGTACCGCCTGCTTCTTCACGTACGGTACGGGTGTAGAGAATATCCAGCAACTGGTCGAACATGCTCATCATGATCTTGTTCTTCAGGGTATACGGGCAGTTGCCGCTGTACACCATCATGATGCTTGATTTGGCAGTTTCCATGTCGCGGATGAAGTTGTTTTCGTAATCACCCTTGCGGATATCCATCTTCGGATCGCGGAAGTTTTCCTTGCGGCTGATGGTCGGCAGTCCGCCCAGATACTGCTCAATCAGCGGAGTGGCAGTGGCCAGGTCAATGTTACCTACCAGCAGGAAGGTGAAGTCGCCTGCTTCTGCATAGCGGTTCTTGTAGAGTTCCATGATCTTGTTGTAGTCCACCTTGTCCATCATTTCAGCTTTCAGACGGAGAGCACGCGGATGGTGGTTGTAGAGAGCTACGGCCAGTGAGTCGTTGAAGGTACTCATCGGGTTGGCAGCCTGGTTGGCCAGGGCAGCCTTGCCACGCTGGATGTATGACTGGAAAGCTTCCTGATCCATACGCGGAGCCGTGAAGTTCAGGTAAACCAGCTGCAGCATGGTTTCCAGGTCTTTCGGAGAACAGCTGCCACCGAGCCCTTCGGTGAGGGTACTTACGGATGCATTGACAGAAGCCACTTTGCCGGCCAGTACTTTGCTCAGGTCTACGGCGCTGAAGTTACCCAGTCCGCCCAATGGAACGACTTCGTTCATGACGGAGAACTGAAGGACATCCTTGTCGTCGAAGAGAGAGTTTCCTCCGGGGCTGAATGCCTTCATGCGGATTTCGTCGGCCTTGAAGTCTGTCGGTTTCACGATCACGCGTACACCGTTGCTCAGGGTCAGGATGGTTGATCCGAAGGCTCCCTGTTCTGTCTTCACCACTTTGCCGGCCTGCGGTTTCTCCTTCAGCAGCGGCTCGTTGGATACCTTGTCCACGTAGGGTTCCAGTTTTTCAGCCTTCACCTTGTCGATCACGGCTTTCAGTTCAGCTTCTGTGGGGTATTTCATGCCTTCCTTTTCCGGACAGAATACGCTGAGGGCGATATTCTTTTCCTGGATCAGCTGTTTCATCACCTGGTTCACGGCTTCTACCGGAATGTTCGGAACGATCTGGTTCATGAGCGGATATTCGTTTTCGATACCCGGAATCGGTTCGTTGTCGATGAAGTGACGTACGTACTCTTTGACGTAGCTGTTTGTACGTTGTTTGTCGCGTTCATTATAGGCAACTTCCAGACTGCGGAGGTAGTCAGCTTTGGCACGTGCATATTCGCTGGCGGTAAATCCGAACTGGCGTACGCGTTCGATTTCGCCCATCAGGGCTTCCGTAGCGGTCAGGATGCCGTCTTCCTTGGCAGCGGCAATTCCCATGAAAGCACCTTTGGTTTTTGACAGCAGGTAGTCTCCGTCACCGGCAAAAGCCTGGATGAAGGGAGCATCAGCCTTCTGGGTCAGTTCTTCCAGACGGGTGTTGAGCATGCTTTCGATCATGGAAGTCAGGTAGCTGTAGACCATGTAGTCCATGTTGCCCTTTTCTTCCGGTTTGACAGCTTCATGCTTGTGGAAAAGGTAGATGATAGGAACGTTCTGTTCCTTGTCCTTGGCAACGGCAATCAGCGGTTCGTCGTTGTCGGGCACAGGGAAGTAAGTACGTTCAGCGGGGTTCTCCGGCATTTCGATGGGGGAGAACATTCTCTTGATCTTGTTTTCGATGGAGTCTACATTGATATCTCCCACGACAACGATTCCCTGCTGGTCGGGGCGGTACCATTTTTCATAATAGTCACGCAGTGCCTGATAGGGGAAGTTGTCCACCACTTCCATGGTTCCGATGGGGAGGCGGTATGCATACTTGCTGTCCTTGTAGAGAACGGGCAGTACGGTTTCATACATACGCATCATGGCTCCCATGCCTGTGCGCCATTCTTCGTGGATGACTCCGCGTTCCTTGTCGATTTCTTTCGGATCGAGGGTCAGGTCGTTGGCCCAGTCGTGAAGGATCAGCAGACAGGAGTCAACTACGCTTTCGCGGGTAACGGGGACGTTATTGATGTTATAGACCGTTTCGTCGATGGAAGTGTAGGCATTCAGGTTGGCTCCAAACTTCACTCCGATGCTTTCCAGCCATTCACGCAGGGTATTGTCGGGGAAATGGGTTGTTCCGTTGAAACACATGTGTTCCAGGAAGTGGGCCAGACCGCGCTGGTTGTCGTCTTCCAGAATGGAACCTACCTTTTGGGCAATATAGAAGTCAGCCTGTTTTTCCGGCAGAGCATTGTGACGGATGTAATAGGTGAGTCCATTGTCCAGTTTACCGATGCGTACGTTGGGATCAACCGGAATCGGAGGCATCTGTTGTTGGGCAAATGCCATTGTTGCTCCTCCCGTAAGCAGGATAGCAACAAATGTTTTTCTGATTAGTCTTTTCATAAATGTATGTGTTTGTAAAAAAAGTGTTCTTGTTTTCCAAACCTGTTCCTAAATAAAGGCAGGAAATCGCACAGGCCCGGGGTGCAGGGAAGGTCAGCCCTAGCCGTCAGTTCGGGCCTGTGTGTATGGGGGATTACAGCAGTCCGTTGGCCGACAGGTATCGTTCTGCTTCGATGGCAGCCTTGCATCCGCTTCCGGCAGCTGTGATAGCCTGGCGATAGTGCGGGTCGGCTACGTCACCGGCAGCGAATACTCCGGGCACACCGGTACGGGGAGTACCTTCTTCCGTAAGGATGTATCCGGTTTCGTCTGTCTTTACCCACGGCTTGAACAGCATGGAGTTGGGCTGGTGACCGATGGCCAGGAAGAATCCGTCGATGGCTACGTCGTAGCGTTCTTCGTCGGCTTCACCCATGCGTTTCACCACGTGCATACCTTCTACTCCGTTGTCACCATACAGGCCGACTGCGTTGTGTTCGAACAGAACGGTGATGTTGGGGTGATTCAGTACGCGTTCCTGCATGATCTTCGAAGCGCGCAGGAAAGGCTTGCGTACCACCAGATAAACCTTGCTGGCCAGTCCGGCGAGGTAAATGGCCTCTTCGCAGGCGGTGTCGCCTCCACCCACTACGGCTACCGTTTTCTTGCGGTAGAAGAATCCGTCGCAGGTTGCACAGGCGCTCACACCCATGCCGGCATATTTCTTTTCATCTTCCAGACCCAGGTATTTGGCTGTGGCACCGGTAGAGATGATGACCGTATCGGCTGTAATTTCCTTTTCTTCATCAATGATGAATTTGTAAGGGGCCTGGCTCAGGTCGGCCTTGGTTACGATTCCGTTGCGGATATCGGCACCGAAGCGTTCTGCCTGTTTGCGCAGGTCGTCCATCAATACAGGACCCGTCACACCTTCCGGATAACCGGGGAAGTTTTCCACTTCGGTGGTGATGGTCAGCTGGCCGCCCGGCTGCAGTCCTTCGTAGAGTACAGGAGCGATGTTGGCACGGCTGGTATAGATGGCGGCAGTGTAACCTGCCGGTCCTGATCCGATGATCAGGCATTTCACATGTTCAGTTGTCATATCGTTCAATTTTACTGTTTATAGAGTTTTTATAATTTGCTTAACTGGACCATCAGGTCGGTCAGTTGCTTCAGGGAATTTTCCTTGCTGTCGGTCAGGACAATTTCCACATGTCCGTTGTCGCCGTTGCTGCCGGCCGAGATGTAGGAGATCTTTCCGACCATCTGGAGGAAGGCTCCTGCCGGTGTCGTTGCCGCCATCTTGGCGATGGGGAGCTGCAGGGCTGCATCGACGTTGACCAGGCTGTACAGGCTGGTTCCCTTGCGGTTGTCCAGATAGGAGCTGCCTTTCAGGGAAGGAGACGATTCCTTGCCGATGGTCTTGTAGACCATTTCGTCGTTGGTTGCATAGAAGCGTCCGTCCTTGTATCCGTAGAACAGTGACATGTTGCGGAACAGTCTGGCTGCATTTTCGATCATGTATTCGTGGTCAGCCAGCTTCACGAGTTTTTGTGTGCGTTTCAGTCCCAGGCTGTCTTTCTTCTGGTAAAGGGCATCCAGGGCATCCGGACTCTTCATTTCGCCGTAGATGACGAAGGCCGGCATGCTGGTCAGGCTGAAGTTCAGCAGGCCGAAAGTTACTTCACCGTTGACAGAACGTGCCAGGGCTTCCATCAGCTGGTTGTTGTCTGCTGATTTCAGCTGCTGCCGGTAGAAGCTGGTCAGTTCGCTGCCGTTCACATTGGCACTGAAGTACATCAGTGTGGACGACGGGAACAGCTTGTCGAATTTGCCTTCAATCTTTCCGTAGGGTTTGACGGCAGCTTCCAGAAAGGCACGGCTTTCTTCGTCCAGGCCCAGAGGTTTGGCATCTACTACGATCTTGCCTTTTTCGAAACTGACGTTGCCGACGGTGACACACGAAGCGGGCAGGGCTGTCAGGGTACTGGTGTAGGGATAAGGCAGCATTCTGCTGTAACCCGAAGTCTTGAATGCACTTTGCAGGGCATTTGGAGCGGCCATGAAACGGATATCTCCTTTTTCGCTTTCCATGCTCTTGAAGGCTTCCTTGCCGGTGATGCTCTGGGCCTCTGTCTGATGGATCAGCCGTCCTGCCATGGCAATCAGGCTGTCTTCAGGCGTGCGGCGCTCGTTGGAGCAGATCAGCAGTGCATCCTCGGTGTAGGCCAGGATGGACTTGTCCGAAAGCTGATAGGAGAAACCGTCTCCCTGGCTGATCGGATTCTTTTCGCCGTCGTTCATTTCAGTCAGGGTAGCAGTCCAGTCGGATGCATTGCTGAGCCGGGCTACGACTCCTATATTCATCGATGTGGAATTGGTAAAGATATAAATGTCCTTGCTGAAGTCGATGCCGGATTTGTCCGGTGAAGCCAGCAGATCTTTCAGGGGATTGTCCTTACCCGATGAGAAAGCCTTCTGTAAGGATTCGTAAGCGGGAGTTCCGGAAGAAATGCCTGCTTTTTCAGTCAGGGACTGCAGGTTGACGGCCACGACAGAGGACGCATCCCCGGGAATCAGTTGTGTGTAACTGCTCTTTTCAGAACAGGCACTGAACAGGAATACCAGGCAGCAGGCCGGCATTATGGTAGGGATCAGTCTTTTCATTTCCATAAGTATTCGTTTTTAGTTAGACATTAAAGTTTCGCTAAGATAGCGAAAAAATAAAAGGTCGCGATAAAAAACGGAAAAAAGATTATCTCATGTCGATAATTTCGGCATCCGGGTATTTCTTTGAGTCGAAAGTGAACTCCTTGTCACTGGCTGTCTGAAGGGCACGGTAAGTGCGGATCAGGATCTCCTGCTGCTGTCCGTTCTTCAGGTCGATGCGGATGTAGAGCGGCTCATAGCGGTTGTTGACAACGAAGCAGATGCTGCGGATGTCCTGTTGTGACACACGGGGAGTCAGGATGACTTCCTGTCCCTGTTTGCCGCTGTGTGTCCGCACTCCGCTGTAACGGCTGTTGTAATGCTGGCTGTAATGGTCCAGCAGTACGTACGGGTTGATGCTCTGCAGTTCTTCCGGGGTGGGGGTGGAGACATTGACTTCCTCGTTCTGTCTGAGGTAGCTCCACTGGGTTTTCCCGTCGAACCAGGTTTCTACGTCACCGGTGTTCAGGTGGAACTTGTTTCCTTTCAGCAGCAAAGTACCTTCCTGGGTACCGCCGAAGGTGATGCTGACCGCTTGTGCCTGTCGGAAGGCAGCAGCGGTCTTGTCCAGTATTTCACGGGCTTTCGCGTCTGACTGTGCCTGTAAAATACGCGGGCACAAAAATAAAAAACATAGAAGCGAAAGCAGAAAAGCGTTTCGTCGTTTCATATAAAATGTAGTTTAGTTTTTCAGGGAACTCATTCGCATTTCCAGGTCGTTTTCGTCCATGCACAGCACTTCGCGCGCCTTGCTTCCGTTGGTCGGTCCGACAATACCTGCACGTTCCAGCTGGTCCATGATACGTCCGGCGCGGTTGTATCCGATGGAGAATTTACGCTGAATCAGAGATGTTGAACCCTGCTGGTGATAGATCAGCAGACGGGCTGCTTCTTCGAACAGCGGATCCAGCCGGTTCATGTCCACGTCGGCAGCTGCACTGGGTTCGGCGTTTTCATCCACGTATTCAGGCAGCATGAAGGCAGTCGGATAGCCCTGCTGCTTGCTGATGTAGGAGGCGATCTTTTCCACTTCCGGAGTGTCGACAAAGGCACACTGCACACGGACGGGGTCGTTGCCTTGCAGGTAGAGCATATCTCCCTTACCGATCAGTTGCTGGGCTCCCGGACGGTCGAGGATGGTACGTGAGTCCATCATGGAAGCTACACGGAATGCCACACGGGCCGGGAAGTTGGCCTTGATGGTACCGGTGATGATGTTGGTGGTCGGTCGCTGGGTAGCGATGATGGCGTGGATACCGACAGCACGTGCCAGCTGGGCAATACGGCAGATCGGCAGTTCCACTTCCTTGCCGGCAGTCATGATCAGGTCGCCGAACTCATCGATAATGATGACGATGTACGGCATGAACCGGTGTCCCTTTTCCGGATTCAGCTGGCGGCTGATGAACTTCGCATTGTATTCCTTGATGTTACGGCAGCCTGCCTTGCGGAGCAGGTCGTAACGGGTATCCATTTCCACACAGAGCGAATTGAGGGTCTGTACAACCTTGGTCACGTCGGTGATGATGGCGTCTTCTCCGTCGGGCAGCTTGGCCAGGAAGTGACGTTCAATCGGCGCATAGATGGCGAATTCCACCTTCTTCGGGTCGATGATGACGAACTTCAGTTCGCTGGGGTGCTTCTTGTAGAGAAGGGAAGTCACGATGGCATTCAGACCGACAGACTTACCCTGTCCGGTTGCTCCGGCCACCAGCATGTGAGGCGCTTTGGCCAGATCCACCATAAACACTTCGTTGGTGATGGTCTTTCCGAGTGCTACGGGCAGGTCGAAAGTGGTTTCCTGGAACTTCTTGCTGGCCAGGATAGAGCTCATCGGAACGATGCGCGGATTGGCGTTCGGTACTTCAATACCGATGGTTCCCTTGCCCGGGATCGGAGCGATGATACGGATTCCGAGGGCAGAAAGGCTCAGGGCAATGTCGTCTTCCAGGTTACGGATCTTGGAGATGCGGACACCTTCGGCAGGAGTGATTTCATAAAGCGTAATGGTCGGACCCACACTGGCCTTGATCGAACTGATCTCGATGCCGAAACTGCGAAGCACCTTGATGATGCGGTCCTTGTTGGCATTCTGTTCCTCCATGTCGATGGTCGGCTCGTTGTCGTTGTAAGTGTTCAGCAAATCCAGGGTCGGGAATTTGTAGTGTTCCAGATCCAGACGGGGATTGTAAGGCTGTGTCACGTCGCCGGTATAGGCTTCATCCTCTTCGCTGGTTTTCTCGTCGATCTCGAAAGCCGGTTCACCGCCGGAAGGAAGCAGATCCGCTTTTTCTCCGGTTGCGATTTCCACCCGCATGTCGCTGGCCTTACTTTCCCTGGCCGGAGTTTCGTCCAGGCTCAGTTCAATTTCGTGGGCCTTTGGTTGCGGCTCGTTCTTGTCGTTATCTTCCTCTTCTTCATATACTTCAGTCACTTTGGATGAAGGAGTACTGGAAGAAGCAGCGTAAGTTTCTGATGTCTTCTTTGCCGGGATATCTTCCGTCTTTTCTTCCTGAATTTCCGGTTCCGGAGTTGTTGCAGTCGGTTCGGTCGGACGTGGTTCGTCGGGCTGTTCCGGATCGGCCGGCTGCGGATCGTTACCTTTTCTGCGGAGGTTCGGACGGAGCGCCTTGCGTACGAAAGGCATTGTCTTGCTGGTCAGTGCCACACAGAAAAGAATGGCTGTTACCAGCAGGGCCAGAATCAGTCCCGGCGTTCCGATCTGGGAACAGAACCAGCGGCTGACATTATATCCGTGCAGACCGCCCGGATAGATGAATGAGTTTTCAAAAGGACCTTCGAAAATCAGTCCCAGAGTGATGGAGAACCAGATCATGACGGTCATGCAGCCTGCAAACCATTTCCGCAGGCTGAAATTATAGGCTTTCATCAGCTTCATGCCTGCAACGATGAGGAACACAATGATGCAGTAGGCCGAAATTCCGAAGCAGTCATTGATCAGGTATTGTGAAAGCTGGGCACCCCGTGTACCGGCATAGTTCTGGATGCGGTTGCCTGTTTCCAGCAGTTCTCCGGGGTTGGGATGTGCCAGAATGCTCTGGTCGTTGCCTCCCGTGAAAAAGAAAGAACTGAACGCCAGCAGCATGTAGACGCCGAATATGACGCACAACAGTCCGATGACGAAATGTGCCGTTTCACTTTTAAGAGCCGTAACAACTTTCTGGGTTGTAACTCGCTTCTGTTCTGTAGTCTTGGTATCTGTTTTTTTCTTCATTTGATGCTGTTTTTATCTGAATAACCCCGCAAATGTACGAATAAAACTAAAACTGAGAAATTTTTTTCGTACCTTTGCGAAGGTTAATGGACAAATGAATATGAAAAAGAATACACAAGCCATATTTGATAAAAATACAGTGGAGTTTGTCACGGTGGCTGCTGAATTCTGCGGTTTCCTGGAACGGGTTTCCGAGCAGAAACGCAGTCAGTTTGTTGATACGGCCCTGAAACTGCTGCCCTTGCTTTATCTGAAGGCATCGCTGCTTCCCGAATGTGAGCGGATGGAGGATTTTGATCCCGAAACCTTCGTGACCGAGAGCGATTATGAGCAGTTGCGCAGGGAAGTGGCGGCACTGATGGGCGACCGTGATGACTATCTGGAAGTGTTTCTCGATGATATGATGTATAGTGATACTCCGATTCATCAGACCGTTTCCGAAGGACTGGCAGACATCTACCAGTCGGTGAAGGACTTTATCTGCGTGTTCCGTCTGGGACTGGAACAGACCATGAACGATTCCCTGGTGATCTGCCGGGAACAGTTTGCCGAGTTCTGGGGACAGCGTCTGGTCAATCTGATGCGGGCCTTGCATGAAGTGAAATACAGCCGTCACGCAGCAGACGACGAGGAAGACGATTGCGGATTTGAAGATGAAGGAGTGACCGAAGACGAACTGTACGAAGGTCTGGATATGGGAGAGGAATAGATTAAAAACAACCGATAGAAAACGAATGATTGTCATACCGAACAAAATAGACAAAAAAGTAATTGCTGAACTGCCGAAGGTGGTTTTCCCCGGACGGATTTATGTCGTTTATACCGAAGCCGATGCACGCAAGGCTGTTGCATACCTGAATTCTCATGCACTGGTGGGAGTAGATACGGAAACCCGCCCTTCTTTTCGCAAGGGAATGGTGAATCAGGTGGCGTTGTTGCAGGTGGCTACGGCAGATGCTTGTTTCCTGTTTCGGCTGAACCATATCGGATTGCCCGATTTCCTGGAAGAGTTTCTCCAGAACGATGTGCTCAAGGTGGGACTTTCGCTGAAGGATGATTTCCGGATGCTGAGCCGCAGAAACCGGCAGGATCCCCGCACGGGAAACTGGGTGGAACTTCAGGATTATGTGCCTCATTTCGGCATTGAAGAGATGAGTCTGCAAAAGATTTATGCCTTGCTTTTCGGGGAGAAGATTTCGAAAACGCAACGGCTGTCCAACTGGGAAGCGGAAACGCTGACGGAAGCCCAGCAGTTGTATGCGGCCACCGATGCCTGGGCCTGCGTACGGATTTATGAATATCTGGAAGAGTTGCGCCGGACAGGTGACTACCGGATTGAAAAACAGTGATAACCTTTTTAATTATACAATAAACGTGTCTTATAAGAAAGTATATCTGAAACCCGGTAAGGAGGAATCGTTGAAGCGTTTCCATCCGTGGGTGTTTTCTGGGGCTATTGCCCGTGTGGAGGGAGAGCCCGAAGAAGGGGAAGTAGTAGATGTTTATACCTCGCAGAAAGAATTTATAGCTTGTGGTCATTTTCAGGTGGGAAGCATCGCGGTGCGTGTGCTTTCTTTCCGTCAGGAAACCATTGACCATGCGTTCTGGGTACGCCGTCTGGAGGTGGCCAAGGATTTGCGCCGTGCTCTGGGACTGATCGGTAACCCGCAGAACAATACCTATCGTCTGGTACACGGAGAAGGCGATAACCTGCCGGGACTGATCATTGACGTTTACGATCATACGGCGGTCATGCAGGCTCACTCTGCCGGCATGCATGTCTATCGCATGGAAATTGCCGATGCTCTGAGCGAAGTGATGGGGGATGTAATCCAGAACATTTACTACAAGTCGGAAACAACCCTGCCTTTCAAGGCGGATCTGCTGGCTACCGAGAACGGTTTCATCAAGGGAGGCAGTCCGGAGAATATCGCCATGGAAAACGGACTGAAATTCCATGTGGACTGGCTCAAGGGACAGAAGACCGGTTTCTTTGTCGACCAGCGTGAGAACCGTCATCTGCTGGAACACTACGCTAAGGGACGGAACGTACTGAATATGTTCTGTTATACCGGCGGTTTCTCTTTCTATGCCATGCGCGGAGGAGCGAACCTGGTGCATTCCGTGGACAGCTCTGCCAAAGCGATCGATCTGACCAATGAGAATGTGGAACTCAACTTCCCCGGTGATGCACGTCACCAGGCTTTTGCGGAAGATGCGTTTAAGTTCCTCGACCGGATGGGTGACCAGTACGATCTGATTATTCTTGACCCGCCTGCTTTTGCCAAGCACCGGGATGCCTTGCGCAATGCCTTGAGAGGCTATACCAAACTGAATGCAAAGGCTTTCGAAAAGATTCGTCCGGGAGGCATCCTGTTCACTTTCTCCTGTTCACAGGTGGTCAACAAACAGGATTTCCGCAATGCGGTCTTTACGGCTGCTGCCCAGAGCGGACGCAGCGTGCGGATTCTCCATCAGCTGACTCAGCCGGGAGATCATCCGGTGAATATTTACCATCCTGAAGGCGAATACCTCAAGGGACTGGTACTTTACGTGGAATAATATAAAATCCCTCTATTTCATTTTTCTGGCTCAACTGAGTCCCGGAGTTGAAATAGAGGGATTTTTGTTTTTTTTGACAATTCTTGAAAATCCGATAAAAAGCAGGCTGCAGCTGCCGGAAAATATTCTTGTCTGTTCTGTACTTTCAAAAGTAAATATCGGAGCTGAAAAATATTCTGACAAAATGCAGAAAAGCCAACTAATTCGCTGCATTGTGCGGACTAGTTGGCTTTTCTATATTATTTATAGAAGTTGATTACTGCAGCTCTGTTCATTTCAGGTTCTGAGAAATTACTGCCTACACCCATACCTTTTGCATCAATACGGTCTGCTTCAATACCATATTTATTTACAAGGACTTCTTTTATAGTATAAGCACGTTCTTCACTGAGTTTCTGGTTAAATTCCTCTCTGCCTTCAGGAGATGCATAACCTTGAACTTTCACCTTGACATCAGGATTATTTTTCATGAAGTTTGCAATGTTTTCCAGATTTGAGAGTTGGCTCTTTTCTAATAATGCATAATTTTGTCTGAATGAAACAACAGGTTCCATTGTATAATCTAATTGGTTACCTTTGTTCATTTCAGCATTTTTTCTGCAATTGTTCAATTCATTTTGCAGAGCTTCGTTTGTCTGTTGAGCAGCTGTTACATTGTTCTCCAGATCGTTAACCTTACTGCGCATTTCGTTGATCTGCTCGTTTAGTCTGTCAACTTCATCTTGGCTGTATCCTGTTGTTGTTGACATGTGGTGCTTTCCATTGCTACATTTGAAGTGATAAGTAACTCCTCCCATAAGTTCAAATCTGGAAGCATTGTACAGATCTCTGGTTCCTGAACCATCGATAACAGCTACATAGGCAGGTCTCACCTTTATAGTCCACTGTTTGCCTTTACCAAGGTTGAAGTTAAATGATCCACCAGCTCTCATAGAGAAAGCATTGTCAATGTGATTCTTTTGGAATTCATTGAATAAACCGGCACCAACAATACCTTCAATTTCAAACAATCTAGGCTGTCCAAGATAGCCGCCAAAAAGATTCATGAAATTGATTTTTCCGTTCAAAGTAAGATTAAGGTCATCAAAAGCAGTACTGCTGGCTGTTGTATTGATACCTGTGATACCTTCGAAAGAAACACCGAGAACCGGAGTGATTTGTTTCCCTAATTCAACACCTAAAGCCGGACGCATTTTATCGAAGTAAGGAGAGTGTACAGTTCCTACCATTACACCACTATACCAGTTGTCGAAAAACTTGTTGCCCGTAACCATCTTTTGCTGAGCACTGACAGGTAGCAACATTACTGCTGCCAGTAAAGTTAGAATTGTTTTTTTCATTTTTATATACATTTTATATAAGAATACCACTTAAAAATATAAGTGGATTCTGTTGGTTGATAATTTATATATTTTTCTGTTCTCACGGAATCACCGATTTCTGTCTTGGATTTTTTTTATCCTTGTAACAAATAATCAATAGTTCTGCTTGATTCTATTTCTTTTGGAATGTATTGTCTGATGATCTTGTTTGTACTCTCGTCAGAATATATAATTCCAAAATATTTTCTACAAAAATACAAATAATTTTTAATAACTTTATTCTGTGGTGTAAAAAATTAGCTGCGGCTCACTTCCAGACCTTTGTCTGACAGACTCATTTCTACGAAACGGGCCAGGCTGTTAGGCGGATTCTGCTGCAGGATCTGACGGATGCGTACGGCTGCTTCCGGATCCTTGGCTACCATGTAGAGATAACCGCCACCGCCGGCTCCCGGCAGTTTGTAACCCAGACACAGATCGTCAATCTGACCGGTCAGTGCAGCTACGGCCGGCGGATTGGTTCCTGCATCCAGCAGCTGGTTCTGCTGCCAGGTCTTGCGGATCAGTCGTCCGGTAGCTTCGAAGTCGTTGCGCTGGATAGCGTCGTAGAGATCCAGAGCATGCTGTTTCATTTCACCCAGCAGTTGCAGGTGTGAAGTGGAATTCAGGAACATGCCGCGTACGATTTCTGCCAGAATGCCTTTGGCCGTACGGGTAATGCCGGTATAATAAAGCAGGTGACACTTGCTGTATTCCGGATCGGTAAACAGATGTTCCGGCAACCAGCGTACAGACGGATTCTGTGCCCATCCCGACTGTGTCTGAAGCAGTTTTACACCCTGCAGCACACCTCCGTACTGATCCTGCCATCCGCCGCCGGTAGTCAGCAGCTGTTCCAGAATCAGCGTGCGGTTGCATACTTCGTGCTTGTCCCAGTTCAGTCCGCAGAAGTCGTTGACTGCTCCCAGTACCGTCGAAGCCAGGATGGAGCTTGTGCCCAGTCCTGAACCTGCCGGAATAGCCGACAGGAGAGTAACCTCGATACCTGCACCGAATGCTTTCAGCTGTTCTTCCAGAGATGCATAATGTTCCGTACTGAAATCCGGGTGGAAACCGGCCAGTACCAGTGCTGCCTTAGGAATGGAGAAGGGTGAACCTACTTTGTTGAATCCTGCCAGTTCTTCGTAAGTATGGATGATTTCAATGGCTCCCAGGTCGATGGAACGCAGTACCACCTGATACTCCTTGCTGGGTTTCACGTACACTTGCAACGGGGGCTGTCCGTTCAGTTCGATGGCCAGGTTCACCACGTTTCCACCTTCCATCAGACTGTAGGGCGGGGTGTCTGTCCATCCGCCTGCCAGGTCGATACGTACCGGGCTTCGTCCCCAGACAATCTGGTCGGCATAGACCGACATGCGGGGATGCTGGCGTTTGTTGACGGTAGCGGTCAGTCCTTCACGCATCAGACGGAATGCCAGATCTTCCTGTTCCTTGCCGTCCTGTCCTTTCAGAGTCAGGGTACGTGAACGGAACATTGCGTCACTGATGCGGGTCATCAGCGGAGCGGTTTCCGGCAGGGGAGCCGGCAGTTCCAGACCTTCTGCTGCATACGCTTCCGCAGCTTCCTGCAGGTTCAGCTGATAGAACACACTCTGTTCCCAGTTGCGTGCCAGTGCGTTCCAGCTGTCTTTCCGGAATGCCTCACGCTGGGCAGTCAGCCGTCTCAGGTTGGCATAAGCAGAGATTTCGTCGGCCGATACCTTTCTGGCTTCTTCCCATACCTTCCGTCCGGCTTCCAGTTCCGGTTCCGAAGTCATCCATCGCAGGGCGAGACCCAGCTGTTCCGTGTCCTTGCATACCGGGAAGATCCGTGCTGCCTGCAGGTCGTGATTCTGTTCGATATCGGCCGCATTCAGCTGACGGGCTGCCAGCCATTCTCCGGCGGGACGTCCCTGATACATCACGTCCGGATTGTCGAGCGCTCCCTTGAAGGCATCGTTGAATCCGTACGGACGTGCCACGTAGTCACTCTCTCCGAAAGGAACGACGTCGATACAGACTCCCTCCGGCACGTTCAGTGTCCAGTCGTTCATCGGTACTCCCGTGATGATATTGCGGTTGTGAAGCGTCCATCTGGCTCCTACGCAGCTGTTTTCCACCCAGGTCTGTGAGTTCTCGGCCGTCAGCCGGTAGTTCAGCACAGCGTTCTGTACGAACATTTCCGGATGGGGTTTCACCTTCCGGTGCATGATGGCCCGCTGGTCGATGACCAGGTTCTGTACGGCCAGTGTCGATGACAGCATTTCGCGGCTGGTTCCGTAGTGGTAGAATTCTCCTTCCGGCATAGGAAGAATGGCTACGCTCAGCTGGTTCAGTTCTTCGTCCACGATCCGCGGATGTTCACCCAGAGCCAGTCCGAATTCCGAATACATGTCGTAGAATCCCAGACTGCCGTTCTTCATCGAACGTTTCACCATCAGGTCAATTGCGCGGTCGCTCAGCAGCCAGATACCGATATCCATCAGGAAAAGATAGTTCTGCATCAGGTCACCCAGCTGTTCTACGGAAGGCTTCTGCAACATGAAGTCCAGACGCTCCGGTGTGTTGCGTGAAGACACGAAGACTCCGTGATTTTTGGCCAGATTCGGGTCCACCCACAGTCCGTAGCATACGACGTCTGCTTCCGGAATGTCCTGCAGGGCTTTTCCGGCACGGATATAAACATCTCCGCTGGCAATCAGCGTGTGGAGTGAATCCGGTGCTTTCTGCATGATCTGCTCGTAAAGCGGCAACTGCAGGGACAGCAGGTTCTGGGTAAGCCGTTGTCCGCGTCCCCAGCGGAACACCGGTATCGGAGTCAGTATCTTTCCGGAAGGAGCATATCCCGGCAGACGGCGGCTCTGTCCTCCTGCATGCAGCAGGATACGTTTTTCCTTGGCCAGCCAGTCAGTCAGGGCTTCTTCGTTGTTTTCATTGGCTTTACAGGCTTGCAGCAGCCAGGCAGTTCCGCCTCCTGATCCCAGCTTGCTTCCGATGGGGTCAGAGGTGCAGAACCATTCTTTGCGGTCTGCTTTCTCGATGTCATAAAAGCATTCCACCAGGTTGGGTGGAAGTGAGAGTAGTTTCTTCATTGCTTATTCTTGCTTTTAGTTTGAATTCATTTATTTTGCCGGGCTGTCTTCCGGTGTTGCTTCCACATATCCGACAGGCATTTCCACAGAAGCATATCCCAGCTGTTCGATGCGTACCATCACCTGTGATTTTCCGTCGATTTCCGTCAGTTCGCCGTCCAGTCCTGCCAGCGGTCCCTTGATGACCCGTATCTTTTGTCCCGGGGCGAGGGGAGTATTGATGAAGTGTACAGCTTCTTCCGAATAGTCCAGCATGAAGCGGAAACGCTGCATTTCCTCGTCGCGGATTACGGCCGGCCGGTGGGTGCAGCGGTCTATCAGACAGCCGCTCACGGATGGAATGTTTCTCATCACGGACAGTCGTACCTGTTCGGAAGCCCGGATGAAGATCATCATCGGGATGACCACCACTTGCAGCTTCTTGCGGCGGTCGCTCCATTGCCGGACAACTTCCTGTACCGGGAGATAATGTTCCACTCCCATTTGTCCCAGCTTTTCGGCCACCTTCTTTTCGTGGTGCATGCGTACATACATCGCATACCAGTTCTCTTTCTCCATATCTTTTTCTTCTGTTATACAGTTTGATGGTTGATGCAGATACCTTTCTGATACCATTCATAAAGGCGATGAATGCCTTCGTCTATTTCGATGCGGTGGTGCCATCCCAGGGCATGCAGACGGGTTACGTCCGTCAGTTTGCGCAGGGTTCCGTCCGGCTTGGAGCGGTCCCATTGCAGTTCTCCCCGGAAGCCCACTTCGCGGATGATCATTTCGGCAGCTTCGCGGATGCTGATCTCCTTGCCGGTACCAATGTTGATGTGGCAGTTACGGATCTCTTCTCCCTTTCCGGCACAGATATCCTTGAAATCCACATTCAGCAGTACGTGGACACTGGCGTCTGCCATTTCCTCGCTCCACAGGAACTCCCGCATCGGTGTGCCTGTTCCCCAGAGGGTTACCGCTTCCGGCGTGATACCGAATTTGGCCAGCTTTTCCAGAATCACCTGTTCCGTACAGCTTCCGTTCACCCCTTCCACCGGTCTCAGGTCGATATCCTTTCTGACAGCCTCCCAGTTGCCTTCATTCAGGCATTTGGCCAGATAGATCTTGCGCATCATGGCCGGCAGTACGTGGCTGTTCTCCAGATGGAAGTTGTCATTCGGTCCGTACAGATTGGTCGGCATGACGGCGATATAATTGGTGCCGTATTGCAGGTTGAAACTTTCACACATTTTCAGTCCCGCAATCTTTGCGATGGCATACGGTTCGTTGGTATATTCCAGCGGGGAGGTGAGGAGAGCCTCTTCCTTCATCGGCTGGGGAGCTTCCCGCGGATAGATGCAGGTACTTCCCAGAAACAGCAGTTTTCTGACACCGTGTCTGAAACTTTCCCCGATGACATTCTGCTGAATCTGCAGGTTCTGGTAGATGAAGTCTGCCCGGTAGTGCAGGTTTGCCAGAATCCCGCCCACATGAGCGGCTGCCAGAACCACTGCTTCCGGCTGTTCCTCGTCGAAGAACCGCTTCACGGCTATCGGATCCAGCAGATCCAGTTCCTGATGCGTGCGTCCCGTCAGGTTGGTATATCCGCGCTGCTTCAGGTTGTTCCAGATGGCAGAACCCACCAGTCCCCGATGGCCTGCCACGAATATTTTTGCAGATTGTTCCAGCATGATATCTTATTAATCTAATTGAGCTTTCAGATGCAGTTTTTTCACGAAGCGCATATCGTGTTCCACCATGATGCGCACCAGTTCACTGAACGGAGTCTTGGTAGGGTTCCATCCCAGCAGCTCACGTGCCTTGGTCGGATCACCCAGCAGCTGTTCCACTTCGCAGGGACGGAAATACTTCGGATCCACTTCCACCAGCACTTTGCCGGTAGCCGTGTCGATTCCTTTCTCGTCCACGCCGCTGCCTTCCCATTTCAGTTCAATGCCCAGGTAGTGGAAAGCCAGCGTACAGAATTCCCGTACGGTATGCATTTCACCGGTGGCAATGACGAAATCTTCCGGAGTCTCGTGCTGCAGGATCAGCCACATACATTCCACGTAATCTTTGGCATATCCCCAGTCACGGCGGGCATCCAGATTTCCCAGATACAGCTTGTCCTGGAATCCCTGTTTGATACGGGCTGCAGCCAGGGTGATTTTGCGGGTCACGAAAGTCTCTCCGCGCCGTTCACTCTCGTGGTTGAACAGGATACCGTTCACGGCAAACATCCCGTAGCTCTCGCGGTAATTCTTGGTAATCCAGAATCCGTATTGCTTGGCCACTCCGTACGGAGAACGCGGATAAAACGGTGTCGTTTCCTTCTGCGGAACTTCCTGCACCTTTCCGAACAGTTCCGAGGTAGAAGCCTGATATACCCGGCAAGTCTTTTCCAGACCGCAGATACGCACAGCCTCCAGCAGGCGGAGTGTTCCCACAGCATCCGCTTCAGCCGTATATTCCGGCACGTCGAATGACACCTTTACGTGGCTTTGTGCAGCCAGGTTGTAGATTTCCGTCGGATGAATGTCTCCGATGATTCGGATCAGTGAACTGGAGTCCGTCATGTCTCCCCAGTGCAGGTTCACCAGACGTTTCTGTTTCATGTCGCGCACCCATTCATCCAGATACAGATGTTCGATGCGTGCCGTGTTGAATGAAGACGAACGGCGGAGAATGCCGTGTACTTCATATCCTTTTTCAATTAGAAATTCAGCCAGATAGGAGCCGTCCTGTCCGGTGATCCCGGTGATCAGAGCCACTTTTCTCATGGTTTCATATTTTAGAGGTTATTCTTTTCTATTGTTTCTTCCGGGGATAAGTCACGGCATACAGCGTGATGTAGAGGAAACATCCCAGCGGTACGACAAATCCCAGTGCCATCGATGCGTGGTCGGCAATGTATCCCATGGCCAGCGGTGCGACAGCTCCACCTACGATCGACATGATCAGAAAGGAGGAAGCCCGTTTGGTATGGGTGCCTGTTCCCCGGATCGCCAGGGCAAAGATAGTAGGAAACATGATTGATTCACACAAAAAGCAGAAGAAAAATGCACCGATGGCCGACATTCCACTGCCGAAGAGAATCAGAATCATGGTCACTGTTGCTCCCGCTCCGCAGAACACCAGCAGCCGTTCGGCCCGTATGAATCTCATGATCCAGCTTCCTCCCATGCGTCCGGCCATGAACATGCTCATTCCTCCGAACGACAGCCACAGCGAAGCTTCCCGTGCCGTGATGCCGGCATGCTCCGTCACGTAGTTGATGAAAAAGCTGTTGATACCCGTCTGGGCTGCCACGTAAAGAAACAGGGCGACCAGTCCCCACGTAAAGTTCCGGTGACTCCAGAGCGAGCCGGCAGCTTCTCCGCCGGTCTGTACCTCCGTTTCTGCCGGCTGGTTCATGCCGATCTCCGGCAACCGGATCCGGGAGAAGAAAAGAGCCACCAGCAGCACGATAACCCCGATGATGGCATAAGGAGTCGAGATGCTTCCGCTTTCCCCGTTTTCAGAAAACAGAAACAGACCGCCTGCCAGCGGTCCGCAGATCCATCCCAGTCCGTTGAACGACTGAGCCAGGTTGATGCGGCGTTCTGCCGACTCCGGTTCTCCCAGTACGGTCACATACGGATTGGCGGCAGTTTCCAGACAAGTCAGTCCGCAGCCGATAATAAAGAGAGAGAACAGGAAGAACTCAAAACTCATGATCCGTTCTCCCGGAATGAAGAGCAGGGCACCGATGCCGTACAGCAGCAGTCCTGTAAGCACTCCTGCCCGGTAGCCGTAACGGCGGATAATGTTTCCGGCAGGCAGGGCCATCAGGAAATACCCTCCGTACACTACTGCCTGAATCAGGGCAGACCGTGTCCTGGTGATTCCCAGTGCATCTTGAAAATGCTTGTTCAGTACGTCCAGAATACTGTGGGCAAATCCCCACAGAAAGAACAGGGAAGTGATCAGAATAAACGGCAGCAGAAAGTTCTTGCCGTCCCGTGTCTGTACCAGCTTCACCTTTTCATTCGATTGTTTCATAATCAGATTTATTTTTTAGAAACGCTTCAGGGTCAGTGTCGCATAATCCGATTTCAGGATCAGTGATTTCCCGTCTGCCTTGATGACGTCGAAAGTCGTATCCGTACTGTCCAGTCCGAAGGGATGAAGCTCTTCCCGCGTAGCCGGACGTGAATATTCCGGAAGATCATACGTACTCATTTCCTTCAGGGTGACGGTATTTGTCTCCTCGTCATAGCGGTATCGTCCCCGGAACGAACCGGCTCCCAGATCTCCGCCACGTTCCGATACTTCTGCCACCCAAAGCTGGATGCTGTAATAGATACGGTTGCAGGGATGAGTTTCTCCGTCCGCCTGTGTGGTAAACTCCAGCAGTTGCCAGAATCCTTCTATGTTGCTGTTCATCGGAGCTTTCTTGCAGCCTGCCAGCAGACAGAGCAGCAGACAGACAAGCCCGTAGTGCATTGTTCTTTTTATCGTTGTCTTCATATCTTTCAGGTTTTTACATTCAGTGATCATTTGCCGGTCCGTTTCCGTTCCGCTTTAGAACTTTCCCGTCTTTCGCAGGGTGATCATTCCTCCGGTGGAATTGCCCAGGTAATTTCCCCGGTCCATTCCCAGAGCTACGGAAGCACTCCATCCCTTGAAACGTTCCGGAGCATATGTCACCTCCCACAGCGAACTGAACTGCTTGCGCTGCTTGTCCAGCGGGTTTTCATACGTACCCCAGTGACGGGCAAATGAAATCAGTACCCGCCAGTTCCATTCCTCAGCCGGCTGTCCGGTCAGTCCCAGATGATGCGCCCGTACCCGGTTGCTTCTGAATGTGATTTTTCCGTCGTTGTAAGCCGGTCCCGGCAGGAGAGGATTTCCCATGCCCATGCCTGCATGCTGCCAGGCTCCGTACAGATAGTGATTGTAATAACTGTCGCAGGCGCTGATCTGATATTCCGGGAATTGTCCCCAGAATCCGTCGTACAGCAGCGGACCGCTCTGATCCTTCGTACACAGCCCTTCCCAGACAGCCGTACTCAGCCAGCGGTTTTTCGGGAGAGTCACTTCCAGACCGATCAGACCGTCCTTCCAGCGTCCGTATTCCCAGAACATCTGCGACGTGTCCTCAAAATAATGCTCCAGATAAGCTCGCAGCGTCCAGTCACCCACATAGCCGTTCAGGGCGAAGTTCCAGCTTCCCAGCATGTTGCCTTCCACATTCACCTGTTCTCCCTCCGGAGTATCACTTCCTCCCGCCTGTGGGAAGAACGCTTTCCAGAAAGCTTTGGCGTTGCTGGGCATGTCCAGTGTCAGCTTGCCGCTTCCGTCAGCCTGCTTCTCATACTGATCCCCGCCGAACTGTGTGGCCATCAGCAGACCAAATTCAAACTCCACCGGCAGTTTCTCCCGGTTTCCCAGCCGGAGCAGCAGCGACTTGCTGTGATACAGCAGATCCTGAATATATTTGTTTCCCGCGGCAGTAAACTCCTTCTGCCACTTGTTGTCCGTAAAGGCACCGTATGCCAGATGGCCCTTGAAAGCCAGCCATCCGCCCGTACCCGGGACATTCAGATAATCCCTGATGTCAATCCGCACCTGGGGTACCGGACGCGCATTCGGTCCTTCCACCATAGCCCCACTGCTCAGAGACGTATTTCTTTCCAGAGGAAAAGCCCCCCGTTCCTTGCTTCCGATACTCAGCCGGAGCGCCTTCCATGTCAGATCCGCATAAGCCTGCTGCACCACGAAACCCATACCTCTGGTATCCGCTCCGTGGTTGACCGTGCCGGCCAGATCCAGGGCAGCATCAATCTGCCATCCTTTATTTAAAGTCTGATGATATCCGATTCCAGCCCGCAGATATCCGGAGTTCGGAGCTGTAGTACCCAGTCCGTAGCGGTTGGATGTGAACCACAGGGGAGCATACGTGCCCGTTCCCGCCGTGGCACCTGCCTCTATGCGATATTCCCATTCCGGCGATTGGCCGTGCGCCTGTCCGTAAGCCGTGCAAACCGTCATGCAGAGAATTCCTACATATTTCAGTTTCATTCCTTTATAGTTTGGTTAAGTTTTTACTTCAGAACCGCAGTTCCGTTACACATTTCTCCGCAAAGATGCAAAAGATTTCTTACTTTGCCAAACAATCCCTTTCCTTTCCGGCTCCTCTGCCGTTCACTGGCTTTTTCCTGCCGCCCGTATGCGGCTTGTCAGAGGGGCATTCAGGAAAACAGTTTTCCCAGCAGCCCTTTGCGCTTTTTCCGGTCCTTTTCCCGTCCGGTATCATCCGTCAGACAGTCCGCTACCAGTTCGTTCAGACTGATTCGTTCCTTGACGATCCGGTAAATGATTCCCCAGTCCATCATTCCACCCAGGTTTCTGTCGTCAATGAACAGATCCGCCTTCAGCTTGCGCGAAAAAAGATCATGTCCTGCCTTTTCCTCCGGATAGTTCCGGTTCACCGCATAAAATTCCAGTCCCCGGGCCTTGCAGAACTCCACTGCTTCGTCCAGCAGCCTGCCTTCCCGCACACTCCACAGAATCAGCCGGTGTCCTTCCCGCTGGAGCGTTTTCAGTGTCTCAATGGCGAACGGCAGCTCTCTGCCGATTTCCGGATACCGGTGTTCCACGATTGTTCCGTCAAAATCTACTGCAATAATCATAACTGTTTCAGGTTTGAAAGTTCCATGCCGATCAGGGTCGGCTCCGTTTTCAGGTTCTTGTCCGTCGGTCCGGTTTCTTCCGTCTCTTCCGTCTCATTCATCTCGTCAAGCGGATAATACTGCTGCCGGTACTCCGCCAGTGTACAGTGATACTGCCGCTGAAAAGCCCGGTAAAAAGTACAGCGCGATTCGATGCCGCACATCCGTGCAATCTCGTCCACCGGATAATTCATGTACTCCAGCAACAGGGAAGCTGCGTATTTCATCCGCATCCCTTCGATCAGCTTCTTGAGCGTCTTCTCCTTGGAGTATTTTCTTACGGCCATGCAAAGATACTTTTCGTTAGAGTCCAGAATTTTGGCCAGGGTGCTACGGTTCAGGTTCTCCAGAGTAAAATTTTGGTCACGCTGCAGGTAATCTATCAGTTTCCGGTAAGTAAATTGCAGTAAAGCCAGATTGACCTTTAATTCTTTCTTTTCTTCCATGATTTTCTAATATGCATTCTTTTCCCCATGTACGGCGTTCGCCACAGTTTTGTAGATGATGTACAGATCCAGCCAGAAACTCCAGTGCTCGATGTACCAGATATCCCCGCGGATACGTCCTTCCATATCCTTCAGCTCCTTCGTCTCCCCGCGGTAACCCGTCACCTGGCTCCAGCCCGTGATTCCCGGCTTTACAAGGTGGCGCACCATATACTTGTTGATCAGTTTCGAGTACTCCTCCGTGTGCTTCAGCATGTGCGGACGCGGTCCCACCACGCTCATGTCGCCCATCAGCACATTGATAAACTGCGGCAGCTCGTCGATGCTCGTCTTGCGCATGATGTTTCCCCATTTTGTTTTCCGCGGGTCATCCTTCGTAGCCTGCACCTTGTCCGCATCTGCATTCACCTTCATGCTCCGGAACTTGTAGCAGTAGAACTCCTTGTCGTTCAGTCCGTTCCGTTTCTGTTTGAAGAAAATCGGCCCCGGCATGGTAATCTTTGTGATGATGGTCACGATGATCAGGATCGGGATAAACAGCGTGCAGAGGAAACACAGCGAGAATACGATGTCAAATGTCCGTTTCACGAACTTGTTTCCCAGCTGGCTCAGCGGATCCGGCCGCAGGCTCAGGAAGGGCACACTGCCCAGCATGTTGAAGTACATCCGGTTCTGCAGGTAGTTATGCACGTTCGGCACGCTGTAGAATCTCACCAGATGGTTCTCGCAGAAGTTGATGATCGGAATGATCACGTCCCGGTCCTTCGAAGGCAGACAGCAGAACAGGAAGTGTACCCTCGGATGCTGTCCCAGATAGGCCGTCACGTCTTCCGGCCGTCCCAGATACGGACATTCCTTCGGATAGCGGTTGCCGGGTTCGTGGTCAAAATAACCGATCACCCGGAATCCCGCATACGATGCCTCCGTCAGTTCCCGGTACAGCTCCACATTGTTTTCATAACTTCCCACCAGCACCACGAAGCGCAGGTTTCCTCCCCGTGAGCGGTAACTCTTCACCAGGTAGCGCAGCGTCAGCCGGAATGCCGCCAGACAGACAAGCAGGGTTGCCAGATAACCCGCAAACAGCTTCGACCAGGCATCCGTATAGTGTCCTACGGTGAGGATACATCCCGCCAGAATGGCGAAGACAAACATATTCTGCACCACGTGGCCCACAATCCGGTAAGCATACACTTTGCGGTTGTAGAGCGAAACCCCCGTATTGATCGCCGTTATGAAATAACACAGCATCAGCGTCAGCATGATCTGTGTTTGCGGTACTCCCATTGTCTTTTCCCAGCTGCTTCCCTGCGCCCAGCTGTAAAACAGTCCGAACAGCCCGCCGCAGATCAGAGTCTCCGTGATGATGACCATTGTGTTCACCATCCGCTTGTAGGTCAGTAGCTTATTTCCCATAGAATTGTTGGTTAGAAGTTATGAAAAGGATTGATATGATCTTTTTAGAATTTCTCTTTTGCGATGTTGATCAGGAACAGCATGTTTCCGATGATGTACCGTCTCCACATCCGTCGTGGTTCCCTGATCAGCCGGTACAGCCATTCCAGACTGTGCTCCTGCCACCATTTCGGGGCACGCTCCACGGTTCCCGCAAAGAAGTCGAATACAGCTCCGATGGCACCGCAGTGGCAGTGGATGTCCAGTTCCATCCAGTGCGTGTAGATCCATTTCTCCTGTTTCGGCGCCGTCATGCCGATCCAGAGCAGATCCGGATTAGCCTTGTTGATCGCTTCGATGATCTGCCGGTTCTCCTCGTCGCTGAATTCCGGCTTGTAGGGTGGGGAATACGTCTCTACCGTGATGTTCGGATACACCTCCGCAGCCCTGAGTTTGACCAGCCCCAGCACCCGTTCACTGCTTCCCATGAAGAAACATTTGCCTCCCCGCCGGTTCAGCTGTTCCATTTCATGTTCAAACAGATCCCATCCTGCAATCCGTTCCTTCGGCTGCGATTTGGCCTTCAGCCACCGGCAGGCCATTACGATGCTGGCTCCGTCCGGCACCAAAGCATCCCCCTTCTGGAGAGCCTCTGCAAAGAGCGGATCCTTCTGTGCCGTGTTATACGAATGTGCATTGATCGTATTGATCAGCACTTTGCCTTCAGGCAGTAATGATAACTCCCTTCTGCTTTCCAGAAGGGATAAATCCTTTAATTTTAGCATGTAGAGTTTGAATTTATATGTATGAAATTCTATTTCCGTATGTTGGTTGAGTCTCAGAATTTTCTCAGTTCCAGCCGTGCGTAGTCCGATTCCAGTGTCATCGCCTTGCCGTTGCAATTCACGATGTCAAACACGGTTTCTTCCTGGCTGTTGATACCGAAATGGCGTAAGTCTTCCACGGGTGCATCCTGCTTATTGTCACTGGTGATGCTCCGTACTTTGAAATCCTTCAGTACCAGTTGTGTTTCATTTTTGCGGTATTCCGTCCGTCCGATATAGTCACCGTATCCTTTCGTACCTTCTTTTTCGGACAGCTCGGTCACCATCCGCGTAATTCCGTAGTACATCCTTTGGCAGACCACGGTTTCCCCCGTCTCCTTGACGGTAAATTCCCGGAGCTGCCAGAACCCCTCCACCTTGCTGTTGATCGGTTCCTTCTGGCAACCCGTTACCATCCCCGTCAGGATGACGAGTATCAGTCCTGTTATCCAATTCTTCGTAAGCTGAATCCTCCTTTCCAGCGGACGGTCAGCATGCCCCCTGTGCTGTTTCCCGGATAATTCCCCCGGTCCATGCCCAGCGACAGGCTGACGCCCCATCCTTTGCCCCAGACAGGCAGATAAGTGACTTCTGCCAGGCTGCTGAACTGCTTCTTCACCTCGTCAAAAGGATCTACGTACGATCCCCAGTTGTGGGCATACGAGAGCAGCAGTTTCCAGTCCCATTCCTCGGCGGGAGTTCCCTCCAGCCCCAGGTGCTGTGCTTTCACCCGGCATCCCTTGATCTCGTTCTTTCCGTCCCGGTTATATTGCGGTCCCAGCAGGAACGGATGCCCCAGTGAAGCCCCGTAGTTCTGCCATCCCAGGTATTCTCCGTTGGTATAGTAATTGTCCCTTCCGCTCATCTGCAGATCCGGGAATGATCCCGCAATGCCGTCATACAGGATCGGTCCCGTCTGGTCGGTGGTGTTCAGTCCTTCCCACACCACGCTGCTCACCCAGCGGTTACGGGGAAGCGACACCTCCAGCCTGATGTGTCCGTCCTTCCAGCGTCCGTACTGCCAGAACATCTGCGAATGATCCTCAAAATAATGCTCCAGATACGCTCGCAGCTTCCAGTTGCCCACGTAATAGTTCAGGCCGAAGTTCCAGCTTCCACAGTGATTCCCCTGCACGTTCTGCAGCGTACTCTGCTGCTTGGGGAAGAAGATCTTCCAGAAATCCTTCAGACCTTCCGGCATGTCGTAGAGCAGGCTCACGCTTCCGTCCGCATTCTTTTTCATCTTGTCGCCTCCGAATTGTGCTGCCGTTAGCAGACCGAATTCAAACTCCACCGGCAGCTTCTCCCGGTTGCCCAGGCGGATCATCAGCGACTTGCTGTGGTACAGCACCTTCCGGGTAAATTCATTTCCCGGAGCCACGAAATCCTCCTGCCAGTTTCCGTCCGTGAAGTATCCGTAACACAGATGCCCCTTGAAGGCCACCCAGCCCTGTGTTCCCGGTATGGCCAGATACTCCTTGATTTCCCCTCTGATCTGGGGAATGGGTCTCATGTTCGTGCCTTCCACCATCCATCCGCTGGTCAGTCTCTCGTTCTTCTCCAGCGGAAATCCGGCGCGTTCCTTGCTTCCGATACTCAGAGTCTGCATTTTCCACGAAATGTCTGCGTACGCCTGCTGCAGCCATACCTTCGAAGCCAGATTCTTGCCTCCGGACAGATCCAGTCCCAGGCCGATGCGCCAGTTCTTTTTCATTTCCTTTTGCCAGGCTGCTCCTGCCTGGAGATACGCACTCCTGGCGGCATTGCTTCCCATGCCGTAGCGGTTGGCTGTCAGCCAGAGTGGAGCGTCATCACCGTTTGAGACCACGACTGCCGTTTCCATCCGGAAAGAAAGCGAGTCTGTCCGTTCCTGTGCCAGGATCGGAGAAAAGAAGAGGAGGGGAGTAAGTGATAAAAAAGGGAGAATCTTCATAGAAAAGATTATTCTGCTTCAAGACATTTTTCTAAACATTTCTTGAAATTGTTCTCAAAGCATTGTAGCGTATATTTATTTTCAAATTTTTCTTTACCAGCTTTGCCCATTTGTTGGCGTAAAGTTTCATTGTTCAGTAAAAGGCCGATACGTTCTGCTAGAGATTGTACTTCTCTACAAGGAACTAAAAAACCGGTTTCCCCTTCATCTATTATATCAGCAATTCCCCCCTCAAATGTAGAAATACAAGGTAAACCTTGTTCCATCGCTTCTAACAATACAAGTGGAAAACATTCATTCCGATAAAACGTAGGAAAAATAAAAATATCAGCTTGCTGGAAAAATGGAATTTTTTCTTCACCGTATTTTCTACCGTAATAGGTAACGCAGTCTGTTATTCCACGCTGCTTACATTCTTGTTTGAAACGTTCCGTATCCATATCTGCTGTTTCCCCGCCTACGAAGTCACACTGAAACACATATCCCTGTTCCTTTAACAGTTTACAAGCATCCAATAATGTAAGAACCCCTTTGTCAATTAATAAGTTTGATAAAAAGAAAATATGAGGCAGACCATTTTGGGGGGGCTTTTGATTAGTAGGAGAAGATTCCGGAATTCCATTTGGACAGAATAACACTTGTTCCCGTTTCACAAATTGCTGCATATCTGCATAAAGTGATTCAGCCAGTAAAATCACTTGAATTCCCTTAAAGAAGCAATGATACAACCATTTGTCCGGTATGCAATTTTGTCGGCTAGCCACCCCTTTATTATGGTAATGGGCTACCACTTTACATCCCATCACTTTCAATAATTGTACTACTATAAAATCTTTGTAGAAAGCTCCTCCACAAGCATTGGGGGTTACATACACAAGTTGTGGCTTCAATTTTTTCACTTCCTTGTAAATTCGGCTTAGCAGTTGTGCAAACTGAATCAGTTTTCGTAATCCTACCTTTCCAATATCTGCCAGGTTCTTAGCGGTGGTTAGATTTATGTAATGGCAGTCAAAAGCCTCATTCACTACTCTGCTATCATGAATATATTTCCCCATCATTGAAGCTCCGTGTACTGGTGGCGGCATGTGAAGAATGAATAAAATTGTAGGTCTCATTTTAATTTAACTTCCGATGAAATTCTCGATATTTCAAAAAAAATGCGAGTATCCACCAAGTAAGTGGTGTATATTTAGCCAAATTCATCAGTTTTCCGATAGGGTCTTTTATGAAATATTTTCCATAACGTAATGCTTCATGGCGGCTTAAGCTTAATCTGTCAGAGAGTAGTTGGCAGTACGTTAAGTTACGGCTTACCCTTCCTCGCGCTTTCTGATAAGAAATTGTCTGCTTAGGTAATCGCTGTACGATACGTTTTTCCCATTCTGTAATACTTGGTGCGTTCTTCCAGCGACGTTCCATCTTGCTTATCCAACCTTGCGATTGTGTTACATCTCCTCCGTCACTTACATATAGGACTTCAGGAATCAATCCCCATTTGCCGAATGTAGATAAATATAGCCAGAATTCATAATCTTCTGTTACACGTAAATCAGTTCGCATTCCTCCAGATTGTCGGACTAGTTCAGTCCGCATGGTAGTTGAACATGTTCCTACGTGGCAATAAGAGGCCCAATAAGACATAAAATCTTCTAAAACAAAGGGAGTTCCCTTTTTTGAATTGTTCATCCAGGACGGATTATAGGAAGCAGATTTGGCAAATGAGGCAATATTTTTGCAAGTTACAGAAACTGCTACACATTCATCGTGTGTTTTTAAAAAATCGATTGTTTTTTGAATATATCCTTGATTCCAGTAATCATCTGCATCTATAAAAGTTATGTATTTTCCTTTTGCTAATTCTATTCCTTTATTGCGGGCAACAGCTGGTCCGGCATTTTGTTGTTGAAATAATATTATATTAGGCTCTTTTCGCGATTTAATTAATTCTACAGAGTTATCCGTACTTCCGTCATCTATTAAGATTACTTCATACGAATATTGAGTGGTTTGGCTAAAAACACTATTTAAGCAGCGATTTAATAGTAATGCACCATTATATACAGGAATGATTATAGATAAATCCATTTTTTAATTATTATTTATAAATCTTCTTTTACGTTTCATCCAGGCGGTAGTTATCCAGAGCGGCATATAATCTTTAAAAGGTTGAACCCATCCATATCGCATATAAGTCCATATTAATTTGAATGGATAATACCATTTTTCATTTATATGGTGTATTCGTAAAATTTCTAGATGAAGGGTTAGAGGATGAGTTGCAGAAAGTCCATATTGACCATTATAACGTGCTACAACTATTGGAATATATTTGAAAACAATATTCTTTTCACGTAAACGATAAAAAAAGTCATGATCTGCAACAATTCGATAAGTTTGATTAAATGGAAATTGACACATTAGCTCAGTTTTAACAAAACATGATTGATGGCAGAAAGGCATTACAGTGTTATCTTTTTTATAATCTTCTTCTTTTGCAATACCACTTCCAAAATCAAAAATTTGTAATGTATCACCATATATTACTCCTGCATTTTCGTTCAATGGAGTAGAAAAGAACTTATACAATGTCGAATTCTCATAAAAGCTATCACCGGCGTTCATATAATTAATCCATTCCCCTTTAGCCAATCTTGCTCCTTTGTTCATTGCATCGTAAGTGCCTTGATCTGGTTCTGACACATAACGGAATACTTTACCTTCTTTATTAAACAATGATCTATAGGATTCAAGTAGGGCAAGTGTATTATCTTTACTTCCTCCATCTACAACTAAATATTCAAAATCAGTGAAAGTTTGTGTCAGAACAGAATCGAGTGTTTTTTTTAAATCATCTGCTGCATTAAAGCATACAGTAATTACTGTTAATTTCATATTTTTTGTTTGCTTAATGATTTATTTAGAGCTTCATAAACTCTACGTGCACAGTTCTCAGTATTAAAATTCTTCTCCAGTTCTATTGATTTTTGTCCCATTGCTTTCAAATCTTGATGGTGGAAATAGTCTAATGCATTGATTAATGTTTCTTCTTTATATGGATCAAATGTTATGCCATTTTCATCTATGTGCACTAATTCAGGATGGCATCCATTATAAATAGAGGTTGCTATAGGTAATCCACAGGCCATGGCTTCTGGTACAACTAGACTCCAATTATCTTGTAAAGTTGGTAAAATAAAGATATCTGAAATAGCATAAAATTTATATATTTCAGAATAATCTACATGGCCTAGCAAATGAATTGATTCTTCATTCTTATATTTTTCTTTAAACTCATCATATTTGTTTCCATATCCTATAAGTAGTAACGCATCTTTGGGATATTTCTTTATATGCTTTTCCCATGCATGTAATAGAAGATGAACACCTTTAGGCTCTGAAATACGGCCTGAGAATAAATATAACAGTCCATTTTTATCTTTTATATAATTTCTTTTCCAGTTTATCTTATCTGTAGGGCTTGTTTCTGCAACTTTAGATTTTAGCCATTTAGCGTCTGCACTCATTCCGCCTGTATAAATCTGGGAGGGAATAACACCTAGAGATTCTAAATACTTTTTGGTTTCTTGCCCATTCACTAAAAAGCCAGTAAAATACTTATTAAACAATTTGCGTTGCCATGTTTTAAATTTACCAGTATTCCGTTCTGTATGTAATGTTCGTTCATAACCCATGTAAATAGGGACTCCAAAGATTATGCCGTATAATAAAACCAATGGAGTCCATTGGAAATAGCCTTCTGTAATCAATACATCTGGTTTTATTTTACGTATTGCTCGTATTAAACCAAAAGTAAGGGGAATACGTTTCCCTTTTTCTATGTCTTTCATTTTAAAAGACATAGAATATGTATCAAATATGTAATCCTTATAAAAAGGAATTGCATTATTCCCTAATTCTTCTTTTATTTGTTTGCAAAATTTACTTTTCCCACAAACGTCATAACGATTCACTGAATACATGACGTAGAATTGGCCCTTAAATAGCCGTACTAACTCTTTATAAAATGGTAATCGGTATTCAAAAAAAATAGGATTGCAATAGAGTACTTTCATTTTTTTTGTTGTATTTTCATTTTATTTTTATTATCAGCAATCACTGTATAAGGAGGATTGTACATTTTCATATATCTATATTTAATATCTAATCCCACGGTTAGCATTACAAAGTACATAGCTGGCATCCATGTTCCATATACTCGGAATCCAAGTCCAGGATTCCCTAGTGTATGAATAAATACACAGAAGAATGTGGCCATTAATAAAGCTTTGTATTGTTTTGGTATGGGAGAAAAGAAGACAGAACGTGCATACCCTAGTATAAACAAGCAAAAAAAGAGCAGACCAATATACCCTGTTCCTACAAAAGCTGATAGGAAGCCATTATGCATTCCGATTACTTGACCTCCTATCACTTTTTGTACAAATATCGTTTCCCCTGCTACAAATCCATAACCATACCACTCTCGGTTATCTGCTTTTACAGCCTCAATTGCAGGTCCCCATAATTGTGTCCTTCCAGAAGTTTTACCTTCATTCAATTTTCCATTTTCAAGTGCTCCTCCTTTTGCCGCAAAAACAGTATTATTTAAAACATCTTCTACTCCTACCGTAGCAATAGATATTCCCACTCCTAATATTATAATCCATCCCCAAATTTTGTATTTTCTCTGTCCAAACATGAAAGAACATAGACCGGCAGCTATACCAAGGTATCCTGTTGTAGATCGAGATAATATAGCTGTAATTAACATGGGATATTTCATTATCTTCTTTGGTGCATAATAAAAAGCCAAATAGAAAAATATAGTGGACGGAAATTGTAAGGCATATAGCATAGTATTCCATCCTGCTTTTGCAAAGCTGATTGCTGTAAATGTCATCATAACGAAAGCATAAGTAACACTCCATAACATAATGCTTTTTGTATCTAAATTTTCTATTAAATTTTTAATAACCGATGCATTTAAAAGTAACATTCCCATACATTCTAATGCACGATAGCCAGATAATGGAAGAATGGGACTCCATAAGGCACTGAGGGCACACAATATAGTGTATAAGACGAACCAAAAGGTACAGGTCCTTTTCATCAGTTTGCTGAAAAAAAAACGGCTGAAACTGTCTTTTGTTAAATCGTGATAGCAATATATTCCGGCTCCTAAAGCATAGGCAGCATAAATAATAGCTGTTCCATCTATAGCAGCAATATCTGCTTTGGAACGAGCAAACACTAATTGTACTACATAATATCCAAGAAGTATCCATCCAGGAACTCCTCCTAGCATTAATACTTGTTTGAATTCTTTGTATAATCCCATAATAGTTTACTTTTTATTTAATCGAATTGCAACTTTCATCAATAGTTGAGATATACGATTATTACAAGCCCGTCTAAAACCTAAAGCTTCAGTGAATCGTATGTTTATCTCAAACCAATCTTCAACTGTCATTATGGGATGGTGTTCTATTAGGAACTTTGCCATATCAGCTCGACATTTTTCCATGTTGCTGGAAACTCCCCAATTTTCCATATAGGAAATCTTATTCTTTATGCATGAATACGTGCACTTATGCTCTACGATTGCTTCATACCAAAAAACCCAATCTGCACAAATACGATAATTAAGATTATAGCCTCCTATTTTTTTCAATAGAGTAGACTTTATAAAAGTAGATTGGTGAGGTAAAGTATTACTCCAAAAAAAGCGTTCATTTATATCTTTGGCTTGAATACTCCAGGCAGTGCTTTTTTTACCTTTTTGGTTGTAATAGCATTGCCTCCCAATTAATAGGTCATTATCCGGATGATTTTTGAATACTTTACTAAGTACTTGTGGAGAGTAAAAATAATCTCCTGAATTTAAAAAAAGTACATACTCTCCTGTAGCTTTGGATATCCCTTTATTCATCCCTTCATAGATACCTCCGTCTTTTTCGGAGCACCAATAAGATAGTTTATCTTGGTGATTCATGATAAACTCTTTGCTGCCATCAGTAGAACCTCCATCAATGATAATATATTCTATGTTCGCATATTTCTGACAGAGTACACTTTGCATGGTTTTCTGTAAACCTAGTAGATTATTGAAATTGACTGTTATAATGCTTATTCTTGTCATTTTACTATTTTTAATCTGCGTAAAATTGCCAAATAAATTCTTTCTGCCCAGTTAGCTATATTTCTAGGAAAAGTTGGAATATGTCTTAATTCAAAAGAAGCTGTATCAAATTCCATTTTAGCCAACAATGCAAGTTGTCTGCGCGTTACTCCACGTCCATACAATAAACCGGCAGTACGCATGGTAATTAGAGGGCGTGTTTCAAATATTTCTGGATGATATTTTATGCAATAATTACCATAAGTCTCAAATTCCGAAAATGCTTGCTCATCTGTTCCACTGGTAGCATTAATAATTTTTTCAAACCAATTCATCCCAGGAACTGTCGATTCTTCAATCCGACTTATTAACTCTCGCATTATGTTTGTATTTATAGGCATGTGTTCAGCAATAAAAGAACGGTCACATAACTTACCAAATCCAAACAGATGTTGCATGGTATCAAAATAAGGAGAATGATTTTCAGTTTTTACTGTCAATAGATATTTATTATTATCTTTAAAACATAGTTTATGAAGGGGTATAGTATCGCTATCCCAAATTAGATATTCATCCTTTGCATACGGTGTCAGTGCAAATCCCATTTTTAAGAATTGCTGTAGATACCATCCTGGATATATATGAGTGCTATGTTGGAAGTGTAATTCAAGATATTGTTTCACTTGAGCAAAAGATAAACCGGATACCATATTATCTTCGTCTATAAGTGCGACATGATTTTTCTTTAGCCATGAATGACGAAAGAAAATCTTATTCTCTCTTTTTGTAATTAAAAAAATAGACTCTTCCTCTGTCTGTAAGTAAAGCCTGCAATACTTTATTACCTTTTTGACAATTTGAAAATCTTTTGTAGCAAGACTAATTATAATATTCATGGTTCGTCATATTCTTTTTGCAATAAGTTTACTTTTAAAAGCTATTCTTCATTTATTAATTCTTTATATAGTTTTATATATTGCTCTATACACTTTTGCTGGTCAAATTGAGACGCAAAAGATATAGCTGATTCATCCGCTTTTTCATAATTAAAATTAAGAATCGCTTGCTTTAAAGCTTCATAGTCCATGCGTGGAACTGTTTTCCCCCCCTTCGGATCAACTGTTTCAGGAGTTCCGTCACTGGCAAAAGCGATAACTGGACAACCACATGCCTGCGCTTCCAAATTTACAGTAGGGAAGTTGTCAGCTAGCGTAGGATTAATGAAAAGGTTTGCCGTATTATAAAAGGCAACAAGTTCGTCACGATCGATTCGTGGAAAAGCTAATACATGTTTTAATGTTTTATATTTCTTTATATCGCAATCTTTACATCCTACCATTACCATTACATATAAATCACTTGGTAATTCTTGAGCTAGACGATATAGAAATTTTTCTCCTTTTAATTCCCAAATTGGATTTCCAACAGAAAGTAAAATTATCTTGTCTGATGGAATTTTATACTTTTTTCGCAAATCTATATTTTGTATCTTTCTAAACACTTTGTGATTAATACCATTATTAATCACAATACAATGATTTTGTTTAAGATAAGATTCGCTTACTAATCCTGCCATCCATTTTGATGGCGTTACTATAGTCAAGTGTTTGATGTGTCCAATTGTTTGTTTTCGATAGTGATGTACCCAATTAGATAAATTTATTATTTCGTGCTCAGGTGCTAGAAAGCGGTTATTTCTTGGACAATGAACGCAGGTCGTTTTCCATTGGTTGCAACCAGCATAATCAGGGCAAGGGCACATTCCAGTCAAAACACGTGCATCATGAAAAGTCCATGCCACCTTAATGTTGTGTTTATTTACATAATCTACAAACAAGCCCATGTGTAAGAAACAGTCATTGATTACATGACAATGAATGATATCTGGTTTTATTTCATCAAGCTGCTTTACTAACTTACGTGTCGCAAAATAGGAGAACATATCTTGTAAACCCCAATAATGGAACATACGGGCATGAATACCGCATGAGATAGAACCGCCAACTACAATATCATCCGGTTGAGTTTCTTTGTGTGTGAACTTGATTACAAAATAGGCATCCCCACCAGTAGATTTGCAATATTTTTTAGTTTCTTCAAACCAACTTCCAATAAGATCATTGGGACGATATGAAGAATGGATATATACGACTTTCACTTTCTAAGGGTTTGAATTAATATTAATGCTTTATATATATCTTGAATATTTTATTGTTGAAAAAGATATTAACCTTATTTAGTAGAAACACTCCCATAAGTGTCTGACCAACATATATTAATATTCCTATAAATGGAATACTATAGTAGGTATTCCATAAATAAGAATACCATCCTCCATAGTAACATTCCAATGAACGATTCCCTAAATAAGTCAATGGTTTTGTCACGATTAGAGAAAAACGATATTTCTTTAAGTGCTTAAAAATGTAAAGAAGTAAACTTACAAAGAATGGACACACCATTGCAGTAAGTAAGATCATTTGATTTGCATAGATTGCGTAGATAAAACCTAATATCAGAGCGATTAATATTGGATATACATTTTCTCGTACAAGTGTTTGTTTATATAAAATGATACCCAATATAAATACCGGGATGCGGCAAAAAAACAAGCCAATTGCCAGGAATGTATCGGATATAAGTACATAATTATTAAAGGTAAAACTAGGGATAACGTAAAAACTAGATTTGAATGATAACGCATTGTTACCCGATAAAGTGCGGGAAAAGCAAGGTATAAAATAAGAATAGAAGCAGTAAACCAATCACTGGAACCTCGACCTGTAAGTAGGGGCATAACTACAGTGCCACCCCATATCAATTTTAACCATTCTACATCACCACCTGATAATATGAGATAAATAGTTCTGAGATTACATACAAAAAACCAAAGTGGATAGATACGTAAAAATCGATTAAGATAAAACTGCTTAAGTGAATGTCGTTTAAAAGAATAGCATAAACAGAAAGCTCCTATCATCAGGTAAATATCCACCCCAATATATCCATATCTAAAGATTTTTAACCAGTCTTCTTTAACTGGTCCCATAGCGTGAAACAAAATAATTAATAGTGCGGCTATACCATACAAAGGTGAACGAAACTGTGATAGGTGAAAGGCTATACTTCCCTCAATATTAGTATTTGATGACATAAATGTTTGTATATCTATTTCAATTTATATTTTCTTCTTCCCTTCAAAGTTCTAAGTGCTATTCGATAAGCCCAACTATATAACCGATACAATGGCTTACATGTTGCAAAACGAAGGAATTTGGCAGGAACAAGTTCTCGTATCTTGTCAGTATAAAGTGGATTTTTCAGGTATTGTACATCTCTATCGTAATAACTACTAAAGCCACAGTTTGGGTTAAAACAGGTTGTAAAGGTATAAGAAGCATACTTGGCAAAACGCCAACTTTCCAATTCTGGATATTTACTGATTACTCGTCTGTAAAGTAAACTTTCCAAACGCTTCCCATAGTCATCAGATACAACAGAAGAAGCCATAATACTATTGGGATTATAAGCGTAGTTATAAACGATATCTTCTATATATAAGACCTTGCTAATCTTCATCCCTACCAGCATATTGGTTACCACATCTTCTCCCAAGCTGATTTTATTTTCAATGCTTTCGTTAAACACGGCATCATCAAATAATTCTGTTCGATATAAGGCGCCCCATAAGTAAGGTGCTACTTTTCCTGTATAGATATTGATTAAAAATTTCTCGCTACCAATAACCTCTTCGTTTGTAATATTATAATGTTCAAGAGGAATTATTTTCCCATTCGGTGTGATACGCTGGGCACCTCCTCGTACCATATCATATCCTTTGATAATCTGATTGTGTAAAATGGACAATGCTTTTGGATGAAGCCAGTCATCACTATCCAAGTGCATTACATACTTACCTTCGGCTATTCGTATTCCAGCTTGTCGTGCGGAAATCAAACCTCCATTGGCTTTATGAATCACTTTGATACGTGAATCTTTACAAGCATTTTCATCGCATATCTTGGGACATCTGTCAGGCGATCCATCATCTACCAATATCATCTCCCAATCACTAAAGTCTTGGTTAAACACAGAGTCAATGCAGCGTTGCAGATACTTTTCAACTTTATAAATGGGTATAACAATCGATATTTCCATTATTTCATCAACTTATTTTTCCAATCTCTTATAGTCAAATACCAGTGATAAATCTTGAAATAGCATAGTATGGTACAAGCCATTGCATATATCTACGACGGCCTGCTGCGCTATTTGCTACGATTTTATATCCTCTATACATAATTCAGTTCTATTTATTTTTTGTTTTCTTTTTTGCCACCAGTTGAATACCTTACGCAGTAACATGCTTTGTAATAAAGCTTTTACTTTTTTTTCATCATTAGTTAGTACGTAATTTGTACATTCTTGAACCATGCGAACCACATGCGTATCATTTTTTGGAAAATCAATAATACCATGGCGTAACATGCAATCAAAACGTTCCATTCGATAGTGGAAAAAGGCTTCATATAATTTTTCTGGCTGAGTATAATTTTTTATATATTTATCAGCCGCATCAAAAAGACGCATCCAGTTCACAAAAGGCATCACTCCACTTGAAGCTGATCCTTCATGGATTAAATATTCATATACAGGCTCATTCGTTACATAAACTTGATTTACGTATGCGCCAATTCCTACGTTCATCAACAAATCAGGATTTTGTTTAATTTGTCTGTCCAAACACCAAGGAAAACTATCTAAAATTGATTTTTTATATAATTTCCCACATGCACTCATTTGTATATGCGATGTTAAGACTCCACACGCAAACTCTGTTCCATTTATGATACCAGTTTTTTGATTTTGATACACATAATCTTCAAACTTTTCACCTGTAGGTTTAAAATTCTGCACGTGCATGGTCCCAACTATCACATCGGCCTTTGTTTGACAATATCTTATCAGAGATGTAATGGCTGCTTCAGGTAACATATCGTCTGCATCAACAAACATGACCCATTTGCCAGAAGCATGAAGAGCTCCCGTATGTCGTGCTGAAACTTCTCCACCATTCTTTTGATGAAGAGCTACAATCCTTTCATCAGAATCAGCTATCTTGTCTATGATAGCTCCTGTATTATCTTTAGAACCATCATTTACGATAAGCAACTCCCAATTGGGATAGGTTTGTTTTTTTATATTCTCTACTGTTCGTTCAATAAAAGTTGCAGCATTATAAGCTGGGATAACTATCGATACTTTCTCTTCCATCTATAGATTTTATAAAAGAATATTTTAAGGAGTAATTAGAAATAATGAAATTTTATTTTATGTAAAACTTCATTCAAAAGCAAAGAAGCTACTAGAAGACTTAAAGACATAGAAATAATGGCTATAAGAGGAAAATTAATATAGCTTTGACATACAAAATTTACCTGAAATAAAGCAATAATCAATACATGATGGATTAAATAAATACCGAATGAATTATTATTCAAACTTTTCATTATATGATTTTCTATATTTTTTTGTGGAATAAAAGCAATAGCTACCAAGTTGAAAAGAAGATAATAACCCGTTTGGAAATTCAGCCATAATGATATTAGATGAATGATTAAAAGTGGCCAACGTATGAAATTTCTTCGTAGCAAATTATAGTATTTGAATAAATAATATCCGCAAATAAAATAAATTTGATAACGTAATAATTGGAGAGTAAATGGTGGTATATTAAAATCCAAACGACCTGAAAGAGTATATATTATATATCCAATTGTGGCTAAAAACATGAGTACATGTACATTTACTTTTCTCAAAAGCATAACCCAGCAAAAATATAGGAAAAGTACTTATACAAACCATAAATGTCCTTCAGCACTTGCATGCCCGACAAAAGGTATATTAAAGAAAGAACAGAAAAGGAAGACTAATGCTGCTGGTATAATCAAACGATCGAATTTATTCCCAAAAAATACCCCCACATCTTTATATCTCTCTCTTTTGCTATAAAAAAGCATACTACTCAAACTGAAAAACATGGGTAGCATAGTGTTACAAAGTAATTTTTGAAATATAAAGTTTATCACTTCCATAGAACTGTATTGTCCTCCTTCAATATTTATAGTTCTTGTAAAGGCTTCCCATCCCCCATAAGGACAAACAGCATGATAAATCACTATAATAAGAGTTGAAATCACACGGAGTCTTGTTATGACACTAGAAATATGTTCATTTAATAACATATTAAGCAACAGATTTTAAGCATTAATTTATTTCGGTTACCTCCTTTCACATTACAGCATCGTGTGTCGGTAACAAAAAGTATCTTTTTTTTGTCTTTTAATGAAGAAAGTGAGGTGATGAGATAAGCATGTTTTAAATTCAGACTAAAATATTTTTTAATGTTTGCCTCATTATTACTAACAAAGAAAGTATATAATTTATTGTGTTGTGAACTTTTTAAGCCTTCACTCCATGTATGATAGGCTTGTTCTAAGGAAAATGTGGAAGTGAAGTGTAATTCAATATTAGTTCCTTCTATACCTAGAATAGGATAATATTTATCTATTCTATCTGCATATTTTGATTCAGTACGTTTTATTGAATGCAACTTAAAGGTCTCCCATCGATTACGCAATTCAAGTAATGCTAAAAAATCAATTTCTGATATTTGGACATTATATAAAGGTGAATGATTATGCCTTGTAAAACTGACATCATACATTGAATCAATGGCACTATTTGACATGATAATAAAATTCTTTCTCCAGGAAAGAGCTTTTAAAATACGTCTCCGCCAACGGGCTACAAAAATATTCCATGATTCTTTTGTTGAATTTTTTAGCCATGACCCTGCGAAATGGTGAATGGAGTAAGTACGGTCAGTTGTTGTTATTTGCAAAGTATGGAAATCTTTAGGAGAGAAATAATCAACAGGGAAGATATTCACAACATCATCTTGATAAATGAAATCGTTCACACATTCAATAGGATGGTAGGTATATTGAGCATCAATGCAAGCACGAAAACGATAGGGTAGAGGATATACATTCATCGAACCATCTGGATTTATAAATGATTTCCCTTCATATGTATCAAGCATATCCTTTATTAATTTATTTCCCTTCTCAAATCCTAGTACAGCTGCTTCTATTCCAGTTTCAGAAGGTTCTTGTCCTATGAAATAGGGAAGACTTAACAAATCATCAAATGATTTGAGTACTTCCACATCGGTATCAAGATAAATACCTCCGTAGTTATAAAGCGCATATAGTCGTATATAATCTGCAGCATAGGCATACTTATGTGAATCAAAAGCCTGGTCAACCCACAGCGATTTTCCACGGGGAAACCTATCAAAGTTCCAATGCACAAATTCATAATCAGGTAAGAATCTTTTCCATGAATTGATGCAATGTTGAATCTTCTCGGGATAGGGGTCAGAACTAAGCCAGCAAAAGTGAATGGTTTTAGGTATCATAAATAAATAATAATGAAAGTTAATGAGCTCTCATTATGTCTATAATTGGTTTAAGTGAATAATAGAAGTAGTATGATAAGAATTGCGTTTTTCCTATTGGTCTTAAAGAAAAAAGGTATATGAAAAGAATTATATTGGATTAATTTACTAATACAACCATGTCCTTTATAGATTAAGAAAATTTCAATTCCTTTTAGCTATATCTAAAATTTATATTTACTACAATAGTATTTTAATCATTAAATATATCTGCAGATGGTTCTTTTTCGTAATAATATGTATCTACATCATGTTGTAAAAAATAAGTATAGAGTTTCATTTCCTCTGCTGATTTTCTGATACGATAAAAATTCCGGATTTTAGGTTTCGCTGGATTTCCTACAAAACAGGTTCCCTCTATTTCTTGAGAATAATCTCTATTCACCATACTTCCTCCGGCTAGTGTGCTATAAGGCGGTAAAATAGTGCCTTTATAAATACTACTTCCATTAGCAATCCATGTATTATGTCCAATAATAATAGGTGATGAAAGTTTTTTTACTTTACGTTCGTCTGAACGATACACGAAATGCATGGATGAGTCCATTATTTGAACTTTAGAACCTATTCTTACAAAATCTTCCAGTATCAATTTTTCACAAGAGACAATAGTATTTTGTTGACTTATCATAACATGATTCCCTATGATAATAGTAGAGTTTAAATAAGATAAAATTCTGGTTCCACAGCCAATAAAAGCATTTCCTTTAAATATGATTCTTTTACCAGATAGCACAAACTCTGTATGTCCCCCAGAATGTGAAGGATATTCCCCAGTACGGTTTATTTTAATTTGTCCTCGCGTAATCTTTTCACAATCTATGATAATCTCAAAATTAGAATTTAAATTTATAATTTTAGGCATTCCCCAAACTAAAATAGGTAAATGGATGGCCTGTTTAAAAGGTAGAAAACGAAAATTAAACCAAAGTGTAAAAAAAGGATTGAACCAATGTCTGGAAATGAATAGTATAAAACGGTCTAGAATTTTCATATTATAGTTTTAGTATTTTTGATTTTACAAATTGTAAATCTTGTTTTTGTAAGATGATGAAAGAACTGATTATAGTTGTTAATATACAGATGATAAGAGCATTTAACGTTAATAATATCCATGTGTTTCTTTGTAAGGCTGAAATAACAAAATAACCTATAATAAGAATAATTATCATAGATAATATGGATTTTAGAATTGGGGGATAAAAAGTCGTTTTAGGAACTTCAAGACAATAAGCTCCATACAGCGGTAAAAAAATTAAAGATCGTAAGATACCCCAGAAGACACGGGCTCCAGCAAGAACAAATAATTTAACGATAGGATCGTCCACAATAAACATAGAACAAACTACGGTTAGAAACACTAAAATATTATTGGCAAACATGGTATAGGTAGGGTATTTTAGCTTATTAGTAATCGTAAAGATATTCCATAAAGTTTCTAAAGGCATAGCTAAAACCATACCGATTAAACCTCCGGTAATGGTAAGCCATTGGAGAAGTGAAGCATTTTGTGTGGGTAACCATAACCGATAAAAATCTTCTCCTAATAGAAATAGACATGCTAATGGTAAGGTCGTGAAAAATCCAAGAATCCGAATAGATTTTTTTAATTCTGTAAGTAGTTCTTCTTTTTTCTTTTCTGCATAAAGTCTCGTTAAAATGGGAGCAAATACGCTTGCAATCATTTGAAACAGACTTAATACCATTAATGGGACATTCTTAGTTAAAGAAAATATGCCCATTGCTGTGGCTCCGATGCAAACATTGGCTATAATTAAGTCAAGTCCTTGTCCCAATATGTCTCCTAGTCGACCCAATACATTCCATGCCCCCGCCTTGATTAATTCGTATACTTTTGTAAAATCAAAACAACTTTTCTTGACTGCTAATTCTGGAGTGAGAATGCGGCTTAAACGATAATTAGCTATTGAGGTATAAATGGTTAAGACCATTCCAGCTATGCCCATATACCAAATATGAGGAGTAAAAAAATTGAAGAGTGAAACCAATATACAAGCATTCAATAGATTCCCTATAATATTACGGATATTACTTAAATCTAGCCGGTTTTTAATGAACGTCGCACCACACCATACTTCCATCACTAAATTTATAATTGTATTTAATAAAAGAAGAATGAATAAGAATTTGACATCGATAATCAAAGAGACTGGTATTTCAATAAGATACTCTAAAAATAAAACCAATCCTATACCAATCAACAAAATGATTACGGCAAGAATCAGATTAGAGTAATATACAGAAGAAAAATATTGATTGGCTACAGTAAAATCCTTTTCTACATAACGGATTGTTACAAATCTTCCTGCCATTGAATTAAGGGCTATCGTAATTAAGCTTGTATAGCTTAAGATATTTAAAGATAATCCGATAAATCCGTATGCTTCGGATCCTAATGTGCTTACGATATAAGGAGTAAGGAAAAATCGAATTCCTAAACCTACCATAAACGCAATTAGAGAAGCAAGCATATTGATAGCCATTTGTTTATTTTTTCCTCTTTCTCGTACCTTTATCATACTAGTTTTTAATGTTTAATTCAGTAACAATTGATCTTAGTGCGTGTCTTAGGAAAAGTTGTTGTAAATAATTTACTGAACGCATTGAAAGTTGAATTTGATTAATACTATATTAATCTATTATATTTCAATGGAATAGATGTTATTCATTTCAGTGCGTCCAGTCGTTGGATTTCCGCCTGGATTTCATTCAGTTCTTCCTTCTTTTCATCCGTCGCTTCATCTTCTCCCCAATATTGCATTTCGAAAGCCATGCGGCTTTCCGGAGTCAGGGTAGGCAGCAGGGCGCGGATGCAGTCGCGCACTTCGCTCTCGATGGCCTGCAGGTCAGTAGGAGAAAACAGGTCATGCAGCGGTAGGCTGAGATGACTCCAGGTGTATTCTTCCACCTGGTTCAAGCTCTGCATACTGACCGAAAACAGAATTTCCCGCAGCAGCTTTTGCTGAAAGGGGTGATACACAGCGGTCGGGATGTCTTCATGCAGCCAGTCCAGACGGTAATACAGGATACCGCAGTAGTAGGAGACACCCTTGGCCAAAAGCTGTGTCTTATCGCAGTAGTCCTGAACTTGAAACAGGGTAGTAGTAAGTTCTTTAATCATAACGTATTATTTTCCATAGCCATAACCGTAGCCATAGCCGTATTTCTTTCCGTAACCGTATTTGCCGTACTTGCCATAGCCATAGTAGGAACCAGTTTCCCGCTTGTCCATGTCAATGCCGTTGATCACTACGCAGGGGTGGGGTAGTTTGCCTTCTTCCTTCAGGGCGTTGACCAGCTTGAACTCGCTCTTGATAGTATAGTTGGAACGGCAGACATAGACGCTCAGGTCGGCCACACGGGCGATCAGCTGGGTGTCGGTCACCATACCGATAGGAGCCGTATCGAGGATGACATAGTCAAAATGTTCCCGCAGGATGCTGATGGCCTGATCAAGGGCCGGACGGGCTACCAGTTCGGTAGGATTTGGCGGGATCTCTCCACCGGGTAGAATATAGAGATTGTCCGAGATCGTAGACTTCTGGCAAAGACTCAGCAGGTCGGTGTGCTGGGGATCGGCCAGGTATTGGGAGATGCCGACACCTTTGTGAGATAGCTTGAATACCTTATTCAGACCGGGTTTGCGGATATCCAGACCGACAATGATGACTTTCTTGCCCATAAAGGCGAAGCTGCAGGCCAGATTCCCCGCACTGAAACTCTTGCCCTCACCGGAGGTGGTGGAAGTGAAGAGGATTACTTTCTGTCCTTCGCTCAGCATGTATTGGACATTCGTGCGGACGGAACGGAAAACTTCCTCCATCAGCTCGTTGCGGTTTTCACGTATGACAATCGCATTGTCTTTCGCTTTCTCTGTCAGGGGAATGTCACCGATAATGGGCAGTCTGGTAATGCGTTCTACATCAGCACGGGTCTTGATCCGGAACTGGAGCAGTCCCCACAGGAAGAGAATGCCGACTGGGAATCCCAGTCCCAGTACCATAGCAAGCATATAAATCTGGGAGGATTGCGGAGAAACCTGTCCGCCAGCCAGCGGTTCGTCAATCACGCGGGCATTGTTGGCGGTGGAAGCCAGGGTAATATTGTTTTCCTCACGCTTCTGAAGGAGCATCAGATAAAGGTTAGCCTGGATTTCCTGCTGGCGGGACATACTGAGGTATTCTTTTTCCTGAACTGGTGCATCGCTGACCTTCCCCGCAAATTTGCGGGTTTGGGTCTTCAAAGCCTGGCGGTTGATCTGCAGCCCTTTTTCTGCGGTCTGGATGGCGGCCATGACACTGTTGCGCATCACTTCAATGCTGGCGTTCAGACTCTGTACGGCAGGGTTGTCTTCGTGAGAGGTACGCAGCAGCCGCTTGCGCTCGATCAGCATTTCGTTGTAGCGTTCCACAACGGTATTCAGGTCGCCGTTGGTCAGTCCGATGTTGGCGGGAATAACCTCATACTGATTCTCGGTACTGAGAATATGATTTTTCAGGTGATTCATCAGGCTGAGCTGGACTTCATTTTCAGCATAGGCACGTTCATAATTGGCTTGTTCACCGGCAGCCTGACTAGCATCGTTGGCGATGTCAACAACTCCCGCCCGCTGCTTGAAGCTGGCCAGTTCGCTTTCGGTGGTTCCCAGTTCACGGTTGATGATGTTGATTCGTTCGTCGATAAACTCGGCAGTCTTGGCGGCTACTTCATTCTTGTCATTATTCCCTTCTTCGTTATACAGTTCCACCAGCTTGTTCAGGAAATCGGTGCCGCGGGCTACCTGGCTGTCGGTAATGCTCAGCTGGGCAATGGTCGTGGAACGGTTGCCGGAACTTACGGAAAGGCGTCCACGGAAAGAGGCTGCAACCCGGTTGGGGGAAGTAATTTTTGCCTGAATCAGTTCGGGAACATGGGAAGCCGGCTGAAGGGAGTCGGCCGAAAAGGTAAAGACACCTGCCGGGGTGGAGAATACGGCAGGCAGTTTTTCAATTACTTTCTTCCATTCCTGAGCGTTGTGCGTAATGGTGACCTCGTACAGTTGATTCTGTTTAAAATGCAGATCTACCTTCGCACTGCCCAGACGGTCGGCTTCTTCGGGAGTGATCCATACCTTGACCGGAGACTGCTTGTAAAGCTCGGTCGGCCGGAAACTTCCGGGAAGGGTATAGTCTATGTAGAGATCCAGACTGGTAACGACTTTTTTTAATAAGGTGCGGGAACGAAGAATTTCCAGTTCGTTGTCAAAGTTCTGGGTAGAGCTGGTAACAAAGCCCAGATCGGCCAGACTGGCTCCGCTATTACCGGACTTGCTGCTTTCATTCTTGATCAGAACAGAGGAACTGACAGTGTAAAGCGGAGTCTGGGTCTTGAGGTAGAAAAAGGCACCGACCAGCGCTGCGAGTACGCAGCCGGTAATCCATGGCCAGTACATTAATAGTTTGACTAAAAAGGTCTTATAGTCGAATCCGGAAGTTTCTTCGTCTTCCATCAAGTAATTATTGGGTTCTGTTGTCATGATTTCAAAAAAATTATCGGGTTAAGGCCAGTACGAGAGAGGTTACGGAAGTAATGACGCTCAGGATGGTGATCCACATGGAGGCGTTGCTGTTGAATGTGTTGGTGCGCACCTTGGCCTGAGTGGGTTTCACATAAATCACATCATTCTGCTGAAGGTAGAAATAAGGGGACTGAGCCACATTTGCCTGCGTCAGATCAATGTGATAAACTTTGCGGATCCCCGTTGAATCTTCCCGGAGCAACTGGACATCGTCACGGATGGAAAAAAGGGTCATATCTCCCGCCTGAGCCAGGGCTTCAAAGACAGTCACCTTTTCGGCATCGGTCGTATAGGTTCCCGGCCTGTTGACTTCACCCAAAACGCTGAATTTATAGTTGGCCGTACGGACAGTCACATTCGGGACTTCCTTGAGATAAGGTTGCAGTTTTTCACGGAGCAGGGCTTCACATTCGCGATTACTGAGACCCATTACCTTGACCATACCCAGTACGGGGAAATCAATATAGCCGTCATTATCTACTAAATAGGAAAGGAGATTAACATTCTGCATACCTGTCGTATTGTTTCCTCCTTCCTTGCTTTGTCCGATTTTCCGGTAGAAAGGAGCCGAGGCTTCGGGGTCGGTGGTGCTTACGGTGATAGTCAGTTCGTCTTTGGGCATGATCCGGAAGTCATAGAGCTGTCCCTTTGTGGATTCGTTAAGAACTTCCTCATGCTGTAAGTAGAGGGATTTCTGATAGGAGGTGCATCCGCCAAGGGTGGCGGCAAGCATCAGCGCACAGAATGTTTGGGGTAACTTCATCTTGTTTGTTGATTTTAGGTTTCCTTTGATGTTACTAAGCCGTCGCGATTCCGGGGGCCGGAATCTGACTGACTTTCCGATTTTTTGCTGAATAGATTCATTGTTGACCACCACGCCCCGGGGGCCGGAACCGTGGTCACTTCCTCGTCCGGGGGCCAGAGCGAAAGGAAGCTACGTTTGGGGTGCGCTTCGCGGTTATCTCTCCCAACCGGGGACCGGGAAGAAGGGATAAAACCGGAATTCTTTAGCTGCAGATGCAATTGTTATTCACAATTGCGAGACAAAGGTAACTATCTTATTTTAATTTAAAACAAAATTTCCTATATTTTTCAAAAACAACTATTATTTTTGTGTCGGACTTCTTAAGAAAAAGAATTTCAATGAGATTTAATGAAAATTTCAATTCGATTTCATTCTCAATTTTAACGAGTTTAAAGAATCTTAAAACCGGACATTTTTTTTCATTTGGCCGGTAAAATATATTCACCCATGAGACAAAAAGAAGTAAAAACAGAAAAACGGGAGCAAAAGACAGAGAGTGAGAAACCGAAAAGATGGCTGCGCCACACACCCGAAGGGTATCAGTTTACGGAGGCCGAGTATGCACTGAATGCACTGGGGAATTTCCTGACCCTGATTGCCTGCGGGAAGATCAAGCTGAGCTGGTCGGACGAGATGCAGCTCAAGCGGCTGACCAAATATCTGGTCCGGATGCTCTTCAAGGGGCCCTGGAGAAGCGTACGGAAGAAGATCCTGGAAGATTAGGGCTCCGCGGACAGGCCGGAAATACCTGCCCGGAAAATAAAAAAAGGCTTCGGCGTTTCCATGCAAACGCCGAAGCCTTTTGACTGAAACGCCGAAACGTTTTCAGGGTCCACCTGGGTCCACTTTTTCTATATGGACCCTATTCCGTGGAATGTACCTTGCGGTAGATGCCGTTGTCGTATGCTACCAGGTTCTGTTTCAGCATCTTCTTGAGCCATCGCTTGGCCGTGGAACGGGAGATGTCCATGGCAGCCGTCGCGGTGAGATATTCCATGTAAGTGAAGCTCTCGGGCAGCTTCTTGTAGCACTCCAGCACGCGGTGGAAACAGGTCATCTGCGAGCGTTTCCGTTCCGTTCCGGGCAGGATGGTGGAGAGGGAGAGGCTGTGTTCCAGCAGCACTTTGACCAGTTCGATGGTGATGTTGAAATCCTCGTCGCTGCAGGTGACATCCTTCATGTTCCAGCCGGCTTCCCACTTGCGCAGGGCGGTGAGCACCATGGCGATGCGCATCGTCAGCAGTCCGTGACGTCCCACAATGGCCTCGTTGCCTTCTCCGTCCTCCAGCGAGACATTCCGCATCATGTGACCGAACAGCTTGTTGTGGATCTTCCACTGTTCGCGGGTGAAATGGACGGAGGTGGGGGAGTTGAGCAGGAAATGGTAGGTCTGAAGCACATCATCTGCCAGATTCTCAAAGAGTTCGTCGCCGTCGATCCATTCGTCGTCCGAATCGGGAGCCGCTGAAATCCAGCCGCTTTCACCCTTTCCCGTGAGCAGGGCCAGACGGCTGTACATACCGTCTTCCTTCGATGAGACGAAGTTGACCAGCTGTTGCAGGGTACCGGCCATGCAGATGGCCATGCGGGGGCGCTGGATGAGAATGGGGTGGCCGTCGATCTTGTAGTTCTGTCCCACGGCTTCGTGGTGGTAGATCATACGCAGTTCGGAGGCATGCTTGCCGTAGTCCGTTCCCAGGGCAGCGGTGAAGGAGTCGATCTCGGTGGTGTTGCAGATGATTCCGATCTCGCCGGAGTTGTAGAGGTCGGTCATCAGCTGGCTCTTGGAGGTGTTGGGCGGTACGTTCAGCACGTGCCACCGGGGCTCTTCGGGCTTGAGACTGATGTCGGGCTTGCGTTTCTCGCGGAAGGCCCGTTTCTGTTCGGCCTCCCATTCCAGCATCTTCTGCTCGTATTCCTTGCGCTCCCGGCGGTTGTTTTCCTCCATTTCGCGGTGAATCTTGCTGCCGAGCAGGGCTGACAGGGCTACCACTCCCTTGCCGGAACCTGCGGGGGCGACGGCTGCGAAGAAGAAATGGGGGGAGTAGAGACGGTGGGCATAGAGAGTGCGCACCAGCGGAACGCATCCGCTGAGGTTGGTGAGTATGGACATGAGAAGCATGTCGCGCTGGCGGCCGGAGCGGGCGGCTATGATACCGCGCCGGATCAGGGGCGGGAGCTTGTCGTAAATCCACTCGGGAAACAGGGGTGCATGACTCATCAGATCATCCTCGTCGGATTCTTTTCTCACGGTGGAGGGTCCATTTGGGTCCATGTGGACCCATGGACCCAAATCGGCATGGTTGTAGCCCCAGTCCATCGCGCTGCAATATTCGCTGTAAGGGAGCTGGCCCATCATGCGGAAGGCGCTGTGTTTCAGCCGTTCAAAGTCGTACGGATTGAACCTCCGCCAGCGGATGTTGCGTCCCAGACGGAGCAGAACATTGTGCCGCTGACCCTCCTGAAACTTGTTTTTCCGGAAAAAATTCGCCAGAAAAGCTTCGGGGTCACGGAGGGGTACATAACGGCAGTCGTCGTTGGGATCTTCGGGGATTCCGAAGGGCCTGAAACCGGCGTTTCCGGAAGCATAATCAGCAGGATTCCCAGGAGCATAACCGGGCATGTTTCCGGGAGCCGGTCCGCTGGCATTCCCTGCATTCTGGGGAGTGTAACCGGGCATATTTCCGGGAGCCGGTCCACCCGAATTCCCTGCGTTTCTGCCGTTGAACCGGTAATCCTCGGAAGAGTCGGTTCCCGTGGCCGGCTGATACAGGAGCGGATTGTTTCCTTCCTCGTAGGGAAAGGTGAGGGGTTCCGGTGCCAGATAAGCTTCAGGGTCATAAGACGCGAGCGTGAGGCGGCAGAGATCCTTGCACTGCATGTCGCAGGGATGTCCGGCAACCTGTTCAAGGGCGTGCGCCACGATCTCATAGGCCCGGCGGTAGACATCGGGATGTACCACACCGATGCAGACGAAGATGCGGAGGCCGGTTCCGGAGACGGTGACATGACAGGCTGCCACCCAGGGAACTTCCTTCAGCCGGGCAAAAGCGTTCCGGAGCACGTCGGGCGGCATCTTGTCCATGTCGAACATGGCATAGCCGGTGCGGTTGGTGAGACACTTGGGATAACGTCCGCGCAGGCAGTTTCCGGCAGGTACGAGGGCAGGCAGCTGTTCTTTGACGGAGGCAGCTTCCTGTTTCTTTCCTTCGGCCATCAGCCTGCGGTAGTTCTCCACTTCATTTTTCCATTGTCCGTTGCGGACATTTTCGATCCAGGCAGACAGTTCCACGAGGGAGTCTCCCTGCGTGTGGAAGATGCGCGTGAATACGGTCATCAGATTGTTTTCCATCTTTCCAAATTTAAGGTTGAATGAAAAAAAGTAAATAATATTTGTTTTACAGAAGCAAAGTTAAGGCAACCATCCGGAAAGGTGAAATGTTAAAACAAAGATGCGAAAATTATGAATTTATAATATGTTGAAAAATAGGGTTTATAAGCATATTTCTTTAAAGTAAAGCATGAAGTTAGTTCAGAGGGAATTTGGGGAATGTGATCAATGAATTATAATTTTTACAGGTTTTTTATGTAAAAACAATTCGGAAATACATGTGAGGATACATGAGGATCCCGGGGAGGGATAAATTGTCTGATAAAAATAGTATCAGCTTAATTTATAAGTTAAGTTTTGATATTTGAAATAATAATTCTATATTTGTATCAGAATTAACTTTTATGTTAAGATGCAGCAAAAATATCATATCGAATTAGTTGAAGAGCATGATGCCGTAAATTTTTATAGCGTTCATCTGGAAGAGGAAGAACTATCAGAGCTTGAACGTTTTTTTGAGAAATTTCCGGAAGGCTGTGGATATGATGAAGAGATTGATGTTATCATTGCATGGCTTGATAAAATCGGAGAGAATGGTGCATTAGAACGCTATTTTCGTCCCGAAGGAAGATATGGGGATGGAGTTGGAGTAGTTCCGATTGATGTAGGGAATAAGCTTCGTTTGTATTGTTTGAGGATTTCAGATAAGATATTGATTTTTGGAAATGGTGGATTGAAAGATTCTGATTCATGGCAAAATAGTAAATCACTTGCTCCATATGTGGAGATGCTGATTGATACAAGCCGTTTTATTGCCTCACGCATAAAAGATGGCAAAATCATTTTGGTAGATAAAGAATTAGTTGGTAATTTAAATTTTGCAAGAGATGAAAAAGAGTAGCATAATCGAGAAAAGACGCGAGAAGGTTAATCCTGAAGTTAAGCGTATGGTTGATTTGTCTTTTAAGATTGTGGATAGAATACACGAAATTCTGAAAGATAAGGGCCTTAAGCAAAAAGACCTTGCCCTGCGTCTTGGGAAAAAAGAGTCTGAAATAAGTCGGTGGATGCGTGGAACTCATAACTTCACTATTGATACACTGATTTCTATTGAAGATGTACTTGGAGAACCTATTATTGAAATATGTCATTCGCAAGTGTTTCATGCACAGATGAAATAGCTGACATGAGAGGATGTCTTGCTGGTGAAGCAGGCACCCTCTCATGTTGATTTTCCCCCTTTTTGATTATCTTTCCAGTTCCCCCTTTTCGTTGCGGGCCATCAGTTCCTCCACTTCGGAAACCTTGACCATGTTGTAGTCGCCGGAGATGGTGTTTTTCAGGACGGAAGCGGCCGTAGAGAAATCCACTCTTTTCTGGTTGTCGGTCCAGGCTGACTGGGCATAGAGAAGGGCACCGCAGAATGCGTCTCCCACTCCGACACAGTCGATGACATTGTTGATGTCGTACACGCGGGTGTGGTACATGGTGCCGTCGGCATAGAGTATTCCGGCGAAGGTGTGGTGTTCGGAGTTCATCACGTTGCGCAGGGCGATGTAGATGTAGCGGCACTGGGGCACTTCCCGGGCGATCTCCCGGCAGAATGTTTCGTAGGCTGCGGTGTCATACCGGTCGGCTGCGCTTGTGGCCTTGAATCCCGGAGCCTTGAGTCCGAAGAGCATGGCATATTCGCCTTCGCTGCCGAACATGATGTCGCTGGAGGCAATCAGCGGGCGGAGTACTTCCTGGGCTGTCTTTCCGTACTTCCAGAGGTTCTTGCGGTAGTTGATGTCGTAGGAGACGGAGATTCCCATTTCCCTGGCGGTTTCAACGGCTTCCCGGCACACTTCGGCCAGTCCCAGAGTCAGGGCTGCGTCGATACCGGACCAGTGGAACAGGCCGGCATCGCTGAAGATCTCTTTCCAGTTGATCATGCCGGGTTCGAGTTCGGAAAAAGAGGAGCCTTCGCGGTCGTAGATGACGCGTGAGTTTCTCATGGCCGCAGCCTTTTCCATGTAGTAGGTACCGAGGCGTTTTCCTCCCGTGAGGATGTGATCCGTACCGATGTTATGTGAGCGGAGTTCGGCGATGCAGGCTTCTCCCAGCGGGTTTTCGGGCAGGCGGGTCACATAGTCCACCTGGCCGCCGAAGTTTGCCACCGAGATGGCTACATTGGCCTCACTTCCTCCGTAATTGACTGACAGTTCGCGACTTTGCTGGAGTCTCAGGTTTCCCGGAGTGGTCAGTCGCATCATAATTTCCCCAAATGTTACAATTTTTTTCTTCATAATCGTTCGTAAATTTCAGATGTCGGATAACGCTGCAAAGATAGTGTTTCTTTTGCAGAAACCTCTACGGACTGTTTTATTCTGTTGTTCATCATTGCTTTCAGAGTGGTATCTTTACGGATATACATATAATTGTTTCCTGTTTTGGAGACTTTGTTGTATATTTGTTTGCGTGTAAAAATAGATCGTATGACAAACAGGTTGGAAAATATAGGTTTGATGATTCGGAATGAACGTCTTCGCAAAGGACTTACTCAGGAAGATCTCGGTGAACGGGTAGGAGTCGGTAAAGCTCAGATTTCTAAGATAGAGAGAGGAAAAGGGCTTACGATAAAGACAGTTACAAAGGTGCTTGATGCCCTTGGCATGTCGGCATCTGTCGTTTTAAAAGGTGAGCAGGAAATTGACAAAAATGTAATTGCATATATTGTTGCTGCCATTAGTGAGTTTGCTGAAATCCATCATCTTTCCGATTTTTATTTCCACAAAGGCTCTTGTTCCCAGTTGTAAGGGAAGCCTAACAAGTGCGGATTTACTGATTGATGTCTTGCCAAAAGCTGCTTGAAGTCAGTTACAAAAGTGTTGTCAGTAAAAATGGAGTTAAGCCAATACACTACATAGCAGAGTTGAGGATAAAGAGTTTGTTCGCGAAATGAAAAATCCGTTATCCAAGTGTTCGGCATACGCTCCGGCATCATTGGCTTGACAGGAAAGACACGGTTTGACAGTCTTGAGTGATGGGCGCAACAGTTACGAAGTACAGCAAGACATTCCAGCCAACTTCTCAGGAATTTGTGGTGTTTCAAACCGAATTCTCTTGCCACAGCATGTTTTGCTGCTGAATCCGAAAAATTTGCGTAGAGCTTGGATAGTGTACCCATTGAGATAACTTCCAATGTTTTCCAAACAGGCGGCAGGTCTGGTTCGCTATATTTTCGAAAATGCTCGGTGATGAAATCATCGTGTGAACGAGATACTTCTTTACGGATTACAGACAGATTTGCTGCAAAACGGGTTTTATTGATGGCGTAGTTTTCGTCCATAAACCAAAAAGCACCAAATTCAAGAGCTAAATGCTTGATTATTTTAGTGCGGACAGAAACCTCAATCGTTTGGATGGCAGTAAACAGTAAAACCCTAAGTTGTTTGTCAAAAGAGTAAAGGTCTGTAACATCAGAGAAACTACAGTTTTCCCTAAATTGATGGGTAGAATGGTCAGTCTCAAAGTGTCGCCAATAACCCGCAAGACGAAAATAGCTGATGGTGTCAAGAATTTCAATTGCTTGCTTAACGTCATCAATCAGCAAACCTCTTTCTTTTAGAATTTCAATTTGCTGTTCTGTAGTTATGGCTTGATGTGTATATCTGACTCCCATAAATAAAAATGTCCCGCTGGGTACGCTAATCTTACGGGAAGCGGGCGGGATTTGTTGATGCAAAGGTAATAGATATTTTTGATAAAACCTAGAATTGGCATAAAAAAGAGTACTTTTTCTGCTGCATGGCATTGATCTGTAATAATGACAGTTAAACAAAAAAATATTTTCCCTTTAAGTCTACACAACCCTGCAAATGTCTACATGGCGGGGGAAGGGGTGTCGTATCTTTGTTTTGTCAAATTAAAACAAGTACTAACCTTTTAAACAAATTGTGTATGGAGAAAGCAGTGACTTATTCAGTAGTGGGAAGAAAGAATCCGGGCGACAAAGGGGCTCCGGTGAAGTATTATGCACAGGCGCAGGCGCGCGGGGTGATGGGAATCCGTGAGATTGCGGAGCGCATCCAGCGGGAATGTACGGTGACGAGGGCGGACACCATGGCGGTGCTGACAGCCCTGGAAGACGTGGTGAGCGAGGGGCTGCAGAGCGGTGAAATCGTACGTCTGGGTGAACTGGGATCGCTCCAGCTGGGACTGAGCGGCAAGGGAGCGGAAGTGGAAGAGGAATACCATGTCGGGCTGATCGAGAGGGCGCGCATCAACTTCCGTCCGGGACTGACCCTGCAGGATGCGCTGGCGAACCTGTCGTATGAGCGTGTGCCGGTTAAGAAGACGGCTGAAGCCGGAGAAGAAGAGGAAGGAGGCGGAATGGGTGTCTGACCGTAAAATGATGGAAGTATGAAAGCAGTAAAAGTAATTGTCCGGATTCTGAGATGCCTGCTTTGCATCCTGACCGGGAAATGGAAGGAAAGGAGTGGAGAATGAGAAAGATTGACCTGATTGTCATTCACTGTACGGCCACGAGAGAGGACAAGTCCCTCTCTCCGGCTGAACTGGACCGGATGCACCGGCAGCGGGGATTCAACGGGTGCGGGTATCATTATTACGTGCGGCGTGACGGAGAGATCTGTTCCATGCGTCCGGTGGGGCAGGCGGGCGCACATGCGAAAGGGCATAACGCGAACAGCATCGGTATTGCGTATGAAGGGGGACTGGATGCGGGAGGGAATCCGGCAGACACCCGGACCGAGGAACAGAAACGGTCGATCCGCGTACTGGTGAGGGTGCTCTGTGAGGACTACAGAATCCGGAAGGTGGTGGGCCACAGGGATCTGAGCCCGGACAGGGACGGCGACGGAGTGGTGGAACCGGAAGAGTGGATCAAGCTCTGTCCCTGCTATGACGTGGAGAGTGACCTGGCGGAACAGAAATGCCGGGGACGGTGCAGGCTGTTCGGATAATCCCCCGGAATTTTTCCTGAAAAATATCCCGGAGCACTTGGTGTTCCGGGATATTTTTTGTATCTTTATAGGTAGTAAGAAACCTGGAAAACTGAAGAAAAATGAACCTCAATGAACGATCCTGTGTGGCAGAAGAGACCGGGGAATTCCGGCTGCGGATCTACCACAAGAGTGAACTGGCCCGGATGTATTTCCCGCAAAGCCGGCAGAAAACGGCTTCACAGAACCTGAGCCGCTGGATACAGGGGTGTCCGGAACTGTGGGAGGGCCTCCGCCGCATGGGTTATGAGAAGACACGGAAATATTACCTGAAACCGGAGGTGGAACTGATCGTAAAATGTCTGGGCGAGCCTTAGCGGGGAAAGAAGTGCGAAAAATAGGCGGAAGGTTTGGGCATGTAAAAAACATGTATTATCTTTGTGCGAAGAAAAAAACAAGATTGAAGATATGTTCAGAAATCATACATGCGGCGAACTGAGAATCGCTGATGCAGGAAAGAGCGTGACGCTGGCCGGATGGGTACAGCGTGTACGCAAGATGGGAGGTATGACTTTTGTTGACCTCCGCGACCGTTACGGTATCACCCAGCTGGTGTTTAACACGGACGTGAACGCAGAACTTTGCGAACAGGCCAGTCACCTGGGCCGTGAGTATGTCATTCAGGTAAAGGGTACGGTGAACGAACGTTCCAGCAAGAATCCCAACCTGCCTACGGGTGAGGTGGAAATCACGGTGGAAGAGCTGACCGTGCTGAATTCGGCACAGACTCCTCCGTTTACCATCGAGGACAATACCGACGGCGGGGATGACCTGCGTATGAAATACCGTTATCTGGACCTGCGCCGTACGGCTGTGCGCAAGAACCTGGAACTGCGTCACCGCATGACCATGGAAGTGCGCCGTTATCTGGACGGACTGGGATTCCTGGAAGTGGAAACTCCGATGCTGATCGGTTCTACTCCGGAAGGTGCCCGTGACTTCGTGGTTCCTTCACGTATGAATCCGGGACAGTTCTATGCGCTTCCGCAGTCTCCGCAGACGCTGAAGCAGCTGCTGATGGTATCAGGATTCGACCGCTACTTCCAGATCGTGAAGTGTTTCCGCGATGAAGACCTGCGTGCTGACCGTCAGCCGGAGTTCACGCAGATTGACTGCGAAATGAGCTTCGTGGAACAGGAAGACATTATCGAGACTTTTGAAGGTATGGCCAAGCACCTGTTTAAGGAACTGCGCGGCGTGGAACTGACTGAACCGTTCCTGCGCATGCCCTGGGCAGATGCCATGAAATATTACGGCAGCGACAAACCGGACCTGCGTTTCGGCATGAAGTTCGTGGAACTGATGGACATCCTGAAGGGATACGGATTCTCTGTATTCGACAATGCAGCCTATATCGGCGGTATCTGTGCCGAAGGTGCTGCCCACTACACCCGCAAGCAGCTGGACCAGCTGACCGAATTTGTGAAACGTCCGCAGATCGGAGCCAAGGGACTGGTTTACGCCCGTGTGGAAGCTGACGGCAACGTGAAGTCAAGCGTGGACAAGTTCTATTCACAGGAAGTATTGCAGCAGATGAAGGAGGCCTTCGGTGCCAAACCGGGTGACCTGATCCTGATTCTGAGCGGTGACGATGCGATGAAGACCCGCAAGCAGCTGTGTGAACTGCGTCTGGAAATGGGTAACCAGCTGGGACTGCGCGACAAGAACAAGTTTGCCTGTCTGTGGGTGGTTGACTTCCCGATGTTCGAATGGAGCGAAGAGGAAGGCCGTCTGATGGCTATGCATCATCCGTTTACTCATCCGAAAGATGAGGATATTCCTTTACTGGATACTGATCCGGCAGCTGTACGTGCAGATGCTTACGATATGGTGGTCAATGGTGTGGAAGTAGGTGGAGGATCTATCCGTATCCATGACTCACAGCTTCAGGCCAAGATGTTTGAGATTCTGGGCTTTACACCCGAGAAGGCTCAGGAGCAGTTCGGCTTCCTGATGAACGCCTTCAAGTTCGGTGCTCCTCCTCACGGAGGTCTGGCATACGGACTCGACCGCTGGGTATCTCTGTTCGCAGGACTGGATTCCATCCGTGACTGTATCGCATTCCCGAAGAACAATTCAGGACGCGACGTGATGCTGGATGCTCCGGGATTCCTCGACCAGAAGCAGCTTGATGAACTGAATTTGAAGATTGTAGATAACAAGTGATTCTTTATTGGAGAATTTTAAACTTTTCAGAAGAAGGACATGAGATGTGATATTTCGTGTCCTTCATTTTGTGAAAAACCTGTTTGTGACAATCCCTGTTGTGACAATTCCTATTGTGAAAACCCCGAAAATTTGGTGAATGAAAGAACGTGTACGAATTCTGCGCTTTACGATAATCGGAACGCTTAATGCGCTCATTGCGGCCTTTGTGGTCTGGCTGATGATGCACATCAGGAAGGAGGATTATATGCTGGCCAATGTGACGGCGTATGTGGTGTCGCAGATTCATAACTTTATCTGGTGCAAGTACTGGATTTTCCCGCTGGACAAGGAAAACAAGAAGAATACGGTATGGCATCAGATGCTGTTCTTTGCGGGGGCTTTCGCGCTGGCTTACAGTGCGCAGTTTGTGTTCCTGCTGGTGCTGGTGGAACTTCTGCACTGCAATGAGTATCTGGCTCAGTTCCTGGGGCTCTTTATTTACGGGGCCGTGAATTTCTCCTGCAACAAATTTCTGACTTTCCGCTGAGAGCATGCGGACTTTCTGCGGGGCTTTCACGGAATAGCCGCCTGTTATTTGTGGATTCTTGCTGAAGAAGATTTTTCCGGACAGATGGGGCACCCTGTCTGTTTTTTGTTATCTTTGCAAAAAGAATGTTATGTTCCGGAATTGAAAAGTATATATGAAGATAAAAACCCTATCATTCCTATCATTTAAATGTTTTGAGGACACGGAGATCAGCTGTCTGAAAAAAGACGGAAAGTCTGTGTATCAGTGGACGGTGCTGCTGGGTAACAACAATACCGGTAAGACGAGTCTGCTAAAAGCGATTGCAGACCTGCGTGCGGTGCCATGGAACGGACACTCGTTGAAGCAATCAAAGGTCCTGATTACGGAAAAGGATGGCGGTGGCAAGCAGTTTGTTCCTGCTGGAATTCATCTTCTTCTGAATGATTCTGAAGATTCGGTTAATCTGGATGAAAAGATGCTGGTTGAGTGTACAACGACTTTGGAGAATACTTTTCGCTGGAAATATGGTACAAACTCCTGTGCTACATCTAAATATCCGGGACTGGAAGATTTCCGGATTTATGCTTACGGCGTTTCCCGTTATCCTTCGAAGACCAGTCTTTCGGAATCGCAGTGTGATGACTGTGCTTCCCTGTTTCATCCGGATCAGCGCCTGATCAATATTGAGGAGTGGCTCATGCAGCTGGATTATGCAGCCAAGAGCAATAACCGGCAGGCAGAAGAAAGACTGAACCGCATCCGGGAGCTGCTGTGCGGAAATCTGTTTCCGGAGATTCTGGACTTCCGCTTTGAGAGCAATGACAGACTGCACAATTACACGCTGTTTCAAACGGAGGACGGCTGGTTCCGCTATACGGAACTGGGATATGGCTACCAGTCAATGCTGTCATGGGTCATTGATCTGTGCAAGCGGATGTTCGAACGTTATCCGGCTTCGGAGAATCCGTTACAGGAAGAAGCTATTGTGCTGGTAGACGAAATTGATCTGCATTTGCATCCGGCCTGGCAGCGGGATATCATTTCTTTCCTTTCGAAAGTATTTCCGAATGTACAGTTCATAGTGACTACTCACAGTCCGCTGGTGGTACAGTCCATGAACGAGGTGAATCTGTATGTTCTTCATCGGGAGGGCAACAAGGTGAAAGTGGACCGCTCGGAAGTAACCAATTTCAAAGGATGGACTGTGGAAGAGATTCTGCGGGATACCATGCGGATGAAGGAGGATATTCATACGGGTGAGTACCAGAAGTATATGAAGCTGTTTGACGAAGGATTGGACGAGAGTGACCGGGAAAAGCTGAAAGCTGCCTACGAAACCTTGTGCCGGATTCTGCATCCGGAAAATTCTGCGCGGCGGTTGTTGGAACTGCAATATAATCAATTGCTACATGATTAAGCTGGAACTTCCGGAAAGGCCGGCGGAACTGACTCCGGAAAAGGAGTGGGAACTGGTGGAAAAGTTCAAGGCTGACGGTTCTGCGGTCTGGAAGAAAAGTTATATTACGAAGCCGTTGCTGGCCATGACCAACAATAAGTGTGCTTATTCAGAGCAGGCCTTGAATCAGGAAAGCGCATACATGGAGGTGGATCACTTCAAGCACAAGAATCTGTATCAGGATGAAGTCGCTGGTGAACCGGATCAAATCGACTCTGTCAGAATGCGGACCGAAACATATTTATTCGGCAGTATTGTCTACTCATATCTTATATGAATCTCCTGTCATGAGGAAACTGGAAGAACGTTTGCAGGCATTGGACCAATGGGATGAAGAACTGGAAGCGATCAGGCGGGAGCTGGAAAGCATTGCATTGCCGTCTCCGGATTGATTTTGCGGTATGAAAAATAAAATCCTCCTGTTTTCCGGCCTGGACTTGTCTGAGGCTGAAGACAGGAGGATTTTCATATAAAGTTGTTTCAGATGATTCAGATGGCAGTGAGTGCCTGCTCGTCGATGTAGTTCATCCGGTGGGTCAGGATGACATTGCGTGCCAGATCGTTGTTGTCGGTACGGAACACCAGGATACCTTTTCCTCCGAGCAGGAAGGAATAGAGGTAGGAGATGCCGATTCCGGCTTCACTGAAACGGCGGACCGCATTGGCTGCCTGTCCCGGGGTATTGTCGAGGGTGATGGCAAAGACTTCGGACATGCTGACGGAAATGCCGGCCTGCTTCAGGGTGTCATACGCCCGCTGCGGTTCGGAACAGATGATGCGGTAGATTCCATATTCCACCGTATCGGAAATGGTGGAAGCGATGAGCTGGATGCCGGCTTCCTTGAAGAGTTCGAGCACCTGAAGCAAGGTTCCCGACTTGTTTTCCACGAAAACGGATAATTGATGAATGGTCATAAGTTTGTTTCTTGTTTTGAAAGTTCATTAAATCAATGTCTTGCGCAGGTCTTTTACGCGGACTGCCTTGCCTTCCTGCTTGGGCAGGCTGCCTTTGGGCACGAGTTTCACACGCGGAGTGATGAGGATTTCGTCCTTCAGCTGGCGGGTGATTTCCTTGGTCAGGCGCTGGAGGAAGCCGTAGTCGTCGGTAAACTCGTTGAGTTCCACTTCGACGGTCATTTCGTCGTTGGCTTCGAGGTTGGTCAGCGTGATGAGGTAATCGGTGCCCAGTTCGCGGAACTGCATGAGGATGTTTTCGATCTGGATCGGGAAGATGTTGACTCCCTTGAGGATCATCATATCGTCGCTTCGTCCCTTCATGCGGTCCAGACGTTTGTGGTGACGGCCGCAGGGGCATTCTCCGGGAAGGATGCGGGTCAGGTCGCGGGTGCGGTAGCGCAGCAGAGGCATGGCTTCGCGGTTGATGGTTGTCAGCACGAGTTCGCCCACTTCACCGTCGGGTACCGGCTCGAGGGTCTGGGGATCGACGATCTCCACGATGTAATAGTCTTCCCAGATGTGGAGTCCGTTCTGTTCGGGGCACTCAAAAGCCACACCGGGACCGCACATTTCGGACATTCCGAAGGAGTTGTAGGCCTTGACGCCCAGCATCTGTTCGATGCGGCGGCGCTGTTCGTCGGAATGGGGTTCGGCTCCGATGATCAGGGTACGCAGGCGGGTGTCCCGGCGGGGATCGATGCCCATTTCTTCCATCACTTCATACAGGCGTCCGGCATAGCTCGGAATGGCATGCAGGGCCGTTGTGCCGAAATCGGTGATGAACTTGATCTGCCGTTTGGTGTTTCCGGCAGCAGCAGGAACGGTGAGCATGCCCAGGCGTTCGGCACCGTACTGGAAGCCCAGACCGCCGGTGAACATGCCGTAGCCGGAAGAGTTCTGGAAGATGTCTCCCTTGCGCAGTCCTACCATGTAGAGGCAGCGGGCTACGGCGTTGGCCCATTCGTCAAGGTCGTGCTGTGTGTGCAGGATGACGGTGGGAGTGCCGGTGGTACCGCTGGAAGAATGGAGGCGTACGACCTCTTCCAAAGGAACGGCAGAGAGTCCGAAGGGATAGTTGTCGCGCAGATCCTGCTTGGTGGTAAACGGGAGTTTCCGTACGTCGTCGAGGGTTCGGATATCTTCAGGCCGGAGTCCGCAGGCAGCGAACCGTTGTTTATAGAAGGGAATGCGCATACAGCGGGCAAGGGTCTGCTGCAGTCTTTCCATCTGCAGCTTCTCCAGTCGGGAGCGGGAGAGCGTCTCCAACTCGGGGTGTAAGTACAAATTGTCGTTTTTCATAAGTTTTCATTAGTATTTGCCCGCAAATATAGCAAGAAGTCGGAAATATCCGCAATTTTTCTTTCATAATTTCCGAATGTTGTACAATCTTTTCCTATTTGGCAGCGTTCTGTAAATTAAGACAGGGGAGAAGGCAAAGGGAGGGGAAATATTGCTAACGAATATGTCGAAATGTTACAGAAATGTAATATAAATTGTTTATTTGAAAGTGTTTTCTTGATGTTCGTCAATAAATGACGCATTTCTGTGTTTTTATCTGTTAATTACTTTTCTGTTTGATTTCCGGTGCTTACCTTTGCGAAGGTAAAAGAAAGTTTTTAAGGTAACAAGATTCTTATTTTAAGGTTTTTAATTCAGGTATTAATTAAATTTTTAAGGTAAAAGATGAAAAGAACAGGATTAACATTGGTAGCCGCATTGGCTTTTTCCGCATCTGTATTTGCGGGAGGAACTCAGGGAAATGAAACGAAGTCAGCTGCACGTTGGGACGCCAGCATCAATAAGGTGAAGCTGAGCCGTTATTTGCAGTTGACTTCTGACCAACACACAGAAGTAGAGAACATCTGCGACTATTTCCAGGGCGAGATGAGCCGTGCCTTGCGTGCGAAGAAAAACAGCGATGAGAAAGTGCGCAACGCTGTTTACGGAAACCTGAAACTGATGAAGCAAACGCTGAACGAGAAGCAATATGCTGACTATGTGCGTCTGATGGCTGTTACTCTGCGGAATAAAGGCATTGATGTTGCACAGAAGTGATTTAGATTAGTTCTGCCGGACAATCCTGTCCGGCGGTGTTGTTTTTTGGCCCGTGCAAATGCATGGGCATTTTTGTTTTCATTTCTCCCGTGGCAATGAGAGATCCGCAAAATTATCCTATATTTGCAGGAAACATAAATGACTGTCATATGAAAACACTGAAAACTGGAAGAAAATGGGTTGCCTGCCTGCTGATGCTGGGCGGCGTCGGGGGAATGAATGCACAGAATGAATGGATAGAACCGCCTGTAATGGGGTGGAGTTCCTGGAATACATATCGGGTGAACATTGATGAAGCACTGATCCGGAAGCAGGCTGATGCCATGGTGGAACTGGGACTGAAGGAGTCCGGATACCGCTATGTGAACATTGACGACGGATTTTTCGGCTACCGGGACGAGAAAGGACGGCTGCATACGCATCCGCAACGTTTCCCGAACGGGCTGAAGGGCGTGGCTGCCTATATTCACTCACTCGGACTTCAGGCCGGAATCTATTCGGAGGCCGGGGCCAATACCTGCGGATCGATCTGGGATGCCGACAAGCATGGCATCGGGGTAGGGCTGTACGGCTTTGAACGCCAGGATGCAGACCTGTTTTTCAATGAATGGGGATTCGACTTTATCAAGATAGACTATTGCGGGGCCGGCCAGCAGCTGGAACTGGACGAACAGGAACGCTATACGGAGATCGTACGGGCGATCCGGGAAGTCTGTCCCCGGAATATCTCCCTGAATATCTGCCGCTGGGCTTATCCGGGGACCTGGGTGCGGAATCTGGCCCGTTCCTGGAGAATCAGTCCTGACATCGCTCCGAACTGGGCAGCCGTGAAACGCTGCATTGATATGAACCTGTATCTCTCGGCTTATGCGGGAGGCGGGCATTACAACGATATGGACATGCTGGAGATCGGACGCGGCCTGAAACCGGAAGAGGAAGAGACGCATTTCGGCATGTGGTGTATCATGAGTTCGCCGCTGCTGATCGGATGTGACCTGACCCGGATTCCGGAGGAGTCGCTGAAACTGCTCCGCAACGAGGAACTGATTGCCCTGAACCAGGATCCGCTGGGGCTGCAGGCATACATCGTGCAGCATGAAGGAGGCGGTTATGTGCTGGTGAAAGATATCGAACAGAAACGGGGCAAGGTGCGTGCCGTGGCCTTGTATAATCCCTCGGATTCGGTCTGCTCCTTCCGGGTGCCTCTGGAGATTCTGGAGCTGGCCGGCAAGACACGGGTGCGTGATCTGGTGAAGCGGAAAGACGAAGGACGGGTGACGGGCAGTTTCCAGTATGACGTGCCGGCCCACGGAGTCAAAATCCTTCGCGTGGAAGGTGAGGAACGGCTGGAGCCGGTGCGCTACGAAGCAGAACAGGCTTATCTGCATCAGTTTGACAACCTGGCCAAGCGTCCGCGGGGAGTGGCATATCTGCCTTATGAGGGGGCTTCCGGAGACATGCTTGTCACCAATCTGGGCGGTCACCGGGACAATTATGCCCGTTGGAACGAGGTGTTCAGCGAAGAGGGCGGCCGTTACAGGATGACCGTCTGTTATGTGCCGGCAGCCAAGCGGGAACGCGAAATCAATGACCGGAGACTGGAAGTGACGGTCAACGGAACCCGGGTAAGCCTGACGGAGCTGGAAACGGACCGTTCGAAAGGAGTCTGCCGTGCGGAACTGACCGTTGACCTGCAAAAAGGATACAACACGGTGAGTATCGGAAGCCGTCTGACCTGGACACCGGATCTGGACTGCTTCATGCTGGAAAAACTCTGACCGGTCCGTTTGCTATTCGCTTGTCTGCTATCCGTTCTTCTGTTTGAGAATCTCTTCGAGCCGGATCAGTTCGTCGCGGTACTGGGCAGCTTCGATGAAGTCCAGTTTCCTGGCTGCTTCCTGCATCAGCTTGCGGGTGCGGTCGACACTGCGTTTGAGCTGATCCTTCGACATGTATTCCACAATCGGGTCGGCAGCCATCGTGAGGCCGTCCGGCATATCGGCATATTCCTTTGCCTTCTTTCCCTGTCCTGCCTTTGCCTCCTGGTTTTCCAGCAGGATGTTGGTGTGACTGCGCCTGATCTGGCGGGGAGTGATTCCGTTGGCTTCGTTGTAGGCCAGCTGCTTCTCCCGCCGGCGGTTGGTCTCGTCGATGGTCTGGCGCATGCTGTCCGTGATCTTGTCCGCATACATGATTACCTTTCCGTTGACATTCCGGGCAGCACGTCCGGCAGTCTGTGTCAGGGAACGGTGAGAGCGCAGGAATCCTTCCTTGTCGGCATCCAGGATGGCTACGAGGGACACTTCCGGCAAATCGAGTCCCTCACGCAGCAGGTTGACACCGATCAGGACGTCGAAAATACCCTGACGCAGTTCTTCCATGATCTTCACCCGCTCCAGGGTTTCCACATCGCTGTGGATATAGGTACAGCGGATGCCGTGGCGTGACAGATAGTCCGTCAGTTCCTCTGCCATACGCTTGGTCAGTGTGGTGACGAGCACCCTTTCCTGAGCCTCGATGCGCTGCTGGATTTCTTCCATCAGGTCGTCGATCTGGTTCAGGCTGGGGCGTACTTCGATGACCGGATCCAGCAGTCCGGTGGGGCGGATCACCTGTTCCACGACTACCCCTTCACTTTCCTGCAATTCATATTCGGCAGGAGTGGCACTGACATAGATGACCTGACGCGCCATTTCCCGGAACTCGTCGAAGGTCAGCGGCCGGTTGTCCATGGCAGCGGGGAGGCGGAAACCATATTCCACCAGGTTGGTCTTGCGGGCCCGGTCGCCTCCGTACATGGCCCGGATCTGCGGTACGCTGACATGGCTCTCGTCGATGACAATCAGGAAATCCTTCGGGAAGAAATCCAGCAGACAGTAGGGCCTTGTACCCGCTTCGCGTCCGTCGAAGTAGCGGGAATAGTTCTCGATGCCCGAGCAGTGTCCCAGTTCGCGGAGCATTTCCATATCGTAAGTGACCCGTTCCTTCAGGCGCTTTGCCTCGTAGAACTTGCCGATTTCCTCAAAATGCTGTACCTGCAGGGTCAGATCGTCCTCAATCTGATGGATCGCTCTCAGGGTGCTTTCCCTGGTCGTCATGAAAAGATTGGCCGGATAAATCTTGTATTCATCGAAGGTGGAGATACGGGCTCCCGTGTCCGGATCGACTTCCTCAATGCCGTCAATTTCGTCATCCCAGAACATGATGCGCAGGATGTGATCCGTATAAGCCAGGAAGATATCCACCGTATCTCCCTTGACCCGGAAATTCCCGCGGTTCAGTTCGGCATCGTTGCGGGTGTAGAGACTGTCCACCAGCTGGCGGAGCAGGACGTTGCGGTCCATGCGCTTGCCCCGTCTGACTTCGATCACATTATTATAAAAGTCGGCCGGATTTCCCATACCGTAGATGCACGATACGGACGAAACCACGATGACATCCTTCCGGCCTGAAAGCAGGGCAGAGGTGGCCGCCAGCCGGAGCTTGTCGATTTCTTCGTTGATGGCCAGGTCCTTTTCAATATATGTATCCGTGGAAGGCAGGTATGCCTCCGGCTGGTAATAGTCGTAGTAGGAAACGTAATATTCCACCGCATTGTTGGGGAAGAACGCCTTGAACTCCCCGTAGAGCTGGGCGGCCAGCGTCTTGTTGTGGCTCAGGATCAGCGTCGGTTTGTTGACATTGCGGATCACGTTGGCGATGGTAAAAGTCTTTCCGGAGCCTGTCACTCCCAGCAGTGTCTGGGCGGGCAGGCCGTTCAGTACTCCGTCAGTCAGTTGTGCGATAGCCTCCGGCTGGTCGCCGGTGGGCTGATAGTCGGATTTCAGTTCAAAGTTCATAATCAGTGAAATTGTGATCAAAAGTGAGTGTAAAGGTACGTATTTCTGTCGGAAAAGCCACGGAAGCGGACCTTTTTTGCCCCGGAGAAAGCGAAAATAATATTAAAATATCCGCGGGTATTGATTTATTCACTGGAAAAGAGTAATTTTGCACAACTATATTGATTGACATGAAAAAGTACATAGCAATGGCCCTCCTTTCCGCGGGAGTCTTAACTTCGTGCGGAGAGTACAACAAGGTGCTGAAAAGCACGGATTATGAATACAAATACGAAGCAGCAAAAGAGTATTTTGCCAAGGGGCAGAACACCAAGGCCGCTACACTTCTGGAAGAACTGGTCAATATCCTGAAAGGTATGATGAACGGGGAAGAAGCCCTGTATATGCAGGCTATGACCTATTTCAATCAGGGTGACTACGTGACGGCTTCGCATTATTTCAATACCTATTATACAACCTATCCGCGCGGAACCTATACGGAACTGGCCCGCTTCAACTGCGGACGCGCGCTGTATCTGGATACTCCCGAACCGCGTCTGGACCAGAGCAGTACTTACAAAGCTATTGAGGAACTGCAGATGTTCATCGAATATTTCCCGATGAGTTCACGGAAGGATCAGGCTCAGAGCATGATCTTCGAACTGCAGGACAAGCTCGTGGAGAAGGAGTATATGTCGGCCAAGCTGTATTATGATCTGGGCTCCTATACGGGTAACGCCGTGTACAGCAGTACCGGTAACAACTATCTGGCAGCCGTGATCACTGCCCAGAACATCCTGAAGGAATATCCTTATACCAAGATGCGTGAAGATCTTTCGATCCTGATCCTGCGTGCAAAGTATGGCATGGCCAGGGAAAGTGTGCTGGAAAAGAAGGAAGACCGTATGCGCGACACCATCGACGAATATTATGCCTTCATCAATGAATTCCCCGAAAGCAAGTACCGCAAGGAGGTGGAATCCATTTTCAAGGAAGCGAACAAGTATGTGAACCCGGATGAGGACACAACAACAACTGAAGAATAATTAATCACATTAAATGTATAATTAACAATAAGTTATGGATTACAAAAAAACAAATGCCCCTACTAACACCGTTACCCGTGACATGATGGAACTGTGCGAAGATACAGGCAATGTATACGAAACCGTAGCAATTATCGGCAAACGTGCCAACCAGATTGCTGTGGAAATGAAGAACGATCTTTCCAAGAAGCTGCAGGAATTTGCTTCATACAGCGACAACCTGGAAGAAGTCTTTGAAAACAGAGAACAGATTGAGATTTCCCGTTACTACGAAAAACTTCCGAAGCCGACTCTGATCGCTACTCAGGAATACATCGAAGGAAAGGTGTATTACAGAAATCCGGCCAAGGAAAAGGAAAGACTGCAATAAGCCGGAACTATGATACAGCGCATTCAGACCGTTTATCTGCTGGTTGTAGCCATTCTGGCAGTAGTAATGATCTCACTGCCGGTAGGAAGTTTCGTTACGCCGGATTATCACATGAGTGAACTGACCAATCTGGCGCTCGTGTCTGAAGAAGGAGTTTCAGACTATGCTCCGTGGGCTTTGTTTGCCTTGCAGACCGTTTCTGCCATCCTTGCTCTGGTGACGATCTTCCTCTACAAGAAGCGCATGCTTCAAATCCGTCTGACTCTGTTCAACATGCTGGTGCTGGTGGGCTATTATGTCACACTGGTCATTTTCGTGCTGAACCTGAAAGGAGATGCCTCTTTCGTTCCGTCATGGACTGTATGTCTGCCACTGATTTCGATCATTCTTTCGTGGCTGGCTATCCGTGCCATCGGCAAGGACGAAATGCTGGTAAAAGCATACGAGAGACTGAGATAAGCCGGAAGGGCTGGTCTGAGTCTTGCATATATTGAAAAAACACTTCGGCGTGCAACCTGAAATGCTTCGATATTCAGGATTGCACGCCGAAGTGTTTTGTTTCTCCCCGTTCTAGATTTTCTTGTTCTTCCAGCTTCCTTTCCGCAGGTAAAGATAGCTGACGATACCGATGCAGGAAGCATACAGATGCTCAGCAGTCCAGCAGAAGGCAACGTCTGCTTTCAGTCCCTGAATGACGATGGTAATATAGACCAGATAAATCACCAGCGCACCCAGTTCAAGGATAAAGGCAGCCTGTGTATTTCCGGTGCCTGAAACGGACTGAAAATAGATGTTTCCCGGAATCATGACCAGGTATGAGGAACACAGTACCCAGAGGGTTGGAACACTGGCTTCCACCAGCTCCGGAATGTCTGTATAGATGCGGAGTACCGGATGGGGAAACAGGGCAATCAGCGCAATGACCGGCAATACGATGCAGGAGCACAGACGGATATGACGGCCGATAAGCGAGCGGACCTGAGCGGTATCACCCCGTCCGATGGCATTGCTGACCAGGGCACTGCATGTCGATGCAAAAGCCATGATGGTCATGAACGGCAGACTGGAAACGCTGCGGATGATGTTTGATATGGCCAGAGGGCGTTCACCGAGATGTTCCACGAAGATGAAGAACAGGAACCAGGTAGACAGGGAAATGAAATTCTGTACCATGGTCCACAGGGAAACGTTCATGATCTGTGTAAGCGAACGGGTACGGAAAGCCGGAATCCGGTTGAGCCCGTATTTTCGGTAGTCTATCCGGCGCCAGGTATAGATCACGAAGAAGATTACAGATACCAGTTCGGCAAGGGAGGAACCGATGGCTGCTCCGGCAATACCCAGAGCGGGAAAACCGAATTTTCCGAAAATCAGGGTATAGTTGAATATCACATTGGCCAGTACCATCACGATGGAGTTCAGCGTCAGGGTACGGGTCTGGGTAGTTCCTACGAAGAATGCACGGAACATGGCGCCGATGAAAGAGAAGAAAAAGCCGTACACCCGCCAGTGGATATAGCTGGAGGCTGCTCCGGCAATCTTGTCGGAAGTGACGAGCAGTCCGAGTATCTCCTCAGAATAGACCTGGGAGACGGTGAAGATCACTGCACTCATCAGCAGGAGGAAATAAATTCCCTGATAGAAGATACCTCCGATTGCTTTGTAGTTGCCTTCTCCGTTACGGCGGGCCATCAGAATCTGCGAACCGACCGTGAAGCCGAAACCGATCATGAAAATGGCCAGATAGTATACTCCGGCAATGGCTGAAGCACCCAGTTCCACTTCACCGACCCTTCCCAGAAAGGCGGTATCGGTGATTCCGATCATCTGTTCCATAATCAGACTGATCAGAATGGGGTAGGCCATCAGCCAGATACTGCGGTAAGAATAATCAACGGCTTTCTGTTCCATGGGCACCGGCAGTGAATATCGGGTTAGTTTTGGCACTGATCTCTTCGATATCCAGACGAACGATTTCTGTGCGCAGGAAATTCTTTTCGGCATATCCCATGCCTGCTATCTTATGGCCGGGACAATACCTGGCAATCAGCAGGGAAAGAGCTGACATGCGTTCTGCTTCATGCAGGGTGCGATAGGCTGAACAGCGCAGAACGACACTCTCGTATGCGGTTGTAAACTGATCAGGGCGCACTTCCGTATGTCCTACTACGCAGAAGGAGACCTTGTTGCAGGCGTCCATGCAGCGCAGTTTCCGTCCCACGGGGGCACAGTGTATATAAATGGAATTTCCGTGATCCCAAACATAATTGACTGGGATTCCGTAAGCTCCTTCTCCATTTTCATCCTGCATGGAGAGGATGCCGTATGTACCTTCCTTCAAAAGCTGGAAAGCTCTCTTTTCGTCCAATAGCCGGTCCTGCCGACGTAACTGTGAATTGTTGAATTGCATGACTGTCGGATTTTTTTTGGTTAGCGGACCAAAGGTATAAAAATTTTTGAAGACACGGAGACAGCCGGCTGACAATTCTACAGCCGGCAGAACAGAGATACAAAAAACGGAACGCTCATGTCGATCAGGATGCCGTGGAAAATGGCGACAGGCATCATGTCTTTGCCTGAATAGCGCGTGATCAACGGAAGAACCACGTCCATGGAGTTTACTCCCGCTGCTGAAATAGGTGCCAGTTTCCCGAAATATTTGCAAAGTAAGGGAGTGCCCAGAAGTGCCATCATTTCGCGGAAGATGTTTGCCAGCAAAGCAATGGTACCCAGTTCCGTTGCCAGTTGCAGTCCGATGGAGGGTTCCTTGAACTGTGTAATCAGGATGGACGAGAGCGAATAGTAGGCAAATCCGCTTCCTACCGCCATGCAGTCGAAGATGCTCCAACGTGAGAGCAGCAGGCTGGCCAGTGCGGAGAAGAGAAGTGTGCCACATACGGTTCCCAGCGGAATCAGCAGGTACTTCGGACGCAGGCTTCCCACGATGAACTTCAGGTCCTTGCTGGAACCGATGCTCAGTCCCACCTGCAGCATCAGCGCATAAAGCATGTATAAGGTGAGGTTACTGCCTTCCGGATTGAACGGAAGCCATCCCATTACTCCCAACAGACATCCTGCCGCAAAGAAGAGCAGGACAATGATACTGCCTTTCATTGTTCACCTCCTTTCCTGAAAAAGAATCTCAGTACCATCCAGGAAGCCAGGATGCTGCCGCATGTAGCCGAAAGAGCCAGTATGGCGGCCTGTCCTCCGAAGGTGGCCAGATTGTTGACGATTAGCTGATTGGAGCCTACTGAGGTTCCCAGAAGGAACAGCAGGAGGATGATGGTCAGTGAAATGCTTTTTTCTGTCTTTTGCAGCCAGGCAATATTTCTGAACAGGTATCCTAATGTGATACCCGTCAACATAAATCCGATAATGGTAAACATATAAAACGTAATTATGAGGTTGGATAAACTGATTTCTGATCTCGTATCAGGCCGCCGGACGCGGCAAAACCTCATTGGAACCCGCTGAACCAATGGATATGCACGATCCGGTGGCTGCCACAGGCAATTCTGTGCGGCAGACAGGAAGTCGGGATATGTATCATTCTTTCTTTCATTGGTTCTTGTAATTTGACGGTGCAAAGGTAAGTATGATTTGAATATTTTCCAAATCTTTATGCAAAATAATTATTCAGACGGTATTGCAGAAGGGGTTACACAGGTCTGCCTGCAAGGATTTCCGGAGGGCTGTCTGCCCATCTTACGGCTGCTTGAAACAGGCTGAATCCGGAGAGACCGGAACGAGAAAGCGGGAAGGGAAGCTGTTCACTTGCGAAACATTTACTATCTTTGCATACGGATCATGGAAACGACAATTTATATAAAGAATATGGTATGCCGCCGGTGTATAATGACCGTTACGGACATTTTCCGGAAAGAAAGCATTTTGCCGCTGAAAGTGGAACTGGGTATGATCACCCTTGCCGCTCCCTTGTCTCCTGAACAGTTCCAGCGCATTCGGGAACAGCTGGAGGCGGTCGGTTTTGAGGTGATCGACGACCGGCGGATGCGGATGGTGGAACAGATCCGTCTGGGAGTGATCGGGTATGTGCGCGATCCGGATTTGCAGGACCGGCAGAACCTGTCCGAATATTTGCAGGACAAGTGTCACCGCGAATATAGTTTTCTCAGCAAGCTGTTCACCGAGCTTCAGGGGATCAGTATTGAAAAATATTCCATTCAGCAGCGGATCGAACGGGTGAAAGAACTGCTCTTCTATGACGAACTGAGTGTCAGTGAGATTGCTGACCGGATGCATTATTCGAGCGTAGCCCATCTGAGTGCCCAGTTCAAGTCGCTGACGGGATTGTCGCCTACCCAGTTCAGGCGGATGAAGGAACACCGGCTGAAGCCGCTGGATGAAATCTGAAATTTCTATTGACAAACTCCAATTATGATAAAAGCATTATTTTTTGACATTGACGGGACACTGGTCAGCTTCCAGACCCATCAGATACCGGTTTCGGCCGTACGTGCCATTGAGCAGGCCAAGGAACGGGGAATTCAGGTATACATTTCTACAGGCAGGCCGTTTGCACTCATCAACAATCTGGGGGATATCCGGCATCTGATCGACGGATACATCACCGTCAACGGGGCCTATTGCTTTATGGACGGACAGGTCATTTCCTGCAGCCCGATTCCCCGCAAGGATGTGCAGACCCTGATTCGTCTGGCTGACGAAATGAATTTCTCCTGCATGGTGGTGGGCGAGAAGGATCTGGCAATGTACAATGCCAATGAGAAGTCCGACTTTATCTTCCGGCAGATGCTGAATGTCCGGGATCTGAAAGAAGTGGATTCTCTGGATTTCCTTCAGGGACAGGAAGTGCTCCAGCTGACACCGGTCATCACTGAGGAAGAAGAGAAAATCGTTCTGCCCCAGTTGTCCCAATGCTGTTCGGGACGCTGGTATCCGGACTTTGCCGACATTACGGTCCGGGATACCGACAAGGGGAAGGGGCTTCGGGCTGTCATGGCCTGGAAGGGACTGAAGCGTGAAGAAACCATGGCTTTCGGAGACGGAGGCAACGATATACCCATCATCCGGGAAGCCGGAATCGGAGTGGCCATGGGCAATGCCAACGAGTCTCTGAAGGCTGTGGCCGATTATGTGACCTCGTCCGTTGAAGAAGACGGTATCAGCCAGGCACTGAAGCACTGGGTGCTGGACGCTGCTTCCATCTGAAATCCGTCACCGCAGGGAGGATTCTCCGTTTTTCTTCGGATATTCCGGAGATTTTTGTTAACTTTGTGCTTTCAATTTTCAAACTACGTATGAAATCGGATATAGAAATCGCACGCAGCATCGAGCTGGTAAAAATCAAACAAATTGCACGGGACTATGACATCCCCGTAGAAGAAATCTCTAATTACGGACGCTATATTGCCAAGGTGTCCGAGTCACTCATTGATGAAGAAAAGGTGAAACGCAGCAACCTGATTCTGGTGACTGCCATCACTCCGACCAAGGCCGGTATCGGTAAGACTACTGTTTCCATCGGTCTGGCACTGGGACTGAACAAGATCGGCAAGAAAGCCATCTGTGCTCTTCGTGAGCCTTCACTCGGCCCCTGTTTCGGCATGAAGGGTGGAGCTGCCGGAGGAGGATATGCACAGGTACTTCCGATGGAGAAGATCAACCTCCACTTTACGGGTGACTTCCACGCCATCACTTCGGCACACAACATGATCGCCGCTTTGCTGGATAATTATATGTATCAGAACCAGGACAACGGATTTGCCCTGAAGGAAGTGCTCTGGAACCGCGTACTTGACGTGAACGACCGTGGTCTGCGTTACATTGTAACCGGGCTGGGAGGCAAGACCAACGGAATTACCCGCGAATCAAGCTTCGACATCACTCCGGCTTCGGAAATCATGGCTATCCTGTGTCTGGCTACGGATGAAGACGACCTGCGTCGCCGTATCGAGAATATTCTGCTGGGCTTCACCATTGACAACAAGCCTTTCACGGTGAAAGATCTGGGTGTGGCCGGAGCCATCACTGTATTGCTGAAGGATGCCATTTCGCCGAACCTGGTGCAGACCACTGAGCATACGCCTGCCTTCATCCACGGAGGTCCGTTTGCCAATATCGCTCACGGATGTAACTCTATCCTGGCTACCAAACTGGCGATGACTTTCGGTGACTATGCCATTACGGAAGCCGGATTCGGTGCGGATCTGGGTGCCGAGAAATTTTATGATATCAAATGCCGCAAGGGCGGACTCCAGCCCAAGCTGACCGTGCTGGTAGCTACTGCACAGGGCTTGAAGATGCACGGAGGTGTGGCTCCCGAACTGATCAGGGAACCGAACATGGAAGGTCTGAAAGAGGGTGTCAAGAACCTTGACAAGCATATCGAAAACCTTCAGTCGTTCGGTCAGACAGTTGTCGTTGCGTTCAACCGCTATGCCAACGATACGGATGAGGAACTGGATTTCGTACGCCGTCATTGCGAAGAAATCGGAGTGGGCTTTGCCATTAACAACGCCTTCATGGAAGGTGGTGACGGTGCCGTAGAGCTGGCTCAGCTGGTAGTTGATACCATCGAAAAGCAGCCTTCTCAGCCATTGAGCTTTGCTTATGATGAAACGGATTCTGTTGAAGAAAAAGTAACCAAGGTAGCCTGCGAACTGTATGGAGCCAAACAGGTACTGTTCGGTCCGGCTGCCCGCAAGAAACTGAAGATGATTCAGGAGCTGGGCTACACCCGTTTCCCGATCTGTATTGCCAAGACTCAGTATTCATTCTCAACCGACCCGAAGCTGTATGGTGTGGCAAGCGGATTCAACTTTGCCGTGCGCGACATCGTGATCAATGCCGGTGCGGAAATGCTGGTCATTGTAGCCGGTGAGATCATGCGTATGCCGGGACTTCCCAAAGAACCGCAGGCACTGCACATCGATATTGTCAACGGAGAAATCGAAGGTCTGTCCTGATATATCAAAGGTATTTGTCCCTGCTGCATATCTGTAGCGGGGAATTTATAAAAAACGCTTCGACGTAATGATGAAACAACGAAACAAATTCATCCGGACGCCGAAACGTTTTTTTTATAGCCGGAGCAGTCCGGCTTTCTCAGTTATGGTCGTAGCGCTGGGCTTTGATGATCATATAGATGGTTCCTGGCACAAGGATCAGTACGGAGACCAGGCTGATGATCATGTCACTGGTGAAAGGCTGAAGGAGGAGAGACACAAGCAGGATGGCAATTCCCATGACGCAGAATGCACGGCACATGAATGTCTTGAGCCGTTTGATGTCCACTTTCTTCTGTTGCTCTGGAGTCATGGTGTTGTATCCGGCAATAAGTTTGGGAAATTTCAAGACCAGCAGGCCTATAAGGACCAACATGGCTGCAGTGATGATGGAAGATGTCATATCTGAATTTTGTTAGAGAGTTTCGATTTTGATGTCCTGAATGTTCCGGATCTCGTCACTGAAGTTGACACCGATCCTGTAGACCGTACGTTTGTCCTTGGCAAAAGGCTCTGCGTAGCCTTTTGCCCGGATCTGTGCCAGCGCTTCTTCCGCACTTCCGTTCAGTTTGAATTCCATGATGTACACGTAGTCCTGTGTCTGGAGCACCAGATCAATCCGTCCCCGGTTCGTATGGTATTCCACCTGTACATAGAAGCCCATCAGTTTAAAAATGATGTAAAGTATGTTCTGATAGTGCACTTCCCGGTCACGAGCCAGTTCGTAGGGAATGTCGGCAAACATCGTTTTCAGACGCTCAAAGAAATCGTCCACCTTTCCCGCCATGATTTCTTCCACAAAACACTGGATCTGGTAGGGCGACTTGCTGACGCTCACCGAAGCGTAATTTGGCAGCAGGAACTTGAAGAATCCCTGTTCCACCTCCCGGTTGGGGAAGCCCAGCGTATAGTTTTCGAACATCCTGTTGTAACCCTTGATGGTCAGGTAACCGCTCTGATAGATGACGGGGATGGGATCGGTGGAAGCCGTGTCGATGCTGTCCAGTACCGGCTGGCTGGTCACGATGTGTTCCAGATCTTCAATCGGAAAATGGTGCAATTTCAGCAGTTCAACCAGATAAGTCGGCGTTCCCGTTTCAAACCAGTAGCTGCCGAAGCGCCGGTTGGCGAAGGTATTCAGCAGGCTGAACGGGTTGTACATGCCGATCGCGTTTTCTGTGAAATGATAGCCGTCGTAATTGGTTTTCAATTCCTTGCAGGTCTCTTCGTAACTCATCCCGGTAGCTGCAGCCAGTTCATGGATATCTTCCTCAAACCAGGTATGGATTTCCTTCTCACTGATACCGCAAATCTCTGCATACTGGTCAATCATGGAAATATCCCGCAGGTTGTTCAGGTCACTGAACACACTGACTTTGCCGAACTTGGTCACACCTGTCAGCAGGGCAAAGCGGATGCATCCGTCCATGGATTTCAGAGCCCCGTAAAAAGCCTTCAGGGTACTGCGGTATTCATTCTGCAAAGCTTCGTTGCCGATAGCCTGCAGCATGGGCTTGTCGTATTCGTCAATGAGGATCACTACCCGGCGTCCGGTCTGTTCGCAGGCACGGCGGATAATGCCCTGGAAACGGAGAGAGAGGCTTGTCTCACTTTCACGTGCGCCATATCTGTTTTCCCAGGTGCACAGGTTATCATTCAGAATGCTGGTCAGTGATTCGGGAGTATCGTATTTCTGTGTGTTTAAATCCAGATACAGTACCGGATATACGGTCCAGTCTTTTTCCAGTTTTTCCAGCGCCAGTCCCTTGAAAAGATCTTTCTTTCCCAGTGCGTATGCTTCAATTGTCGACAGAAGCAGACTCTTGCCGAAACGCCGCGGACGGCTCAGGAAGTAGTATTTGTTTGTGTTAAACAGTTCATACACCTGTGCCGTTTTGTCTACATACACATAACCGTCGTGTATCAGACCTTCAAAATTCTGTACTCCAACCGGATATAACTTGCTCATAACAACTGGATTTTGATTTTACTGCGAATTTAGCAATTAAAACCGAATATTCAAGTTGTATGCATGAGAACCAGGACTGAAATTTGAGAACTTTTTTACATTCACAGAAACTTTATGCTTTTGCGGATGGATCAGTGATTGAGAAATTCTGAGATAGCCGTATCAGGACTGAACTTCAGACGAAGAATTGTGATAACACCGAAAGATTTTTTATATTTGTCACATCTAAAAATGTATAGACAAATGATGAGGAAAATTCTTGTCTTATCCTGTCTGTTTGCCTCCTTGAACGTACAGGCACAGCATGCTGATGCACGTATCAGCCAGCTGATGAACGAAAGCCGCTGGTTTGATCTGGCACAGGAATTGAAAACCACTCCGGCTGATTCGGTCACACCATGGGTCCGTCAGATGGGAGTGGCTATGACACACTATTTCTTTAACCGTCCGGATTCGGCCTGTATGGTACTGACGGATTTGCTGGGCAAGCATCAGCAGGAGCTGGGCGACCATACACTGAACATGGTAGTTTTGCTGGCTGTCAATCTGGGACGGACAGAACAGTATGCCGATGCTGCCGGACTGATCCGGAATCTTTGTGACCAGCTTGGTGCCCTGGGAATGGACAGCACGCAGACTGCTCCGTATCGTATGATGGCCAGTCAGTATGGCCTTCTGGCTTCCTGCGGGCCTGTCTGTCAACCGCTGCACAAGGCAGGAGAATACCGTTTCCCGATGGTGACGGAGCATGAAACGGATCAGCACTTTATTGAAATGGACGGAAGCATAAACGGACAGGCGGGCCGTATGGTACTCGATACGGGAGCGGGCAGCAACATAGTCACTCCGGAGCAGGCAGAAAAGTATGGCTTGCGGCGGCTGGGTATGGATGTTACCATCGGAGGGATTGGAGGCATGAAGCAGGGATATTATGCGATGGCAGATACCCTGCGCATTGGTGGAATGACGTGGATAAATGTACCTTTTTATGTGGTAGATCTCCAGACGGGACATGCCGAAGCTGACAGATTGGGCAAGGATCTTCAGCTTCCGCCTGTCGTTGGTCTTCCCATCCTGCTTCGTATGCAGGAAATCCAGCTGGACTTTGCCCGTCGGGAGTTTGTCATACCGGCTGTTCCTACGCCCAGTCCGCTCAGGGAAAGCAATATGATCCGTACAGACTCGGAATGCTTGCAGGTAAAGGTGGCGGACGAGACAGGTGCTCCACTTTATTTCCATTTTGATACGGGTTCCTATTACACCAATATGCAGCCGGCCTGGTATGGACGTCACCGGAAAGAAGTGGAAGCCGTGGGCATTCCGGATTCGCTCCGTCAGGCGGGAATAGGAGGGGTGAGCATTACCCGCAGTTACATTCTGCCGCAGAAGGAGTTCCGTATCGGAAGCGGTACGGCAGTGCTGGATTCGGTCGGTGTCAATACCGGAATTGACCTGCATACGGGACAACTGGACAAGGCGGCCTTCTCGAACGGACAGGAAGACGGTTTTCTCGGCCTGAACCTTCTGGAGAAATTCTCGAAAGTGATTATCAATCTGAAAGACATGTATCTGGAGGCTATACCATATACAGATAAATAACAGCCTATCAACTAAATATGATATAAATCGTACCATGAAAAATTTAATGAAAACGGCAGCAGCATTCTTACTGGGCATTCAGGTCTGTGCCTGTAGCCAGGTAGAAAACAAGGTATCACCTGCCATACCTTCTGATCCTGAGATTGAAGCCAACATCCGTCAGTGGCTGAAAAAAATGACACTCGAAGAAAAGATCGGGCAAATGTGTGAAATCACGATTGATGTGGTGACGGACTTTGAAGCCAGCAAGAAAAACGGTTTTACGCTCAGCGAGGCAAAACTGGACACGGTGATCGGGAAATATAAAGTGGGATCTTTGCTGAATGTTCCGATGGGAATAGCCCAGAAGAAAGAGAAATGGGCGGAAGCCATCCGGATTATCCAGGACAAGTCGATGAAGGAGATCGGAATACCTTGCATTTACGGGGTTGACCAGATTCACGGAACCACCTATACACTGGACGGGACCATGTTTCCGCAAGGAATCAACATGGCAGCATCTTTCAACCGGGAACTGACACGAAAAGGTGCTGAAATCTCGGCATACGAGACCAGAGCCTGTTGCATCCCCTGGACGTATGCTCCTGTGGTTGACCTGGGACGTGATCCCCGCTGGCCACGAATGTGGGAAAATTATGGAGAAGACTGTTATGTCAATGCCGAAATGGGTAAGGCTGCAGTAGCCGGTTTTCAGGGGAATGATCCCAATCACATCGGAGAATATAACATTGCTGCCTGCATGAAGCATTACATGGGGTATGGAGTTCCGGTGTCGGGAAAAGACCGTACGCCGTCTTCCATTTCACGCACAGAGATGCGGGAAAAACATTTTGCTCCTTTCATGGAAGCCGTACGCAACGGTGTATTGAGCGTGATGGTCAATTCGGGAGTGAATGAAGGTATGCCTTTCCATGCCAACCGCGAACTGCTGACCGGATGGCTGAAGGAGGAACTGAACTGGGACGGAATGATCGTTACAGACTGGGCAGACATCAACAACCTGTGTACACGTGATCATATTGCAGCTTCGAAGAAAGAAGCGATCAAGATTGCCATCAATGCGGGAATTGATATGTCGATGGTTCCCTATGAGGTGAGTTTCTGCACCTGTCTGAAAGAACTGGTGGAAGAGGGAGAGGTACCGATGAGCCGGATTGATGATGCAGTTGCCCGCGTGTTGCGTCTGAAATACCGTCTCGGCCTTTTTGAGAACCCTTATTGGGATATCCGGAAATATGACAAGTTCGGCTCGGAAGAGTTTGCCAAAGTTGCTCTTCAGGCAGCAGAGGAGTCTGAGATCCTGCTCAAGAATGAGAACAATGTCCTTCCCCTTGTTCCGGGAAAGAAAATTCTGCTGACAGGACCCAATGCCAACTCCATGCGTTGTCTTAACGGAGGCTGGTCGTATTCCTGGCAGGGCGATCAGGCAGACAATTGTGCAGGTGCGTATAATACGATCTATGAATCTCTGTGCAACAAGTATGGAAAGGAAAATATCATTTATGAGCCGGGTGTGACGTATGCTGCTTCCGGCAACTGGTGGGAAGAAAACACTCCTGAAATAAGCAAGGCAGTAGCTGCTGCTTCCCGTGCAGATGTCATAGTGGCCTGTATCGGTGAGAACTCTTACTGTGAGACACCCGGTAACCTTACGGATCTGACGCTTTCTGCCAACCAGCGCAATCTGGTGAAGGCATTGTCTCAGACAGGCAAACCGGTCATTCTGGTTCTGAACCAGGGCCGTCCGCGTATCATCAGTGACATAGAGCCGCTGGCCGAAGGGATTATCAACATCATGCTTCCGGGTAATTACGGAGGAGATGCACTGGCTAATCTGATGGCGGGCGATGCGAATTTCAGTGCCAGAATGCCGTTTACTTATCCGAAATATGCCAATGCACTGGCTACTTACGATTATAAACCTTGTGAAAGCATGGGGCAGATGAATGGCAATTACAATTATGATTCGGTGATGGACGTGCAGTGGCCCTTCGGATATGGCTTGAGCTATACTGCTTATCAGTATGCAAATCTGAAAGTCGACAAGCCGACATTTACCGCCTCTGACGAAATTACCGTATCAGTGGATGTCACGAATGTGGGCAAGATGGCAGGCAAGGAGCCCGTATTGCTGTATTCCCAGGATCTGGTGGCAAGTACCACTCCTGACAATATCCGCCTGCGTAACTTTGAGAAAGTGGCTCTGCAACCCAATGAGATCCGGACTGTGACCATGACGATCCGGGGAAGTGATCTGGCTTTTGTGGGATACGACGGCAAGTGGCGTCTGGAAGCAGGAGATTTCAAATTGAGATGCGGAGATCAGTCGGCAGACCTGAAATGCAGTGAAACGAAGGTTTGGGAAACTCCCAACAGATAAAATCAGGGACTGTTCCTGAAAATATAAGAGGGTGATGCTTAAGTTTTGAACCTTATGGCACACCCTCTTATTTTTATGATGAAATAAATAATGCGACCCGTGTTAAATACAAAGTCTTTTAAATATTATTCCCGGACAGATCAGTCAAAGCTGCCGTAGCGGGTAGGAAGAAGTTTGCGGTCACCCAGCGTATTGTCTACACGGGCTACATTGATCCAGAACTTGTTCCAGCGGACGCTTTCAATGGGGTATGCAGCCTTTTCGCGGCTGTAACCATGATTCCACTGGTTGCCTACCACTTCGTATTCAGGATGCGGTGCATTGACCAGCACATTGTCTTCACGGGCAGCGTCTCCATTCTTCACTTCTTCAATTTCCTTCCAGATAGCCTGCATCGTATCAACAAAATTATCCAGTTCCGCCAGGCTTTCACTTTCGGTTGGTTCCACCATCAGTGTGCCATGTACGGGGAATGACAGGGTAGGAGCATGGTAGCCGTAATCCATCAGTCGCTTGGCAATGTCGTTTTCCGAAATACCGCTTTCTTCGTGGATCTTGCGGCATTCCAGAATCATCTCGTGACCGACGAAACCATTCTTCCCATGGTAGACAATGCCATAGGTATCCTTGAGACAGGCTGCCAGATAGTTGGCGTTCAGAATCGCAGCTTTCGTTGCACGGGCCAGTCCGTCAGCTCCCATCATGCAGATATAGGCATAAGTGATGGGGAGAATGCCGGCACTTCCGTAAGGAGCCGCAGATACTTCATTGGCATCGTTGCCGAACAGGGCATGTCCGGGCAGGAACGGAACCAGGTGTTCGGCTACGCATACAGGGCCTACACCGGGACCGCCTCCTCCGTGAGGACTGGCAAAGGTCTTGTGCAGATTCAGGTGGCAGACATCAGCTCCGATGGTTCCGGGATTGGTCAGGCCTACCTGGGCATTCATGTTGGCCCCGTCCATATAGACCTGGGCGCCGCATGCATGGATAATCTGGCAGATTTCTGCAATTTCTTCTTCAAAGATTCCATGGGTAGACGGATAAGTGATCATCAGGGCAGCCAGATTGTCTCGGTTAGCTTCTGCTTTTTCGCGCAGGTCATTCAGATCCACGTTTCCATGTTCGTCGCAGGCGCAGGTCAGCGGCTGGTAGCCGGCCTGTACAGCCGAAGCCGGATTTGTTCCGTGAGCCGAAGCCGGAATCAGCACGAGGTTACGGTGTCCCTGTCCGATACTTTCCAGATAACTTCGGATGATACGCAGACCGGTATATTCTCCGGCAGCTCCGGAGTTGGGCTGTAAAGTTACTCCTGCAAATCCGGTAATGGTCTTCAGCTGTTCGGAAAGATTGGCAATCAGCGTGCGGTAGCCCTGTGCCTGGTCTTCCGGAACCAATGGATGCATACCCATCCAGGCCATGTTGCTGAGTGGCAGCATTTCGGATGCGGCATTCAGTTTCATGGTGCAGGAACCCAGTGAGATCATGGAGTGGGCAAGGGAAATATCTTTCCGTTCCAGCCGCTTGATGTAGCGCATCATTTCTGTTTCCGTATGATAACGGTTGAAGACTTCGTGCGACAGGAAACCGCTTGTTCGTTTCAGGCCGCCGGTGAAAGCCGGGGCATCGGGGATTTCGGCAACGTCAGGAACCGGTTCTTCTGCTGCAATGCCGAAGACGGTCATCAGCAGGTTGGCATCGGCCACGGTAGTTGCCTCGTCAATGCTCAGTCCCACTTCTCCATTGTCAAAATAGCGGAGGTTGATTTCTTTGCTCAGGGCGATGGTACGCAGCTTGGGAACAGAAACATGATCCGGCAACTGCAGGCGCAAGGTATCAAAGAAAACTTCATTCAGCTGCTTGTATCCCAGTCTGGTCAGCTGTTTGCTCATCCAAACCGCGATGCTGTGAATTCGTCCGGCGATTTCTTTCAGGCCTTCCGGTCCGTGATAAACGGCATAGAAACCGCTCATGGTTGCAAGAAGGGCCTGTGCGGTACAGATATTGGAAGTCGCTTTTTCACGCTTGATATGCTGCTCGCGGGTCTGAAGTGCCATGCGGTAACACAAGTGTCCGTATTTGTCTTTTGAGAGACCGATGATACGTCCCGGCATATTCCGTTTGTATTCGTCGCGGGTAGCGAAGTAGGCAGCCGACGGTCCGCCATAGAACATCGGGATACCCAGCCGCTGGGTGCTTCCGAAAACGATGTCAGCTCCCCATTCACCCGGAGGAGTCAGCAGTACGAGTGCCATGATATCGGCATCAACGGCTACTTTGCAGCCGGCAGCATGAGCCTGTTCGGTGAAGGCGCGGTAGTCTTCCACACTTCCGCTGTTGTTCGGATACTGAACGATGCAGCCGAAGATATCGGGGGTAAATTCCAAAGTCTTGTAATTGCCTGTCCGGATTTTCATGCCTTGCGGAATGGCACGTGTGCGGATCACTGCCAGTACTTGCGGGAAGACCTCTTCGTCTACGAAAAGTGTATCGGCTCCAGCTTTCTGCTGGGCACGTGAACGCAGGCCGAACATCATGGTAGCTGCTTCGGCAGCAGCTGTTGCTTCATCCAGCAGGGAGCAGTTGGCCAACGGCATGGCGGTGAGGTCACTCACCACTGTCTGGAAGTTCAGCAGGGCTTCCAGTCGTCCCTGTGAGATTTCAGCCTGGTAAGGCGTATAGGAGGTGTACCATACGGGGTTTTCAAAGACATTACGCTGGATGACGGCCGGTGTAACGCTGTCATACCATCCGGCCCCGATGTACGTTTTGTAAAGTTTGTTTTGTGATGCGAGTTCCGCAATGTGCATGGCAAATTCCCGTTCTGTCATAGCCGGAGCAAGCGGCAGCGGCTGTTTCAGACGTATCTGTGACGGAATGGTCTTATCAATCAGCTCATCAAGTGTTTTTACACCTATTTTCCCCAGCATTTGAGGAAGATCTTTCTCCTCAATGCCAATGTGTCGGTTCGCAAATTTTGTTGTTTCCATGATACGTATAAGGTTTATTTCGTTAAAAAGATTTATCTGAAAAACGGATTGGTCATTTTTTCCGCTCCGATGCTTGTCGGTTCTCCATGGCCCGGATAGACAACGGTTTCAGCCGGAAGCGAAAACAGGTTGCTGCAGATGTGTTCTCTCAATGTTTCAAAATCGCCGCCTTCCAGGTCTGTACGTCCGATGCTTCCCTTGAAGAGAGCATCTCCGCTGAACAGACAGTTGGCTGCCCGGCAGTAGAAGACCAGGCTGCCCGGGGAGTGGCCGGGTACATGGATGGCTTCCAGATTCGTATTCCCAAAGCGGATCACATCGCCGTCACAGATATATCCTCCCAGAGGAGCCGGTGATTCGTTGATCTGAAAGCCGAACATACGGCAGTGGCCGGCAGCCTTGGCCAGCCAGAATTCATCTTCCTGATTGGCCTCAGGCTTTATACCGAATTCCCGTTCCATGAATGCATTGCCGAAAATGTGATCCAGGTGAAGATGGGTATTCAGCAGATGTTTCAGCTGAAGGCCGTTATTGACCAGAAAATCCTTGAGACGCTGTTGTTCTTCCGGGTAATAACATCCGGCATCGATGACTACAGCTTCTCTGGTGTCGTCCCACAACACGTAACAGTTGACGGGAAACATATTGAATTCAAAACGTTTTATATTCATAGCGGTAGAGTTTTAAAGTCTGATTCATTGTCCGTTGATGGTCACGTAGACCACTTTCTTGGTTTCGAAGAATTCTTCTGTGAAGTCTTCCTTGAGATCGTGGATCAGCGTCTGGTGCTTGACGGGGAATACTTCTTTTTCCAGTTCTCCTCCCTTCAGGCAAATCAGTCCGTTGGGAAGGGCATTCCGCTGTTCCTTGCTGATATTCTTACGGATGATCTTCAGCAGATCGGTCAGAGGCATGACTGCCCGGCTCACCACAAAGTCAAAGCGCTGTTTCTCTTCCTCAGCCCGGCAGTGACGGGTCGTGACATTTTTCAGTCCGACGGCAGCAGCGATTTCCGTAGCTACGCGAACCTTCTTGCCGATACTGTCCACCAGATGAAAGTGGGTATCGGGGAAAAGTATAGCCAGAGGAATACCGGGGAAACCGCCTCCTGTTCCCAGATCCATCACCTCTGTACCGGGCTTGAAGTTAATCACCTTGGCGATGCCCAGGGAATGCAGCACGTGATGTTCATAAAGATTGGTTATGTCCTTGCGCGAAATGACATTGATCTTGCTGTTCCAGTCTGTATAAAGATCATAGAGGGCAGCAAACTGTGCCTTTTGCGTATCGGTCAGGTTAGGAAAATATTTCAGTATAATATCCATATCTTTTTCTTTGTTTCGGTTTTATTTTTTCAGTAAGCAGTTTTCTATCTCGGCATAAGGTACGGTAAGCTGGAAATCTCCCATAGTGTAGGGAGCAATGTCATAACGGTTGTAGAGGAAAGTCACTCCATCCTTACCCAGCTTGAAGTTGTCGGGAACGAACAGGTCTCCTTCCAGCAAAGCTCCGACGGAACGAAGTCCTTCGATGGAACTAATCGTGTCTGTTTCAAGACGTTTATTCGCTTCGTTCAATAATTGCTTTAAGATCATTTCGCAGATGGCCTGATCGGTGTTGGGGAGGAAAACATCCTTGCGTGTCAGTAGCTTTCCGGTGGCAGCATCAATGTTGACCCATTTTCCGCGGGTGTTGGGATGTGCACCTCCGGTATCTTCAAAAATGGATACCTGATAATTCCATACGCTGTCGCGTCCCATTTCCAGGGTGGAGATAATCTCATACTCGTTGTTATACCAGGCAGGGATATCTTCTTGCTTGACTCCGTTGTGCAGATCTGCGTCGTAGAATTTCTGAAGATTTTTTCTGTATCCGTCGATGTAGCCCTCTTTCATGGAATTGACAAAGGCTTCCGGAGTCAGTGAACCTGCACCTGCCGTCTTCTCTGAAACGGTCTCATAGAATATCCGGTTGACAGCTTCCGAAACGGAATCTGTGGGAGAAGCCGGCTTCAGATACATAAAATCAATGGAAATGCGGCAGTCCGGTGAAGTTTCCACTTCCGGTTTCAGCAAAACGGTCGTGTCTGCCTGAATACTGGCAATTTCGGGGAAGGCAGGAGCGTGCTGCTGGATGCATCCCTGCATGAAAAAACATCCGGTAACGGCCAGTACAGTGGCGGTAAGTAAAATAATTCTTCTGTTCATATATTCATTTTTTTTGTCATGGACACCGGAAGCAAAAGTTCCGATAGGACAAATATAGCATAAGTTCCCGAAACGACCATTTAAAAAAAGTAACTAATTTCTTGCTATATGTTAAAGAAATGTGCTTATTTTGCACGAGTAATTCATTAACAGACTGATATGGAAATAGAAAACTGGGGAGTAATCTCGTATCCGGAAGCCTGGCAGCGCCAGACAGAACTGTTCGACGAACTGGTAAACGCCAAACAGGAGGGACGTCCGTACGTCAATCGCATCGTGTTTTGCCAGCATCCGCATGTATACACCTTAGGCCGCCACGGCAAGGCAGCCAATATGTTGCTGAGTGAAGAGCAGCTGGAGCGCATCGGAGCTTCCCTGTTTCATATTGACCGCGGAGGGGACATTACTTATCATGGTCCCGGACAGCTGGTGTGTTATCCGATTCTGAACCTGGAAGATTTTCATCTGGGACTGAAGGAATATCTGCATCTGCTGGAAGAAGCGGTCATCAGGGTCTGTGCGTCTTACGGCATTGAAGCGGGAAGGGTGGACGGAGCCACCGGAGTGTGGCTGGAAACGAGAACTCCCCGGGAACGCAAGATTTGTGCCATGGGAGTGAGAAGCAGTCATTTTGTTACCATGCACGGGCTGGCGCTGAATGTCAATACGGATCTCCGTTACTTCAGCTACATTCATCCTTGTGGCTTTATAGATAGAGGAGTCACCTCCATAGCCCGTGAAACAGGGCATGAAATATCAGTGGAAGAAGTGACGGAACGTCTGCAACGGGAACTGGAAACGTTGCTGGCCGGAAGATGAATGAAGGTGTAGACTGGCGGATCATAACGCACGTAATCAAGATTAGAAAAGGATAACAAAAACAGCAGTAGAATGAGAAAAACGATGATGGCTGCAGTCGCAGTGGCGATTGCAGGGATGGCTTGTGCAGAAAAAGTACAGGCAGGTGAAAAAGTGGAAGCAAGTGTAGGGGCTGATCTGGTAAGCCGGTATGTCTGGAGAGGACAGGATCTGGGAGGTGTCAGTGTCCAGCCAACCATCGAACTGGGATGGAACGGGCTTTCACTGAGTGCATGGGGTTCTGTCGGCTTTACCCGTGAGGATACGGAAGAAATAGATCTGACTCTCGGCTATGAGCGGGGCGGATTCAGTGTGTCCGTTACGGATTACTGGACCAATGAAGGACCTGGGTATTTTCATTACGGAGCGCACAGCACCAGTCATGTCTTCGAGGCACAGGTCGGTTATGATTTCGGCTGGGCAGCTCTTAACTGGTATACAAATTTCGCCGGTGGTGACGGACAGACGGAAAGCGGGAAGCGGGCCTATTCTTCTTTCCTGTCAGTGAATGTTCCCTTTGCTTTGGCAGGGATCGACTGGAATGTGGAAGCCGGTGCTGTTCCCTGGGCAACCGACTACTATAATGCAACCGATGAAGAAAGTTCCGGAGCCAATGGATTTGAAGTAACGGAAGTCAGTCTGCAGGCTACGAAAGAATTGCCGGTGACGACTTCATTCACATTACCCGTTTTTGCCCGTGTAACATGGAATCCGGCTACGGAAGGAGCGTATTTTGTCTTCGGCCTCAGCCTGGGCTTCTGAGGCTTTTCAGGAGAAACAGTTCCCTTTTATGACAGTATCGAGGACTTTCCGTACAAATTTCTGTCCGTTTTTTCGTTAGTTCCCGAATATTCTCTATATTTGTTCGGGCAAAAAGCCTGAACTTAACTAACAAAAAACTGAAAAACCATGAACATTAAAGCCCGACTGATTTTGATGAACTTCCTGCAGTTTGCCGTGTGGGGGGCCTATCTGACATCGATGGGGACTTATCTGGCCGGAATCGGTTTGGGTAATCACATCGGAATTTTTTATGCCATGCAAGGAATCGTTTCCTTGTTTATGCCCGCCATTATGGGAATTATAGCCGACCGCTGGGTGCCGGCACAACGTCTGTTGGGCATCTGTCACTTATTGGCCGCCCTGTTTATGGGAGGGGCGGGATATTATGGAACGGTTTCCGGAAATGCAGTATCTTTTGAGGTCCTGTTTGCCTTCTATTCCGTCAGTGTTGCATTCTATATGCCGACACTGGCTCTTTCCAATTCCGTTGCATATTCGGCTCTTGACCAGGCCGGTCTGGATACCATCAAAGCTTTCCCGCCGATCCGGACTTTTGGAACCATTGGTTTTATCTGTTCCATGTGGCTGGTTGATTTACTGGGATTCCAGGCTACCCCCAACCAGTTCTTCACCTGTGCTGCCTGGGGAGTTCTGCTGGCTCTTTATGCCAATACGCTGCCGGAATGTCCGACAAGCGGAGGTGGCCAGGAGAAAAAATCTTTTGTTGAAGCCCTGGGCCTGAAAGCCTTCCTGCTGTTCAAGCAGCGGAAGATGGCCGTTTTCTTTATCTTCTCCATGCTGCTGGGAGTTTCCCTGCAGATTACCAACGGATTCGCCAATCCTTTCATCACCAGCTTCAGCGTGATTCCTGAATATGCGAATACATTTGGCGTACAGCATGCCAATCTGCTGATTTCCCTCTCTCAGATCAGTGAAACCTGCTGCATTCTGCTGATTCCGTTCTTCCTGGGACGTTTCGGAATCAAGCGGGTCATGCTGATTGCCATGGGAGCCTGGGTACTTCGCTTCGCCTTGTTCGGTGCCGGTAATCCGGGAAACGGAGTCTGGATGTTTATTCTGTCCATGCTGGTCTATGGCGTTGCCTTTGACTTCTTCAATGTCTCCGGTTCCTTGTTTGTTGACAAGGAAACTGATATTTCCATCCGTTCCAGCGCACAGGGACTGTTTATCATCATGACGAATGGTATTGGAGCTACAGTCGGTACGCTGAGTGCCCAATGGGTGGTCAACCGCTTTGTTGATTTCAACAGTACAGCTCCCCAGATTGAAGGCTGGAGCTGTGCCTGGTACATATTTGCCGGATACGCCTTGATCGTAGCTGTCGTTTTTGCCTTTGTCTTTAAATATAAACACGTAAGGAAATGAGAATGATTGAAATGTTTTTCGGCGATATGTCAACGGTGTTGAAACCGTCTGATTCCTATGCAATGGTACTGACAGAGGCTGAAGGAGGAAAGGACAGAAAACTGGCGGTGATTATCGGGGCTCCGGAAGCCCAGGCCATCAAAATGGCCCAGATCGGTTACCGGACACCGCGTCCGTTTACCCATGAACTGCTGATGAACCTGATCTACGAAGGAGGAATGGATTTCATTCAGGCTGTGATTTATGATGTCAAGGATGGAATCTATTATACGCATTTGTACATGGAGCGTCCGGATGGTTCGGAATATGAAGCGGATGCACGTACGACAGACGTCGTGGCTTTGTCCATGCGTGCTCATTTCCCGATCTATATCGAAGAAGAGCTGCTGGAACGTGAGCGTCTGAGAAATATCTCTCCGGACGGATCTGTCTATACGCTGACGGTCAATGCTGTCAGCACTGATATGCTGGAACAGGCCCTGGCAGAGGCTGTCAAACAGGAAGATTATGAGCGTGCATCGCAGTTGCGCGATGAAATCAAGCGCCGGAAAGAAGAGAAAGAAACAGAGGAACCCAATCCTCTTCATTTATAAAACAAGGAACAATATGCATGTATTTTATACTCCGGACATTGCTGTCAGCAATGAGCTCCCGGAAGAAGAAGCCGGACATTGTCTGCGGGTGCTCCGCCTGGGTATGGGCGATGAAGTTATGCTGACCGATGGAAAAGGCTGTTTCTACAAGGCTGTCATCAGTGCGGCTACGAACAAACGCTGTCAGGTGAAAATTCTGGAAACCATTCCGCAGGAACCTTTCTGGAAAGGACATCTGCATCTGGCTTTGGCACCTACCAAGAATATGGACCGCATTGAATGGCTGGCTGAAAAAGCGACGGAAATCGGTTTTGATGAATTGAGTTTTCTGAACTGCCGTTTCTCGGAGCGCAAGGTTATCAAGACGGAACGGGTGGAAAAGATTGTTGTTTCTGCGGTAAAACAGTCGCTCAAGGCCCGGAAACCTGTCGTCAACGAGATGACGGATTTCATGAAATTTATGGAGCGCGATTTTCCGGGACAGAAATTCATTGCTCACTGCTATGAGGGCGAGAAACCCCTGCTGAAGGATGTGCTGGTTCCGGGCGAAGACGCCCTGGTGCTGATCGGACCGGAAGGGGACTTTAGTCCGGAAGAAGTGGCCAGAGCCGAAGAAAAAGGCTTCCATGCCGTCAGCCTCGGCAAATCCCGCCTGCGTACGGAGACGGCTGCACTGGTTGCCGTACATACCATGAACCTGATAAACAGCTGACCATGCATGTCATTGAACTCCAACAGGTCCTGCCGGAAGTATTTGCCGGTAATGACCGCATCACTTCGGATGTCTGGCATCGTCAGCTGGCCTTCCAGAAAGGACAGAAATATCTGGTAGAAGCTGCTTCGGGTACCGGAAAATCTTCTCTGTGCAGTTTTATTTATGGATACCGGAAAGACTATCAGGGCATCCTGTCCTTTGATGGAGAAAATATCCGGAACATTTCCGTATCCCGCTGGGTAGAAATCCGGAAACGTTCCCTGAGTATGCTGTTTCAGGAACTCCGTCTGTTTGAGGAACTCACAGCCTGGGAGAATGTGCAGCTGAAAAACAGCCTGACCGGTTACAAGAAACGTTCGGAGATCCGGCAGTGGTTTGAAGAACTGGGCATTGCCGATAAATGGGACCGCAAGGTGGGGCAGATGTCGTTCGGACAGCAACAGCGTGTGGCATTTATCCGCTCCTTGTGCCAGCCTTTCGACTTTATTTTTCTGGACGAACCGATCAGTCACCTGGATGACGGGAACGGACGTTGCATGGCCCGTATTCTGACAGAAGAAGCCGCCAGACAGGGAGCCGGAATCATTGTAACCTCCATCGGGAAACATCTGGAACTGGCGTATGACCGGGTACTTTCGCTGTAATACATTAATTTGAAATCGGATGAAGATATGGTTTGGAAATTATTAAGGCAGCATCTGAGCGTGTCGCAACTGACCGGGTTCTTTCTGGCAAACCTCTGCGGTATGGTTATTGTCCTGCTCAGTGTTCAGTTCTATAAGGATGTGCTTCCGGTATTTACACAGGGAGACAGCTTTTTGAAAAAGGATTACCTGATTATAAATAAAGAAGTCAGTACACTCGGTTCGCTGGTCGGACGGGACGGCACTTTTTCAGATGCGGAAATGGCCAAACTGGAGAAGCAGCCTTTTACGGAAAGCGTGGGGGCTTTTCAGCCAGCCCGTTTCAAAGTGTCTGCCGGTATGGGAATGCAGGGCATGCAGCTTTCTACGGCCATGTTTTTTGAATCGGTTCCCGACCGTTTTGTCGATGTGAAGGTAGATGACTGGACTTATCGTCCGGGACAGGAAGAAATACCAATCATTATTCCCCGGAATTATCTGAACCTCTACAATTTCGGTTTTGCCCAGAGCCGCAATCTTCCCCAGCTTTCGGAAAGTGTCATGGGAATGATGACGCTGGATATCCGGATGTCCGGACGCGGACAGGTGAAGACACTGAAGGGACGTATCGTGGGATTCTCGAACCGGCTGAATACGATTCTGGTTCCCGAAGATTTCATGAACTGGGCCAACAGTACTTACGGAGAAGAAAAAGAGAAGAGTCCGTCGCGCCTGATTCTGGAAGTGAACAATCCGGCTGATGAACGGATTGCCCAATACTTTCAGCAGCAGGGATACACCACTGAAAGTGACAAACTGGATGCCGGGAAAACAACCTGGTTCCTGCGAATGACGGTCGGACTGGTACTCTCGGTCGGGCTGGTGATCAGTTTCCTGTCATTTGCCCTCCTGATGCTCAGCATTTATTTACTTTTGCAGAAGAATACGGTCAAGCTTGAAACCTTGCTGCTGATCGGCTATAGTCCGGTCCGGGTTTCACTCCCTTATCAGATGTTGGCCGTTCTGCTGAATGCAGCCGTCCTGCTGATCGGTATGGCTCTTGTATTGCCAGTCCGTTCTGCCTATCTGGGAACTCTGGAACATCTGCTTCCGGGCATGGAGGCAGGGAGTCTGCTCGCAGCCTGGATAACCGGTCTTTTCCTCTTTATTCTCGTCTCGGCAGCCAATGTTCTGGCCATCCGCCGGAAGGTTCAGGCCATCTGGTTAAAGAAAAAATGAGAAATCTGAACATTTCGCTTTTGCACAAAAAACGGCTTTCTGTGTACTCCAGAGCCGTTTTTTTATTTTTCTCCGTGTGAACAAATGTTTAGAAACCTTTTGTTCTATAAATACACTTGTTCTATATCCCTTGATTTATGTCTGATAACATAGTTTTAGGGCTAAAAAATGTTACATGCGATAACACCTTAGTGATTTTATTCAGTAAATTTGCGTAACCGAAACAAACGGAAAGGCACTTTCTGAAAAAGGAAAAAACCAGACGTTTGAAGAACAAAATCGGAGATACTTTTAATTTAAAAAGAATTGCTTATGTCAAAAATCGTTGGACACATTTCGCAGGTAATCGGACCGGTGGTCGATGTGCACTTCAATCTGGAAGGGCAAGATGCGGACATTGCGTTACCTAGTATCCACGATGCGCTGACAATTGTGCGTAAAGATGGCCGTACACTGGTCGTTGAAGTACAGCAGCACATCGGAGAAGATACGGTGCGTACCGTAGCTATGGACAGTACCGACGGATTGCAGCGCGGAATGGAGGTCGTCCCGACCGGACAATCTATCACGATGCCGGTAGGAAACCAGATCAAGGGACGTGTGATGAATGTAGTCGGTGAAACCATCGACGGAATGAAGGAACTCAATCGTACGGACGGTTTCCCCATTCACCGCGAACCGCCTAAGTTTGAAGATCTGGCTACGACCCAGGAAGTCCTTTTCACAGGTATTAAGGTAATTGATCTGCTGGAACCTTATTTGAAAGGTGGTAAGATCGGATTGTTTGGAGGTGCCGGAGTAGGTAAGACGGTCCTCATCAAGGAATTAATCAACAACATTGCCAAGAAGCACAACGGATTCTCCGTATTCGCCGGTGTCGGTGAACGTACACGTGAAGGTAACGACCTGTTGCGTGAAATGATTGAATCCGGAGTTATCCGCTACGGAGACGAGTTCCTGAAGAGCATGGAAGAAGGCAACTGGGACTTGTCAAAGGTAGACTACAACGAAGTTGAGAAGTCTCAGGTAGCGATGGTGTTCGGACAGATGAACGAACCTCCCGGCGCCCGTCAGTCTGTGGCTCTTTCCGGACTGACCCTGGCAGAATCCTTCCGTGACCGCAAGACCGGTGACAACGGTCCGCGTGATATCCTGTTCTTCATTGACAACATCTTCCGTTTCACCCAGGCCGGTTCAGAAGTTTCAGCCTTGCTGGGACGTATGCCTTCGGCCGTAGGTTACCAGCCGACACTGGCTACGGAAATGGGACAGATGCAGGAACGAATCACTTCTACGAAGAACGGTTCTATTACTTCAGTACAGGCTGTCTATGTGCCTGCTGATGACTTGACAGACCCGGCACCGGCAACCACCTTTACTCACCTGGATGCCACAACCGTGCTGAGCCGTAAAATCACCGAGCTGGGTATCTATCCGGCTGTTGATCCGCTGGAATCAACCTCTCGTATTCTGGATCCGCTGATCGTGGGCAAGGAACACTACGAGACTGCACAGCGTGTGAAACAGATTCTGCAGCGTAACAAGGAACTTCAGGATATCATCTCCATCCTGGGTATGGACGAACTTTCTGACGAAGACCGTCTGACAGTCAACCGTGCCCGCCGTGTACAGCGTTTCCTTTCACAGCCGTTTGCCGTGGCCGAACAGTTTACCGGCGTTCCGGGTGTGATGGTTTCCATTGAAGATACAATCAAAGGTTTCAAGATGATTCTGGACGGTGAAGTCGATTATCTGCCTGAACAGGCCTTCCTGAATGTAGGTACGATTGAAGACGCCATCGAAAAGGGTAAGAAACTGCTGGAGGCAGCAAAGGGATAAGCGTATGGATACGAAAGAATTACATCTGACAGTCGTTTCACCTGAACGGACCGTATATGACGGAAAGGTACTTTCGGTGACATTGCCCGGTGAAGTGGGTAGCTTCCAGATTCTTCCGGGACATGCTCCGCTGATTTCTTCATTAGGGGCCGGAGAGTTGAAATATACTGTCGGACAGGAAACACAAGGCCTGCAGATTGCAGGAGGATTCGTGGAAGTGAGAGACAATTCGGTTTCCGCATGCGTGGAACTTTGAAAAGTCATTTTTCCATCAAATAGGCATTTGTTGAACATAAATTTTTGGCAGCTTTTCTGAAAAACTGCACGATACTATGTTTTTGTTAACCGTAAGAAAAAAGTTTATCAAGGAACTCACCGTCATCGGTGTAGTGTTGACAGGTCTGGTGGCCATAGTGTATCACCTATTTATACCGGAAAGGTATTTCCTCTGGTTCCCTGCCATTCCGATATTCTTTTATCTGTTCGGTTTGCTTTACATAGCATTCTTTTCGTTCAGCTATCGCCTGGGTCTGGAAAAACTGACCATGACCTATCTGGTCTGTAAAGTGCTGAAATTTATATTAAGCGCTTTCGTCCTGATCTTCTACGGATTCGTAATCAGGCATGAAGTGGTGGCTTTCATTGCTACATTCATGTTCTTCTACTTTGCGTTTCTGATTTTTGAAACTCGTTTTTTCCTTCGCTTTGAGGAGAAACTGAAACTAAGACAAAAGAATAAAAAATGAAAAAATTACGGTACATAGTCCTAATGCTTTCCCTGCTGCTGGCAACGTCGGCCAGTGTTCAGGCACAGGAGGCGTCTGCAACGGAAGCCGGGGAAGTAAATGTGAATGAACTGGTATTCGGACACATCGGTGACGCTTACGAGTGGCACATCGCCACCATCGGGGGCAAGACGCTGAGTATTCCGCTTCCGGTCATCGTGCATAGCAGTACCGGCTGGCATGTCTTTTCTTCTTCCCGTCTGGAAGAAGGGGAATATGAAGGCTTTTACATCGCCAGGGGAGGTGCTTACGACGGAAAGATCGTGGAGCGCAACGCTGCCGGCGAGGAAGTAAGACCGCTGGATATTTCCATCACGAAGAATGTGCTGGGACTCTTCATCAACAGTGCCGTGCTGCTCATTATCCTGATGAGCTGTGTCCGCTGGTACAAGAAGCATCCGGTAGAACAGGGAGCACCGAAAGGCGGAGTCGGCATGATTGAAGCTCTGGTGCTGATGATCTACGAAGATGTCATCAAAGGCTGTATCGGTGAAGACTACAAGCGTTATGCTCCTTATTTGCTGACCGCCTTTTTCTTTGTGCTGGTCAACAACCTGATGGGACTGATTCCTATCTTTCCCGGAGGAGCCAACGTAACCGGTAATATTGCGATCACACTGGTGCTGGCATTCTGTACATTCGTGCTGACCAACCTTTACGGTTCAAAGGAATACTGGAAGGAAATCTTCTGGCCCGATGTTCCGACCTGGCTGAAAGCTCCGGTACCCATGATGCCGCTGATCGAGTTCTTCGGAATATTCACCAAGCCGTTCGCCCTGATGATCCGTCTTTTTGCCAATATCATGGCAGGCCACGCAGCCATTCTGAGTCTGATCGCTATCATTTTCATCACCGTAAAGGCCGGACCGGTCATCAACGGTTCCATGACCTTCGTTGCCGTGGTATTCGGTATCTTTATGGATGCGCTTGAAATTCTGGTAGCTTTCATCCAGGCTTATGTATTTACGATGCTGTCAGCCGTATTCATCGGACTGTCACGCGTGAAAGGTCACGCAAAAGAAAACTAAAAGAGATAAAAACAGAAAAAGTATAACCATTTAAATTTGAAGAATTATGTTAATGTCAATTTTATTGCAGGCAGCTGCAGGTGTTGGAATCAGTAAGTTAGGCGCAGCAATCGGCGCAGGTATCGCAGTTTTGGGTGCAGGTATCGGTATCGGTAAGATCGGTAGCTCAGCCATGGAAGGTATTGCCCGCCAGCCGGAAGCTTCAGGCGATTTGCGTATGAACATGATTATCGCAGCAGCGCTGGTAGAAGGTGTCGCTTTGATTGCGATCGTTGTTTGTCTGCTGACATTGTTCTTATAATTTCACCGTCCAACTTAAACAGGTAAAAGATTATGGGATTATTAACTCCGGATCCGGGGCTGCTCTTCTGGATGATTATCGTTTTTGGAGTCGTATTTTTCATCTTGGCAAAATATGGCTTCCCGGTAATCATCCGGATGGTAGAGGACCGGAAAGCATACATTGACCAGTCGCTGAAGGCGGCACGTGAAGCCAACGAAAAGCTGGCCAGCGTGAAGCAGGAGGGTGAAAGAATCCTGGCACAGGCCAATGAAGAACAAGTCCGTATTCTGAATGAAGCAGCTGCCACTCGTGACCGCATCATCAACGAAGCCAAGGAACGGGCCCGTCTTGAAGGCGACCGTCTGATGGAAGAAATGAAGAAGCAGATCGAGACCGAAAAGGAAAGCGCCATTCGTGACATCCGCCGTCAGGTAGCCGTATTGTCTGTAGGAATTGCCGAAAAGGTAATGCGCAGCAAGCTGGCTGACGAAAAAGAGCAGATGGAACTGATCGACAGAATGCTGGACGAAATGATAGAAACTTCTAAGAAATAACAGGTCTTATGAATACAGGAGTCGTATCAATGCGTTACGCAAAGGCACTGCTGGCCTATGCCGATGCACAGGGAAAGGAAGACCAGGTCTATGAGGAAGTCAAGACTTTAGCCGACCATTATGTGACTGTTCCCGGATTGAGGCGTGCCGTAGAGAATCCTGTACTGGATATCGAAACGAAGCTGCAACTGCTTCAGGAAGCGGCAGGCGGTAAGGATGTCAGTGAGGAGCTGAAACGCTTCTTCCGGCTGGTGCTGGAAGCCAAGCGGGAGAAATTTCTCCAGTTTATGACATGGTCATACATCGATCTTTACCGGGAAGAGAAGCATATCCTGATCGGAAAGCTTACTACTGCTGTTCCTTCGGAAAGACTGGTGCAGCATCTGGTGGAACTGATTGGTGTCCGGACGCATGAAAATGTGGAACTGGATGCACGGATTGATCCGAACATTATCGGAGGATACATCATTGAATTGTCCGGTTTCCGGCTTGATGCCAGTGTTGCCAATCAGCTGAAGCGGGTGAAACAGCAGTTTATCGCCAGAAACAGAAGAATTGTTTAATCCAAATCGATTAATTATGCCAGAAAATGCAATCAAACCCAGCGAAGTCTCTGAAGTGCTCCTTCGCCAGTTGCAAGGAATCGACACCTCCCTTAAATTCGACGAGGTAGGTACCGTCCTGCAGGTGAGCGATGGTGTGGCACGTATCTATGGCTTGCGCAATGCAGAAGCCAACGAACTTCTGCAATTTGAAAACGGTATAATGGGTACCGTGATGAATCTGGAAGAGGATAATGTCGGAGCTGTGCTGCTCGGTCCTACTGACCAGATCAAGGAGGGCATGATCGTTAAACGTACCCGGAGAATTGCTTCCATTAATGTGGGAGAAGGAATGCTGGGACGTGTCATCGACCCTCTGGGTGTACCGATGGACGGACGCGGCGAAATCAGCGGCGAACGTTTTGAAATGCCGCTGGAACGCAAGGCTCCGGGAGTTATTTTCCGTCAGCCGGTAACAGAACCTCTTCAGACCGGTCTGAAGGCGATCGATGCCATGATTCCTATCGGACGCGGACAGCGTGAGCTGATCATCGGTGACCGCCAGACTGGAAAGACGGCTATTGCCATCGATACCATCATCAACCAGCGTTCCAATTACGAAGCCGGTAATCCGGTGTACTGTATCTACGTTGCAATCGGACAGAAGGGTTCAACCGTTGCCAGCATCGTAAGTGCACTCCGTGAAAAGGGAGCCATGGATTATACGGTGGTTGTGGCTGGGACGGCCTCTCACCGCTACGGCTTCCGATCCGGCTGCCATGCAGTATTTCGCACCGTTTGCCGGTGCAGCCATCGGTGAATACTTCCGTGATACCGGCCGTCATGCCCTGGTAGTCTATGATGACCTGTCCAAGCAGGCGGTAGCCTATCGTGAGGTATCTCTGATTCTGCGCCGTCCGTCAGGACGTGAAGCTTATCCGGGCGATATCTTCTATCTGCATTCCCGTCTGCTGGAACGTGCAGCGAAGATCATCAGCCAGCAGGAAGTAGCCGAGCAGATGAATGACCTGCCGCCCAGTCTGAAGGGAAAGGTAAAAGCCGGCGGTTCACTGACCGCACTGCCGATCATCGAAACCCAGGCAGGCGACGTTTCCGCTTACATTCCTACCAATGTGATCTCCATTACCGACGGACAGATATTCCTGGAAAGTGACCTCTTCAACCAGGGCTTCCGTCCGGCTATCAATGTCGGAATCTCTGTATCCCGTGTCGGTGGTAGTGCGCAGATCAAGAGTATGAAGAAAGTGGCCGGAACCCTGAAGATCGACCAGGCACAGTATCGTGAACTGGAAGCATTCTCCAAGTTCAGCAGCGATATGGACCCGGTTACTGCCATGGCGATCGACCGCGGACGCAAGAACAACCAGCTGCTGATTCAGCCTCAGTACTCACCGATGCCCGTAGGCGAACAGGTTGCCATCTTGTATTGCGGAACTCATGGTCTGATGCGTGAGGTACCTCTGAGCAAAGTACGTGCTTTCCAGGATACCTTCCTCACAACCTTGCGTGCCAACCACAAGGAAGATGTACTTGATGTGCTGGCATCCGGTAAGATCAACGACGAAGTAACAGCAATCATTGAAAAAGTAGCGGCCGCAACGGCTTTACAGTATAAACAATAAGCATCATGGCATCACTGAAAGAAGTAAAGGGAAGAATCAACTCGATAAACGGGACGCTGAAGATCACTTCGGCCATGAAGATGGTGGCCTCTTCCAAGCTCCACAAGGCGCAGGAGGCCATCGAGAACATGCTTCCTTACGAACGAAGACTTCACCGCATGCTGACAAACTTTCTGAGTGCGGAGCAGAGTGTGGAGTCACCTTTCATTGTGAAGCGTGAGGTCAAGAAAATAGCAATAGTCGTATTTGCATCCAACAGCAGTCTCTGCGGGGGATTCAACATGAATGTCATCCGCCATCTGAATGAGATGATTGCTGAATATGAAGCCAAAGTGGGAAAGGAGAACTTGCTGGTCTATCCGGTCGGCCGTAAAGTGGCCGATGCGGTAAAGAAACAGGGGATCGATCCGATGGGAGATTTCCAGCACATGAGCGGCAAACCGAACTATAAGGAAGCATCTGATCTGGCAACCGATCTGATCAACCGTTTCCTGAGCGGAGAAATACAGCAGGTAGAACTGCTGTACAATCATTTCAAGTCGACTTCCACACAGGTGCTGACGCGTGAGACTTATCTGCCTTTCGACCTTTCGGCTGAAGCTGCCGGCAAAGACAAGGGAGAAGGAGCGGACATGCAGGCCGATTACATCGTGGAGCCTTCATCGGCAAAGGTGTTGCAGGATCTGCTTCCTAAGGTACTGCGGATGAAGATCTACACTGTTCTGCTCGACTCGAATGCAGCCGAACATGCAGCACGTACGATGGCCATGCAGATTGCGACCGACAATGGCAATGAACTGATACAAGAACTGACCCTGATTTACAACAAGAGCCGTCAACAGGCCATTACCAATGAACTGCTGGATATCATCGGTGGTACGATGGCATAAGGCGTTGTAAACATCCATAAAGATACATCCTCACTCCTTCGGGGGCGGGGATGTATTTTTTTTGCACGCTATTCTTGCTTGTCCGTCTGTTTTTCTTACCTTTGCAGATGGTGCCGTTTCAACGTGTAGCCGATGCGTCTGAATCGTGCGGTCATTGCGGTCAGATCGACCGCTCGTTGCGGCCGAATCGTGCAGTCGTTGCAGGCTCATCGACCGCACGATTGATATAATTGTACAATTTATAAATTCAATACTTCGGTAAATTTTTACCGAAAAATTAAATGTTAAACAATAGAACCGGCAAAAGCTGGTTCTTTAACACTAAAGAGGTCATTGAAATGTTGTCAAAAACGAATGGTTAAGCATGAAGAA
>ERZ791615.19-NODE-19-length-105556-cov-6.54845_pt1 | contig 105556 bp, 148 predicted proteins | sample MGYA00510273_ERZ791615 | MGnify/ENA primary metagenome ERZ791615 (study PRJEB30046, sample SAMN00715185) | human gut metagenome | study: EMG produced TPA metagenomics assembly of the A metagenome-wide association study of gut microbiota in type 2...
CAAGAGGGTACCACTGCCGCCGCCGCCGCCTATGTGGCCGCCATGACCAAAGCAGGCAATACGCATATGCTTTCCGCTCAATATATGATTCCGTATGTGCTGGGGAGCGCCGCCGCTGAACACATGCTGACCGTGGCCGACTGGACAAAGTATATCACCGAAATGGGCAGAATCAAGGGCGAGCGCGTCCGCACGATGACCCCGGCCAAGGGCAAAGCGGAAACGCAGGAGACCACCCGCCGCAAGGACAAGGACGATGATACCCGCCTGTTGTGGGCGCAAGTGGACGATGACAAGAGCAACGCCGCCCGCGCCACCGTTGCCCGGTATTCCGCCGTTGCGCTGGGAGACCTTTACGCCCGCATTCAAGGCGTCCCCGCCGTGGGTGACTGGGGATACAAGGCCGCGACCAAGGCGGGCAAAGTAGCACCCGCCCCCGCGACCGTAGCGGAGACCGCCGCCGCGATAGAGGAGCTGTTAGCATGAAACGGCGATACACTGACCGGGAATTTTGCGCAGCTGAACGCCGCGCCGACCTTTACGGCATACCCGCCGCCGATGGTGGCGTGCTTGCCCTGATGCCTTCCGGCTATGCGTTCAATCTCCCGCCGGCACTTGCCGCACGATGGAGGGCCGCTACACTTCAAGAACCATCGTTTGTAACACCCGCTGACCCGTGGAGCGATGCCGACCAACTGGCCGCAGAGCGTGCCGGGATAGGCTGACCACCTACACCGACCACCAGGCCGCAGACACCAAACCCGACCCGACCCGCCGCAAGGCGGGTGGGCGGGAGAGGGGGCCACCCTGCTACACCGACCCGACCCGGAGCAGATGCCGCCGGGGGTGATTTACAATTTATGGATGGAAATTTTTTCTTGATGCTGGTCAAGCACTTATAATCCAATGCACGAATGGTGTGGAACAATTGGTAGTTAATAGTAAATAAACCATCCTTATCTTTCCCCATTCCATTCCCGTCTTTGCTTATCGGTCATTTTAGTGTATTCATCTAATCCGATGGTAACAAATTCCCCATTAATACACTTGCCCATATGCTTAAACCATTGGTCCATTAGCTCATTTCTTTCTTCCTGTTCTTTCTTTTTTCTCTTTTTATATTCGGCTTGTTTTTGAATACGCTGTTTTTCACTGACAATCTTTTGTTCAATAGTTTGTTCTTCCATCTTAGCTTCATGGTTGTTACGGGCGAAGCAAAGAATTGTATTTATAATTAGAAACCCAAAAACCCTCCCGATGCAGCTTAGCCCATTTACTAATGCTCGCCCAAGCTGTCGTTGCTCTTTCTTGATACTTAACTCCGCTTGATATAGTCTTCTGTTATTATGTCCGCGGTATCTCATTCTGCTGTTCTTACTATTAGTGGTCATATATCCATTTCCTTTCCGTTTGTTCTGGTTATAGTATATCATATTATGCCTTATCTGTCAAGGGGATTCATAGAATATTTACATATATGTAAAATATTTCCTACTTGGACATACAATTTATACAATAATGTCAAATATATCTTACATATTTTTGTGCATTATTATGAACATTTTGTTAATTTTCATGTAATTTATGGAAAACCCTATTGACTTATTATAATATATATGTTATAATGCAATAGAAGTTGAAAATAATATAAAACTTCATAATATTACAATATTGTGTGGTGATTACATAAATACTGGTAAGATATTTGAGTCCGAGGTACATGACAGCATAAAAAAGTATAACAAGGAACATGGCGATGTCGTGTATTATCATCGTGTAAAAGACCCTGCGGGTTCTTTTGGGGGGGGCGGGGGTAATACACGATTCAGCATGAAAAACGAATACGACCTTATACTATACAAGTATCCAATATTCTTTGCTTTAGAACTTAAAAGTAATGGCGGAACAAGTTTTTCTTTTAGCAGAAATGACAAGTTAGAGAAAAGCAAGGATATTAAAGACAGTCAGATAATGTCTTTGGTAGAGGCTGAAAGGTATCATGGGACTGTTGCTGGGTTGGTTCTTAACTTTAGAAAATACGAAGAAACATATTTTGTTAGAATATCTGATTTTTATAGATTCAGAAATGAAACTGAGAAGAAGAGTATTAACAGGGATGATGTACTAAGTCTTAATCCTATTCTTATTACACAGACATTGAAGAAAGTCAGATATGACTTTGACATATCTTCGTTATTAGACTATAAATTTGACATTGGGGTGAATGATTTGTGATATTTAGTAAGAAGAAACCTATTAAAGTATATCTTGATTTTGATAACACGCTTGTAGATTCAAACAGCGCAATGATTTATTTGCTTAATCAGGAATACGGGACAAACAAAAGTTATGAAGAACTAAAGAAGTATGATTTTAAGGATTTATTTCCGTGCCTAACAGATGAACATTGTGAAGAATTGTTCGCAAGCGGCAAGCTGTTTTCTATTTTAGAGTTCTTTGAAAACTGTTATGAAACGCTGGATTATTTTAAAAAGCGTTGTGAATATTCTTTAGTTACTTATGGAACCAAAGATAACTTATTCTGCAAGGAATTTTGGTGCAAGAAGAAGCTGTCATTCATTAAGGATTATTATTTGTTAGAGTTTAAGGGAAGTGAATATGCGTATGATAAGTCCATGATAGATATGTCTGACGGCATATTTATTGACGACCATATTGAATATTTAAGAAGCAGCAATGCTAAAGTAAAGATTCTTTTTAGAAACAATCACGATGGTGACTGGAACAAGATTAACAATTTAGATGATGTTTATGTTGTAAATAGTTGGAAGGAAATTTACCACATTATAAAGTTTTATGTAGATAATGGGGGTATTATTTAATGCTTATTGTTTTAGTTGGGAAGAGCGCAAGCGGAAAGACTACTTTGGAAAAATACATCAGTGATAACTTCCGATATGAAAAAGTGGTCAGTCATACGACAAGGGGCATCCGTGAGGGTGAAGTTGACGGTGTTGACTATCACTATGTTGGTGAAGATGAATTTGACAGTATGTTAAAGAATAATGAACTTGTAGAAAATGCAACATTTAACAACTGGGACTATGGGATTAGTAAGAAAGAAATAGAGGATAAAAAGGATGCCATTGTTGTAGTTAATCCTGCGGGGCTTAGACGACTTCGTAAGCTTAACATTCCAATGTCTGTATTCTATGTAATGTGTGACGACAAGACACGCTACAAACGCAGCATAGACCGTGGTGACGACATTGTAGAAATTGCATTGCGTAGTCGTTCGGATACAGATTGTTTTAACGGCATTGAAGATGAAGTAGACCGTATTCTTTTAGGAACCAATACGGTAGAAGGCAATGCTGTTGAAGTTTTTGAAGTAGTGGCAAGAAAAAATAAGGAATAAGGGGTTTTGTTATTTGTTTGCTCCAAAGCTTTATACTGTTCACAAGTTCCAATTTCTTGACCTTGTTAGGTTGGGAATGGAAGTTAATGGCGACTTAAAGTTCTACGATATTAAACAGCAGGACAATATGCTGTTTAGACAGATACGAATTATAAACAATAGTGACAGCGTTGAAGACTATGTATTTTTTGTGGACTGTGCTGGCGCACAGTCCAAACTTGATTCTTTTACTGACATGATGCGTAATGGCATTGTAATAAACGGTCACCATTTTACGATGTCTGAACGGTCAGCAAGCATGACCAGACAGGGAATATTGTCTTTTATTAGGGACGATATTTATGACACATTGGATGAAATCATCAGTCTTGGTGTTAGCTTAAAAGAAACTGTGCTTTCAAAATACATGGCTTATCGTGGATTAATGTTTAGTTCTTGTCATTGTTTAGAGGGTTGGTTTCCAAAGATAATTGTTGTGCCAGACTACTACACTATGATAGAAGACCAAAACATTAAGTATGTTGTAGACGATGTTATAGAATATGTAGACAAAAACACTGGTGAAAATAAGCAATGGAAACAAAAGGGAATCCGAGCTGGTGTACGCAATATTGAGATTAATGCTTTTGACGGATGCGGTATTCATCATCCAAATATTACAAGGCAGGTCAAAGAACTTCTTGGCGCAAAGTCAAACCCCACAAGTTTACAGTTAAGATTGCCATATTGTAAAGGTGTAACGCACGAGTTTGACTATACAACATTCTTTAAGATTAGGGATGTAAAGTTTATTAAGGATGTGTGGGGCATTGAGCACAGCGTAGAAGATGAAATGATAATCTTTACAGAGTCTATGTACAAGGGCATGAAATATTTCAAAAAGTATGGGGACTATCGTGACTGGGAGTTTTACTGGGAACAATTCCACAAATACAATCATTGTATCGGAATTGCCAAATGGAACTTTAGTAAAGAAGAAGAGCCTGTATATACCCGTGGCAACTATCAGATACTTCAAGACCTTGACCTTGACTATGACGATTTTGCTACATTGGCGCAGGACAGTATCGACTGGGTAACAAGAATAGTCAATGGCGACCCATTGTATACTTATTGTTTTTTAGGATTGACATATAGTGAACATAAGCCAATGAACGACTATGTAGCTTCAATATTAAAGAACCCAGAAATGATAAAAGAAAAATGTGTTCGTGAATATATTGTAAACCTTTTGAAAAAGTATATTGACGAAATGAAGTGCGGGAAGCTTTGGTTAAAGGCTTGCTTCAAAATATTAGCCCCAGACCTTGTTGCTTTAGCAGAACATATTGGCGGCCTTGATGTTGTAGGCTGTCTTGGTGAACACGAGTTTTACACAAACGACGCTGACGGCGACTACCTTGGGGAATACTTGATAGAAAGAAACCCACATATCTGCAGAAGTGAACATACAGTATTAGATGCTGTTGTAAATAAAAAAATTGACAGGTGGTGTTCCCACTTATCCAATGTCTGCATGATTAATATTCGCAGTATAACACCACAAAGACTCAACGGAGCTGATTTTGATGGTGATTTAGTTCTTGTTGTAGAAAACGATACTATGATAGATGGTGTGGATAGACATTGCCCAGTTGTTATAGATATTGAAGATAAGATAACTGCTTTGTCACAAGAGGTTAATCGTGAAAACATTATCAGTATAGTTCTTAAAACTTTAAACTCATTAATTGGTGAAACCTCAAACTGTGCTACGACCTATCATAACAAGGTTACAAATAATCCAGAGCAAAAGAAAAAGTACGAAGAATATATTGATATGCTTTCTGTAATTAACGGTAAGAATATTGATTATGCAAAAACTGGCGTAATGTATAACATTCCCCGGTATATCGCAAAATATGCCAAACCTGTTCCATACTTTATGAAGTACCGTAGCGATTATTATGCAAAAATGAAAAAGTTTTCTGTTGCTAAAAGTAACATGAACAGACTTGCTAAGGATATAGAGTCTTGGCAGAAAGCAGAAATACGATTTAAGAAAACATATAAAGATTTTGACTACAAGATTATGATGTCGCCATTCGCAAAGTATGACGAAGAAACATTCAATAAGATTGAAGAAATCTTTATTAGATTTGACAAACAGATGTCTGAACTTTCTTCGTTCGCTTCAAAATGTAAAAACTTTGAAAAGTATAAGGACTTTTTTGAAACATGGTATGATGACATTGATAAAGATACTGTAAAAAATTTTGAAGTAAACTGGAAATACTATTATGACCTATACAAAGAAGAGTGTCAACAGATTTGTCCAGATAAGCGTATCCTTGCCAATATCGCAGTTACACTTTGTTATGAAAAGTATCCTAACAAAAATAAAAAGTTTATGTGGAAAGTAGCTTCTGATGGAATTCTGTTAAACATTAAACAACAACGCTTTAGTCTTCCAGAAAGAGACGACAATGGCGAATATGAGTATCTTGGAAAGAAATATACAATGATGGAGGTTATTGCTTGATTAACGAAACAATACTTGTTCAGCAATATCTTAATGGCGAAAACATAAACCCAAGTTGCCTTTATAGAACTTGCTTCTTGCTTGCGAAGTGGTACAAGGAGCAGGGAATTGAAGATAAGCTTCAGGTAAGAACGAATATTTTTGAATGGGCTAATAAATACGGCGTCTATCTGCCGCTGTATTTAAATGCCTGTATAGACAATGCTTTTGGTGACGATAGACGACTGACAGAAAACATTATTGTTAGGGTTTCGGAAGAGGATGTCGCCGAAATTAAAAGACGGTTTGACAACAAGAAGACAAGAAAGGTTGCTTTAGCCATTCTTTGTTATGCTAAAACCTTTGCTAATTCCAAAGGCGAATTTAGAATTTCTCAAGTATCCTTTGCCGATTGGGTTCATATTGACCCTGCTAATGTTGGCAGAAGACACTTCCGTGAACTCATTGATTATGGGTATATGACAAGAATAGACAATGGTTCGGCTAAACATAATTTCTGGAACAAAGATGTGAAAACAAAGATGAATAAATACAAGATTTCTGTTCCGATTAGAAATGCTGGCGAATACATTTTAGAAGATAATAACATTGATAAATTGTACGAAGAAATTTTTGCGAACTAATTATGAAATACCATAATGTATGGTGCGTTGTCATTGTAAACAAAAATTGTAATAGCATATTGTCATTTTATATGCAAAACAACAAAAATTTATAGTAAAGGATTTGAAGGATTAAATTGGTTAAGTTGAGTAAAAAGGAATGGAACGAAATTAAGGAGTCTGGATTTACGACCAAATACAGAGTGTTTTCTACAAGCCACAATAGATATTACTACATGGCAGAACCTGACTTTAGAAATTACAATAATTGGGTAAGGAACAATGGCAAGAAGGTCTGATGGTATTCTTAAAAAGAAAGACTTGATTAAAATTGTGGCTAATGAAACTGGGTACATGGTTTCAGATGTTAAAGAAGTGGTAGAAGCATTATTTAACACAATTGAGCAAAGTGTAATAGATGGTAAAGACTGTAACCTTGGGGCTTATTATTTCGGTAGTAAGCTAACAGAATCAAAAACAGTTAAAGACCCAAGGACGCAAGTCTATTTTGAAAAGAAGAATTATAGCACACCCTTTATAAAGTTGCTTCCGGGATTTAAACGGAAGTTTAAACAGGCAGAAAGGGAAAAGGAGTTGCGTGGATATGAAGATTAAGTATGGTGTATTTGACAAGCAGGGTAGAAAGATTGCTGGTGTACTTGGCGTAGACGGCAAGGAAGTGTATATTGAGATTAATGGTAAGAGCTATCCTATTGCCGAACTTGTTAGAGATTATGACGGTAGTGACATTGTAATCAATGTCGGTATCGAAACTGATGATGTTGTCGGTTGACAAATAAACCGAAAGGAATTAAAGGATTATGGATTTAAGAAGCAGAATTATTCAGCTTTGTACGGAGATGAAGAAGTCCGGTGAACAAAGTTTTTACAATGATGTCGCAAGGATTGTAAACAAAGAATATGGCACAGACATGACTGGTGAATCAATCCGTGGTGTATGTCGCAGATATAGAAAGCAAAACAATCTTGACGATAGTTTTAATCCTATTAGCATCCCAGACATTGCTGATGATAAGCAATTTTCCGATGGCTTTGACGGATATATTAATCCCAACAAAAAGATACTTACAATAAATTCTGATGATACAAGAACAAGCCAGTGTGACATTGAAATTGAGCAGGGTGTAAATATTACACCGGAGCTTCTTCTTGAAAAGCACGGGTTTGACCCACGACACTTTAAACTTATTAGTGCTAAAAATTCCCAATGGGACAGCGTGGTTAAAGGCGGTCATGTAATTAATCTTTATAGTTCAAAGATTAGTGTCGCCCCAAGAAACGAAATCGTGTGGGATGACGCATTATTTAAGAAAATCTTTGATAATATTGGCAAAACAAAGAAGATTAGCCAGTATAAAAATAACGACCATGTTGATAATGGTTATGCTTTGGTGCTGCCGATTGTTGACCTACACTATGCTATGTGGGCAAGTAAGTCCGCTACTGGTGACCAATATGACACAAATGTAGCAAGAAAGTGCCTTTTTAGTGTAATAAATGATGTTCTTGAGCAGGTTGGGAACAGAAAATTTGAGAAAATTATTCTTACAATCGGCAACGACCTGTTGAATTTTGATACAAAGTCTGGAACTACTACTGCTGGGACACAGCAGGACAACGATTGCGAAATTGAAGACGCTGTTGTTGAGGTTACAGACATTTTGATTGATATTATTGAACAGCTTAAAAAGATTAGCAAGGTTGAAGTAGTGCATATTCCTTCTAATCACGATAGAGTTGTAAGTTTTGGCATTGCCAATACGCTTCGTGCTGTTTATCGTGATGATGAGTGTGTAGATGTAGATGCAGACGCCATTGAGAGAAAGTATAAGGTGTTTGGAAGAACGCTTTTGGGCTTTGCACACGATATTAAGGCCGATAAGGTCAATAATATCGTACAGGAAGACGCAAGATATATGATGATGGATACTGACCGCACTGTATATTTCCTTGCCCATCTTCATCACGAAGAGTGTAAGGATGTTGGCGGAACAGATGTTCGTAGACTTCCGACAATTTCTAAGAAGTCCAGATGGGCTTACGAGAAAGGATACGGAAGCGTTCGTAAGAATCAGGCATTTATTATAGATTCTGAACACGGAATTTCTCAAATCATCTATTCTTTCGTTTAATATGGATTAATTTATCTCCCGTCAGTTAATTCTGGCGGGGTATTTTTATTTGGAGTTAATGGAGATATGGAAGACAACAAGGAAATTATTGTTCAAGATGAAGAAATTGAGTCTTATGAATCGGATAATAAAAAGAAAACCTGTCTTTGTTGTGGCAAAACAATGAGAAAAAACAACTTTTTCTCCACAAAAAGCAAATATTACAAAGATGGATACACAGCTTTCTGCAAAGACTGCTGTAATGACATTTTTTATGACCACTACAATGTTACTGGCAACATAAAAGAGGCGCTTATTGTAACTTGTTGCAAACTTGACCTTTTAGTGTTTCCATCGCTTATTGAGTGGGCAGAAAAGTCTAAAAATTCAGAAGATGTTAGTGCTATGCTAAAAAATAAAACATTTCTTGGTCTATTTATTAAGAAAACAAACCTAAAATCCATTATGATACAGAGCATAAAGACTGATTTGTGCTTTGAAAATTCCAATTTTTGTGGTATTCCGTTTAAAGAGGTTCCCAAAATGGAAGAAGATGGTCGTGTTTATTCTGAAGACGAAGAAATAGCATATGCAACAGAGCCAGAAGATGAAACAACTGTAATTACCAGAAAACAACTTAAAGAATTTAGGGACAAATTCGGCAATTATAACGATGATGACCTTCGTTGGCTTGGCAAGAAATATCTTGAGTGGGATGAACACTATGATATTTCTGAACTTAATAAACAAAAACTAATTATACAACTTGTCTGTGATGAATTTTCAATTGTAAAGAAGAGGGAGCAGGGTGAAGATGTGTCCAAACAGTGGAAGACATTTATGGACACAATGAAACAGCTTGAACTTACCCCAAAACAGCAAGCAAAGAACTCTACCGGTACTGGTTTTGCTTCTTTAGGTGACTTCATTAAAGAGGTTGAGAGGACAAAGCCAATTATTAATCGTGACCCAAGGTTTGAAGATGTGGACGGAATAAACAAGATAAAAGTAGCTATGGCTGGCGCTTTGGCAAGAACTCTTGGAAAAGAGAATCAATATTCAAGGGCTTTTGAAAAGATTTATAAGCAATATAGCTCTGATATTCTGTCAACATCCTCTTACGACGAAGACGATGGCTAATCAAAACAATAATAAGTATTCAGAGCAGTTTTGGGACAACTTTAATGATTGGGTTTCTTATTACAGACAAAACATTCATAGATTTATAACAGAATATTTGGGAATAAACTTGTATTTCTTTCAAAAGATACTTGTTTATTTGATGGATTTTACTGGCGAAAAGAAAATCGGCACATTTGTATTCTTCGCAAGCCGTGGACTTGGTAAGTCCTGGCTCTGTTCAGTCTACTGTGTGGCTAAAGCAATTTTATATCCTGGAATTAAAATTGTAGTTTCCTCCGCTAATGTAAGACAGGGCAAAATTCTTGCTGAAAAGATTAGAGATTTGGCTATGAATTGCCCAATGTTGGAAACTGAACTTAAAGGTGGTCTTGACGGTATCCATATTGTTAAGGATAGCGCAGATGTTCAGTTTGCAAATAACTCCACGATAGAAACTGTTGTGTGCGGCCCTGGCGGTAAAGGTAAGCGTTCACAGATTCTCATATTGGATGAAAGTCGTCTAATGGACAAGGAAGATGTAAACACAAACTTAACACCATTCTTGACTGGTAGACGGAATCCTCCATTCGCCAAAAACCCCAAATACAAACATTATATTGATGAAGAACCGAATATAATGATTTCTTTGACCTCCATCGGCTATAAGGATGAGTGGTCTTATAAAGATTTTGAAAAATATGCCAATTTTATTGCGTCTGGCGATACGAACTATTCAATAGTGTCGTTGCCGTATCAGTTTGGCGTAGAATCAAACATTATCACCGCCGACTTTATTGATAAGCAGTTGAAGGAAGAGGGGACAGACCCAAGAACCTTCCGCATGGAAATGGAGGTCGTACCTTACGGTGAATCTGAACATTCAATGTTCAAATATGAATACCTAAAAAGGGCAAGACGAATAATCGCTCCATTAATCCCGATAACTGATGACGAATTTATAAAATATGGTGGAGATTTGACAAAATCAAAGTTCTATCAGAAGAAAGAGCTTAATGAAATCCGTGTTGTAAGCATGGATATTGCTGTTTCTGCTGGTAGCATAAACGATAATACAGTATTTACAGTATTCCGTCTTATGGAAATTGATGATTATTACATGAAAGAGGTTTCCTATATTGAAGCCATTAATGGTGTAAACCTTGATGACCAGATTGTTAGACTGAAAAGACTGTATTATGACCTACAATGTGACTATGCTGTAATAGATGCTGGTGGCGCACTTGGTATTAACGCAGCAAACCTTTGCGGTCAAAAGACACATGACATTATGCGTAATGTATGGTATCCAGGCTGGCGCACTACAAACCAAACTGAAAAGTTTGATATGCGTGTTGCTGACCCCAATGCTATGCCAGTTCTTTATTGCGTACAGGTCGCTGGAGGAAGCGCTTCTTCTATGCAGTATAATATGGTTGTTAGAACACAAATAGAATTAGAGCGTGGGCATTTACTTCTTCTTATGGACGAAGATAGTGTTCTTGAATATATGAATAAAAAATATCATTACATGGAAATGAAAACAAGTAATGATTCTTCTGATAGGGCATTGGCTAATTATATGATAGCGCCATTCCTAAACACCAATAAACTTGTGGACGAAGCTATTAAAACACAAATGGTTAGAAATAAGAATGGCAGATGGCAGTTCAATGAAGGCGCTGGTCGTAAGGATAGAATTATCAGTATGCTATATGGGATATATTTTATAGCTATGCTCGAAGATGAACTTAGTTACAAGAATCATAGTTCTGATATTAGTGCTTATGCTGGAAACGGCATGACGAATAGAACCATTCGTTCTGTAACGCCGTTCAACAATAATTTACAAAGGCTTGCTGGTTCAGGCTTTGGAAAGAGATAAATATGCTTCTGAAAATTAAAGCAAAGAATAATAAAATTTCAGAGATGTTTGACTTCTTGGAGGGCTTGGGCGACTTTATTATTTGTAATAAAAATATTTATATTGACACTTCCAATGAAAGAAAAGCAAAGAGGTTTTTCAAAGATGATAGTGTCAATGTAATAACTGAAGAAAATTACAAAGCAGAAGATTCGGCAATGGTAATCGCTTGGTTAAAAGAAAAGCTAATTAAGCACGAACTCGAAGAATATGAAAAGACGGAAGAATGTCAGGCGAAGTTGCGTGAGTTTTCTAAATATATGGATGCTTTAGAATCTAAGAAGTTTGGGGGTGTTTGCACTGACGAAAGAAATGAAGAAGCAGGAACAGACTCCTCCTGTTAATCATGGAGAAATGCTCCATATTGACGAACAAAATAAAAGATGGAAAAGTTTCTTTTCTACTGGACCATATTCTTCTATGTTGTCTAATGGCACACTTGGAAGTTTTTTAATGAGTACTGGTTCGATATTTGTTGACGACCCTTATTTGCTCAATCAAAGAATTAAGCAGTTAAAATCTACTGCGCAGTTTATGGAGAGAGAGCAAATTGAAAATGCTCTTTTAGATATAGACCATAATGAACAAACGCTTAGGCAAGCAACACATAGCGCATTAGACATGACCTATCCTTTGTATAGACTTCAATATCTATATGAGGGTATTTTGAAATATAGAAGTTACATAAAACCGTCTTATGTTTCAAAAGAAGATATGTCTAAAGATAGATTTAAGCGTGAATGGGAGTTTATTGATAAGTGGCATAAGAAACTTAACCCGGAAAAACAATTTAGGCGTATTACTGCACAAGTGATTCCAGAAGGAAAAAAGGCTTATTATATCAGACAGTCCTATGATAAAGGCAGTAGAACAACCGAACCCAATGTAGATTATGTTTATTTTGAACAGTTGCCGAGTGACTGGTATAAAATTATTAAACACTCTACTGATAGTTATGAGGTTGTGGCTTTTAACTTTGCTTATTTTTGGCAGGCTGGCACTGACCTTGGGCAATTCCCTCCTATCTTTGGAGAATATTATGCCGAATTGATGAAAGCCACAGAGCAAACACCATCTGGTAGACGAATTATTAATCAAGATTTAACTCCAGAAGATGTTGTCGTAGAATATAATAACAAAACTTTACAGTGGTATTACTGGAAAGAGCTTCCTGCTAATACTTGTTTTGTTTTCTGTTTTACAGAAGCTGATGACTTACAGGTTTCACCCTTTGTATCATTGTTGTTACAAGCGCAAGACCTCGCCTCTTATTCTCTACTTCAACAGCAGTTGCTGTCTGTACCGCTTTATTCTATGTTGACTGGTGAAATCCCACTAAATGACAAGAATAAATCTGGTGCTTATTTAGACGACTACGCTTTGTCGCCAGAATCAGTAAATATGTTTGAAGCTAAGGCTAATAACCTTATGCCTCCTGGCACTTCTTATGTAATGGTGCCAAGTAAGAACAACGAACTTCATCACTTCCAAGAAATTCCCAATGCGAACGGAATTTATAACACAGCTTTACAGCAAGTAATTAACACTTCCGGCGCTTCTACATTGATTACTACTACTGAAAAACCTTCTGTTGCTCAGGTTAATGCCGGTAAGATTATTGAAACAAGATATATTGATAGACTATATGAGCAATTTGCTTGGGCTGTGGATATTCTTCTTAGAGATATGTATGATGAAGATGTCTTGAAATATCATTGGAATTTTAAGATTTTTGGCGATTCTTTTAGTGAAAAAGAAAGAATTTCTGCTATTGAAAAAAGTCTTAGTATGGGACAGTGCGAATTGTTCCCAGAATATCTTGCTATGAATGGTCTTTCCCTTATGGATGCTGTTAATAATGCTGACTGGGTAGATTCTTCTGGTATTTACGATAAATTCAAGATTATTCAGACTTCTTTTACTTCTAACACAAGCGGTGGCGGTAGTAACAATCAGACTGTTACGGCTAAAGTTAATGGCGAAGCTGGACGAAAACAAATCAAGGAAGAACAAATAGAAAATGATTCTACCGCTGCTTCTTATGAGAGTGGTACGAATATTGAGAGGTGATGCTTATGGAAGAAAATTGTAAACATAGGCTGTCGAATGGGGAAAGTGCTATTTTATGGGACACTACAAGATGGTATGGTGTTCACCCTCAAAAAGTTATTGGAATTTGTTCTTTGTGCAGAAAAGGTTTTAGTATTACAAAAGAAGAGTATGAATTAAAATATAAGAATGGAGGTGAGGGCTGATGGGTAGAAAATTTATTTCTGACGAAGTAAAAAGAGCGCTGACTGGCATTTATGGTCTTTTGTTTACTGGAAATTCAAAGTGCGATAATATGGTTGGGCAACTTGATGTTAAATTTGTTATGCCTAATTTGTCCCACCTTATTCATTATAATCTTGCTCATAAACTTCCTGTTTTAGCAGATGTGATTGGCGATTATGCAGCAGAAAGAAATGAATATTTGCCAAGACCAAATGTCCCTGCTGAAGCGACGGAATACCAAAACATAAAGGTTATGTTTGAAGACCTATTGGAATATATGGCAGACCTTGAAGATGCCGTAAAAGATGTTATTATTCTTAGTACAGACACTGGCGACTATACAACTAAGGTGGTCATGGACGGTTTTCTTAGAGATTTAGTGCCATATACTGCAATGGTTATCAATATTAACGACTATATTGAAATGAATGGGTTTGAGCCACATAGACTTATGGATATGGATGCAAGAATTCATCGTTTTATTAAGTTTGATGAATAATCGTTTATGAAAGGAGCGAATATGAAGAAAACTTTTGCTTTAGAAGTAAACGATTATGATGTTAAAGAGCTTTCTGATAGACAATTTTTATCTATGGATATTTGGGCTATTTCTACTGGCGTAAATAGAAATATGTCTGAATTCCTTGAAGAAAGTTTCGATACGGCTATTCAGTCTTTTTATAATAAACCTGTTCTTGCTTATTATAATACTGCTATTGGCGATACAGAAGAGCACAACAGTAGTGTAAATTTTGACGAAGGCGGGCAGCTTTTCTGGGATTATCAATATAATGGTGCTGAACACCCTGTTGGTCTTATTCCAGAAGGCGCAGAAATCACAGTTCAAGAGCGTGATGGCAAGAAGTGGATTCATATTAAAGGCGCTTTGCTTTGGTATGAATATAATCATCAACTTGGAAATCTGTTAAAGAAAAAAGGAAATAAAAAAGTTTCTGTTGAGGTAGAATTCCTTGATTCTTATATGGATGGAGATGTTGAAAAGGTCAAGTCTTTTGTGTTTTTAGGAATTACTATTCTTGGAACAGACCCAAATACTATGAAAGAAATTGAAGAGGGTATTGAGGGGGCAAGACTTGAACTTGCTGGTTATACTAAGTCTGAAGAGTTTGTTAGATTTAAGCAAAAAATGTCGTTTGCTTACAATAAAATGAATGTTTTAAAGAAATACAACATCGAAATTCCAGAAAAAAACAATGAACATGAGTTGTATGCTTTGGAAATAACGGGTGGCATTATGAATAAAGAAGAATTTCTTGCTAAGTCTGAATGGGGAACTGAAGAACCCATTAATGTTGATAAAAGCAAGGACGCTGTTTCTAATGATAGCTGGGGTGATGTTGACAAAACTGCTCTTAGGAACAAAGTTTTAAAGGCTAAAAATTATAAAACGCTTGTAAAATCTGTATATCTTCTTGTAGAGGACGGATGGGAAGACTCGCCGTCTTCACACTTGAAATATCCAGTTATGCAATATAAAAATGGGACTATGGTTTATAATGCTGGCGGCTTACTTTCCGCACAACAGTACGGAGAAAAGTATGACGAAAGTATTGCAAATAAAGCCAAACGCATTAGAAAGAAACTCGGTCTTATTGAAACAGAAAAGAGGGATTCAATGAACAAATTTATTGAGTTTGCTCGTGACTCCGCTAATCTAATCTATATCGGTTCTATGGACGGTAAGTATCTTTTTGTCAAAGAAGCTGAAGAAGCAGAAGAGGACAAGAAGGAAATGTCCGTCTTTGAAATTGAGAAAGAAAAGACCGAGATGAAGGATTGCGAAGGTTGCGAAGAATTCGACTGGGACGAGCTTACCGAGCGTTCTGTTAAACTTGCCGAAGACGAAAATTGCGAGTGCTTTGAAGAAAAGGAAGACAAAGAAGAGATGTCTGCCGAGGGCAAAGAAATTGAAATGAGGCCCGATGATGAGCATGAGGAATTTGAGGAAGAGGAAGAAGATGACGACGAGAAAGAACATGATGATGAAGAGGACGAAAAGGACGAAGATGACAAAGAAGACTTTGTAACTAAAGAAGATTATGAAGCACTGAAATGTCAGTATGCTGACCTTGAAGCAAAGTATAATGTTCTTGCCGCTGAAAAGGAAGAAGCTCGTGTCCTGAAAATGAAGGAAGACACTGACGCCATCCTCGCTGATGAGGATGAAGACCTTGACGAAAAGGACAAAGAAGACCTTTGTGCTCTTCGAGATGCTGGCGAATTTGCCGATGTAGAGGCATTTGTTCGTGAGCTTTCCTATCGTAAATATACTGCCAAGAAGAAAGTTCCTGCTAAAGTTGCTTATTCCGCAAGAACTACTTCTACTAAGAAAAATGAGGTTGTAGATGACCTCGATAAGATTTAAGTAATTAGGAGGAATTTTATAATGGCTAATTATCTTTTCCAGCCCATGAAGATGAGTTCTCAGTTTAATGATGCCGACCTGCGTACTGTTCTGGTTCAGGAGGGCGGCAAGGATGTTGCCGTTCGTGACGGCTCTTTTGTGGTTCTTGGCGCTTATGCCACTGACCCCGTTTATACCGCTGCTTATACCAAGGCTGCTGGTTCTGCTACTACCGTAAACGATTACAATGTTCGTATCGCTACTGCTCCCGCCGATGTTACTGGCAAGGGTCTGTGCGTTGTTGACCTGCCTATCGTCCCTGCCGTTACCAATGGCGTGAATACTTATCGTATTGGTGTTCGCACTGTTGACCTCGTGGCAGATGCTGGCGTTCCTGTTCGTGCTCGTATTCTGAAGGACGAGGATGTTATGCTGGTTGCAGATGGCGCTTTTGCTGCTGCGGTAGATACTAATAAGTTCGCTACTGCTACCGCCAGCTCTGTTCAACTTACTCCCGCTGCTGCCAAGGGCGACGGAAATTATTTCACCATTGACGGTAAGGTTACTGTAACCGAGGGCGTTGACGCCGATGTTACCGCCTATGTAATCACCTTCCATGTAGCGTGATTAATAACATAATTTAGAAAGTGAGGTAACATTTTATGAATATTGCTCGTAAGTTTTTCTCTATTGATAAAGCAAGCCCCCGTTACGCCACTATGGACGAGAAGCAGAAGATTCTGTTTGAGTCTGGCGTGAATGTTGTTAAGAAGTATATCGCTGATACTGCCAACACCAAGGGTCAGAAGGACATTTTTGCGATGGTTTCTGATAATGGTATTGAGGATTATAAGGCTACCAACGAGAAGTTTGTTGAGAAGCTGGTTAAGTTCTCTATGGACCGTGCTGGTTTTAGCACCGAGAATTTTGAGATTGGTATGATTCGCAACCCCCAGATTAATAAGAATACTGCCTTCCGTGAGAATTTTGCTGCTGTTATTGCTCAGATTATGACTCCCATTCTTCCAGCTATGGTTTCTGCTGAATTTATGGGCTTTGCCGATGTTAGCAATATTGCTTGGGGCGACACCGCTCGTTTCATCATTCACAGCAACGATACCTTCTATGTAACCAGTCAGGCTGAGGGTATTAAAGAGGGTACTGTACAGCGCCTGTACAACAAGGAAGTAACTGTCAATCCTGAACCCTTCAACATTAAGTTTACTATTGACTGGTATCAGGTTGCTGCTGGTCTGTTTGACTTTGGTGAGTGGGTGTATCGTGTTGGCGTTTCCTATAATACCTATATCACTTTGATGATTGTTAATGCCTTTACTACTAACATTCAGAATGGTATTACCGCCTCTTCCCCATACTTCACTAACGGTTTCACTACCGCTAAGTTTGCTAAGCTGGCTGATACTCTGCGGGCTGCCAACGGTGGTGCTAACATTCGTGCTTATGGTGCTCTGGCTGCTTTGTCTGCGATTATCCCCACCGGCAATCAGGCTAATATGCAGATGGGTATTGGCGAAGAGTGGAGCAAGATTGGTCATTTGTCCGACTACATGGGCACTGAGCTTGTCCGTTTGCCCCAGATTATGCTGCCCAATACTGTGAATACTACTGCTCTGCTTGGTATTCCCAACGACACTGTTTATCTGATGGCTGATGGCGGCTACAAGCCCGCTAAGATTGTTTTCGAGGGTCAGGCTGTTACTACCGATGTTATTCCTACCGAGTCTGCTGATAAGGAAATGGGTCTGAATGTTAATATGCGTATTGGCATTGGTTTTATGACCGCTTCCAAGTTTGGCGCTATCACTGGCGTTACCCTGTAATTAAAACTTTTTGGTTTTTGTGGGAGGGGAGAAATCCCCTCCCCACTTTAATTATTTAATGGATTTTAAAGGAGTTTATTTATGGCTACAAAAATGACAAAGGCTGAAGATGCCGCTACTACTACTGCTGGGTCTAAAAAGGCAGTTTCTAATGATAATGATGTTCTGAAGAAGCAAAATGAAGACCTTATGGAAACCATTCGTCTCCTTCAAGAACAAATTAAAACTTTGACAGAAGCACAGAGCGTACCAAAAACTATCGAACTTACTTCTAAGATGGATAGACCTTGTTCTATTATTCATTTGATTGATTGTGCAGAGGGACTTCCGACCAACATTAATATTAATGGTAATGAATATTATTTCAACCGTTTTGGTGAAAGAAAGCTTTTCCGTTTTGCTGATGTACAAAATATCGTAACGAAGTATTACGATTGGTTTATTCGTGGAATTCTTGCGCTTGGCGAAGATTGTGATGAGTTCAAGAATGAATTCGCTGTTCCACCTCGTAGATGTGATACGCTGGCTGTTTATAATAGATTGGCAGATATGCCACTTGATGAATTTAAAACTTTTGTAAATAATATTGCCCAGTGTGATAAGGTACAGCTTGTTAGAATATTTATGACAAAAATTGACCGTGGTGAAACAAAGTATAAAAATACTGACAAGCTTCGTGTTCTCAACAAGGCTACCGACGGTCTTTTGAAGGACTACATCAAGGAAATCAATAACGATGAATAAGGAGGAATGATAAATGCGTACTTCCTTCTTGGAAATTTACAACATGGCAATTGCCGAACTAAAAGACCCCCAGTTAAAGGCTACTTTAGTACAGAATCAAGTCATGTTTTGCAAGGTTATGTATAATTTCTTTGTAAATGCAATATCGCTTTTCACAAACCCCTTGGCAGTTGCTGACCGTCTTTCCAAGAGAGATGAACCCGTCTATCATTCTGACACCTTTACTGGCGACGGCAATACTGACACATTCAAATTTAGTGTTCTTCCAGATGCAGATAAGATTGATAATGTTGTTTATTGTTACGAGGCTGGCGACGAATATGTAGCTGGTGATTACGACCAGACCACAGGAACAGTAACATTCAAACAGCCTCCAGACTATGATGTGCCAGTTGTAATTGGCTGGTATTATATTGGGCAATTCGACATTCAACTTCTTGAAAAAGAAAAGTATATACTGTCCGAGTGGGTCATGGTATGTTGGTCTGAATATGTAAACAATAACAGGCTTGACATAGACAGACTTCTTGGAGACGGAGACTTTAAGCTACCTTCTAATGCCACAACAACAAACGCAAAGGTAAATTGGTTTGTTGTAAACAGAGAAACGGTCACTAAGCATATGAGTAAATATGCTTGGGATGCGGCCATTAAGAAGGTGTATAAATGAAAAATAAAAGATATTATATTGAACTTGTAAATAGGCTATACTTTCTTTTAGTTTCATTTGAAACAGAGTCTATGGAAGTCTTTATAAGTAGAGCAACCACACTTTCTTATGAAATAGGTGGAGATACTTACTATGAAGGAATGGGAAGAATCCATAGAAGAATTAATGCCTTGTTAAAAGATGAAGAGATAACACACCGAAAAGTTAAGTCTACGGTTCTTGATAGTATTGATATTATTGACAGAATCTTGTCTAACTGGGAGGTGGTATTTGATAATGTCAAATAAATATTTGGATTCTATAAATACCGCCATGCGTTTAGTGCCAAAGGATTTTAGGCAAGCCCGAAAACAATATAAATATGACTTGTCTGCAAAAATAGACGAAGAGTTTGAAATGGCTCCGAATGTCTATAAGATAGGCGTTGAAAAGGTTTTTGGAACGCTTTATTTTGAGGATTATGTTTGTCGTATAATTAGCGTAATAGACCCTAAAACTGGCCTTAATCTTGGAGACGATTACAGGAGGGTTATAAGCAAAGACCTGAATGACCCAATGGCTATGGGATGGAGATACCGGTTTAATAATAATATATGGATTGTTACAAATACCAATAATGATAAAGACATTACAAAGTCATGTATTGTTAGGCGTTGTAATAATGTCGTAAAGTGGGTAGATAAATCTGGCATAGTTATTGAGGAGCCATGTATTGCTGGTTATGCGTTAAAATATTCAAACGCATATTATAACGACCTTAATGCTTTGCCCCAGGGAACTATTAACCTTACAATGCAGAACAATCAAAATTCTAAACGCCTAAAGATAAACGATAGACTGTATATTGGTTCGATGGTTTACAAGGTTAAGGCAGTAAACGACTTCCTTCGTCAAGAAACATATAATGAAGACAGTAACCCGCTTATTGAATTTATGTGTACTATTGACATTGAAGCACCAGAAAATTCTGATAATGGCGACCTTGCAAGTTCTGACACCGAAAACAAGAACGCTTCTGAAGTCAACAATGGCGAGCAGACCATTGTATTTGTTCCAGATATTAAGAGTTTGATTGCTGGGGCAAGCAAAGAGGTTAAAGTGTATCTTTATAACGGCAAATATAAGACCAACTTGAAGTTTACATTTAACGCCTCTGGTGTTCCAGAAGACAACTATGTGTTTAAGGTAATAGACGACAACACCTTTACAGTCACTAATGTTTCTGCTTATTTGCAAAGTCCGCTTGAAATAAATTGCGCTTGCGAGAATGGAATTGAAAGAACCATGTATATTATTCTTCGAGGCTTGTATTAAGGTGGTGGATTATGGATTGTTGTAATGAAAGCTCTTATAACCAATATGACGGTTTGCAAAACTTTACACTTTTTATTATCCAGCATCTTATGCTGAATAACGAAGATATATGGAAACTTTTAAAGTATGATACACAAGATGCCTTAGAAAAGCCGAATCTAACAAGAGAAGAAAAGGCTTCGCTGATTTATCCTGGGGCAAGTGGTGGCAACATGGATGATTACCGTGTTTTTAGAACGCCATACCTTGATGACCTCACGACAAATCAGCAGGCACAACTTCGTGTTTATCTTGAAAGCGTAACCCCAGACACATTGCTATATGGCACAGTCGATGTGAATATAGAGGTTATCTGCCATGTTAAGATGATTGAACTTAACGATTACCAAAATAGAGCAGAATCTATTGTGTGGCAGGTAATTAAAACTCTTAATGGCGCTGAGGTTGGCGGAATAGGCAAACTTTTCTTTGACAGAAATGGTTCTTTTTATGACCTTATAAAAATGAACAGATATAACAACAGAAACTTTTATGGTTATACCATTACTATGTCTACAAAAATGGGGAATATTTCTGAATGTCGATAAAAGAAGAGATATTTAAAAATTACTATGACGAGTTGACATTTGATGACCCAATAGACTATAAAGGACTGTTGTTGTACCCAGTTAGCATAAGAAAGATAAACAAATTCTTACAATCATCTTCTGTTCTTCGTATACAAAAAGAATACATTCCAGACAAAGAGATTATTAAAATGTCATATCTAAAATTCCTTATGATAAATATAGATAAGGAAAAAGAGGAATATGGTGAATCATTAACCTTTGATTTGCTGGCGCTGTGTTTTATGATTTGTATGAGGATAGAAGAAATCTCTATAAGGCTCTTTATAGATGAGGATGGCAAAGCCAAACTTCTATTAGACGATGTAGAGATAAATGAAACTGATTTTGATTATCTTCGTAAACTAATATTATATCAAAATTTACCAAATTACGATGACGAGCTGATGAATCCAGATTTAAAAAATGACTTGGAACAGGCCGACAAGATAAAAAATGGCGGCGAAGAAACAGAGGATTTTGAACATTTGATTGCCAATCTTGTTATCGGAACTGGTATGAATATAGATGATGTTAAAAACCTTCCTATTCGTAAGTTCTATATTATAGGTCAAGTTATGGATAGAAAGTTGCATTACAGTATCTATAAGCAAGCAAGCGTTGGCGGCTTTGTAGAATTTAAGCAGCCGATAACGCACTACTTGAAGAAGAATATTGACCTGTTGGAAAATAAGGTCACCACGGTTGAAACTCTCAAAAATAACTTGAATATTTAAGGAGGACGCACATTATGAATAATTTTATTGCTGGGCCTGCAAAGGTTGACGCTTTTCTCAACGGTCAGCTCATGTTCACCGCAAAAACCATTCTTGATTCTTCTATTAATCTAAGCACTAATAAGGAAGAGGTTCGTGGCGGTCAGGGTAACTCCCTGTGGGGCAACTACTACCATACTTCTGCTATGGCTATTAACCTTACCGACATTATGTTTAAGCTGGAATATCTGGCTCTGAATACTGGCTCTGTTATCCAGCAGGGCGCAGACATCTTTGTTGAGGAGCAGGTAACTCTTGGTGCTGGCGGTGCTGGCGCTGTTGTTGGCACTCCCGTCAAGGTTGACGACTATGGCATTATTGGTTGGGTTTCCAAGGCTGGCGCTGATAGCTGGCAGAGAGTAACCTTTACTGATAAGGGCTTTACCCTTCCCGAAGGCGCAAATGGCGATGTTGTATGCGTTAAGTATGTTACTACTGACTCTGTTGCCCGTAAGATTGTTATTTCTTCTGACTTTATTCCCGACACCGTTCAGCTTGTTATGACTGCCAATCTGTATTCTGGCGGCAAGAACGCTGCTACTTCCACTCTGTCTGGCACCGTACAGGTTAATGTTCCTCGCTTCCAGTTCGATGGCAACCAGGAAATCTCCATGACCTCTACTGGTGTTGCCAATAGTCCTATGTCTGGTAGTGCGCTGGCTAATGAATCTGTTAGCTGTGACGGTCATGGTTATTATGCTATTATCACCGAGAAGATTAACGGTGCTAAGTGGTATGATAATGTTTATGCCCTCGCTGTAATGAATGGCAATGTCGAAGTTCAAACCGCTAAGGAAGTTACCCTGCAGGTAATGGCTATTCCTTATTATGGGTCTGCCTTCCCCTGTGACAATGCCAACCTTACCTTTACTTCTCTGGCTCCCGACACCGCTACTGTTGGTGCCAACACTGGTATTGTTAAGGGTGTTGCTGCTGGTTCTGCTGGCATTACCGTCGTAATTACCGATAAGCCCTCTGTTGAAGATGTGGCCTATGTAACCGTTAAGTAATATTAAATTCATAATGGGGACGCCGATAAAGGTGTCCCCATTTTTTACAAAGGTGATATGTATGGAACTTTGTAAATACGCAAAAGATGTGTCAACTCCGATAGTGTGCAATGTAATGTGCACAATATTGAATGAGCAATGTGGAATGTATCGGTTTTGCGGTCAGATAGCCGCACCGATAATGAATGACACATATAATAAATATGGATGTAATGTAGAAAGGGGTGTGGGAGCTCCAATGGGCAAAGAGAAAGTCGTAAATGAAGTCGCCAAACAACCAATTCTTGAAGAGGTTGAAGCGACTGAAAAGAAACAGCAAAAACTAAAAGAGATTGTTTGTCTTGTAAATTATACTAAAAACGGAAAAACTTCTATTAGTTATAGAATTGGTAATATTATTTGCGCCATGTTTATTGATGGCGAATATAAGAATGAAGTAATTATTAGATATGTTGGTAATGTTCTTACAAAAGAGGGCATTAAGGAAATCAAACAGAAATAAATGGAGCAAGGAGGGCTTATGGCACGAAAAACTTTCAGAAAGGTGATAACATCACCAGAACTGATTGAGCAAATTAACCCTCTTAATCAAAAGCTTGTAACAAGGTATCTTAAAAATTTTGATACGAAGAGGGCCGATTCCTCCGTTAAGGTATATAAAAGTAATTTTAATATCTTTTTCTGTTGGAATATTCTTGAAAACGATAATAAGTTTTTTGTTGACATTAGAAAGTCCGAGATGATGGACTTCTTTGATTATTGTATTACTGAATTGAAATGGTCTTCTAATAGATATGCTCAAATGTGGAGTTCTTTAAGTAGCCTTTCCACATTTATAGAAAATATTCTTGATGATGAATACCCAGATTTTAGAAACATTGTTAAGAAAATTGAAAAGGTTCCAAAGGCAGTTGTTAGGGAAAAGACCATTCTTTCCGAAGAACAAGTCGTGTCTTTGCTTGAACATTTAGTTAAAGAACATAGAACTCAAGAAGCTTGTCTTTTTGCGTTAGCAGTATGTTCTGGTTGTAGAGCCTCTGAACTATTTAGGTTTACAACTGATGTTATTGACGAAAACAACACGGCTTACGAAGGCTTGTTTTTAGAGACATCAAAAGAAATTGTCACAAAAGGCCGTGGCAAAACTGGTAAGCTGTTGTATAAATATATATTAAAAGATAAATTCCTTCCATATTATAATGAATGGATTAAGGAAAGAAATAAAATTCTGGAAGAAACAAAACAAAAACACGACTTTCTTTTTATAAAACAAGATGGCACACCGGCAAATGTTGAGCTTGGTGAAGTATGGTGCGCCAAATGGGAAAAGTTTTTAAACGAAGACGATAAAACAAACCCAAATAAAAAAGAAATCCATCTGTATTTCCATAGTATGCGGCATTATCTTTGCACTTATTTGTCCCGTGTAGGTCTTGAACAAGAACTTATAGTTGACCTTTTTGGTTGGAGTTCTTCTGATATGTATAAGATTTATAACGATTTAAGTTCCAAAGATAAAAAATGGAAGGGTCTTGATAAGCTTAAAACGGCCATACAGGAGGATGCCCCAGAAACATAACAACAAAGGGGATATGATATGTCAAAGCCAAAGGGCAAAATTAGGGTTAGATTTATAGGTAAAAACGCAACTGATGTTACTGGAAGCTGTACGGTAATAGAGTATTGTAATAAAAAGATATTAATAGAGTGTGGGCTTTATCAAGGCGGCACTGATTTGGAGCAATACAATATTAACAAAAGTCTGTTTAAGAGTGGCCGTGTAAAATGCTCAGAGGTCGATTATATTATCGCTGGTCATTGTCATGCAGACCATACGCAACTTATATCGCTTGCTGTTAAGGAGGGCTTCAGTGGCCAAATTTTAATGCCATATGGGAGCAAAGAAATATATAGCGTTATGGCTATGGACTCTTGTAACATAATGGGAAGAACAGCACAAGACTTATCAAAAAGGTTGCATAGAGAATATTCACCCATATATGAAGAAGACGATGTTAAAAGAAGTATAGAATTGTTTAGGGAACTTCCGATAAACGAAAGAATTACAATAGACGATACTTTGGAAATTCGATTTGTTCCGTCTGGACATATTGCCAATGCTTGTCAGGTTGAGCTTTGGATTAAAAACAACGGCGGCATTAAGCATATTCTATATACATCAGACCTTGGAAATCGCACAGTTAAACAATATTATACAGAGCCATATCAGCAGGTTATGAAATCCAATCTTGTAATAGGCGAATGTACTTATGGTGAATCTGGACGAACTTCAACCAAAAAAGATAGGGATAAAGATATTGAGAAAATAGATTCTATCATTAAGTCTGTCTGTATTGATAAACATAAAAAGGTTTTAATTCCAATATTCTCACTACATAGGGCACAAACGATATTAACTATGTTGTGGGAAATGTATGGCGATAAAGACTGGTTCAATATCCCAATTCTTTTAGATTCTCCGCTTGCCATTAAGCTAACTGAAATTTATAGAAGTCAGTTTGCTGATACAACGAACATTGAAAAGGTGTTAAGTTGGAAGAATATAAATTTTCTTACTGAATTTAAAGATACTGAATATTGGGCAACAAATGAGGCTCCATGTGTGTTTTTATCCGCAAGTGGCATGATGGTTGCTGGGCGTTCAAAATTTGTAGCGTCAAAGCTATTGCCAGATAGGGATAATCATATTATATTTGTAGGGTTCTCTGTTGAAAATTCACTTGCTTCAAAAATCAAGTCACAAAAAACAAAATCTTTAAAGATTGACAAAAAAGTTGTTCCGTGTAGATGTGGTATAACAGACCTAAAAAGTTTTAGCTCTCACGCAACTTATGAAAATCTTATAGAAACATACACTTCCGGCAACTTTGACAAGATAGCTTTGGTTCATGGAAATTTTAATACAAAGCTTAATTTCTGTCAAGAATTACAAGAAGAACTTTCAAAACGAAATAAAACCTCAAGAGTTATCTGTGTAAACAAGGACACAGAAATACTATTGTAAAGGAAATTTTGGATTATGAAAAAGACTATGGATGACCTGTTTGGCCTTATTGACATTGCGAAACCAGATGAAGGACTTGCCAATCTTCAGTTGCCATCTCCAGATTATTTAAGCTATTACAAAAATCTTCAAGATAGAATTATTACCTTGTATGACGGAATTGACATTGACACAATTTATGAATATATTGAGAACATTATTATGTTCAATAAAATGGATAAAGGGATTCCAGTTGAAGAAAGAAAGCCCATTAAAATTAGAATGTCGAGTTATGGTGGAGATGTCGATGCCGCACTTGCATTTGTTGCCTGTGTGGAAAAATCGAAGACACCAGTTTATACTTACAATATGGGTGTTTGTATGAGTGCGGCAGCGATTATGTTTCTGTCTGGCCATAAACGGTTAGCCATGCCTAATTCTCAATATCTTCTTCATCAAGGCTATGCAAGGATTGAAAGTAGCCAAACTGCTGTCATTGAGCAGGTTGAAGAGTTGAAGAAGAATCGTGATAAGATTCGTGATTATGTTATGAGCAAAACCAAGATTGACAAGAAAACTTGGACAAAAGCGCAGAAATCCGAATGGTTTATTTCTGTTGACGAGTGCGTTGAGCTTGGGATTGTTGACAAAATCGTTGATGATATTGATGAATTGTATTAAGTAAAATAAAGATTTTATTAGGTGGATTTAAATGGAATATATTTGTTTTAAAAGATTTAAAGATAAGGCTTTGTGTGGCAATGTAAATATTCCGAAGTCAACTATTTTGTATGAAATTGATGGATACTTGTTTATGGTTCAAGATAGAATTTGTGCGCATACCTCGCAAAACTGTTATGACCATTTCGCAAGAAATGATGATGGCCATGGAGTTGAACGGGGCGAATTGACAAGTAAAATTATTTCAAAAATTGCTAAAAGAGACGACAAATATCAAGAAAGATGGGACAAAATCTGGTCTGATATGTCGCTTTTGAAATTTAAGCGAGTTGAGTTCGACGACTATTGGCTTTGGAACCATGAATTCTACAATGCTAAAATTGAAGATTTAAAATACATCTATAATAAAATAAAATAAACCCCTATAAGGAGGTAATAAATAGATGAGTACAGTTATTGGAAACCCTGTTATGATAGGCGGTGGTGGGGGTGGGCTGGGTAGTCTTAATATAGACTACGGAGCAACTCCTCCTTCTGACACCACCAAGCTCTGGGTACCATTGGCAACAAAGCCGAGCGCTGTTGAGTGTAGTCCTGTGCTGAACTATGGTAGTGAAGTAATTTCTACGACTCAGTACGCACTTCCGGATGCAATGTCTGCTAACTGTTCTGGAAATGGCGCAATCGGGAAATATATTTACATGATTGCTGGCAGAAAAGGTAATCAAGGAACATCAACTGGCGCAATTAGCCGTTTTAATACCGAAACAGGTGAAACAGAAGATGTTTATACTCTTGGAACATGGGTAGCCGGTACATTTTGTGTAGTTGACAGCAAGATATATTGTTTTGGCGGTGGACCAAAGAAGGCATTTGTGTTCGATACTGAAAGCAATACACTAACGGATTTAGCTACATTTCCTGACAACTATTATAATTACCCATGCTGTGCATATTATAAAGGGAATATATATATTTATGGTGGATTTGAAAGTAGCTCAGCATATATATATCAATATATTCGCATTTATAATATTGCAAATAATTCATATTCACTATGGAGTCCGGGAATTACTGGCTTATACGCATCAAGTGCTGTTGTTGTTGGAAGCAAATTATATATAATTTGTGGTAGAACTTCTTCTACATCCGGAGATTCTTTAAGAATTTATGATTTGGATAGCCAAAAATACTTAAAGACTGTAAGTTTGGCAAGCGCCGATTCAGCAACATATGGGCAGTATGCTCCTTGCTGTGTGTACGCGAAGTATATTTATATTCTGTGTACCAATACAACAGGCGGAAGTTCTCCATTCAAAGTTATCAGATACGACACGGAAACAGATACCGGCACCGTCGTCTCGACTGAATTTCCTGGTGTTACAAACTGTGCTCATTATGGTTTAATTGCAAACAAACTATGGGTGCTTGGTGGTTCTGCAGGTGTCGGCACTGTTCCCACTGTTTCATCTGTAAGAACATTCACAATTCAAACAGACCTTGAGAATAATCATCTATTCCTCCAAGCTGACTTTGGCTTCGATAATCCATTCCCTATTATCAGTGATAAGAATACCAAAATTACAGCTTATCTTCGTCAGGCTTATCTTGGAGACAGCAATAATATAGCACAACCTACAAACGCATATCTGTACGACACAGCAACAAATAAATGGAAGACGCTGTCTGGTGAAAGCTATGTAGCGGATATGCAGAACGCACTAAATATATTAGGTGTGAACTAAATACTCACACCGGAAAGGGTGAAATATGAGTATTTTAGGAAATCCCATTACACTGGGTGGCGGTGGAGCTGATTTGAACATTGACTTTGGCTCCACACCTCCAGCAGACACAAGTAAGCTGTGGGTTCCGTTGGCAACAAAGCCGAATAAGACTTCCATTATATCCTACTTTGATGGCCAAACAGGAAATCTTCAATCTCTTGGCTCTTTTTCGCCAGAGTCTGGTGCTGGCGCTGGTTCTTTGTCACCAAGAATAGTCGGAGATGAACTTTGGGTCGTGCGATTAAACACATTTGTGAGTAGCGTTGAAAGAACTGTTATAGCGAAATTCAATCTCAAAACAAAGCAGTTTGTTGAAACCTTAACAGCATATAATATTGGCTATATGGGATGCGGAATTGTTAAAGTTGGAGATAAGATATATTCGCTAAACACGCACTATTCAAGTGGTGGTTATGGCTACACCGAGGATAAAATGTGTATTATCGACCCGACAACAGGAAGGTATAACAGTACCACTCTTTCAATTAGCGCAATTACCTCATATGCTTATACAAGCGCAGTTACAGATGGGAAATACATCTATGCTATTGGCGGTTCTAATAGCGACTCCGTTGATAAGATGTTGGTTATCGACCCTGAATTATTGAAGATTACAAAAACCATCTATTTTGGAACCAATTTGTTTCGTGCCACAAGCATTATATACTATAACGGATTTGCATATTTCGCTTACAACAATACTTTAACGGTATCGGAATGTACGACTCGTATAAAAAGAATAAACCTAACAACATTTGAACATTCTGACATATACCAAAGTGGAGCTGATATGAAGTCAAGCTATCTATGGTCACTGACAAATGATGGCGAAACGGCATTTTTGGCTTGGGCAAGTTGGGGAAACGCATCTTCAAGCACAAACTATTCATCGAAGACACTGAAGTTTAATCTTACGGACACAAATATAAACCCTGTTGTTGTTAGCGAACAAAAGCCCGGAAATGGCACGTCAAGATTGTTCCAAGAGGCGCACCTTGGAAATATTTATTCTTGCTTGAACGACACCTTATATACAATTCCTTACAAGCGTGACTTGGCGAGTGGTGATTTGGCGATAACTGCTGATATCTCCAAAGATGGTATTGATATTTTAGCCGACAAGAATAACTCTATCTTCATAAATCCGATATCAGTTTATCTCGGAGATGAAAATTCGATAGCACAAAAAGTGGATGCGTATTTGTACGACAAGACAGATAGCAAGTGGAAAACACTTGATGGTGTTTCTTACACAACCGATATGCTCAACGCACTTAACATTATGGGGGTGAACTAATGGGCTATTACACAGAAAAAGCCAAAGAAGTAAAAGCAAAGCAGGAAGATGAAGTGAACGAACTGCTACAGTTAATAGCTGATGCAGTAGAAGAACAATATAATGAAGATTTGGAGGTAATTAACAATGTATAAAATGATGAAAAAGCTGATTGAGAAGAAGTTCTACAAGACTGCTGATGAAGCGCAGGGCAAGCTGGATGTATTTTTTGCTTGTAACCGTATCAGCGAGGATGAGTACACAGAACTGACGATGTTGGTAGAGACTACTTATACTGCGGAGGCAACTGCTTAATCTTTTTACCTATTAATAAAAGAACAGTTTTATTGAACATTTTTGGACATAAAAGGAGTATTTATGGATAAGAAAGTTAAATTTGAAGACCTTTTGGCTGTCGCTAAAAGCATGATTGAAAACGATATTAGCGAAGAGAAAACAAGAAAATTCCTTGATGGCATCAAGATTTATGGTTATATCTCTATTGCTAAAAAGTTTGAGTATGCTGAAATGATTAATGCCATGGATTTGTTTGCTGATACTGCAGACTTCCCATCTTCTTATGTTGCAGCAAAGCTTGAGGTAATTAGAAAGATGTTGGCAATTAAATACTATACAAATGTAGATGTTGAAAACGACGAAATGACATTCGCCAACTATGATATGCTTATGTCTTCTGGTCTTTATGATGTGCTTTCAAAACCATTTGAAAAAGACTACAAGAGACTGTGTGATGTAGTCCGCGACTCTATTGGCATTAGAAATATTACTGATGTTAGTAGTATGTTGGCCTCCTATAATCATAAGCAAGTCACAAAAGATATTAAGGAGATTAATAAGCTCTTTGATAACAATGAGGACTTTAAGAATATTCTTGAGATTTTGAAGTTCAATAACCCAAATATTAAATAAATAATTTAGAAAGGTGGCGGCTACATGATACAAGTTCGTGGTGGTGGTCTTGCTGGTAAGATTAAGATTACTAATTATGTTAAAGCCAGAACGGTTTTACAAGATACTGCTGATTATTTAGCTGCCACCTTTGCTACAAATGTAGCAAAAGAATTACAAAAGAATATTTTTTATACCGTTTATAAAAGAAGAAAAAGTATGTACTATGATAGAACAATGGAGTTCTTGAATAGTGTAAAGGTTTCCAAAAACGGTAAATACTATCAAGTGCAATTTGACTATAAAAACATAGAGCCAGAAATTAGAAGAACACATATACCCGGAGAAAAACCAACTTTTAATGCTCATGCTGATACTTGGGGCGAAAATGAAGGAAACCCATTCCAGAAACAGCTTGTTGAGGTTTTGAATGACGGTTTTGAATCTGGCCGTGTTAAATACGGGGCGAACAATTTTCTTGAAATGACTGAAGCTTGGATTAGAGCAAATATAGATGATGCAATGGTAAATTCTGGACAATATAAATTGCTTAATCAGTATATTACAGATGATGATGTCGTCCCGTTTAATTCAGAATTTATGCATACCGCTGGCTTTAAAATAAGAAAAAAGTGATAAAGGAGTGATTGCACAAATATGGCTATGGACTATGTGTTGAGTCTTGCGGCAGAAGTTGGTTCCGTAGATGACAAAAGTATAAAAGCAGCACAAAAGATTGTGCAAAACTACTTTGATTCTAAAAAAATTGAACTTGATTTTACTACGAAAGCAACCGGTAAGGGGCTTGGGACGGCAATGAAGACCATTCAAAATGGAGTAAACGCCGCTTATGCCAACACCGTTAAAAAGATAAAAGTAACACAAGAAGAAATCGACAAGGCACTTTCACAGGGCAGAACAGATTCTGTTTTAAGTCTTTCCACAGACCTGAAAAAACTTCAACTCGACCTTGAAAATGTAAAAAATACAGCTCACGAAACTGGGATAAAGTTGCGTGATGTTGGTGAAATAGATGTTTCGGCTGGCAGTCTGTCTACAAAATTAAAGACAGAATCTGTTGTTATGAAGAACCTTGAAGATGCTTTGAATAGTTTGTCTGCGGCAAAACAAAAATATTTTCAGCAGCAGATGACCACAGACGAAGCACCAGAAAGGTCAAAGAAGGCACATCAAGAACTTACAGATATTTATAGACAAGAAGTAAAAGAGGCTGAAGAAGTTGTTAGAGAGCAATTGGAAGTTGCCAAACAACACGGACTTGGTGAAAAAGCTGCTGAAAAATATACGAAGTCTATAAAGAATACAAACAGAGAACTTGAAAAGTATCAGAAAAAACAGGAAGCTGCAAAATTAAGTCAAAAAACATTTGTTGATGGTCTTAAAGACGGCCTGAATATGTTTACTGGCTACCAGCTTGGGCTACGGGCTGTTCAAGCAACAGTTCAGTTGTTAGTAAGAGCGTTTAATGACGCAATAGAAACCATAAAAGAACTCAACGGATATATGACAGAAGTTCAAATGGTGGCTATGACTTCCAACGAAGAGACTGCTGAACTTGCCGATTCTTATTCAAAATTAGCTAAACAACTTGGCGCAACAACAAAGGATATAGCAGAAGGGTCGGTAGAGTGGCTGAGGCAGGGCAAGACTCTTGAAGAGGTAGAGAGTCTTATGGAAGCAACCATGACCATGAGTAAAGTTGGCGCAATAAGCGCTGCCGATGCAACAGAATATCTAACCTCCACACTTAATGGTTATAAAATGTCTGCTCAAGATGCGATGAGCATTGTTGATAAGATGTCTGCTGTTGACCTTGCAGCCGCCACAAGCGTTGAAGAACTTGCTTTGGCGTTGCAGAAAACTGCAAACATGGCAAGAACAACCGGCGTTGAGCTTGATGAAATAATTGGAATGATAGCAACCGTTTCTGAAGTTACAAGACAAGCACCAGAAATTATTGGTACAAGTTTTAAAACTCTTTTCTCCAGAATGACGCAGGTTGCTGCTGGAAAAGAAATCGACGATGCCGGGGAGAAGCTTAATGATGTTGAAATTACGCTTAATCGTGCTGGAATTGCGTTAAGAAGTTCTCAAAATGATTGGCGTGATATGTATGATGTTCTTAATGATGTTGCTGGTAAGTGGAAAGAACTTGATGATACTCAAAGAGCGCAGATTGCTACTGCACTTGGTGGCACAAGACAGAAAGAAATTGTGCTTGCTTTGATGGAAAACTGGGATAGAGTAGCAAAGTATGTTAAGATTTCTGAACAATCTACTGGTTCTGCTACTGAAAAAATGCAGTATTATCTTGAAAGTATCGAAGCTGCCACCAAGAGGCTTAAAGCAACATGGGAAGAATTTATATATTCAAAAGGCACAGTTAAATTTATAACTGGGATAATCAATCTTGCCACAAGTCTTTTAGATGTTCTTAATAAAATTGGAAATTGGTTCGCTAAATTTGGGTATACATCTGAAGATTTCAAAAAAGAAGCAGACGATACACAGTCCAAAATCCAACACAATATTGATAGAATAAACGAAATCAATGCCATGTCTTGGCAGGATAAAACCGCAAAGATTATAGAAGAGAAAAAGGCGCTTGAAGAAGAAAATGCAGAACTTGAAAGAAATTTAAAGCTTCAGAGAGAGAAAGAAATGTCTTCTTTGAAGAAAGAAATTTCCAAAGGGTACGGCGCAGAAGTCACTTCTAAAGCAACTGGTGAAACAACAAGACTTGATGCTGTTGATTTTGAGAAATTCCGTGGAAGTGCTCCAGTTGAAAACTATCAAATTAAAGTTCTTGGCGCAGAAGATGCCATAAAGGAATATCAAGAACTTATTAGAATGGTAGAGGAAAGCAATAGTATCACAGAAGAACAGCAAGAAAAAATAGACGCTGTTAATAATACTTATGAACATACTATTGCCAAACTGAAAGCCATGAAAGAGGCATATGATAATGGTGTAGCTGGTTCAGTGGAATTAAGCGAAGAAGATAGAAACTTAATCCAAATATCAAATGACCTTATAACAGCACTAAACAATAAAAAGCAGGCTATGAATGAGGCGGAACAGGCGCTTGTTAGCAATGCCAGAAAGCTTATTGAGAATGAAAAAGATGCCGATAAGGCGCGAGCTGCGCTAACGGAGTTTGTTAAAACGGAGATAATCCTTAACAGTTCCAAACTTGACCTTTCGCAGCAAATTAGAGAGCTTAATGCAGTTGCTGAGGCTGCTGGGGCAGCAACATCTGCCATTGGCGCACTTGGAACTGTTCAATCTGTAATTAAAGGCGGTCAACCATTTTTCCAATATAATGGAAAGCTTTATCGTTCACAACAAGAGGCGCTTTCTGATTATTGGAGCGACCTGTCTGGGCTAACAAAACCTGGAAACTATTTCACAGATAGTCCTATTGGCGTTGTTGGTTCTGGTGGTTCTGGTTCTTCTGACCCAAATGCTGGATTGAAGAAAGCAGCCCAAAATCAAATTAAGCTTCTTAATAAGATGAAAGATAAGCTTAATGACATCATTGATGGTATTAATGATAAATGGGATAAAGAAGCTGACGCTCTTGAAAAGGCAAACGACAAACTTGAACAGCAAATAGAATATCAGAAGCTTCTTGAGGCTATGGCAAAGGCCAAAACTCAAAAGAAGATGATATATAAAGATGGTAGATTCCAGTATCTTGAGGATACAGAAGCAATCTCTAAAGCGCAGTCTGACCTTGACGAGTTCTACCGGAAGAAAGACTTGCAAGACAAGAAAGACAACATAGAAGAACAGAGAAAGCTTGAGCTTGGCGACCTTGAAGACCAAGTAAAATATCTTGACAAGAAGATAGATTATTGGAATGACTACATTGATAGGCTGGACACCGAGTTTGCCGCCTTTATGGACATCTTTGATGACTTTATTGAAAAACAAAAGGCTGGTTATCTTAATGACCTTGAAGCATTAAAGAGATATGTCGAAGAAAAGGAAGCGCTTGCCAAACGGTCTGCTGCTGCGTCTGCTGCAGCTATGAGTGGCGGTGGATACGGCGGTTCAACAGCACAAAATCCATCTACTGGTGCTCCAGAAAAGTCTCCATTAGGAGCTGGCGCTACAAATGCTGCTATTATTGGTGCAAACAGTGTTTTGAACGCACTAAACAAAAATAAGAAGCATGGTGCTGGCGGGCCAAAAGGCGGTGTAAAATATAAGTATGCCGGAGGTACAACCGATGCTCAAGGCGGCTTGTCAATGGTCGGCGAACATGGCGCAGAACTTCGCATCCTTAATCGTGGCGATGGGATTATCCCAGCAGACATAACAAAGAATCTTTGGAAGTGGGGAACAATAGACCCAGAAAGAATCAAAACTGGTTCTACTGGTAATATCGAAAACTACAACATAGATGTTGATAATGTTAATCTGCCAGATGTTACAAGTCCAGAAGAATTTATTTCTGGCATTAGAAACCTTGCTCTGCAAAGAGCATACAATCGTTAAATAATGGGGTGGGTAATTCCCACCCCTAATTTTAAGGCAGGTGTAATCGTGGATATAAAAAAAGAATTGCTTGACTCTATTCAAATTATGATAGATGCAGCAATAGAAAATAGAGTACCAGATATCCAGTTTGGCATTGTTATTTCTGCTGATGACACGAACAACTGCCAAGTAAAAATAAACGGAAACATACACAATATAAAATATTATGGTGACAAACCAACCATAAATCAAAAATATCCTGTATTTATTCCAAAGGGAAGTTCAATAAGTTTATCTTTTATAGTATCTTAAAGGGGGTGGCGTAATGGCACTTATTAGACCTACTTTAGCAACGCCACCTGCATTTGATGCGACTAATGACTATACTTTTACTTTTACTGTTCCGAGTGGTGGCGACCAAGTTGTTGGCAATCAGTTGACTATTATATCTCAAGAAGATAACACTATCGTTTATAGGAAATCTGTAACATCATTTGCTTTTTCACACACAGTACCTGCTGGTACACTTATAAATAGCAAGTATTATAGTGCCTATGTCTATACTACAAACTCTAAAGGTGAAAATTCTGTTGCATCTAATTCCGTTCAATTTTATTGTTATACAACACCGACATTTGAATTTTATGATTTCCCAATTGACAACATAATTCAAAGCAGTAATTATTTATTTAAAGTAAAATATAATCAATTAGAGGGTGAACCACTAAATTCTTATATCTTCAATCTTTACGATAGCCAAAGAGTCCTAATTTCTACAAGTGGAACAAAATATGTTGGGAGCATAACAGAGCCGCCGATTATAACGCAGAATCAATTTGGTGGTCTGACAGATAATACGGCATATTATGTTGAAGCTATCGGTAGAACTATAAATAACACTGAAATAAAAACAGAGATAAAGTCGTTTGTTGTTAAATATAGTACACCTAATATATTTACTGTGGTACAGTTGTCTAATAACTGTCAGGGCGGATACATAACTGTAAAATCAAATCTAACCTCTATCGAAGGTAACTCCATGCCGTCACCGCCAAAATATGTGGATGATGATACTGCTATTGACTTGACGGAAGAGGGTTCTTATGTGAATTGGAATAGCGGATTTGCTATTCCTGGTAACTTCACCGCTTCGCTTTGGGGATACAAATTCAACAAAGATTCTACAATTATTACACTTGAAAACCAACTATTGAACGATTCTTTAGTTATTAATTATCGTGAAGATATAGATACAAATGTGTATGTTGAACTAATTGTCACATTGGATAAGTTTACTTACTATATTTATAGTGAAAAAATAACAAAACCAGCAGAAGACGATGTGGTACAAATATGGTTTAGACGAATCAATAATTTGTTTACTATTAGCGTTAATAATCTTGGGCCAGGGGGTGTGTAAATGTTTGTATTGTGTGGATATGATGCTTGTTCTGATAAAAACACATTGAATGAAACGCCTATTCCTGCTTCGAGATATAATTCTGCAACTTTAACAAATGGAATATTTAATCATTGGTATGTCACTGGCGACGCCAGAAGTGAATATTCTTCTGAAATTCCTACAACTTGGGATTTGTTGACAATTATGAGTGCAAACTTTAATGGACATATCAATGCTGGCAATATAGACTATTCATTATCAGAAATAAATGGATTTAAAATCAAACGAAGAAAGACTACCGAGTTTGATTGGGTAACGCTAAAATATATCCCAATTTCTGAACTTGACGACCTTTCGTTTGTCTTTAATGACAACCTTGCTGTTTCTGGTTACGAGTATGAATATGCTTTTACACCCGTGATTGGAGAAATAGAAGGCGACTATATTAGTAATACTATTGGCGCAAAATTTGAAGGCGTATTTATTTGTGACCAAGACACAATTTATAAATTTCTTGCTGGTGTTAGGTATGGCACCAACCAAAAAGTACAAAAAATAGGCGTATTTGAGCCTTACGGAAGAAGATACCCTGTTATTGTTAGTAATGGATTGATTAACTACGAAACTGGTTCTGTGTCTGGCACTGTATTGCCATCTGACTATACTAAGACGGGAGCAATGGATAGACTTAAAATAACGACAGAAAAGAAAGCGTTGTTCGATTTCTTAACGAATAAGAAGGCAAAAATATTAAAGGACTGGAACGGCGCGTCGTGGCTTATTTGTGTGGTTGGTAATCCTTCTGCTGAATATAACAATGACTTTGGTATGGGCAAAATTGATGTCTCTGCTGACTGGGCACAAGTTGGTGACGACAATAATCAAAAAGATTTGTATAGAAATGGTATGGTAAATGAGGTGAGTTAATGGCTGGAATTATAACGCAAGCGCAGTATAGCACTTCGCAACAAACCATTAGAAACACTTACCTTAAAATAAACTTATTAAATTTTGATTATTTGACCGTTGATACAATCGAAGGAAATGCGATTTCCGGTAACATAATGATAAACGCCGATAGCGACATTAGAAGAACTTGCGATATTTCTTTAGTTGTAACTGATAGTTCTTTTGATGTTCAGGCTGGCGGAGAAATCTGGATAGATAAACTTATTCAAATCTATGTTGGCGTTCAAGATTTACACACATCTGAAATTGAATGGACTAACATGGGAATCTATCTGATTAATCAGCCAAGCTATCAATATGAAGCGGCTACACATACATTGATGTTTTCTGGTGTTGATTTGATGTCTAAGATGACTGGTTTAAGAAACGGTTATCTTATTGGTGTAACATATAAAATTCCTGTTGGAAATAATATTCGTGAAGTTATAATTTCTATTCTTGCTGAAAACGGCTTTAAAAAATATGTTGTTTCGGAATGTTATAATACGAATGGCGACATTCAAGAAGTGCCATACGACATGGAATATGAAATGGGTTCATCTTGGTATGATATGCTTGCCGACCTTAGAGATATTCTTCCAAATTATCAAATTTATTTTGATGTTGATGGTGTATTTCATTATGAGCCAATTCCATATACCGACTCTGAACCGGTAATGATAGATGATAATATCTGGGACGAAAATGTAATTTCTGAAACAGTCAATGTTGATTTTGAGTCCGTTAAAAATTCAATAGAGGTCTATGGTAAGACGCACGACATAGAAAACTATCCATCTGAAATAACAATTACAGATTCCAATATTAAATTAACTATTGGTACAGTTGTTAAGTTGGTAGAGTATTTGATTGTTGGATTTAAGTTGGAACAAGATGTTAGTGGCAACATTACCATTCAAATCAATGACTTGGGGTCTAAGCCACTTATTGGCCCAGACGGAAAGCAAATGACTTCTTTGGCCAAGAACGAATATTGGGTTATTAGATATACAAAAGATGAAAGGTGGGAGTTTCTTGGGCATCAACAAGCATATGGTGTTTATAAAGACGAAAACCCGCAAAGTCCTTTTTATATTGGAAATCCAGCAGGAGAAATAAAACTTGTGCTGTATGGCGGAGAATACGATTATATATTTTCTGATGACCTTGCTTTGCAAAGAGCAAAGTTTGAAATATATCAGCGATGCAGGATGAATGACACTATTAGTATAACTTGTGTTCCGATATACTGGGCTGATGTTAATTGGATGGTAAATTATACGCCATTAGACCAAAAAATAGCAAAACAATATACTATTAAGTCAATTAACATAAATTTTGGCCCAGATGGAACGCAAACTATGGAGCTTAGTAGTTATTACCCATACTATCCGATAATTTAAAGAAAGGAGTGGTGACCTATTTCTGCTCTTTATCAAGATTTGCAGTTTACTTCATTTCCAAATACGGTACAGTCGTTTGTGACAATGCTGAATATGACTGTCAATGATGCAGAGGCTGTATCAGGTTATCAAGCGGCTATGGAGGCGGGCAACACTTCTTTGGCACAACAATATTATGCCCAAATTACAAATGCCAATCAGAAGTTTGTAGACGCTGAAAAAATGAATACGCTTATGGACACCTGTGTTGCCTTACAGCGTTTTTATTTGACTGATATAAAACCATATATTGAAAATAAACAGACCTCTTGGCAAAACATAATCAATCAATTTATCTTTAAGGGCACTTACAGCACAGGAACACAGTATCAAGTAAACAACTTTGTAATTTATACTGTTTCTGGTGAAAATAGGATATATATTTGTATTAAAACACCGCCAGTTGGTACGCTTCCCACAAACACAACATATTGGCGTGTAATGACAATTAAAGGTGTAATGGGTGAATCTGGTACTGGTTTGACTTTTAGATATAATTGGCAGTCTGGTGAACCATATTATGCCGAAGATGTAGTAACATATAATAATATTGTATGGAATTGCTTAAAAAACAATACTGGCGTAACGCCAGGTAGTGATGATACTACATGGAAAATCATATATACTCCAACACAAAATATATACCCGTTTCAAGCTGACGCGCCTACGAATATAAAAACTGGTGACTTTTGGTTTCAAATAGAAGAATAAGAGGAGTGACATAATGAGAGTACAAGACATTCATTATACTGATGTTACCCTAAAGAATGAGTTTGTTCAAAAGTTTTTATCCGGTGATTTAGCTGGTGCCTTTAAAATATTGGAAGACAATGGCCAACTTAATAATAAAAAGTTTGTAGCAGATGTTATAAATTATGTAAATACGGCACTTTATCAGCTCGAAGAAAATTATTATACAAATGTTGACGATTATCTTTTAGCTACAAACAACGCCTTTAATACTTTAATAAACAATTATATAAATAAAAATATTTATAGTGACAAAACAACATACCAAAGAAACAATTTTGTTTTATATAATAATGAAGTTTATTTGTATATAAATGGCAATCCAACTTCTGGAAATAATCCAACAAATACAAATTATTGGGTTTATATAGGACTTCGTGGCGATAAAGGCAATTACGGTATTGGTGTTACCATGAAATATACATGGAACAATCAAGCCACATATAATCCATTAGACATCGTATATTATAATGGCGTATATTATGTTGCCAAAGAACAAAACATAAATGTTGAACCAAGCGAAACTTCTTCACAATGGACACTGTTTTTAAAAACCAAACCAGCATATATAGCAACTAACAAAGAAGAGGCCATGTCTATGCCTGGAATGATTTGGTTTGAAATATTTAATCCATATAATTTTGAAGAATTTGACAGCCTTGCTTATACATGGTCCGTTCTTGATGGAAAGAACTTCTTATGGACTGATATAGATAGAGGAGGGTTTTAAATGGCTATTACGGCATTTACTGCTTCCGAAGAAGTAACCATGGATAATTTTAATTCAAGGATTACTGAAGCAAATAACGACATTCAGGAAGTAAATAACAAAACCCAGCAAAACTCTGCCGCTATCACGCAATTACAGACGCAAATTGGTGACCTTGGCGGATTTTATGCTGGTACTGCAGCGCCTTCCAAGACAAATCTGCTTTGGATTGACACTGGGAATAGTAATCTTTTGAAGTATTATAACGGTAGCAAATGGGTTCCAATTAGTGCTGCTTTCGGATAAGGGGGTTGTATAAATGTCTTTATCTGCTGGTCAGCAAATCTTGGCACAAGATTTTATAAATTTTAAAGCCAGAGTAAAAGCAGAAATGCAACGAAGAAAATATACCGGTTCAATGACTTCTTATGCCGGAGCTTCATACGACTATTCTACTACTCCCGCCAACGGTGTGCAGATTAAAATAGAACATATAAATAAAATACTTGACCCAATGAACGCCGTGAACACAACTGGTATGGCCGCGCAAAAGGTTGGCGACCAAATAGACGCAATGGACGCATTAAACACAGTTTTGACAAATTATGAAAACAAGCCATTGTATGGTTCTGGTACCGATTGCGCTTCGAGTTGTTCTGGGCTGTGTTCTACTTCTTGTGGCAACACTTGTTCTGGTTGTAGTAATTCTTGTGGCTCTGGCTGCTCCGGTGGCTGCTATGGTGGTTGTAGTGGCGGTTGCAGCGGTTCCTGTTCTGCTAATTGCGCCGATGGTTGCGGTGATGGTTGTACGGCTACTTGCGGTGCTTGTCGTGGATGCTCAAATAATTGTTGGGGTGGCTGTCCAGGAAATTGCTGGGGATATAATAACACAGGAACTGGAAGCGGCTATAATGAAAAGTGAGTAAATCATGTTAGAGAGTTTATCTTTTTATGAAGTAATATCAAATTTCACGGATTGTAAACATATTGAAACGGATATCCTTGGCGAAGCATTAAGAGAAAAAGATTTTAATATTTCTGCGACAGTTTACTGGTTTAGTACAATTCCATTTAGCAATGATGAAATGTCTTTCCATGAAATATATAAATACATGGATATTTTAGCTAATCAGCTATGTGATGTGTACGAAATCGACAAAAAATACACAAAATTAATTCTTTATGGAATTTTCCCCAAGAACTACAATCCAGAAAGCAATGATGGATGGAACTTGCTTTATCAAGAGCTTGAAGAAATTGAAAAGCTGGATATTGAGAAAGAGAGCGAGTTGTGGTACATTAAACAACTTGTGCTTTATTATTTAATAAATCTTTATTCTAAAAATGTTCAGTATTATTATAAGGTGAAACCGTTATTAAATAAAATAAAAGAAGATAACGAAATATATAAAAAATGGATTGCTGAAATGGCTATCAATTTTTAAGGAGTATATGGATTATGAATGATAAGATTGCCGTTGTTATTCAAAATGATGAAGCTGCCTATCTTGAACGACTTTGGTTTGAGTATCAAGCAGCTCTTAGCATTATTAGATACCTTACAACTCAAGATGGTGTAAAAAAGGAATATATTGACAGATATACAAAAGCGCATGATGAAAAGTTTACAGCTTTTGAAATATCCAAGCAAGAAATTCTTGATAAATATAAGCCGGAAGGAGTTGAAAAGTATAATTACTTCATCGACTTTAATAAAGCAGAAGTAACTTATACGCCAACCAATGCTTAAAAGAGTGGCACAAAGTTATAGCGATATGGTTTCAAGACTATATTATGAGCCAAATTTGGTACTTCGTTCAACCGAAAGTCTTACAAGAAATGTTACATTTCAAGTAACCGATGCGTGTGATTTGAGATGTCTTTATTGTTTTGAGCGCAATAAGGGTACAAAGATTATGTCTAAAGAAACTGCCAAGAAAGGCGTTGACCTGTTATTCAAAATGTATGAGGACAACGACGATGATTTCATAAATAGAAATACAAAAGCAGTTATTCTTGAATTTATTGGCGGCGAACCACTTATCGCTATTGATATAATTGATTATATTTGTACTTATTTTGTTCAAAAATGTCTTGAATTAGACCATCCATGGTTATATACATGGAGGGCTTCTATGACAACAAATGCTGTCCATTATTTTGATGAAAAAGTACAGAATTTTTTAAAAAAGTTTCGCAACAATATTAGCTTTTCGATAACTATTGATGGCCCAAAAGAAATCCATGATGCTTGTAGAAAGCATCCAGATGGGCGTGGAAACTTCGACGAGGCTTATGCGGCCTTGAAACATTATAACACCAATTATAATCAGGAACTTGGAACGAAAGTTACAATAGCACCCGGCAACCTCAAAGATATAAATAAAATAATTGACTTCTTTATTAACGAGGGTATGAAAATTATTCATGCCAACTGTGTTTTTGAAGAAGTTTGGACAATAGAACAGGCGCGAATATTCTATAAAGAGCTAAAAAAAATGGCAGATAGGCTACTGGAAATCAATGACGATACGACAGTGACACTATTTGTTGAATCACAATTTAGACCACTACCAAGCGACTATAATACAAGTTGGTGCGGTGGTGGCGGTAAAATGTTAGCTTTTGACCCAGATGGCAAGGCATTTCCTTGTATTAGATATATGGAATCTTCACTTGCTGGTGAAGCAGAACCGCTTGCAATTGGTAGTGTAGACGGCTTGTTTATTACAAAAGATGAAAAAAATATTAAGTTAATGCTTGATTCAATCAATAGAAGAACAGAGTCTGATGATGAATGTTATAATTGTCCAATAGCAAATGGTTGTTCTTATTGTATTGCCTACAATTATCAGGTTGGTGGCATCCCGATTAAGCGAAATAAAAATATCTGCTGGATGCATAAAGCAAGATGTTTGGCTAACGCTTACTATTGGAATAAATGGTATAAATTAAATGGTATAAAATCTAAATTTTATATACATTTACCAAAAGAAGATGCCTTAAAAATTGTAGACGAAGACGAATATAATATGTTGATTAAATTGAGTGAATGATAGGAGGTATTTAATTGGCTACTGAATATCGTATAAATATGAAGAGATACAATGGTACTGATTATGATATTATGTATCCAAAAACATTGACCGAACAAGTAATTAACGGTCAAAGACAAATTATTATCGATAGTATTACTATCGGGACTTCTTGGACTGGTTCTGGGCCTTATACGCAAACTGTTACGGTTGAAAATGCTGACGCAAATAGCAAAGTGGATATTCAAGCTGATGCTACTATCATTCAAAAGCTGATTGACGCTGGGACTACCGCTTTGTATATTGTTAATAATGATGGTGTATTTAGCGCTGTTGCTCTTGGTGCTGCGCCAACTGAGGCATTAACGATTCAGTGTACCATTACAAAAATTGCGGCAACGCCCCCCCCCCCAACACTTGACCCAGTTCTTAACAACAACAGTTGGTCCGCTATCAAGTATGCTTCCAATAATGATATTGCTAAGAATACTTGGTCTGTTGGCGACACCAAGAAGATTGTACTGAATTATGATAGGGCTGACAATATAAAGATTCTCAATTTTGAAACTTATGTTTATATCATTGGATTCAATCATAATGAAGCATCGGAAGGTAAAGGCATTACATTCCAAGGGTTTAAAACTGCTCAAACTGGTGGCACCGACATTTGTTTAGTTGATTATGGTTATAACAACAACAAAACAAGCGGAACATGGTTCAATATGAACAATACAGATACAAATACTGGTGGTTGGGAAGCCAGTCTTATGCGGAAAGACATTATGCCGCTGATAAAAGCTGCGTTCCCATCCGACCTCCAAGCAGCTATTAAACCAAGCACTATATTTACTGCGCCAAATGGTGGTGACGCTGAATTAACTGCAACACAGGATGAGGTGTTCTTGCTTGCCCAATATGAAGTATTTGGGGATAGAGGGTCTGCCTCCTTGAAGGAGCCAAACTATCTCAAACAATACAGCTATTACTCTGCTGGAAATAGCAAGAGGTTGTATAAGCATAATGATACAAGTACTTCTGCCTATTGGTGGGAGCGTTCTCCATATTCCACTATCTCCGAAAGATTCTGTATTGTCGGCAACTACGGCTCCCCCGGCGGCGACCTCGCTACCTGTTCTCTTGGTGTTGCCCCGTGTTTCAAAGTATAATCAAATAGTACAAATAATAAAAACAAAATATAATAAATACAAATGGAGTTCAGTATGAGTAAAATTATAGGAGACGCAATTGTGGTAAGAGGGGGGGGGGGGGGGAAACCCCACCCTCTCTGCTTCTACAACTGCCAAAAGTGGTGTAACATACACCAATGACATTCACGGCATTTCCGCTGAAAAAATGAGCCTTTATGCTAAAGCTATTTCTAATAATACATCCATCACAAACGAAACAAGTGTTGTTTATATTGACGATGATACAAGCCATTACAAAATTAGCATTGGCGACCAAATAATGCTTATGTTAGATGATGCTGGTTATTCCTTTGATGTAATTGGTTTTAACCACGATACACTAACTACTGCAAACGCATATGGCGACAACACAGCAACAGGGAAAGCTGGTATCACATTCCAGATGCATGACTTGTTTGCAACAGGATATTCGATGAATGCCGATGGTACAAATGTCGGCGGATGGAAGAGTAGCCATATGCGTACCTCAACGATGGCGACTATGAATGGGTATCTACCCACAGAATGGCGGACGGCCGTCAAGCAGGTTAATAAACCATCTGGAATTGGCGGTGGTCCTTCAAGCGGCACTGAAATAGTCCCAGATGGTTGCTTCTTGTTGTCTGAAATTGAAATCTTTGGTTCCACTAAATATTCCGTTTCTGGAGAAGGGACGCAATACGCATATTACAAGGATGGAAATTCGGCAATTAAGAACAAGGGTGGCTCCGCTGCTGCATGGTGGGAGCGTTCTCCCGTTGCCAGCGAAGACTATGGATTCTGTCTTGTCTACACTGGCGGCAACGCCACCATTGCCACCGCCACCAACAGATTTGGCGTCGCTTTTGCATTTTGCGTTTAAATTTTTATTCATATTAAACTAAAAACAAATATTTAAAATAATATTTTTATTAAGTAGGTGATGTATAATGAGTCAAATAATTGGTGATGTTTTAACCCTCGGCTCTGCGGGGGGGGCAGACAATACCAGATGGTTATTGTTTAGCAAAAATATATCCAGAATATGCTCCATTAAATTATCAGTATACGCTTAATAACCTTGTATATGTAGAACAATATGCGTATTCAAGTAATTCAATAGTTGAAGAATGGCTGGTTCCACTTCATCCAGTGGGCGATACCACATCTAACAAAATAGTAATAAAGCCGAGAGACACCAACTCATATATAACAAAGATGCCAACAACTGTTATCAATGCATCACTTGTTGAAGGTAATCTTGACTCAAAAAGTCTTGTATATGAAATTACAGACACCAAAAATCATGTTGAAATTACTGGTTTTGTAGCCAGTTGTCTTATTGCTGGCACTCTTATCACGCTTGCGGATGGCACCAAGAAGCCTATTGAGGAAATCACATATGACGATGACCTTCTCGTCTGGGATTTCTTTAACGGTTGTTTTACATCTGCCAAACCATGCTGGATTAAGATTAAGCAAACCGCAAAGGTCTATAACAAGCTGACATTTGATAATGGTGCCACACTTGGGCTGGTTGGAGAAGGTGGCGCTCAAGGCTATCATCGTATCTTCAACAAGCAAGCAAATATGTTTACACATACTGGTGTCCCAGAAACTCGAAATGGAACTATTACATTTACGGAAGATAAGAACGAGCCTGTGTTGGTAAGACAGGAATTGGTCAATAACACAGTAGATTATTATAACATCATTACTGATAATCATTTCAATCTTTTCGCCAATGGTATTTTAACTTCTTGTAGATGTTCCAATCTTTATAAGATTGAAAATATGAAATATGTTGGCGATAGAATAATGTCTGATAAAGAAGTGGAAGAATACTTTGAAAGACATAAAAATTTACAATTAGCACGATAAAATAGTAATTTTATCGAAAAAATTTTTCATGGAAATCATGGAAATTTGAAGCCCTATTTTTGGCCATTTTTGGTTATTTTTGAACAATTTGTTCTATAATGCTATTTTGGCCACTTATTTAATCAAAATTATTACTTTTTAATATAACAAGCGTTATATTAAGCAATGTCTTACTTGAATCTGTTTAAATGTCGTTTATTGCAACGATTTTATAATACTAAAGAAAAGGAGGATGCCGATGGTGGAAATTGTGATAGCTGTTCTTGGCTCTTCTGTACTAACAGTTATTGTTAATCGTGTTTTCAACATTTTGGACAGAAAGAAAGATAAACAAGACCAAATAATTTCTGAAATTACTGTAATAAAAAGCGAATTGAACAGACACATAGAAGACGACGAGAGACATCGTGCTGATATGTGTAGGGCGAGGATTTTGCGGTTTTCAGACGAGTTGCGTAGGGGAATTAGTCATAGTGAAGAATCTTTTAACAATGTGTTAGAGGATATTGACAACTATATCTCTTATTGTACCAAGCATGAAGCCGTTTATATAAATTCTAAAGCAAACGCTGCAATTCGCAACATTAAAACCGTCCACGACAGATGTGTTCGTGGCGAACTGGACTTCTTATAAGGAGGAATATATATGAACGAATTTGTTACTTGGGCTGCTCTTGGTACTTATGCTGGTTGTGCTATGATGGTCACTCTTATCACCCAGTTTGTTAAGCAACTGAAGTTTATGGAAAATGTAAACTCGCAGATTGTATCTTATGTGGTAGCTGTTCTTCTGCTTGTTGGTTCTCTTTGCTTTAGCCATTCTGGTGAAGTTGTAAATCCTGAAACCGTCATCCTTTGCTTTGTAAACGCAATTACTGTTGCGCTTGGTTCCAATGGTATTTATGATGGTGTTACTACCGGCCTTGAAAAGATTAAGAAAGAAGACGACGGTAAGTATATCCACGAGGAGGAATAAAAATGGCGAAAAGAATTTATCTGTCGCCAGAGCGTCGTCCTAACCCCCATGCCCCTTATTGGGGCTATCCGGGGGTTTATGAGCACGATGTATGCTGTGAAATCGCTGAATATTGTAAAGAAGCGCTTATTCGTTGTGGCTTTGAGGTTAAAATCGCAAGACCAGAAGATAAAATGGAAAAGCGTGTAGCAGAAGGCATCTCCTGGTGTGCTGACTACTATATGCCGATTCACACTAATGCTGCTTCCGCAAAGCCCGTTGAAGGTACTGCGCAAGGTCCGACTGTTCTTCGTTATGGTAGAGAAGGCGGCGTATCTGATAGAGCTTGTAAAATGGTTTACAATCAGCTAATGGCGATTTATCCGAGAAAAACAAGGCGCGGAGTTTATGCGCAAAACGCTTTTTATGAGATTAGAATGACCCCAATGGTTTCCGTATATCCAGAAATCGCTTTCCATGATAATGGCGAAGATGCTAAATGGATTATGGAAAACAAGAAGGAAATCGGCATTGCGCTTTGTAAGGGCGTTTGTCAGTGGTTCGGTGTAAACTATGTCGAGCCGACTGTTACCAATCCTGATACTGGCGCAACTGAAGAGCCAACCGTTCCAAAATCTGACTATGATAAGGTTTCTGCCGAATGTACTGCTTGGAAGCAGAAATACAATTCTCTTAAAGCCGTGTATGACAAGGTTTTGACTAAGATTGAAGAGCTTGTTAAAGCAACCAAATAATTAAATTGGAGGTGAGAACTATGAGAAGGGGTACTACACCAACTCTAACTTTTACACTTCCGTTTAGTACCAAAGGCATGGATGTGCTGAATCTTGCTTTTTCCCAGAAAGATAATCGAGGTCGTGATATTCTTGTTTTACAAAAAACTTTAAAAGATGTAACACTTGATGAGTATACTGTAACTACGACCTTAACAGAAGAAGAAACTTTAAAGCTTTCTGAAAAACATGGTTTGTTAGAGATTCAGATGCGTTGTGGTTTTGGTAATGCTAAACTTACTTCTAACATTATTGAGGTAGAAGTAGAGAGAATATTAAAGGACGGTGTCATATGAACGAATGTAAAGGCATGAATTTTACTATGACCTTTGACCAAGTTGTTCGTATCGACAACGGCAAAGGCGTAATTGAACAACTTCAAGATGATGTAAAAGAGCTACAAGAAGAAGTTGGCCAACTCAATACCGAAGTAGCAGAAAATTCAAATAAACTTAGTGGAATTGAAGATGGTGCCGAACGAAATGTAATTACTGGAATTAAAGTAAATGGAAAACTTATTCCACCAGTTAATCGCATTGTTGACATCCCTATTAGTGGCGGCGCAAATATTCCAAGCTTAGATGATGCTGTTGACAACGGTGTTGGCTATGATAGTAACAACAACATCGTAGTTAAAAATCTTGATATAGATAGACTTGTTCAAGATGAGGTTAGCGAATTGGTATTAAATGGAGGAGGCGCTATTTAATACCAATTCCTGCTTCTTGAAATATAAATGCATTTATATTGTAAGGAGGAGTCAGCATATGGCTGATAAAACTTTGAATGTCCGTATACAACTGCGGCATGACCTCGAAGCAAATTGGCTTGCAGTAGGAGATACTCTTGTCCCCCTTGCTGGTGAGGCTTGTGTCACCATGGATGGTGAAAACAAAGGCCGTTTTAAGATTGGTGATGGCACTTCTACTTGGAACCAACTGGAATATGTCGGCGGCGATAGTGAAATTCTTGCCAAAGCCGTAATGTTCGACACTGACATGGTGTTTACCGAGCAGTTTGGCAGATATACTCCTACTGGTGGTAAGGTTACCATTCCTTCCAACGGTAAAAGCCTCTATGCAGTTTTGATGGACGCTTATTCTCAAGACAAGAATCCCGCTGTTACACAGCCCTCTGTTGGTATCACCAGCGCCACAGCTAAGGCTTACGAAGTTGGTACTTCTGTAACTCCAGCTTATTCTGGCACTTTCAATGCTGGCAAGTATGAGTATGATGCTTCTACTGGCGTTACTGCCACCGCTTGGAAGGCTACCAACAATGTTGACGCACAGGAAATCGCTACGCAGAATGGTACTTTTACTGCTTATGTGGTACCCGATGGTGCCAATTATAAGATTACTATTGAAGGCACTTATAGTGACGGTACTGTACCCAAGACCGCTCTTGGTCAGAATTATCCAGATGGTCAGATTAAGGGTGGTACTAAATCTGCTACTTCTGGTGCTATCACTGGCTATCGTAACAGCTTCTATGGCACTACAACTGACAAGACTAAGGCTACTGATAGCGCCATTGTTCGTGGCTTGGCCCAAAAGTCTGGTAGAGCACTTGCTAACGGCAATACCATTACAGTGACTATTCCTGTTGGCGCACAGCGAGTTATCATTGCTTATCCCGACACCCTTAGAGATGTAACTTCCATTAAGGATGTTAATGGTCTGAATGCAGATATTACTTCTGCTTTTGCTAAGACCACTGTTTCTGTTGAGGGTGCTGCTGGCTATACTGCTATTGACTATAAGGTTTATACGCAGGATTTTGCTACTGCAAATGATACCGCCAACACTTACTCTGTAACTATTTAAGGAAGGAAAGGAGGATATAAATTATGGCTATTCCTAATCTGCCCAAACTTAATTTTAGTGTTCCTTTTGCGATGACCGCAGCCCTTCCTCTTGAGTACAACGCTTATTTTAGCACTCTTGCTGAAGCACAGGCTGCTGCTCAAACTGCTGAAGCCCCTGGTTCCACTAATACTGTTTATTACTTCGGTCAGAAGATTGTTGTTGTAACAGAAAATTCTGCCGACCTCTATATTATTCAGCCAGACAAAACCCTTAAAGAAGCTGGCTCTGTCCCCGTTGGCGATGGTAAGTCTATTACTGTTTCTGACGCTGGTGTAATTGGCATTGTTGGCTTTGATGCCGCTACCGCTAATCAGCAGCCCAGAAAGAAAGCCGATGGCACTATTGAGTGGTATACCCCCGATACTTCTACTGTTGCTGGTTTGCAAGAAACTGTTGGTCAGCACACCACCCAGATTGCTACGCTTGAGGGTGATGTAACCACCATTAATGGCCAGATTGAAACTATTAATGGTACACTTGAAACCAAGGCAAACTCTGCTGATGTTTATACCAAGACGCAGACTGACGACAAGATTAAGTCCGCCATTTCTGCTGTTTATAAACCCGCTGGTTCTGTTGCGTTTGCCAATCTTCCTGAACCTTCTGCAGATGTTCTTGGTAATGTTTACAATGTAACCAATGCATTTACGACCAATGACAAGTTTGTAGAGGGTGCTGGCAAGAAGTATCCCGCTGGCACTAATGTTGCCATTGTTTCCCCTGAAGCTGATACATATAAATATGATGTGCTTTCTGGCGACATTGACCTTACCGACTATCTGACTTCTGAACAGATTGCCGAAACCTATGCCACTAAGGATAGCTTAACCACTGGTCTTGCTGGTAAGGTAGACAAGGTTGATGGTTCTCGTCTGATGACTAATGCCGAAGGCACTAAGCTTGCTGGAATTGCTGATGGGGCACAAGTCAATGTAATTGATAAGGTTTCTGCTGAATTTGCTATCGGTGAAGGCAAAGAGCTTAGTGTTGCAGCCATCGAGATGGCAAAGGTAACTGGTCTTGCTGATGCTCTTGGCAATAAGGTGGATAAGGAAGCTGGTAAGGGTCTTTCTTCTAACGACTTTACTGATGCGCTGCTTAATAAGCTTAATGCTATTGCCGATGGTGCCCAAGTAAATGTTATTGATTCTGTAAGCGATGAGTTTGAGGTTTCTGCTGAGAAGCAGCTTTCCGTAAAGGCTATTGCTTCTGAAAAGATTACTGGTCTTCAGGGAGCACTCGACACTAAGATTGAGCAGGTAAAGGTTGCTGGTACTGCACTTACCATTACAGATAAGGCTGTTGACATTCCTGCTGCTACTGCAGCGCTTCTTGGTATTGTTAAGGTAGACGATGTTACTATTGGTTCTGCTAATGGTGTTATTTCTGTTAAGGCTGTTAGTACAGACCTGTTCCAGCAGGGAACTGATACTCTCATTTGGAATGGCGGTACTGCGCAGGAATAATTAGTTTATAACACGGGTGGTCAATTAATTGGCCACCCTTTCTTTCATTAGAAAGGATGATTTAAATGGCTACTAAAGACTTGAAAGCTCGTCTTAAACTTAAATATGACCTTTATGCCAACTGGATTGCTAACGACCCAGTGCTTCTGGCTGGCGAAGCTGCCATCGCTGTCGTTCCTGCTGAAACTGGCGCTGTTGTGCAGGAACCCTGTACTCTTATTAAAATTGGTGATGGCACCAAGAAATTCAGCCAGCTTCCTTTTGTAAGTGGCATTGCTGCAGATGTTTATACTTGGGCTAAAGCAGCAACCAAGCCTGCTTATACTGCTGATGAAATTTCCGGTCTTGATGCTTATATTAGTGGCAAAGTGCAGGATACTAACACCACTTATAAGATTGAAGTTGATGCCACCAATCCAAGAAAATTCCAGCTCTACAAGCACGAACTGTCTGAAACCGCTGACACATGGACTGCTGTTGGTGAGCCTATCACCATTCCTGTTAGCACCCTCGTCACTGGCGCTACAAACGGCACTGTTAAGTTCAATGGTGTAGAAGTAGCAGTTGCTGGGCTTAAAGATGCTGCTTATGCTGAAGTCGCTACTCTGAACTCTACCGCAAAGGGTTATGCCGACGCTGTTCTTGGTACAGCCGATGATACTGCCACCGAAAATACTGTGCATGGCGCTAAGAAGGCTGCTGCTGATGCGTTGGCTGCTGCTAACACCAAGGTTGCTTCTGTGGCTGCTACCGCAAATAAAGGCATCGAAATTGGTGGAACTGCTACTGCCCCGACTGTTGGCATTAAGCTTGACCCCGCCGCTGGCAATGCTGCTACTCTTAGTGCCGCTGGTCTGAAAGTTACTGTTCCTACTGCAGCAGAATACACCATTGCTAAAAAGGCTGATTCTGGTGACTATGCTGCAATCTATCAGCTTACAAAAGATGGCACTCCCGTAGGTGTTGACATTAACATCCCCAAGGATATGGTTGTAAAATCTGGTGAAGTTGTCAAGAATCCTACTGGTCAGCCCGCTGGCACCTATATCGTTCTGACCCTTGCCAATGCTACCAGCGACAAGCTGTATATCAATGTTGATAATCTTATTGAATATGTTACTGGCGGTACTCCTGCAGATGGCATTATTACCACTTCTGTTAGCGATGACTTCGTTCTGACTGCCACCATCAATAATGGCACTATTACCAAAGAGAAGCTTGTTACCGCTGTTCAGACCTCTCTTGGTAAGGCTGATTCTGCGCTTCAGAAGGCTGACATTAAGACTGGTACCGCAAACGGTAACATTTCAGTTGACGGAACAGATGTTCCTGTTGCTGGTCTGAAAGACGCCGCCTATGCCACCGTAGCGTCCCTCAATGCGACCGCAAAAGGGTACGCAGATGCTGTTCTCGGCACTACTACTGACGGCGCAGATAAGAACACCGTTTATGGTGTAAAAGCTTCTGTTACTGCCCTTACTGGTGTTGTAAACAATAAGATTGATGCTACTGCTGTTAGTGAGATTGGTAAGACTGGCAATATTAATGATGTTATTCAGACCGATGGGGACTACATTATCTTCGACTGTGGTAGTTCTTCTGTTTTAGTGTAATTTGATATTTATTTGGGTGCCAGAACAATCTGGCACCCTTTTAAAATAAGATAGGAGGCTGCTTATGGCGACTAAAACTTTAAAGTCACGCATAAAGAATAAGCGTGATACAAGCGCCAACTGGACTAAAAATGACCCAGTATTGTTGAACGGTGAAATTATAATCGTTGACACCGAGGCTGGCGAAACCCGATATAAAATTGGTGATGGAACGAAAAAGTATTCGCAGCTTCCGTTTCAAGATGAACCGATTAGAAATTTAATCAACAATAAACTTGACAAAACTGCTACTGCTGCGGACTCAAGCAAATTGAACGGGCAGACAGCTTCATATTATGCCACGGACAGCGATGTGGTACATAAAACTGGTGACGAGACTATTGCTGGCACAAAATCTTTTAGCGGTCTGCTCAAGGCAATCGCTGGATTATTTGTAAAAACCGCTGGCAATGCTGAGATTAATATGGCGACTGTTTCGGACGGAACAGACTACGGCCATATTTATGTAACAGGTTCAACCAATACAAATAGACCGCTTGTTCTTAATACTTCTTCAGACGGCTCAGGCCCAGTTGGCATTGGTGTGGCACAGCCTTCAGAAAAGCTTGAAGTCAATGGAAATATTAAAGCTACAAAATTCCTTGGGAAAATTGATTGGAGTAATGTTGAGAACGCTCCTGAAATTAAATCTTTAGATATAAGTCTTGCTGCGGCACAACCAAGTTCGCAAACTTCTGGTGACTTCTGGTATGAAGTAACTAATTAAAATAATGGAGGCGTAATTTAATGTATATTACTGCTGATTGTAAATTCTTTGATAGTGCTGCTACTGCTGGCATTAGTGAAAAGAGTATCGTAAATGGTAACAAAGGCGCTTCTATTGTTGTAGAAGTGACTGGCGGTACTGGTAGTGAAATCGCCATTCAAGGTCGAATACTTCCTGGACAGGGCGAGTGGCACAATATTGGCCTTATCAATATGTCTACCCTTGATATTGCTAAGACTATTTCTGCTGACGGTATTTATACTGGCGATGTAAATGGACTTTGCGACATTAGGGCCAATATTCTTAATCATGGTGGCGGGAATGTTAATGTATATGCCAAAGTGGGCTACGAATACGGAGCTTAAAAGCGCATAGAAAGGGCGATATAAAATGGCACAAGATATTATTGCAAGAGGGCTTGCCATAAAAGCCCTTGAAGAAGGTGGAGGCGGCAGCGGAGACCATCCTGTAACTTCTGTAAATGGAAAGACTGGCGCAGTTACTTTAACTGCCACTGATGTTAAGGCGCTTCCAAATACAACAAAAATTCCAACAAAGACAAGCGAGCTTACAAATGACAGCAATTTTGTAAACGAAGAATATGTCGGCGCTGAAATAAGTAAAATGTCTGCCTTTGTTATCAATTTAGCTGAAAACGCAACGCATGATGGAACTTATACCGCAGACAAACAATATGATGAAATTAAGTCCGCATATGATAACAATGTTAATATAGTTGCAATAGTAAATGGTAATGGAAGACTTGCTCTAATGAACGCAGAATTTAGCAATGATAGCGGTGGGTTTACCTTTGGATATACTCAAGTTAGAACAGATGGGCATACTATTGTAACGAGGTCAATACATTATCTTCATACACAAGATGGCGACACATGGCAAGATTCTGATTATACATCAGAACCATTGCTTTTGACTGGCGGCGCAATGGATGGAGCAATTGATATGTCTGCGAACAACATTACAAATGTTCAAAAAATTCATATCAACGGTCAAGCGCCCCTTTATCTTGGCTCCACAATTGAACAAGCTGGCACTACTGGCGTTCGCTTAACTGGAACTACTGGCGGGACTGCCGCATTTGTTGCTCCAGATAGTCAAAGCACTTATAGAGCTGTCGCTGTTGGTGAACCTACCGCCAATGAACACGCAACAAACAAGACATATGTTGACGGTCAGCTATCCAACAAAGTTGACAAAATAACGGCTAACGCAGGGCAACTAAAAGCCTATTGTGTTAATGGCGAACAACAAGACCAATGCTTGATAACAAACAATGGCGAAGCAAACTCAATTGCAAGATATGATGCTAATGGAAGGCTTACGGTAAAAAGCGCACCAGTTTCAGACAATCAAGTAGCAACCAAGGCATATGTTGATAGCAAGGGCGCTTCTTCTTCTCCGATTGTGCATGATATGTATGTAACGGGCAATCTTTCTGTTACTGGTACTGCCTCGTCAACAAAAGACCCGGTAAATAGTGTTGACCTTGTAACGAAAAAGTATCTCGATGAAAGATTTTCCTTTGATGAGGCAACTTCCACTTTGACCATTACGATTTGAGGTGAGCCTATGCCTTTTAGTTTTAACGGTAAGACTCCGGATGTTATTAAATTCAATGGCAAAGATGTTCTGCATTTAATTTATAATGGTGTTGAAGTGTGGACAAAAGATGTATCTTCTGAAACATGGTTATTAAAAAATGACTTGTCAAGCGTTCTAACATCGGGAAATCAGATTGACATATCTTTTAAGTCTGACGGAATCATATTTAACACGATAAAAGTTGTAAAATCTGGTGCTGAATTCATATTGAAATACGATGATTTAAATGTTTACAGCACAGCAACGAACATATGGGCTTCTGACAAATATAAAACTGTTATATTTGACAATAAACCCCTTGGCGAAACAAGGGTTTGGTTGTTAAATTTAGGAAGTCCAACATAAAACAAAATGGTGAAGCGTTTAGCTTCACCATTTTTTACATCTTAATAATTTGTGATATTGTGAACATAGCTATCTGTGTTATAATATACTGTTTTTGTTTCTCCACAAATGGCACACCTATATGTTGTTCCCGCAGTTGACACAGTTTCTGGAACCCATTGATGACAACAATTTATATTGTTGGTTTTTAATGAATCGTCAATGCAATCACAGTGTTCAACCCACGGAGCATTTATCCGTTTACATCTTGGACAAATCCATCCTTCTAACATATTTTACACCCCAATCCCAGTACTGCCGAAGCCCCCCAATCCACGGTCAGTTTCGTCAAGTTCATCTACAACTTCCATATTAGTGTCATAAACTGGCAAAATGATAAGTTGTGCAATTCTATCGCCATTTTTTACGATACGGACTTCGTTACTATCATTATAAAGCGGTACAATTACCTCGTTACGATACGAACTATCCAGAACTCCAACGCAGTTAGCAGGGCGTAATCCCCGCTTTGTAGAAAGTCCACTTCTGGCAAAAATACCACCAAAATAGCCATTTGGAACGGCAATAGCAAGACCAGTGCCAATTTTAATAGTTTTGCCAGCAGAAATACCTATGCTATCACAATCAAGACAAGCTGCCAAATCAAATCCTGCATCGTAAGGAAATGCCTTTTTAGGAATTTCAGCATTTTCTTTAAGTTTCTTAATTTTTACATTTTCCATTTTATATTTTGCTTTCCTTATCTTAATATCTTCCACATGGGAAAAATTCTGTGCATTTACCATTGCGATATTCACACAACGGTACTAAAAACTCTTTAAACTCTGGGTTGGTTTTTAGAACTTCTTCTACTATCATACCCATAACTTTTCTTGTAACTGGGTCTGCTTGCGTACAAAGTCGCTTATGTGCCATATAAATCAATTCTTGTGCGTTTACAGACATTATATGACTAACCATAGCATCCTGTCTTGCAGCATTTCTATCGTAATTGTCCTGCCTATCATTACGCTGTGACTGGACATAGTGCGTTACACCTATTGAATGTCTGCAATAATGAACAGAGATATAGTATGGGACTGTCATACGAATACCAAACCAAAGCTCTCTAATTGGACTATGTTCAGCGGCAAGAATTTTTCTTTTCCATTCTTCCGTCGGCATCTGCGCAGTCTTTTTCCCAATTGTGTTTAGGGTGCAGGTTTTACACCACAACCAATCTTCATCGGTTGGGTGTTTTAGAACCTCTACTTTGATTTCATCAAGCATTTTTCAGCGCTTCCTCCAAAATATTCATGGTTTGTTGAACTGCGTTCTCATAACTTGCCATGTTGGATACTTCCGATGGTTTAATTGTGCAAAATTCGATTTCCGTACAATTTCCATTTTTAATGGACATTTCGCAAGCCCTATTAAAATATTCACGAAGTCTTGCTGCGTCAACAGTAACATTCCCATTAGAAAAATCATTTACATAAACAATTACAGTATTATTATTCATTTTAAACTCCATTTTATATCTTTATTTGGTATTAATTTTTATATATCTTCTTTGATATACAGTCCACAATGACAATATCCTTCTTTTTGCTCTCTAAATTCCTTACACATACATTTTGTATCATTATTCTTTTCTAATTTACATGGGCAATATCCATTGTTTTTATCAAGAGCGCCCAAAATCTTATCGACAATCTGTTTGTCCTGATTATATGTGATTTTTAACATATTTCCTCTGCATATTGATTGTTACTTGCAAGATTTATTCCAAGAACTTCATCATAATGCTCTTGTTGATTTGGAACATATCTTCCAAATTTTATGATTATATTCTTAAAATTCATCAATTTTTCTATTTGTTCACAAATTTCACGCTTATCATATCCAGTGTATATCACAAATGTGTCTAATATTTCATTTTGTCTAAAATAATTAATCAATCCATAAATTTCATCAAATTGTTTGAGTGGCTCAAGTCCGCCCACAACAATTGCTTTGCTTATTTTATTTTTTGCATAAGCGTTAAGCAAAGAAGAATAGGAAAGTTCTTTTATAGGAATGTTAATTATATTGTTATTTTGACAAATTTTTTCAGAAAATCCACCATCGTGACAACACTTCCAATCACAAAAGGAAGAAATAAGGAACATTGATGGAAGACGATAGTTTACAAAGTCTTCCATAACAACGCCTCTTAGTTTAATAGAATTACATAATTGTGTCATTGTTTAATATGTTATACCACTTTCGACAATTAAACTCTTTCTTTCTAATTTTTTGATACCCACTAATAGGAACATAAAACCCGACGACTCTTGCGTACTTATCTGCTTCTGGCTTTCCGCAAATTGGACAATTTTTAGTGCCAATAAAGGCGTGTTTATCTTCACATACAGAAATTTTTGTGGTAAAGGCAAAGTAAATTACGCCTTTTGAAGCGACATAATTCAACATATCCCATGCCACATCGCGATTTGGGAATCTATTTTCGATGTCAATATGCGCAATGCACCCTCCGCCACATTTTTTATCAAATAGATTGCCAAGACGACACTTTTCTTGAATAGTACACTTTTCTGTAAGTGGAATCCATTGATTACTATAAATGAAATATTCGTCATTTTCATAAATCAAATTATCCGCTTGACAAATTACGCCAGCACAGTTCTCGGCAGGAATCATTTCTATATTAAATGTAAAGTCACACTCAAAATGGTCTTTAACATCATTCATTGTGTCAAGAATAGCTGTGGCAAACTCGACAGCTTCATCGGTATAAAACTTATTATCAAATTCATCTGTTCCAATAAGTCCGAACATATCCATGACCTCATACATACCGATACCGCCAATGGTACAAAATTGTTTGGCAAGTTCAACAGCACCGTCTTGATAATTGGGGAGAAGTCCTTTTTCAATATTTCGTTTTAAGATGTGACGCATACTATAAAGCGCTTTACAATCGAGAAGCGTCCTATCTCGAAGAATTTCAAGATATTTTTTCTTATTTAGCTTAGATTCATAGGCAATTCTAACAAGATTGATTGTGCTTACACGACAAGAACCAACAGAAAGTGCTGTACCACCAATGGAGTTAATAAAAGCGTCGAGCTTAGTAGTCTCACTAAGAAGTCTACAACAATTAGACAGAATGCCAACATTGTCACTAACAAAGAAATTGCTGTCTGACCATTTCATATTATGGTCAGATGCCCAGTGAGCAAATTCTTCGTCGCCAAATTTGTTATCCTTATAGAAAAGAGAAAATGTTAATACAGGAAAAGTAAACATATTGGTGCTTCTTGTTTCGCTTACAACATCCATAAAAATCTTTTGCGTTTCAACGATTTCCTCTATTTGGTCGATAGCAAATGAGCCATCTGGGAACTCCATTCCACCAAAAAGCGCTTCAAGATATGGCCTATCGAAAATTGAAACATTTGTAAACGCACACTGGTCTATACGCATGAACGGCTGATTTAATCTATAAATAAATTTTTGGAAATTTTGACGAAGATATGTGTCCGGGTCTTTAAGAAAATATCCATTATTCACATCATTCTTCCAAAAATAGTATGCCCATACAATGACATTCGGCAGACCACAAGCACCGCTTTGTCTGTTAGAAAGGAAACTAATGAATTCAATAACATCGTCAAAATATGTTGTAAGATGTTTTGGGGGCTGATTGTTATATCCTTCAATAAAAAATAAACCCTCTGTGGCAAGTCTTGTTAAATCCTGGGCCCAGCAATAGGGGAAGTAAGAGGCAGTTGCGCTATCATTAAGATAAAAACCTTTGCTAAACTCCTGTTCAAGCCACTGTTTCGCAGTCCTTAGCCCCCATTTTTTCTTTATTTCCATAAAGATTTTATTAAGGCCAAACAGTTTGTCTTCGCTCTTACCTTTTTCTGTCATAAAAGAGCGAATATCTTTATGTCTTGCGTTTGCATTAGGGTCAATTGTCGCATCTGCAACCGTGTCTTGACCAACGAACTTATTTAAAAATTCAGAAAAGTCAAGTTGGCTCGGATGAACACCATTCAACAGCTCAAAGTCTTCACCGTATTTCTTTCTAAGTTCATCAAGACATCTTTCAAAATCCTTAGTCAGTTGAAGTTCAATGTTCATATTTATGTCCTTTCATTTATCCATTTAGAAGAATCAACAAAATTCATTAAATTTCCATCAACTTCAAGCCAAGGAACCTCTTTTAACCCCTTAGACAACATAACATCAACATCTTCAACAACGATATATTCCATCTGGGCATCTTCGAGTTTCTTTTTTAGAATATTACACTTTGGACACCCAGTAGAGTACAAAATAATATTCAAATATTATTCCTCCAATTCAATATAATCAACACAGCCGCAGCTATTGCAGACAAGTTTAATTGTTTTTTCGTCAACTATAAAAAAATCGACATCATCTGAATCGCAAAGAATACACGATGCTTCAAAATCAAACAAGTCGCTTACAATCATCTCAAACCCCCATTTCTTGTAAATTTTTATTGTTGTAATCGTATTATATCACCATATACTGTAAAAATCAATACCCTAAATGTTAATTTTCTGTAAATTGTATGTATTAGGCTGGAAATAACTGTAAATTCTACATTTCCTTGACAAGCCCGTTTATATATGATATAATACAAGCAGTATCTATAATAATATTTTATATTTAATATTATTTATATATATTATTTCTGTATATATGCTATTATATATATAATTAAGTAATATATTTATCTTGATATATTATTTAGTTATATATATAATATTGCCTGTATATATTTTTCCTAAGAAAAAAATATATACAGGCAATAATTAAAATATAATATATTAATATTATATATATTTTATAGCATATATAAATATTATAAATATTATATAATTATATATAATATTTAATATATATAATAATTATATATATTAAATTTGATATATAAGCAAAGTTACTACAAGCTATAAGTATATACAAGCTAAGTTATAGTTAGTACAGAATTATAATAATATATATTAGAATCAAGTATGCAAACTAAGATTTAGTACAATATTTGACAAGAATTGCAAATTATGATATAATATATATGCGTAAAGATTAAAACACAGTATTTTTTCTCTTAGGGTTCTAAAAAGAAAAGGATTGTGAACTTTCTGTAAACATTTGCAAACCCCCTTGACAAAGCCAGACCCTTGTGGTATAATACGGGTACAAGTCAAGAGACTTTAGATATAAAATTTTCAAAAACAAAGAAATGAGGTATGTTGATTTGGCATTGCAACTGAAAACAGCCGTAAGAAAAAAGGCAAAGTTGAAAATCGGCATCGCAGCGCCGTCTGGTGCTGGCAAGACAATGAGTTCGCTTCTTTTGGCTTACGGTATTGTAAAAGGCGAACATCCGAAGTGGTCTGACGAGGACTGTTGGTCGAAGATTGCAATTATTGATTCTGAAAATGGTTCTGGTGAGCTTTATGCTGGGTATGACCAAAAAGGAATCAAGATTGGAAATTATCAGAGCGTTACACTTTCTCCTCCCTATACTCCACAGCAGTACATTGAAGCAATCAAGTTGTGTAAGGAAGCTGAAATGGAGTGTGCTATTATTGACTCCGCTTCTCATTTGTGGATGGCTGTTCTTGATAAGCAGGGAAATATTGCTGCAAAGACTGGTAATTCTTACACATCTTGGCGTGAGCCTTCCAAGGAACATAGTGAGTTTGTAGATTGTATGCTTCAGACTGATATGCATATTATTGCTACCTTGCGTTCTAAGACTGCTTACGAGATTAGCAAAGACGAGCGTGGTAAGAATTCCGTACAGAAACTTGGTCTTTCCCCTGTTGCGAGAGATGGCTTTATTTATGAATTTACTCTTTTCTTCGACATTGATGAAACTCATATTGCTGGTGCTACCAAAGACCGTACTGGCATTTTCGATGGCCAGTTCTTGAAGATTGATAGTGATACTGGTAAGAAGCTTGCAGCTTGGTTGGATGGAGCAGCTCCAGAAGATACGGTACAAAAGGTTGTTCTTGAAAAGGCAAATCCTGTAAATGCGCCTGAAGCTTCGAGCATTGTTCCAGAGATTACAATGGCATTTAAGCAGAAAGTTGATGCTGGTAAGTCTAAGGAAGAAATTTATGACCTTATCGCAAAGATTAATGGTGGCTCCAAGCGTTATGATACTGTAAAAGACGCTTCCAAGTTGAAAGAAATTCTTGAAGCAGTACAAAATTATTAATTTTAGTGAGGTAAAAAATTAATGTTTAGTAACAATTCTTATATTACTATTTGGAAGAAGAACCCAAAGACTACTGATGATGGCAGAATCACATCTTATAGTTGTCAGTGTTCTACAAGTAAGAAAGAGTTTGGCGGTGGCTACAAGACGGACTTTAGTAGCTATGTAAAGTTTGTTGGCGATGCTGTCCCTGTCGTACATGGAGTTCCAGAGGGTGGTCGTGTAAAGATTCTTAATTGTGGTGTTTCCAACTTCTTCAACAAGCAGAACAATACTACATTCTGGGATTGTGTAGTATTTAATTGCGAGGATGCTGGTGGTAAACCTGCTGTAAAACCTGATGTTCAAACTATCTCTGCTCCAAAGGCTGATGCGGCTCCTGCAGAAGACCTGCCGTTCTAATTAGATATTGGGGTGAATAAACAATGAAATATGTTTGTAGTTATTGCGGAAAAATTTCTGATGACATTGAAACAATCAATGCCTGCGAGGCAAAGCATGAAGAGCTGAAGAAAAAGGCAGAGGAAGCTAAGACAAAAAGAGAAACTATGTACTCTGAATACAAGGCAGACTTTGAAAACATCGAAAAGCTCGTAAAGGAAATTAACGATAAATATTCTGCTTATGATTTTCCAACAGTAGGCACATATACTACGAAGTATTCTACTTTCGGTAATTCCGCTAATAGTTTGCTTTCGAGTTTGTGGAGCGATTTCCTCCGTTGATAAATTTTGACAAAGACACATACCAGTTCATTTTAGATGGGCTGGTATGGTCTTACTCAAACCTATCTTCCTTTGACAATTGCCCTAAAATGTGGTATAATACATATATAGATAAGTCTGAAAAGAAAGAAAATTTCTTTTCCCAGTATGGTTCGTATATGCACCTTATTTTAGAGATGTTTTCAAAACAGCAGTTGGATTTCCCAGAACTTGTTCCGTATTTTGAAGGAAATTATGACAAGTTCATAACGGAATATCCACCATTTGAAAAGATGGAAACATCTTATTATAACCAAGCAATTGATTTTCTATCTACATTTGAGGGTTTTACAGATAAAACTGTTGGAACAGAATTAAAGATGGAATATCAAATAGAGCTGTATGGAAAGAAAAGAGATTTTATTGCCTATATTGATAGACTGTCTATGGATGATAATGGATATATAATCAATGATTATAAATCAAAGGGCAAGTTTAGTTCAAAGGCAGAGATGGAAAAATATTTAAGACAGCTTTATATTTATTCGTTATCTGTAAAAGAGAAATATGGAGTGTTTCCATATAAACTGAAGTTTAATCATTTTAGAACAAAATCGGAAACCGTAGAAATTTTTAATGAAAATAAACTTCTACAAACGCTTAAATGGGCCGATAATTGTGTTGAACGAATATACAATACTGAAATATTTGTTCCAAACCACAATGATTTCTTCTGTAATCATTTATGTAGTGTTTCTGATTCCTGCTTAACGGAGGAATGACATGAAAGTTTCTATTGAGAAAATCAATGAAGCAAAGGCTCTTCTTGGTGATGCCGCAGCTAAAATCATAGCTGACGGTATCCCCCTTGAGGGGTTTACTGAAACAGCAACTTCTATTTGTGCTTTTAGTCCATTTAGACATGAAACAAAGCCAAGTTTCATGTGGAATAAAAAAGAATATTATTTCAAAGACTTTGGAAATGGTAAAGTTGTTGGTATTCTTGATTACTTTATTATTTATGAATCAAAGTCGTATTCCGAAGCTGTAAAAGCTTTGTTTGAGCTTGTTGGAATGGAGTATTCCGAAAGGGATTTCGAGGTACAGGAAGAAGCTTCAAAATGGATTTGTGTACCAGACGAGGAGCCAAATGATAGGGCGATTGTTGAGGATTATCTTGCTAAAAGATGTATTAGTAAGGAAACTCTTGACTTTTGTTCTGTAAAACAGGCTGAAAATGGTGATATTGCCTATCAGTTTAAAGACCAAGACGGTAAGCTTATTACCACAAAATATCGTGTGTCACACAAAGCAACTAACAAAGACTTTATGAAGTGGAGATGGAAAAAGGGCTTTACAAATCCACCACTTCTTTATGGTCTTGATAAGATAGATATAACAAGGCCAGTATTGATAACAGAGGGCTTAAATGATAGACTTGCTTGTGTTGAAGCTGGGTTTATGAATACAGTGTCAATCCCCGGTGGAGCAGCAGATATGTCATGGGTCGATACGAATTATGAATTTCTTGAGAAGTTAGAGTCAATTATTATTTGGTCTGATAGCGATGAACCTGGACGAAAGATGGCAAAAAACTGTGCCATGCGTCTTGGTCAGTATAGGGTAAAAATCGTTGAACCTAATCTAGATATTCAAGAAGAAATTAGTAAATATTATGCTCAATATGGTGCTGACGAAGATAAGATTGATGCCAACAATGTCCTTATAGCTTGTGGTAAAGATGCTGTTCTTGCCATGATAGCTTCTGCTAAAATCACTGATAACCCATTTGTTAGTCGTTTGATGGATGCAGAGGAAAAGGACATTATGAGTTTGCCGAGAACCTCTACTGGAATTGAGGAGATTGATAAGGTATTTTGGGGAACTTTTGAGGGACAGTTAGTTCTTTTGACAGGCCAGGCCGCAAGCGGAAAATCGACCCTTATCAATACAATGTTTGTAGCAGCACCACTTGAAGCTGGCGAAAAGGTTTTCATCTACTCTGGCGAGATTAATCCAGGAATGTTGCTTGGCAATGTTCTTAAACCTTTAGCTTCTCGTAGACATATACTTGAATTTCATAATGATAACGCTCCCAATGGATATAGCGTTTCTAAAGAAGCAGTAAAATCCATGAAGAAGTTTTACTATGATTCTGTATTTGTTTACAACGAAGAAAATGATTTTGACACTAATTCAAAATCAATTATGGATGCTATGTCGTATGCCTATAAACGATATGGTGTAACAAATTTCGTTGTAGACTCCCTTCTTACAGTTGACTGTTCAAAAGAAGATGGTGAGAATAGGTACGATAAAGAAGCAAGTTTCGTTAAGAAACTAAAGGTATTTACAAACAAAAACCCTGTTAAAGTTTGTTTGGTTATCCATTCAAGAAAACTTCCGCAGGGAGCAGCAGATATTGGCGCTGATGATATTCAAGGTAGTAGCACTCATGTAAAGGCTTGTAATAGAGCATTTAGTGTTAATAGGCTTTATAACGACCCGGAGGGGTACGATGTTGTTCTGACCTGTCTTAAAGATAGAGAGACTGGTCTTTTGAATAAAAAAGTGAAACTTCATTATGATAGTAAGTCGTTTAGACTTTATTCCAATGATGAAGAAAGAGATAAGGCATATAGTTGGGAAAAGTGTAGTAAAATTAACTATCCTGACAATATTGCTGAAAAAATTGTAGCGAACATCCATGAAGAAGAACCTGTTCCGACAGGTATTTTTGGATAAGGTGAATTTATGATTACAAAAGAAAAGTTTGTTTCCTACTTTGATAGACTTAAAAAGTTTTGGGAAGTCGAGGAAAAAGTGGCAGATGCTTTTAAGGACTTAAATTTCATGTCGTTTTCGTATTGCGACTTTGAAGACCTTATGCTTGATGTGCTTATGGATGCCATGAATGACACAGACGAGTTCATTGCATGGTGGATTTATGACCGTGAGTGTGGAGAGAAAGACTCAACTGTTAAATATGTTGATGCAGATGGGGTTGAAAATGAGGTCGAACTTAAAACTGCTGAAGACCTTTATGATTTTCTTGTCAGAGAGTATAAGTAATACTTGACAAACCCCTCTAATTATGTTATAATAAAGACATAAAAGGAGGGGTTTATATGAAATTTGAAGAAATCCGAAATATTGTTAAAGGCAAAAAGAATGGAACATTTATGTCTATGACATATGAAAAAGATGTTCCAGTAAAGTCTGCCTATAAAGGCACTATCATTTATAGAAAGACGACAATTGTTGTTAGATGCGGTGTGGAATATGATAATATATCCGCAGTAAAAGACAAGCGAAATAACGGACAGTTGCCGCATGAAAATGAAGGGTTGCCTTGGGGTAAGTGGAAAGAATATCCATATTTCATTGAACATAATGGAAATGTGTATTTGAGATGCGCTACTGTAAATGGGAATAAGGCAAAAAGCAATTATTACATGAATGGTAGCGTAGTTGAAAAGGCGCGACTTGATGGCATTATAAGAAAAGAAAGTGGTGGCAATATGGATATTATGACTATTAATATAGACAACATCGTTTCTGTTGCGTGAGGACTATATGGATAAATGTAAATTTCCAGATGGGGTTGTTGTTAAACTTGATGGAATCCACGAAATGAAGCCCCATGCTTATAGACTGAAACAAAAATTAAAGAATGTTACGGTAGAGATACTTGAATGTTCAGAATGTGGGGATGTTTCTATTGGTTGGTACAGGCAAGAAGACACGGAAGAAATCGAGTAGCTTAGCACAGATTATGGCGGTTATTTCCGTTATGGGAGCGTTGTATTTTGTTATGTCGCTTCTTACAATTAGAGCAGGGAATATTAGAATTTCGTTTGCTTCTCTTGTTACGGTTGTTATGGCTTATCTGTGTGGCCCAACAATGGCTGCGATTTCTGTTTTTATAGGCGAATTTCTGGGCCAGTTATTGAACTATGGACTTGGTGTTACTACTGTTTTGTGGATAATTCCGCCAGTATTAAGAGCGGTTCTTGTTGGTAATCTATATTGGTTATTTAGAAAAAGAACAGCAAATGGTTTTAAGGAAATTGGTTTTTATCATTTTCTATTGGTAAATTCGATGTCCAGTATTATTGTTACAATAGTAAATACTGGAGTGATGGCGCTTGATGCTATAATTTTAGGATACTATACAAAAGCATATGTTTTCGCAGCACTTTTTGTAAGGCTTGGCCTTGGTATCGTTACAGCGATTGTTGTTTCAATTATAGCATTTCCAATTATAAATGGTGTTCGGGGGTATGTAAGTGGGAATTTACAGAAAAATTAATAGATTTGTGAGAAAATTTGTTTATAAAGACCATTCTTTTGTGGCAAATCTGATTTCTGCTGAAGATGAAAGAATTAACAAAACTATTGAGCTTATTGCTTCCGAGAACTTCCCAAGCGAAGCTGTTCGTGCTGCTTTGGCATCATCGTTCGTGTGTAAATATACGGAGGGTTATCCTACGAATCGTTACAGCGGGAATGAAGGTCGTTATTATTCTGGCTGTTGCAACTCAGACGCACTTGAGGAGTATTGCTGTAAGAAGTGGCGTGAAGCATTTAAGACAGACTATCATGTAAATGTCCAGCCATTGAGTGGTAGTTCAGCAAACGCAGCAGCATATGCGTCAGTTCTTAATCCTGGAGATACAATTTTATCCATGAGCATGGATTCTGGCGCTCACCTAACACATTCGTCACCTGTTAGCTTTGTTAGTAAGTTTTATAATGTTGTGACATATGGCCTTGACAAAGACGGAATTATCTGCTATAATGATATAGCGAATAAAATCAAGCAGTATAAGCCAAAGTTGGTTCTTGCTGGGGCTTCTGCGTATTCAAGAGAGATTGATTTTCGTAGAATTAAGCGTATTATTGATGACGCTGTAAAAAATGGCGATGTTGAAACTCGTCCGTATTTTATGGTTGACATGGCACATATTGCTGGTCTTATTATTGGTGACGAACATCAGACGCCATTTGGGATGGCAGATATTATCACTACAACCTGCCATAAAATTTTGAAAGGCCCCCGTGGAGGTTTGATTTTCTGTCGAAAAGAGCTTGCTCACAAGGTTGACAGCGCAGTATTCCCATTCTACAATGGTGGTACACATCAGAATATTGTTGCAGCTAAGGCAGTTTGTGCTGAAGAAGCTTGCACAAAGGAATACTATGACTATATTCATCAAGTAGTGCTTAATGCCAAAGCCATGTGTGATGAATTTATCTACGCTGGCTATGATGTAGTTAGTGGTGGAACGGACAATCACTTGTTCATGCTTGACTTCACTAATACACATCCTCATGTGACTGGCAAGATGGTTCAAGACGCTTTGGAGAAGATTGATATTGCTGTAAATAAGAATATGGTTCCTGGAGATAAGCGTGGCCCTAAAGAAGCAAGTGGTATTCGCATTGGTACGCCAGCCATGACCACTCGTGGTTGGAACGAACATGACTTTGCTGTTTGTGCACATAGAATTATAGCTGTAATTGAAGCATTAGAAGCAAAAGCAAAATTAAAGGGGGTGGATAATTGAGTAGAATATTTATTACTGGTGATACCCACAGAAGCTTTCAACGCCTGTTTAACTTCCAAGATTTCGATAAGAACGACCTTACAAGAGATGATTATTTAATTATTTGTGGTGATTTTGGCGGAATTTGTGATGGTGGCGGTGGCGACAAAAAGGTAATTAAAAGTCTTGGCAGACTAAAATATACCGTTTTGTTTGTAGACGGAAACCATTCTAACTTTGATGCTTTGTATAAGTATCCTGTCGAAGAATGGCATGGTGGATATGTCCATAGAATTTCCGACAATATTCTTCATCTTTGCCGTGGCCAAGTGTTCGACATTTACGGAAAGAAGTTCTTCACATTCGGAGGTGCCGCATCACACGACATTTCTGATGGTATTCTTGACCCAAATGACCCTGATTTTAGGAAGAAGTATATCAAACTTTATCACAATCCTATGGCTATGTTTAGGATTTTGGGCGTAAGCTGGTGGCCAGAAGAAATGCCCAACAGTAAAGAGTACAATGTTGGAATTAGCAATCTTGAAAAGGTTGACTATAAGATTGACTATATTATTTCTCATTGTCCTCCAAGTTCGGCCTTGGCTTATTTTGGTAATGGAACATACAAAACGGATGAACTTTCTGACTATCTTGAAAAGGTCTTTCAAAGAGTTCAGCCCAAAGCTTTTTATTGTGGACATATCCACATTGATGAAAATTACGATAAAATTCATGTTTTATATTATGACATTCAAGAGATTGTATAATAAAACGGAGTGATATTATGGAATTTGGTTATATTGATGCTAAAACAGCAAGGTATTTGTCGTCTTTAGGCGACAAGAGACTTTATACCAATTGCGCTTATCGTTGCGCCTATAATGAAATTATTAAAGCAACAATTGAGGGCGACAACTATTGCGTTTTTACTATTACTGAAAAAGATGACAAGATTGGACAGCTTGTTATTGATGAACTTCGCAATGCTGGATTTAAGGCAGATGTTAGACTTGACCGAAAAGTAGAACCATTCATGGTAGAAGTTAGATGGTAAATTATGCCAACTAAACAAGAACTGGATATGCTTTGTGCGCTTCCTTTAGATGTAAAAATAGCGAAGTCACAACAGCGAATTAGGGAATGGATAGATTATTGGGGCGAAGATGGGGTGTATGTTTCCTTTAGCGGAGGAAAAGATAGTACAGCCTTACTTCATCTTGTTAGGGGAGTAAACCCAAATATTAAAGCAGTATTTTTTAATACTGGTCTTGAATTGCCACAAATTCAACATTTTGTTAGGAAAACTGAAAATGTTGATATCATTCAACCAACAATTTCTTTTATAGATGTCATAAAACAATATGGTTATCCGATATTTTCAAAAGAAATTTCTGATGCCATATATTTTGCAAGACGACCAGAATGTGAAAAGTCAAGCGTTTCAAAATACAATCAGTTGATTGGTCAAGACTTTGACAATAATGGAAATAAGTCTAAACGGACAAAAGAAAGATGGTTCCCAGCCTATCTTGAACTTCCGTTTAACATATCTGGACATTGTTGCACAAGATTGAAGAAGCTTCCAAGTAAATCATATATGCGTAAATATCATCGTAGACCTATAATTGGTACTATGACAGAAGAATCATCTTTGCGCGTTTCTGCCTATTTGAAAAGCGGATGTAATAGCTTTGAGGGTGATTATGCAAGAAGCGTTCCGTTGTCGTTTTGGAATGAGTCTGATATTTTACAATACATTTCGTTGAACAGAATAACATATTGTGATGTTTATGGTGAAATTGTGTGTGAAAATGATAAATACAAATGTCTTGGCTGTCAAAGAACTGGTTGTAGTTATTGTGGATTCGGTCTTGGATTAGTAAAAAACAATAACAGGTTTATTGAGCTAAAGAAACTTGCCCCAAAACAATACGATTTTTCGCTTTCCGGCGGTGAGTTTGTTGAAAACCCACATTATGACCCATTATTGACAGATAAAAACAGGTGGAACCCAAAACAAATTTGGCAACCAAACAAAGATGGGCTTGGAATGGCGAAAATATTTGATATGGTCAATGATATTTATGGTAAAAACTTCATAATTTACCAATAAAATATCAGTTTTATGTATAAATTATTAATAAATTGTTAAGATTTTATTAACAATTTAAGTAGTTCCTTGACAAAATCATAATAATATGGTATACTAATGGTGTAGTAAAGAAAGAAAAATGTCTTGCTACACCATTTTTTACATATTGGAGTAGTTTATGGATAAATTTGTAGATTATAAAGAAGCCCCCTTTGGTGACAAAGTCGGTTGGGATGTTGAAAACGACCTTGTCCGTGGCGGTAAAGGAAATGCGATTGGTTGGAAAATCGAATATGAGCCTGTTTGGGGTGGCGAAGGAAGGCTGATGGGGTGGAAACCAAAAAATGAAAATGTTCGTGGTAAAAGGGCGGATGTAGTATTTGTGGACTTGGAACATAATTATGAAATAAAAATTGATGAAGCTGGATATGTTTATATAGATGATAACAGATACAATCCTTTTGAAAGTCTAAAACCAGTAGAAAAGCGTGGTCTATATGACTTATGTATAGATGGCAATATAGACATTCCAGAAAGTATTTCTAAAGACAGTCCATGCTATAAACAGTTTATGAAAGAAAAGGAGAATGTCGAATGAGTTTGTTTTCTGATTATGAAGCAGAATATGAGTTTGAAAGAGATTTTCCTTTTGGTGTTCCAAGTGATACATGGATAACAAAAGATAGTAGAAAAATTAAAGTGTCTAAAATGTCTGAACAGCATATTAAAAATTGTATGCGATTAGTTGGAGAAGATGATGGGTGGTATGGAGTGTTTTACAAGGAATTAAAAAGGAGGGGTTGTTATGTCTGATATAAATATGGGCACACAGACGAAAGGGAGATTTGATGTGGAAATTATAAAAAAGGAAAGGATTTTGTGCATTTGTTGCATGGAGGAACATGAAGTTACTACTGTGCGAATTAGAGAAAAAACAAAATTCAAAGAAGCCCCGATTGAGTATGATGCGATATATGAGTATTGTAAAAATGCGGATGAATTTTGGGCGACGGAGGAAGAAATATATAAGAATTATATTGCGATGAAAAATGCCTATCGTGAGGCTGTCGGTCTTTTGAACAGTGAGGATATAAAATAACTATATATGACTAAATTTTGTCCAGAATGTGGTAGCGTATTAACACTGGTAAATGATGATGGGCATACGAAGTTTTACCTATGTAGAGAATGTTTGTCTACATGGGTAACAGATGTTAAAGACAATACAGAAACGGAACTACAAAGATATTTCTTTGGATAGGTATTTAATTACAGGAATAAGGATGGTGTTGACAATGGATGAATACATTAACAAGGGAGCGACGATTGCCAAGTTGACAGCTTTGGAAGTAACAGAACCAAACGCCACAATGGCAGATGCAAAACGAGTATTGGTAGATATGCCAACGGTAGATATAGAGGAGGAAGATAATTAAATGGACGCTGTAAAGTTTTTGGAAGAGTATAAAAGAATGTGCGATAGTAGTGATTCTTGTGATTCGTGCTCTGCGGATGGACAATGTATAGGTTATGGAACTAATAATGCCGCCGGTATTGTTGCTATTACAGAGAAGTGGTCGAAAGAACATTCACGCAAGACACGGCAGAGTGCGTTTCTGGAGCAGTGGCCAAATGCTGAACTTGATAGCAACGGTGTTATTGTAATCGACCCCTGCGATATAAATAAGACAATATATAGGGAAGATAATGGTTGCTACAATAATAATTGTGATGATTGCCGCCGCGAGTTTTGGACACAGGAGGTAGAATGATGGATAATCTATTACTAAACATCGCCAGCGGTCTGTGGATTGTGTTAGGCGTGTGCTTTTTCTTCGGACTAAGAAAGTGGGGCAAACGGTTTGGCGAATTGTATGAAAAAATGAAAGAGGAGCTTGAATAAAGATTACCAATAATTCCGATAAAGGAAAAGTTATTATGACAAATGACGGTTATGAAATGTTTGAGTTGATTTCTGGCGTATATTTCGGAAAGCAGTATTATTTTGAAGATAAAAACGGCATGGTTTATAGTAGGCTTTCCCATAGTTATATAACTAAAGACGATGCGTTAAATGAGTTTTTGGATGAAGTTCAAAGTTATGAATAAGGAGGATTAAGATGTTTTTTCACGACATACTACCGCCCTCAAGAATACCACCACCGTCAACATCATATTATAGAAATAAAGCACAAGAAATGCGTGATATTTCTAAAAAAGCAATGCATAATGTTGTAGAAGAAGAATATAACAATATTTTAACTTTGATTCGTGGAGCTGCAGAAATTGGACATAGACATTATACAATATTCCCATTTGAAATCAGAGGAGATGTAGATGAACTTATACAAAAATTAAAAAATGATGGATTTGAAATTGAGAACGAATTAAATTCGGAATATCCATATTTAACGATAAAGTGGTGACTATATGTTGACAAGTCTGAAGATTAAGAAACATATTCGTAGCGCCAATAAGACAGCAAGATGGATAAATAATGTCATTCTGAATGACGACTTGTGGCGTGGCAGATTTTATATGCGCCAGAAAAGTGTTCAATGGGAGCAATATTATGATAAATCTGGTCTAAATATCCTGTATTGCTATGAATTTATCGACCTAAAAACTGGCTTTACAAAGGATTATTGGTTTGATGGCTTGACGATGGAATACAATGGCCCATTCAGAGGCAATGTTGGTTATACTATGAATAAGTTTATCGTAGAAGATTGCCAAGTGTGGGAGAAGGAAGGACGAGAACAGTTATATTATAATAAAACCCTTTGGCGTAAGAAGAATGAAGATTTAATTGATTTTATAAAAAAAATAAAAAACAAAAATCTTAATGCCGAACACGATAACTTGACAAATCAATAATTATATGATATAATATAGAAAACAATATAAATGGTGGTGGTTTATTGACCGACTATGAATATGTAAGATGCGAACACTATTATTTTACTGGGACTTATGATAGGGAATATAGGGTCAATTTATGTTACAAACATCGTATTCCAGTAGAATGTAGATGTGGTGGAAATTGTAACAGATGTGACGAAAAATTCAAAAAGCGGGTTAAAAAATGAATGTATTAGTGGCTTGTGAAGAAAGTCAAGTTGTGTGTACTGCATTTCGCAAAAGAGGACATGATGCGTTTAGTTGTGATATAATGCTCCCGTCTGGAAATCATCCAGAATGGCATATTTTAGGCGATGTTCTGCCCGTTCTTGGTGGGGGGCTAATTAAAACGCTTGATGATAAGCAACATAATATTCCTAAATGGGATATGATTATTGCTTTCCCGCCATGTACACATCTTGCTGTTAGTGGCGCAGCACATTTTGAAAAGAAGCGACTTGATGGCAGGCAAAGAGATGCCATTATATTTTTCTGTACAATTTTAAATGCAGATTGCGATAAAATTTGCGTAGAGAATCCAGTAAATATAATTAGTGGAGATTATATAAGAAAATGGTTTCCAGATTTGGCTGAAAAATACGGTTTACCTATAAAACCAACACAAAGAATACAACCATATGAATTTGGGCATCATGCCAAGAAAACAACTTGCTTATGGGAAAAGGGGTTAAACCTGTTAGTTCCAACTAATATTGTTGACCCTGGGGATTTCTATATTCATAATGGCAAAAGGTATAGTTGTGGCGCGAGCGCAGATATGGCGCATGATGAAAACGGGAAGATTATTGCGTGGAACGACCCAAGAACAGCTATAATTAGAAGTAAGACTTACACTGGCGTTGCGGAAGCCATGGCAGCCCAGTGGGGTTAAAATCAATATTTTATTAAGGAGTTAGTGTATGATTGAATTGAAAGATACTGTTCCGATGATGATTTCTGACGATTATAAGGAGCGTTTTGTAGCAGAATACAGTCAGTTAAGCATTAGATATAAGAAGCTTTATGCCGTTCTTGAGAAGTATGCTGCTGATAAGCTTGACTTTAAGCTAACCTGTCCTATTGAGATTCTGTATGAACAGCTTGACCATATGGAGGCATATCTTGGTGTTTTGGAAACTCGTGCGAAGTATGAAGGCATAGAACTTCCTATTGTTTAATATGAACTATTATATTAGTGACCTACATTTGTTTAGCAGAAATCAGACTGCAGATGGGTTAAACTTCGATAATCGACCATTTAAAAATGTTGATGAAATGCATGAGGTTATTCTAAATAATTGGAATGGTCGTGTTACAAACGGAGACACCGTTTATATTTTAGGTGATGTGTCTAATCGTGGTAAAAACGAAGAGTTGATTGCCCTTGTCGCCAGATTAAAGGGCAAAAAGATTCTTATATCAGGCAACCACGACGATACAAGGGATTATAGATATAAGCAGTTGTTTCATGCTATTTATGATTATCTTGAAATAACAGACCATGCTGACAAACAAACATATAAACTTGTTTTATGTCATTATCCCATTTTAATGTGGAATGGTCAACATAACGGAACAATTTTGCTTTATGGGCATTTGCACGATTCAATAGAAGAGGCATATTTTAAAAAATGTCTGTCTGAAATGAACGGTGGAGAATTTGCTATTAGGAGACCACATGAAAAAGAAATTATGGCGGTAAATGTTGGTTGTATGATGCCATACATGGATTATACGCCAAGGACATTGGATGAAATTATAAATAACAGATTTGACCGCCAATAAAATAACCATTTTATTGGGATTTTGGGGGTCTAAATTTCTATGAAAATCATGGAAATTTTACACCCCAATTTTGGCCCAAAAAACACCAAAATTACTAAAATCGGCAAAAATTGGCTATGGGGGTGAATTTCACGGAAAATTACTTTGTATATCATTTACACAGCGATTATTCTACTTGCGTGGCCAATGCGGACAGCGCAACGAAGATAGATGCGTATATTAACCGAGCAAAGGAACTTGGAATGACTGCCCTTTGTTTTTCGGAACATGGAAACATCTATAACTGGTGGGAGAAAAGAACAAAGGTTCTAAATGCTGGAATGAAGTGGATACATGGAATTGAAGCATATATAACCTTTAACAGCATTGATGATAAGGATGCTGAAAAGTCAAGAGATAACTACCATACTGTTTTGATAGCAAAAAATCACGATGGTTTCCTTGAACTTAATAAGCTTGTTTCTAATTCCGTGAACAGAAAAGATGGGCATTTTTACTATGTCCCAAGAATTAGTTTCAAGGAACTTAAAAATACAAGTAGTAATATTATAGTAACATCTGCTTGTATCGCTTCGCCGCTTGGTAAGGGCACACCAGAAGAAGCAGAAGAATATATTGATTTCTTTGTCCGAAACAAAGATAGGTGCTTTCTTGAAATTCAGCATCACAATGTTGATAAACAAAAAGATTACAACGAATATCTTATAGAGCTTTCTAAAAGAACTGGCATTCGTCTTGTTGCTGGAACTGATACCCATTCTATTGACGAGGAACACGCAAAAGCAAGAGAGATTCTTCTAAAGGCAAAACATAACAAGTTTGATGATGAAGAAGGTTGGGACTTAACATTTAAGTCTTATGACGAATTGCTGAACGCTTATTCTGTTCAAAATAGTGTTCCACATGATATTTATATGGAGGCAATTCGTAACACAAAGGTCATAGAGGATGCTTGTGAAAGCTATGACTTTGACTTAACTCCAAAATATCCTAATCTTTTCAAGAACCCTGAAAAAGAATTTAGAACAGCAATTTACGATTGTCTTGAAAAACATCCTTATGCGTTGAAAAATCACACAAGGGAAGAACTTGACAAAAGAATAGAAGAAGAAATTGAAGTATATAAGAAAACAAATAGTATTTCCTATATGCTTTTTCAGAAATATCTTCGTGATAGAGAACATAAGCATGGAATTTATACCGGCCCGTCAAGAGGTTCTGTTTCTGGGTCTATGATTGCTTACATTCTTGGTATTACAGATATTGACAGTATTAAATTCGACCTTAACTTTTTCAGGTTTCTCAATCCTGATAGACAAACAACGCCGGATATTGATAGCGATTATTATGCTGATGATAGAGAAAAGGCAAAAGAACTTGTTTTAACGGATAAAACACTTAATACCTGTGAAATTGCAGCATTTAGCACAATTGCTATAAGGGGTGCTGTTCGTGAAGTTGGTCGTGCTTTGGAAATCCCGTTGGATAAGGTTTCTGACATTTGCGACAGACTGGTAATAGATAGTGAAACTGGCGAAGAAACGCTACCAAAAGATGTTGCCGAAGAATATCCAGAACTTGCGTATTATTCGGAACTTTTGAATGGTGTAATCGTTTCTGTTGGTAATCACCCTGCTGGAATATTGTGTTCAACGGACGATATATATTCTGAAATTGGCCTTTCCAGTATTCTTTCTGTTGATAAAAAAGTGAAATTTATTACACAGCTTGATAAGCATGGCATTGAAGAAATGAACTGGATTAAAATGGATTTCTTGGGCCTTGATAATGTTGGTGTAATAAATAATACTTGTAAGCTTGCAGGAATTGAAAGGGTTACACCAGACAATATTCCACTTGACGATATGGCTGTATGGGATGAAATGTCGAAAGACACAACTTGTATATTCCAGTTTGAAAGCGGCTTTGCCTCACAGCTTTTGAAGAATATGTTCTCAAAAGCTACAATTAAAAAGATAAGAGATAAGTTTCCAGACATTAGTTATCTGCGTCTTATGTCTTTTTGTAATGGCCTTATTCGTCCTGGTGCTGCTTCTTTTAGAGATGAAGCTTCTCGTGGAATATTCAAAGATAATGGCCTAAAAGAAATCAATGACCTTCTTGGCAACGAACTTGGACATTTGTGTATGCAGGAAAGTATTATGAAATTCCTTGTCCAGTTTTGTGGTTATTCTGCGGCAGAAAGTGATAATTGTCGTAGAGCAATAGCAAAAAAGAAGGGAACTGAACAACTGATTCCAGAAATTGAAAGCAGGTTTGTTGACTACACAAGTAAGAACTATGGTGTTCCTGCTGATAAATGTAAGGAAATTATCAAACCATTTATTCAGACAATTCTTGATGCGTCAAGCTATGCTTTTTCTTGGAATCACAGTGTGCCATATTCTTTTATAGGTTACGCCTGTGTATATTTGCGCCATTATTATCCTTTAGAGTTCATTACCTCTTGTCTTAATGTTTGGAAAGATAAGCCAGCTAAGACAAAGGATGTTATAGCATACGCAAACTCTAAAAAGATTTACATTTCTGAACCAAGGTTTAGATATGGGCGAACTGATTACTTCATTGATAAAGAAAGCAAAACCATATACAAGGGCATGAGGTCTATTAAATATTGTAATTCCACAATAGCAGACGAATTGTTTGCGTTAAGAAATAATCAATATGGTTATTTCATGGACTTGCTTATTGATATAGATAGAAAAACATCTGTTGATTCAAGACAGCTTGACCTGCTGATAAAGCTTGATTTCTTTAGTGAATTTGGTAATTCAAGAATGTTGGATTATTGTGTTGGCTTCTTTAGAAAGTTCAAGGAGGGCAATGCAAAGCAAATGTCAAAGGCTTTTTTGGCCAATGATAGTACACTTGAAGAAATTGTTAGGCGTAATAGCAGGGCAACAGAAAAGACATATCTTGACCTAAACACAGTGCAAATACTTCACGAGTGCGAAGAACAAATACAAATTCGTAATCCAGTAGATTATCCTATTGGTAAAAAGATTGAATGGCAACAGGAATTTCTTGGATATACGAATATTCAAACAGGAAAAGAAGAAGATAAATTAACCCTTGTCGTTCTTGGAATAAGATATTTAATGACAAAAGATAAGTCAAAATGTTGGGCCGCTGAAGTTGACTTGATGTCTATTGGCACAGGAATTAAGAACAAAATGATGATTTTTAAGCGTGTCCTTGACAAAACGCCCCTAAATGTGTATAATATAATTAAGGTAGAGTACAAGAATATGCGATTGGAAAAGCGTGGACAATATTCTAATTGGTATTTAGACAAGTATAATCTCGTAGAATAGGGGGCCTTATAATGACAGAATCTGAAAAGAAACAAAAAATGGCGAATGATGACCTGTTAATCTACCTTGTTCGGAAGATTAAAACTCTTGATAGTAGAATGGAAAGGCTCGAACAGGATGTTCAAAAACTGATTGAGAATGGTGCAAAATGAAACTTGGTTCGCTCGAAAAGGGTTATCAGATATGTTTTTCATGTAAAAATGCCTGTGGTGGATGTTCGTGGAGTAGATGTGGAGAGCCAGTTGATGGTTGGGTGGCAACACCCACCATCATTCTTCAAAACGCAGAGGAGAAAAATTCATATAGCATAATAAAATGTCCGCAATATGAGTATGATGGGTTTTGTAAAAATTGTGAAAAATCCAAAGAATATCGTGAAAATGCTGATTTTTGTTCCGATATTTGTCCACACTTTTATAGAACGATGGAGAATTTGTGCGCCAATTGGCGTCCAGAATCATTAAACAAGTGGGAAAATGAGGATAAAGAGGACTATCCGACCATCCTTTACTTGACAAGAACGACACTTCGTGATATAATTGACAGCGGATTTGGAGATGATTTCGATGATGAACTTGAAGAAGAATAAAGAAATTCTAAAAAAGTATGGTATTCCAACGGCAGAATTGCTTTGGTGTCAATACTATAACAATGGTAATCTAACCCATATTGTAACAAGTGGCGTCACAAGAGAGCAATATTTCCTTTATGAGATTAAGGAAGGGGCTGGAAAGAAAATTGGTAAGAATAAAAATCCGACAGTTTTTTCAAGAATCATCGAAGAAGGCTGGAATAAATGATAAGAAACTATGGAACACTCTTATAAATTTAGGATTTATCCTAATAAAGAACAACAAAATCAAATAGAACAAACATTTGGTTGTTGTAGATATGTGTATAATCATTACCTGACCGTTCGTCGTGAAGCATATGAAAAAGACAAAACGACGCTTAATTATTATGATTGTACCAAAGACTTGACCAACCATAAGAAAGAAAATGATTGGCTATTTTTGGCTTCTAATGCGGCGCTTCAGCAATCATTAAAAGACCTTGATGTTGCTTATAAAAATTTCTTTCGTGGAATAAAGCAGAAGAAAAAGGTTGGTTATCCTAAATACAAAAGCAAAAAGAATAATAGGCAAAGTTATCGTGTAACAAATGTTGGTAATATAATTCGTATTTGTGACAACAAAATCAATCTCCCTAAACTGAAACTTGTTAAATGTAAAGTTTCTAAAAAGGTTGAAGGCAGAATATTAAATGCGACTATTTCAAGAAATCCAGCAGGACAATATTATGTTTCTATATGCTGTACTGATGTAGAAATTAAACCATTTGAAAAGACTGGTGAAAATGTTGGAATAGACCTTGGAATTAAAGACCTTGCTGTTTGTTCTAATGAAATTCATTATCCCAACCATAAGTTTTATAATAAGTCTGAAAAGAAAATTGCTAAACTTAATCGTCAACTTTCTCGAAAGTCAAGAGGAAGCAACAACAAAAACAAGGCAAGAATTAAGTTGGCAAAAGCCTATCAGAAAATAGCAGACCAAAGAAAAGATACTATACACAAGATGACTACTGAATTAGTAAAGAACTATGATGTTATATGTATAGAGGACTTAAATGTTAGCGGCATGGTACGCAATCATAAGTTAGCTAAACATATAAGCGACGGTATCTTTTATGAAATCCGTAGACAACTTGAATATAAGACTAAATGGTATGGAAAAGAACTTGTTGTAATTGACAGATTCTATCCCAGCAGTCAAACTTGTCATTGTTGTGGTGCTAAATATGAAGGAACAAAAGATTTATCTGTTAGAAAATGGACTTGTCCTGAATGTGGCACGGTACATGATAGGGATACCAATGCTGCAAAGAACATTTTGAACGAAGGATTGCGCCTGCTGGCGTAAGCAATATCTACGGTAGGGCGGGACACGCCCAAACCGATACGCTCGTGGAGACTGTGTAAGACCTGCCTATTTGGTGGGCTACGGTCAGCGAACCGAGAATCTCATGGATTTATTCATGGGGAGTGTCAAGCAGCCATCAATATTCTAAATGAGGGACTGCGTTTACTTGACAGATAACGCTATTTAGTGTTATAATAATCACAGTAGGGTGAGGCACACCCGAACTTATACGCTTGCGGAGATTATATAAGACCTATGTTAAATAGGCAACAGTCGATGAAGCAAGAATTTATTGAATTTATTTGTGGGAAGTGTCGAGAGTACATACTGGTGTCAAAAGTGTGATAAAATAATTCTTAAAAACCATGTTTATACAGAAAGGACGATGTTATAATGAAGATTTTGAGGGTTTTGATGTGGCTTTTGGTTGCTTTGCTCAATATTGTATATGTGATTTCGCACATTCATTCTAACAAAAAAGCTGGTGAAAAGTGGTTTGACTCTGAAACTTGTGCGTGGATGATTGGTATTTTTGCTTCCCTAAATAGTGCTTTTCTCAATATCATGCTTGATTGATTGGTGGTGAATACAATTTCTATTGAAAATTGTAACCAAATTGTAATAAATAGCAAGCAAAATTCGTTGTTAAGCCTAAAAAACTGTGATTGTTTTGAATATTTCGTGGGCCTTGATGATAAATCAATTGATTTAATCTTTGTAGACCTTCCTTTTGGTAAGACACACGCCGAATGGGACATCATAATTCCTATGGATAAGTTGTGGATTGAATACAATAGGATACTAAAAGACGATGGCGTAGTTCTTCTTTTTGGTACAGAGCCATTTAGTTCCATGTTAAGAACAAGCAACTTAAAGGATTATAGGTATGATTGGTACTGGGTTAAACCAAATGGTACTACACCAAATCTTGCTAAGGTTCAGCCAATGCGTAGATTGGAAACGATTTCAGTTTTTTACAAGCAAAAACCGACCTATAATCCACAATTTTCTGAAGGAAAGCCATATAAATGGGCTTCAAAGCGGTCTGGCGGGGCAGCACATGGCATTGTTTATGAAAAAGATTCTGAAATTAATAATCCTGGGCGTCGTTATCCTACGAATGTTTTGGAGTTTGGACAAGAAAGAGGGTTTCATGTTAGTCAGAAACCAGTTACATTACTTGAATATTTGATAAAAACCTATACAAATGAGGGCGAAAGCGTCCTTGACCATTGTTTTGGGTCTTGTAGTTGTGGCGTAGCTTGTGCCAATACAGGAAGAAACTTTTATGGTTGTGAAAATAATAATGAAATTTTTAACAAAGCCGTTGAAAGGGTGAAAAATATATGCGAAGCATGAAAGAGCATGGATTGTTCTTCGATGTCGGTCTTGACAGTGTTTCCTTGACATGTCGCGAATGTGGTGCTATAATTAGTACAGACGGTAAGAAATCAGACATTGATACAATTCCGTTTCATCGTGAAAATGTTGAATTTGCCGGTTTTTGCTGTCCAAAATGTGGCAACAAGGAGTTTGATATGGACATTTTTGTAGAAATGTTTTGTTATCAAGCTAACAAAAGTGAAACAGACAATATTTCGTAAGGGGTGGTGTTATATGCAATACGATATTCAGTATCATGTGGACGAAAAGAATAAGGTTGTAGTTGCTACGGCTGATTTTCACAGCGAACTTGACAGATTGTTTGATAAAAAGTTTATGCAAACTGGCAAAGTTGGCGTAGGGATTCCATGGTTCCCGTTCAGCATCGACGACTTTTATAGGACAAAAAACTTCTATCGTGTTGTGGCAAAATGCCATGACGATGATGTTTTTGATGCGGAAATCGGAAAGAAAATTTGTCGTCAAAAACTTAAAGCAAAATTCTACAAAATTTTTAATGAAATCGTCGTAGATTATAAGGATTATCTTAATAGAAATCTTATTTGCGCAAACGACTACATTAAAGATATTCATTGAATAGGTGATTATAATGGCAAAGGTTTCCAATTATGTCGTTTTTCATGGTGATAAGTATTGTCCACCTTTTATTAAAGGTGTAAAGTATATGGTAAAACGAGAAATGCCTGATTCTTATGCCGTTGGAAAGACAGTCGTGTTCAAAGCGGATAAAGATACAGAGTATTTCCTTGGAATCATAGACGATACTTGACAGGGCAAGGATAATATGGTATAATAGTGTCACAATAAAAAATTCGTAAGGAGTGTGCTTCAAAATGACAGTAGACTTTATTGATGGCGGTATTCCAAGACTTAATCTTTATGCTTCTTTTATAGGGCAGATTAAGCACTACCTTAAAGCTGCGAAAAATAGGTTTGTCGCTGTTGGCATGACCGAAATGTCCGAGGGCGGTAGTTGTTCTGCAGTTGACATGGCAATTCCTATACAAAAGAGTGGGTATTACACTGTTCAAGTCAAGGCCGACGATGTGGATTATTGTGCGCTTCGCTTGATGGCAGAAGTCATGTATGGCGAGGGGACAAAGGATTCAAAGGACGCAATGCTTGACCCTGATGGTTATGGATTGTGTAGTGAAGATGTTTTTAGCCCCAATATTGTTATCGTAAGCACTGGAGCTGACGACATCAATGACACTAATACTGAAAAATACTTTGTTAAGGTGGCAAAGGAAGCATTTGAGCCTTATAGAACAGAGTATTTTATCATTGCTGTAAACGATAAGACAAGAAAAAATTCCAAAAACATCCGTATCTTTTATGTTTGCGGTGAAAATGGTCTTATTTTCAAGGATGTAGATTATACTATTCTTTATCCTTCGCCTGACACAAAGGAGAGAGTAAAGTCTGAACTGAATAATATCGAATCTTTGACTTATAGCGGCGGGTCTTATGGTGGTGGCAGTTATAATAACGGTTATAATAACGGCTACAATAACGGTTATAATAACGGCTACAATAACGGTTATAATGACGGTTATGATAATAAGTGTGGCAGTTGGAACAGCAGTCTTAAAGTAGTTGAACCTTATGTTGATGCTAAAATTAATGAGGACAATCCGCCTTTGGAGTCCTTGACTTGACAAATAAGGGAAGGAATGGTATAATGTGAATAGTAAAAACGGCGTGTGTATTTATCAAAAGAACATGGCCGGTTATCTTATTCTTCGGAACTGTAAACTTCTATACACATTTCGTGACCCTGAAAACAATAAAAGGGTTAGGTTTGTTTTTGCCAAGGACGATAATTTGGTAAAAAGTATGGATGATTATGCCGTTCACAAGGAAATGATTTCTGGTATAGCGCACAAAAAATAATCATTAGGAGGAAAATGTCAACATGAAACCATTTAATCAAAAGGGGTTTGAGTATCTAATCAAGGCGAAGCAGTCTAATATTAAAAAGTATTTGGCTGAAAATCTTCCAAAAAAGTTCGGTAGCGACAATGTTACTGTGACTGACGACTATATTTTCTGTAAGGGCGAAATTCCCATTATGTTCGTTTGTCATATGGACACAGTACACAAGCAAATTGTTAAGGATTTGTATGTAACATATTCTGTTGACAACAAAAACCTTACCTATTTGAGTAGCCCGCAGGGAATTGGCGGTGACGATAGATGTGGTGTGTATGCCGCAATTTATCTTATCAACAACTGCGATAAGAAACCGTACTTTTTATTTACGACAGACGAGGAAATCGGATGTGTCGGAGCAAAGCAGGCAGTAAAGGATTTGAAGAAGGAAATTGTTGATGGGAAGAGACACGCTTTGAAGTACATGATTGAGTTTGACCGTCATGGTGAAAAAGAAGTCGTGTATTATGACACAACCAACAAAGATTTTATGGAATATGTGGAGTCGTTTGGGTTTGAAAGAAAAATCGGTTCAAGTTCTGATGTTAGACATCTTTCAAATTCTTGGGGAATCGCAAGTTGTAATATCAGTAGTGGATATTATGACGAGCATAAAACAACAGAGTCCGTGTGTCCGACGCACATGATGGCACAAATTGGCCGTGTTATGAAGATGATTAACGATGTTGATAAAGCAAAGTTCTTTAGCAACAAGTAAAAAATGTTGGTCATCCTTGACACGAGCGGATAAATATGGTACAATAAAACCATAGAAATTTGGTACATTCTTGACAACAGAGGTTGCCAAGTTGTATAATAAAACTGTCGAAAGACAAACAATTTACTTAACGGAGGAATTTACACATGAAGAAGAATTTTTACAATGGCGACCTGGAAGTTGGTATGATTCTGACCACTCGAAACGGTAGCAAGTATGTCCTTGTCGCAGACGATTTTGGCGACCTCGATGTTATCAATCTGTCTACTGCCTGTTCTAACGGGTTTGTGTATGACGATGATGCTCGCAAGTTCTTTGTTTGCGGTGGTAAGGACGGTAATCGGGATGTCGTAAAGGTAGAGTCCTTTGACGCAGTTCCCACTCGAAATCGTCTGTCCGAGGCTCTGAAAACCCTCATTGGTAAGCCCTATACCGAGAAGCTCGTTACCGTATGGGAGCTGGGGCCTGTTGTAGACGAGAAGGCTGTCCGTAACGCTCGTAAGAAGATTGCCGCAGCACAGGAGCAACTCGATGATGCTTATGCTCTGCTTCATAAGTATGGGTTCGATGCGTAATTTGACAAAGCGCAGCTAATATGGTAGACTATAAGGGTGGGGAGAAATCCCCACCCAATATAGTAAATTCAAAAAGGAGAAAAATCATGGATAAGAATGTCGAGAAGTTGAAACTTATTCTGACTGGTGAAGTCACCGAAGATTCCGACCTTGATGTTGGAATGGAATGTCGTATTTATGACTGGGATATTATTTCCGAAAAGTTTAATACTGATAGCCGCCAAGTAATGGCAGTAAAGCAGTTTTGTGGAAAAACTTTTAGATGTACTTTACAGAATGTAAAGGACTTCAAGAATTGCGGTAAGTCTACCGTTGTTGTTGATGGCGAGGAGATTTCCATATATAATGGTATGTACGCTCCTGTTGCTATCAAAGGCAAAAAACTGGATGTAGATGTTAAATATAAATATGCTTTTCGTGCCAAAAAGAAAGACCCTAAAGTCATTGATGAAATGATTGGTCTTGTAAATCGTGAAGAAGTAAAGACTCTTTTGGGGTATTATGGTTATACCTCAAATGTTAAAGATAATGTCGTGGACGAATATATTCGTATGTGGGCAAATGCGAAGTATGAGTTTTACCTTATGTTTGGTAAAAATCTTAAATTTGTTAGACCAGTAAACATTCCCGCAAGCGACAGAGAAATTGGTGGACTCTTTAATGAGTTGAAGTGTAAGTATCCGTTCCACAGCACAATCCTCGATTATTTTAACATTGGGGATATTAAGGCGAATAGATGTCCAGACAACGATACACTGAAAAACAATATCGAAATTTATAAGCCCGGAATGAAGATTTCCAAATTCCTACATCAGTATTTCCTTGATGATAAGTTCGATATTGATGTTTCAAAGGTTCTTCAAAATAAGGTAATAAGTGGTCAGTTCTGTATTTCCATTGACCCAATTGATTATCTTATGTCGTCCACAAATAAGAACAATTGGACTACTTGTATGTCGCCGGGACATGGTGCGCAGTCTAATGGTTGTGTTGCGTACATGATTGATGATTCTGGTATTGTTGCGTATCAGTGTAACGGTAATGACTATGAGTATAATTTCCCTACTGGCAAGGTTGTCACAAATTCCAAAATGTTTAGAGCGTATGTCCTTGTAAATAAGGATAATGGCACATTCTTTATTCATCGTGGTTATCCTGACAATGAGATTGTTTCTCAGTATAGAATCATTAAAGAGTTCGTACAGGAAGCCATTGAAAACTATTTCGGTATTAAAGATGCCGAATGGTATGTGGCAGAAAACAATAAGGGTAAAAGAAGTAATAGCCCTGACTTTGGTGGTCTGTATGAGCTTCGTGGTACGGCAAGGGTTGCTGTTGACCCAACCAAGGAATATACCAATAGAGTTGGTCAGTTTGCGTGGAAAGACCCTGTTAAGTACGCCTGTTCTTTGGAAGATGTTCCGATTGGCAAGGTAACTTTTGGTGTTCCGTATCTTATTTGTCCTGTATGTGGTCGTCATGTTCCTAAATATGGTAACAATGGTAATCTGTCGTGCTGTCGGGGTTAATCCTCGACAGTCCTTGACAGCTTCACTTGTTTGTGGTATACTATAAGCATAGTAAAGAACAAACTGAAAGGAGAAAAATTCAAAATGATTGCTACAAAGAAACTCAAGAAGATTAAAGAGGAAATGATTTCCAAGGTAGACAAGGAAAAGTTTAAGACCGCACTTTTTTGGTCTACTAAATGTAAAGATGCTGAAGTGTGTAATGCCGCAGTTGACAAGTATCTTGAAGAATGGGCCGATGCTAAGTATGAGTTTTATATTGGCATGGGTAATGAGCTGAAGGTCAGTAAAAGTATTGATATTCCCATTTCGGATGGTGAACTTCGTGGTCTTGTAGACGGTCTGAAAAAGGCATATCCTTTCCATTCTGTAATTCTTGACTATTTTAGTCTTAATGATTTTCGGAACAATGCTTGTCCTAAGAACGAAACTATGGAAAAGTATTGTTCTCCTACCTATAAGGTTGGAATGAAGCTGTCGAAGTTCCTTAGTAAGTATTTCATGGACGACAAGTTTGATATTGAAGTATCGAAAGTGCTTCAAAATAAGGCTTGTAAGGGAACTGTAACTATTTCCATTGACCCTCTTGATTATTGTTTTATGTCAATCAATAAGAACAAGTGGAACTCTTGTTATAATCTTATTGGTGATGGTTACAGTACTTATTTCCTTGCTCCGTTGTCTGTTATGCGTGACGAACATATGATTGTTTGTTATCGTGGCAATACTACCGAGTACGATTATGACTTTAACGGAAAGACTATTCGTTATATTTCCATTAACAATCGTGCTATGATTGCTATTGATAAGGCAACCGAAAATATTGTGTCTTTCAGGGCACAGCCTTGTGGAAATAATGGTGCTATGTCCGAATGGGTCAAAATGACACAGGAGATTGTTGACAAGTTCAACAAGAAAGACAAACCTTCTGACTGGAAAGAAACAGGTTATCCTACAATTGAAGATGCTAAGTGGCAGCATTTTTGGTCTGATGGTCAGAGAATGTATTATTACGACAAAGATGTAAAGCTGAACAAGATTAAGTTTGGCGTAACAAATATGATTTGTCCTATGTGTGGTAAAAACCATACTGGAGAAAACAAGAATCTTTGTGGCGATTGTCGTGCGAAGTTGGGGGTGAGATAATGGCAAAGTGTGTTCTTTATAGTACCATAACGGCTGACTTTAGAAAAGACATGAAGTTGCTAACAGGGAAAGATGATTTTTCTGTAATCACCATTCCGTCTTATGCTCCCATGTATAACGATAGAGTTTTGTTTAGAAATCCTCAAAATTGGTATTATGGTGTAAAGTGGGATATTGTAAACACATGGGATTATGATGTTGAGGAGTTCATGGATGACATTCTTGGTTCCTATGATGTTCTTCATCTTCCTGGCGGAAACACATGGCTGTTTTTGTATATGCTTCGTGAAAGAAATCTTCTTCCTGCCATCAAGCGTTTTTCTGACAATGGCGGCGTTATAATTGGCGAGTCTGCTGGAAGCATTATTATGACACCCAATATTGAAGTTGCCAAATTCGCTGACTCCAATATCGTTAGTGATATTCTTGATAGCACAGAATCTCTTGGCCTTGTTCCATTTACGATTAAGCCGCACTGGCAATCGTGGTGGAGAAAGTTGTTCTCATTCAAGAAGTTCGCAGACGAGCATCATATTGATGTTGTTCCTATTTGCGATGGAGAACGAATTGTTGTAAATGGTGACGATATTCAGTACAATAATTCTTGGGCAACAATTCATGGAAAGGGGGAATAATTATGTTGGAAGCATATTTTGTTGAAGGTATGCCTGTTGTCAACAATATATGGAACGATGAAGGCGTTGCTATTGGCAAAACTGGCGATGGCGAATATTCTTATCGTTCAAATGGTAACGGTAAAATCTACAAATGTAGAACGACAGATGTATTTTATATCCCCAATTTTGATGCTGGCAAAGAAAAATGCATCATTAAAACAATGTCGTCATTTGAAAATTCCATAAACTATTTCAGATTATTGTGTCACGATATGCTTCTTGGGCGCATAAGTATAGATGAACTTATCCTTCGTACCAATGAAATGGAATGTCCTGATGGTGTTGGCGATAATGCTCCGGCAAAAGAATACTTCTACAAAATGAAAGAGGCGTTTGTTGGCGTCTTAAACGCAAGACTAAAAGAACTTGCGGCAAAAGTAGAGTTTGCAACTTCAATTTGTGGCGATGTGACAAAAGCGAATAAAGGTTTAAGAACTTCGACTTCTTATGGTAAATACAGGGATGAATTTATCAAGTTTCTTTTTGATAAGGGTTTAATTTCCGAAAATGAAGCTAAAGCGATTAGTGGCTATGGGTTTACAACAAGTTGTATTAACGCCTACCTTTCGTTTGGTGAGTTCTTTGTGACGCACAATATAAATGAAGCTGTTAAAGTTCGTAATGAGTTTAGTAAAAAATACTGTAATGATACAGTCACAAACTTTAATAGAGAATCACTATATATTGTTTATGGGTGTAATTTCCCACATGACGATATGTGCTTTGATGATGGGGTTTGGCCTGATGAAGAAGATGAAGATGAAGAAAGACTGGATTTTTAACGATGTTCCTTGACACAGGCACATTGTTATGATATACTATAAGTACAGTCGAGGGGCTGTACTTAATATCGGGACATCGCCTAACGCCATGGCACTACTTTTGGGCAGTAGAATAACGGCAGTTGGACTCTGCCTGTCCCGACCAGCCCGTATGGGCATCACCTCCCTCTCCGTTCTTGCGGGACGACTTGTATAATAGTTGCGGTATTATATAAGGCTTGATGTAGCAAATCCCATGGGACAGTTGATGCGAAGTAATGTGAGTTAGCATTTATAATGCCAACAATAGACAGCGAAAAGCTACATACTGTGTACCGGAATTGTGGAAAAGTTGTCCTTCTAAAATTCTATTGTCTGCTACTGGTCGGAAACGGTCTTTAGTTTTGCCATTAGTCTTTTAGTTGGCTTCGTCCCCAAGAATTTAGGGAAAACTAATGAATAAAAGGAGCATTTTATGATTGAATTTATCTTGAATCAGATTCTTGAAGTGCTGAAAGACATTCTTGTTGAGCTTAGAAGCCGTTAAATTGTAAACTTTTTGTAAACAATTACGACAACCACTTGACAAGACTGCCACATTTGTGGTATAATATGAGTACAATGAAAGACAAAACATCTGCGACTGGTGTAATGGTAGCGCACCTGGCTTATATCCAGTTAGTCGAAGTCCGATTCTTCGGTCGCAGACCAACCTCCTTTCATCATAGTTTTTACCTCCTTCTTCTGGTGTCGGTGGTATGACCAGTATAAAAACTCACCACCCCTCTTTCCATGGTGCCATCGTCTAAAGTAGGACGCCATCCTCTCAAGATGGAAATGTATAGTTCGTTACTTGCTGGCATCACCACCATCCTCTGTTTTTTCTCCTTTCTTATCAGCGTCGCCCAGTCTGGCTGACTAATCCCACTGGGCTTATCTGGTGCTTTCTTCTAAGGGTAGGAAACCGTCCTCTCAAGACGGAAATGCGTGGCTCGATTCCCGCAAGCATCACCACAATCTTCAAGTTGGCAGCGTATATACTGTAAACTGTCTCTCCTTTCATCAAAATTTACAAAAAGTTTACATAATGTTTATAATTTGTTCACAATAAATTTACAAAAAATTTACAAATTGGGAGGAATGAACAGTGGAACCTGTAATTAACCCGTGGTTGTTTTACTTGATTGACGGTGCCAGCGACTTGAAGTGGGGAGCGCTTTCATTCGGCCTTATAATCGGGGTTCTTTTGCTTTTGCTCGGCGCGTTCCCTGTTGATGAAGAAGAAAAATCCGCAAAAAGAAAAATGAAAACGGGAATAGCTATTGTCATCATCGGCGCTGTGCTTTTCGTTTTCTTGCCTTCTTCGGAAACGGTGATGAAGATGGTCATAGCCAAAAATGTGACCTACGATGCAGTAGACGCCGCAAAAGATGTTGTTGTTCAGGTCTATAACGATATTCTGGCATTGTTTCAGAAGTAACTAATAGGAGGAATTACAATGAACAAGGAAAAAATGACAATTCATCGTGCTTTGGCAGAGCTGAAAACCATTGACAGCAGAATTGAAAAGGCAATTTCTGAAACCAAGTTCTGCCGTAGCAACAAGCATAGCAACGAAAAGATTAACGGAAAGTCTATTGATGACTATATTGCCGAAACAAAGTCTGCTTATGAAAGCATCAATGACCTTATTCGTCGTAGAAATGCCATGAAACGAGCTGTTGTGCTGTCCAACGCAGTCACTAATGTAACTGTTGGTGATGAAGTTATGACCGTTGCAGAAGCAATCGAAATGAAGCAGAAGGGCATCAACAACATCAAGTTGCTTATGGGTAAGCTGGCGAAGGATAGTCATATGGCTCTTGAGGACTGCGACATTCACAATGGGGCTAATCTTGAGGCTCGTGCCAATGAGTATGTGACTGGCTTGTTTGGCGCGAAGGATGGCAAGACGAATGTTGAAGCCATTGATGCCGCAAAGAAGATGTTTATTGCCGCTAACACCTATGACTTTATCGACCCGCTTGGCGCAAATGATGTTGCAAATAAGCTGTATGACTATGTTCGCATTTTCGAGGCCGATGTAGATGCCGCTCTTAGTGTTAGCAACGCAATTACGACAATCGAGTTTGAATACTAATTAGTTAAAAAAAACTTCGGTGGATTTCGTAACCCTTAAACCACAAACCGTTTTAGTTTTTAGCGGTATTTTCTAAATCGTTAATGTGGCAAAAAATACTGCTTCTACTTAAAATTTCTAATGCTTAAAAAGAAATTTATAACAAACACAATTGGTTGTGTTATGTAAATGTTCTGTAAAGCTTAAAATTCAAATTTCAAGTAGTAAAGCTGAAAGTTAAAAGTTTTTAACAGATAAAGCTAAAGGACTAAAGCATAAAGCTGTAAAACTTGACAAAATCCGTGAGTCATGGTAAGATATGTTTGTGTTTGGTCGTAGGGTGTCCACGCGGCTGAAGTTCATCGAGGTTTTGATATGCGGATGTGGCGAAATTGGCAAACGCATCGGATTTAAGCTCCGACGGTCTTTGTACCTTGTGGATTCAAATTCCACCATCCGCACCAATGGGAAACGCCGATTTGAAGTTAGTGGTCGGCCTTGTAAAGCGTTTTGGATGGAATTGGCTTTATAAATTCACAAGAAAAGGAGATAACTAAATGGGAAATGAACTGATTGAGGTGGCAAAGGCAAGACTTGATAAGGCAAAAACATTGTTCAACATTTGTGATTGCGATGATAGTATCTTTGAGTACGCCAATGCTGAACTTACAGCGGCAGAGCGTTACATGGAGTATGCTGTGTCCGTTTGTAAGATGTAAAATTTCGTGAAAAATGTCAGCAAAACTGACATATATCTCGAATTGGCAAAGTAATTTGCCATTTCGTGAACCAGTAAAACAAGGTGGGAGTGAAAGAGTAATGTATTTTTATATTATCTACACAGACCCAGCGGATAATCTACTTCGTGTTGAGCGAATTAAGTCCGCACAAAAAGCAATTGCTCGTGTTCACTCTCTTATAGAAAGTGGCATTGATGAAGAAAATATCCTTGTTTCCGATGAATTTAATTTCAATAATGGATTCACTTTCTTAAACAAGTGGGAGAACTAAAAATGTTCACATAAACATGGATAGTTGGCAGAGTTTGGTTTATTGCGCAGGTCTTGAAAACCTGTATGCTTAACAAGCATCATCAGTTCAAATCTGATACTATCCTCCAAGTAAGTGAGAATTAAATGTTGCGTCAAAGGGTTTGCCTTCCAAGGGACAGTGCCTGCACCGTCCCTGTTTAGCGGTTTCGATGCGTTTCTAGAGAGTGCAACAGCCGCCTATATATGCTGGATTAGCTCAAATGGTAGAGCAGTTGCCTTGTAAACAACAGGCTGGGGGTTCGATTCCTCTATCCAGCTCCACGCAACCAAGATGGTTGCCGCAGATACAATTTATAAGCACAGAGAGTTTATCTCTCAAAATCGCTAACCGCTCTGGTGCGAGCAGGCGGTTCACTTTTCCTTTTTGGACAGGGTTGAGGGTATGACTGTATAAATATCACCCTTGCCATGGTCTTTAGCAGAAAAAGCGTATACGATTATTAGTATATTGCCAAGTGCTTTAGACATTTATGTAGAGGTCGCAGAGCCTACCAAAACTGCTATGGGGTTACAGTTTCGTAACCCTGTATATAGAATGGTAGCCAAGTGGTAAGGCCCAGGACTTTGACTCCTGTATTCCGCTGGTTCAAATCCAGCCCATTCTACCATGCGGAAATGACTTCCCTTCCGCTGTTAGTTTCTCCTTTCTTTGAAAAATGCGTCACCTAAAAAGTGGCGCATTTTTTATATGTTTTGTATGAATTTTCATACTTTCCTTGACATTTCATGTTTTTTATGGTAAAATATTGGGGTAATTCAGAAAGGAAGGAATGGTCAAAATGAAGAAAATTATCAGTTTTCTGCTTGTAATTTTTATGCTTTTCAGCGTTTGTAGTGCGTATGAAGTGTTTACTGATGAAACCAGTTACACCACAGAGGAGTTTCAATATGTTCTTGAAAATTCAAGAAGTGGGCTTTATGATTACGCATGGACTATTATTGAAAGCGGTAAATATTACGGCATCAATCCGCTTTATCTTCTTGCCAAGTTTGGTCTTGAAAGCGGATGGGGAACATCGTATTATTTCAAGAACAAAAATAATATTGGTGGTTGGCGCAATTACGATGGTACTTACCGTGACTTTGATAGTGTTGAAAGTTGTGTCTGGCATATTTGTGATGGCCTGACCGAATACAATAATGAAGATTCGTGGAAATATACTGGTAACGATATGGAAAAGATTTGTTATCGGTATTGCCAAGACGATGGATATTATGAGCTTATGGTGTCCATCATGGATGAACTTCAAGATGAAATTGTTGAATTTCGCATAGAAAATGAAAAATGTTTGCCTTGTTAAGAATTAGCCTGTTTGGACACTGTTACTTGACAATTATTCATATATATGATATAATTATTATAGTAAGAAAGGGTCTAAGCGGGCCTTTTCTTTTAGTGTTGAAAGGAGAATTTGCGAATGAAAACATATCTTTATCCATTTCAGTATGTGGAATATTTAATGTCTAAATTGGACATCAGATTTCACTACACGCATTATGAAGCATGGTTAAAGCGTGATGGAAAATGGTTGTTTATTGCGTCTGGTGACAACAAAAAAGAAACAGAAGAAGCAGCAAAAGATGTTTTGAATATGCTTGTTGACTGTAACACAATGTACGAGGTATGTCTATGAAGTTTAAGATTGGAGATATTGTCAAGGGCAATAGAAAAGCTGATTTCAAATACGAGATTACAACTTCATATTGTACTGGAGAAGTTATAGAAGTGTATGGAGATGGCACGATTCTGTTAAAAGTAATCTCTCACGAAATCTATGGAGTCGAAGCTGGGCACAAGTTCGATGTCGAAGAAGATTATTTTGACCTTGTAACACAGAATGGTTGGACTGGCCTTTATAATGTTGCTTATTATGAGAAATTATTTACTATTGAAAATAATGTTCCAGTAGTGAACAATGTAAGCAAAGATAGTCCATGTTATAAGCAGTTGTGCGCTGAATATAAAAATTATCTTAAAAAGGAAAAGGAGAATAAAGTATGCGGCATAGAGAATTAAAAGTTGGTATGTATATTATTGGTAAGCCCAATAATGGTTACGCTATCACAAATCAGTATACTACTTGTAGAGTTCTTCAAGTAAATGGGCTTGGCGAAACAATTAGTGTAGAAGTAATAGAGAGTAATGACGCTAAAGCTGTTGGCACAAAATGGTTTGTCGATTATAAATGCTTTGTAAAAACTGAAGCTGATTTGCCAGACGCCAATATTCCGATTCCTTTCCCTGTTGGTAGTTATGTTGTTGGAAACAACAAAAACTGTTATGTGCGGACTCGCCGTGGCCGTGTTTGTAAGGTAATAGATTATAAATACTACCTTTATAACAAAAAAGATGGTCTTGACAGCCAGTATATGAGGGTAAGGGCTGTTAATGAAGATGGAACACTTGATTGGAGTATACTCCCTGTAAGACCTTCGTGGTTTGATGCGTGTGATTACAAGCCGTATGATGGGTTGTTTTCTAAAGCATATTACAGAAAGTTGTTTACCATTTCGGACGACCTTATAAAAGTAGAGGGCGTTAGTAAGGGCAGTCCTTGTTACGGTCAACTAATGAAAGAATGCGTAGCCAGTGGCTTAATTAAGAAAGGATGAAATGTCGTGAAACGGAAGGATTTGGCTGTCGGAAAATATGTAACTTTTAATAGATGGCTAAGAGATTACAGCAATCTTTATTGTGAAACATTAGAAATCATTTATGTGCCTGATACAAAAGAAGATGGTGAAGTTGGTTGTAGACGAGTAACACACGATGGCTGTGTCTGTACGAATAACAAGTACGCTGATGGAGAAACAAGATACATCAAATATATTCATTTAAGAGAGGTTAATGTTGACCCATACGCCTGTCTTAAATGGAATAAAGGCGATGTTCTTGTTCCAACAGATATTGGCGTGGAACGGCTCAGTAAGCCGCAACTCAACCGTAGTCCGTATGTTGTTGATACCGGAACCATTTGGTATGATAGATACCGTGACAGAAATGACCTTAGAGTATATATAGCTCCAAGTGACGGTAACGCATATTCCATGCCGTTGAATGTGGCTTATTTCAAGAAAACAGATAACGCATGGAAAGGACTTTTCGCAAGCCAGTATTATAAAAAAGAAATCAAGTTTGACGAGAATGGCGAACTTGTGAAACCAGTTACAGTCGCAAAGGGAAGTCCAGCGTATAATCAAATTCTAAAAGAAGCCAAAGCGTGTGGCGTTATTAAGGGGTGATAAAAGTGGCCAAGTACGGTAATTACGATTATGTTCAAGCTGATATTGACCTGTATAATATTCCTGAAAAATATCATGCTATAATGCGCAACATTTTTAGTAAAAATGAAGCGGCAACATTTAAGTACGATAAAGATTCTGATGTTTGTTGTTATACAAACTGGCCCGACATGAATCCGTGGTACGATGTTCTTACCGGAAATATTATTTCTGGTTTTGGTGATGTCGGTATGTTTCCAGCTTTGCTTGACGAAGATGTTTATGGCACAGTAAACACTAAAAAGGACGACAAAATTGCTGAGCCAGTAGAAGAACACTATCAAAAAATCATTCCTAAAAAGCCGATGGACTTGTTTATTAGCCAACACGAAGCAACTTGACATATCGGCCTATTCGTGCTATAATGTGTATGGTGACAGAAAGGAAGTCACTGAACATATTTACACGAAAAGGAGAACTTCAAAATGATTAATCATGCTTTTCAGAATGGCAAAATGGTTTATATCTTGGACACTAAAAACAATGACGCCTTGATTCTGATGCCTGACGCTTATCAGTCCTATGTGTTCGCCCATGGGTATGCCATCGACGAGAACAACGACATTTCGTGGGCCTATGGAAACTATTATAGCAGTCTTGAGGACGCTACAAAGGCTTTCTATGAGGATAGTTATAGAATCTACCTGCGTCATTGGCGGTTTGTAAAAAACATGAACCAGGACGACATCTTCTGTTATGGTGTAGCTACTGCTGAAGATGGCAACTTCAAGGTGGTTTTCGAGGACGATGAGCAGCGAAAGAACTATGAGGATTTGTTTGGGGAGGCGTAAACCATGAGTACAAAACATTATATTACAGACAAGTCAGAAGTCATGCTTGGTATGGCTGTTGAATACACTATTGACGGTATGCGTCGCTGTGGTGAAATCGTGTCGTTTTTACAAACCTCACCAGACCTGTTGTATGTTGTTAGACTCCCTGCCTGGCCTGAACTTGTTTTGGTCAATCCAGACACTGTTGATGTTTTTGAATATCGTTGAGGGGAGGAGATTCTTTGATACAGTTTGGTATGATGTTTTTGGCTAAAGTAGTGGACAATTTGTTAAACACTACAAAAGCAATCTTCATTCAAAGAAATAAGGCTATTCTTGCTGGAATTTCGCTTGCCCTTAGCACCTTCATTGGATATTACATTACCAAAATCGTAGTCCAGTCCGATGGTTTAGTACCTAACATTGTGGCGTCTGTTGCCGCAGGTGTTGGCTGTATTGTTGCTGTTAGCATTAGCAACAAGTTGTCCAAGGACAGACTATTTGTCAATGTTCTAATGTGCGATAACTTCACTACAATGAAGAATCTACATGACTATTTAGCATTTCATCATATCACTAATGTGGTGTCTGATAGCTATAACAAAGACCTATCCGACAAAACTATTACTGTTACCGCTTATTGTGAAACCAAAGAGCAGTCAAAGTTGCTGGATGAATATATCGCCAGTATGAATAAAAAGTTGAAGCGTGTCATTCAAAAGGTGTAATATGCTGTAAAATGTCACCAGAACGACGAGGATGCGTTGTGTGGCGTTTTTAATGTTTGAACGAAAGATTATACCAAAAACACAAAATCGTCTTACAACGCAAATTTAAGGCATTGTAGAAAGGACGGCTAAAATGGGTGAAAAATACGACATTAAGATGATAAGTGGCTGGGAACGACTGGACGCTGACGGAAAAATAGAAATACCTGGCGCAATCTTACATGAAATGTTTGAGGGCGAAAGCTGGGCAGGAACAAAGTTTGAAGTACGGTATGAAAGTGAAACAAAAGTTATTAAGCTGTTTCGCTGCTAAAGGAAAATAAAGGTATGAACATATTTCACAATCCGGTAGTGCTTATTTTAATTTGTTGCGCAATTTTCGCAGCCATACTTGTTCCGCTTGCCATAGCTGTTTTTGAATCTATGCTATATATTTTTCAGACACTAAAGGAAAAATTCACAAAACAATAATTGAATTAAAAACATAACTAATAAAAGCCGCCCTTTGACAACTTATATACAACCACAATTCTTGACAGTTACAATGATATGTGGTACAATGTATATAGTAGAAAAAGGGGCGGCTTTCTTTTTAAGAAGTTTTCCTCAAATTCATTGTCCGTAAATGAAAGGAGAATTATTATGAAATTTTATGAATTGCGGAAGGCTGTTTCTGACCTTGAGGATTGCGGAAAGCGGGACAAAATCGTCAAGACTTATGCTTTAGAAATTCTTGACCATTACAAAGACCTGTTTCAGCGTGATGATGATTACAATATTAACCATGAAAATGTAAAACAGCTTTTGTGTGGTGCTGAAAATTGGTATCACTATTCTGTTGGTGGCTATTCTTTGGTTTACGATGGCGATATTGAAGAACGAATTGGCATGGGCGGCGACCTTATCGAAAGACAGGCTGACTATCTGCGACAGGCGTACAACATGATTGCGAATATTGCCACGCTGGACGAACCCGACTATAACTGGCTTCCAATAGTAGTAATGATTTAAGGAGGAAGCTAATATGAATATTTCAATTCCAGAGTGGTGTAAAATTGGGCTTTTTGTTGAATGGTATGCGCCAAAAGTTACCGGACTGTATGAATGGGTTGCTGAAGAAATTATTGGATATACTTATGATGGTTTTCTTCATCAGGCACATAACTGTCCGATGTATGAAACAAAGTTTTCTGAATGGGGTAAAACCGTTCGTAAATATACAAAGAAGAAATAGGAGGGCGCTAAAGTGAAAATTTATTCTGAATTTGACATTGACGAGTTCGAGTTTTGGGAAGGTGGAAAGTGTGTTGCTGATGCGTTTTCGGAGGACGACCTTGAAGAAATCCAAAACAAACTGGAAGGGCTTTATCCTGACGGTATGAGTGACACCGAATTGAATGACCTGTTTTGGCACGATGAAGATTTCGTAGCAGGACTTGCCGGATATTCCAGTTTCCAAAAGGTAAAAGATGGAATTAAGTCCGATGAAGAGGACGAACTTTATGACGAAGCCTATTGGGATGACGAAATCTATGAAAACGAAAAAGAGGACAGGATTTGGCGAAAGTACGAAAAGGATTTGGACTAAAAATCTAACTAATACTTGACGAACACAAGACCATATAGTATAATGTGTATAGTGGTTAAAAGGCCATGACAACTCATTGAAAGGAGATGTAATTGTGAACAAATTCGTAATTGCGGTATTCAATAGTAAAGGTGGGCTTTCTTTCGTGAACCGTTATTATTGCGGGACGGCAAAAACTTCTGAAAACATTGAGGACGCAAAAGTGTATTACAGTCCCTATGACGCTCATCAGGAATGGCGGGACAGAATGAAGAAGGCAAAGCTCACTTTAGGGTTCAAAAGCTGTGATGTTCCGTTTGTGGCAAGCATCAATCAGATTGTGAACAAAACTATCTGAAAGTCGCAAGTCAGTAATGAAAGGAGAATAACTATGTTGTATTATCGTGTTCGTGAACAGTACGATAACTTTCCGAAAAATCCTAAAGTGCGTGACGGCAACATTCTTGTAGGCGGTGAACTTTACACAAAAAAGGAGCTGAACAAACTTCCTTACATTTACGAAGGGGCGTTTGAGCGTGTAGAGATTGACAAAAAGAACACCTACTTTTTCTTTGGTGCGAGATTTGAGGACGACACAAGACAGCCCTGGGCTATTTAATTTTCCATGAAAATTATAAATAAAGTGTGTGTTTTATCGAAAGAATGAAAGGAGATAATCATGGAGATTTATAAGGCGTGTGACGCATACGAGATTACTAAAGAGCGTTTGGAAAATATAAAAAAAATCAAGGATTTTCTTCTAACAGAAGAGTGCGGCCTTGTAGCAATTCAAATTAAAAACAGTGTTCAAGTGGGCAGCTTTACAGCAGTTTTGGACAAAGAACATTTCTGTTGGAATTATGACATGATATACAAAAGTTTTACCCACCTTGGGTATGAGGTCAGAAAGAACGAATGGGGCGATATTGTCCTTGACTGGACAAACGGGTGGAAAAACTACTATGGAAAAACTACTAAACGAATGAAATAAAGGAGGAAAAAAAATATGGCCGAATACAGAGTTACAATTAAAGTAGAGGGTTACTATGATATAGATGTTGATGCCAAAAATATAGAACAAGCTAAAAGGACTGCGATGAAAGCATATCACACCATGAAAGCATGTCACTGTGCTGACCTTGGAAAGCCTTACGGAACGGACGCTAAAATTGTTACGGTCGAAGATGAGGACACCATTTGGCATTATTAAAAGCTGTCCTAAAATTCGTAGTCCAGTAAAGGAGATGATATTATGTATGTAGTGGGTAAGACTTGGTGTCACAATGAGCTTGATGACACTACTGAAAAAACGGAATACGATACCTATGAGGACGCTAAGGCGGCTTATGACAATCTGATTAGGTGTGAGCAAAACAACTTCAAACAGTACGGTTATACAAGAATTGAACGCTTTATTTGTCCAGACTTTCGACCTGGATATAAAGACGAGAACACGATATTTACGACGGACTTTAATTACCATATTGACAGAAATGAAAATAACTTCTGCGATGTGTTTCTGTTTTACAAGGAGGGATAATACAAATGATTGTTAAATATCTTGATGAAGAAGGAAATGAGAGCACAATAAAGGCCGTGTCCATAATCTTTGGTTATGGATTTAGTGGAAATGAGTGCGAGATTACAGACGAAGATGGGTTTGTTACCTATTGCGACAATGGTGCGTTTCTTGAAATTTCGGCTGTGTAATATGTGGATTTTTTTGCCCGGCGTCTGATATGATTGCCGGGCATTTTCTGTTTAGTGTTCGCGTAGAATGTTCGTAGAATGTTCGTCAGCGCCCCAAATTTGCCTTGTAAGGCGTTTTTATTTGTTTGGCGTGAAATTACCCTAAAGAAATAAAATCGTGTTACAGCGTAAATTTAAGGCATTGTGAAACATCTATAAAAATCAGCTATACTTGACCAAACGGCACAAGTGCCTATGAACAAATATCGCAGATATTTGACAGGACAATGAATATATAGTATAATATACATAATGAAGGTGGGCAAAAGGCCCGTCCTAAGAATGAACCGAACGGCGCAAGCGCCTACGGTCAAAGAAACTTGCGTTTCATTGAAAGGAGAAAAAGTTATGTTTAAGTGTGAGAACTGTCCGTATCATTACAAGAATGAAAGCGACAAGTTTGCTTGCTGTCATTTCGAGGGTGATTTTCTTGCGCCTTGCGAAGAGGATGACTATGAGGGCGAACCCTATGAAGATGTAGTTGATGACTATGACGGCTGGGATATGGACGAGGAGGAGGAATACGAATAATGTTTAATTTTCTGAATGAATGTTTCGACTGTGAAACATGGTTTGAAGGATTCACTAAGAAGGAATTGGCAGGAATTATTGTAAAGGCAATTCTCGCCGGTGCTTTTCTTTTTAGTGTTCTGTTCGTGTTCGTAGCCGCTTTGGGTTAATCATATTTTAGAAAGAGGAGAACTTATTGCGCAAACGCAATCGTTCCCATGTTTAACAACAGGAGGAATAAACTATGGAAAGCAATCTGAATATTATCGTTCATGTAAAGGAAACCAAGGAAGTAATTATTGAAGCCGTACTTGACATGGTAGTTGTTGATAATGATGACGCTGTTAATAATGAGGTCATCGAATTCATGGATGCTGTTTATGGCGCTAAGGAAGTCAGCCTGATTGACAATCCCCAGTATCAGAAGTATCAAGACTACAATGGAATGTTCTTTGTAAACAAGGACAAATATTTCGAGGTAACTTTCGACATTGACCATCCGAATGAATGCCATGTATTCAAAGGAAGTTTCTAAAAGGAGAAGTAGTCAACATGAAAAACAACAAACATGAAAAGGACTATTACAAGCAGCTTGACGGCTGGGTTAGAATGTTTGAACAGTGCGGATACTGTCCTGTCAAGATTGAAGTAGTAACAGACAAAATTGTTTGGTGTTGGAAGTGGAAGAAAATCACCGAACAGCAGAAGAATGAACTTTGTGACCGAATGGTTGAGGTTATGAAGTATATGTTCTAAAAGGAAGGAGAACAGACAATGGTTTATGTTTATCATCACACTATATATGGGCAGCTTGGCAGACTGACCATTCCTTTTAGTGACACTAAAGAAGCAAGAAGCTATGCAGACGCATTGTTCAGAACATATCGTGACGAGGTTCTGCTTATTGATGAAGCAGGAAAAGTCCTGAAGCAGTATAGATAAAGGAGGAAAACAAAATGGAGCTTGTAACTTTTCTTGAAACATTTCTAAAGGATTGTGATGTATGTATCGCTAACGGAAGGTTTGTTGTTTATACCGGAAGCATCAAACAGTTCTTGACCATTGGTGAATGATATGACTTTTGGCCAAGAAAACTACCGTTTTCTTGTTAGTGTTGTCTGTATGATGGCAGCTTGTATTAGCTGAACACTGTTTGAAAGGGAAGGGAGAAGAAACATGATTGATTGTTATATTGGTATTGGAATTTCCTTAATCGCTATTAGTGTGTTTAGTATTCTTTTAAGTATAGTAAATGACTACTTGAATTATGACGACACCAGAATTGTTAGGATAACTTCATATGTTATGTTAGCAATAGGTGTCATCTGTATCGTCCATAAGTAAGCCCTAAAAAGTGTAACAGATTTTTCGAGCCAGTAAGTAAATGTTTGCTGGCTTCATAAAGTTTGTTACATAAAGCATATGACAATATTAAATGACAATCTAAAATTACAATCATGTTAGTATATAATAATAATATATATATAATATTATATATACTAATTATCATATATATAAAATATTATTTTATAATAGCTATCTATAAAAGCTATCTTATACATATATGTATATAATAAGCTATTATTTTAGTATATATATAAAGCTATTATTTATTTATCTACATAAATAAATAAATAATAGCGTTTAATATAAAGATATATAATATTAAATACTAAAATAATAGCCATATTATATAATATACATAAGATTAAACATATTATTAAAAGATTACTAATAAGAATATTATAAGATAATTATAGTATACATATAATAAAGGGATAGTTTATACATATACTAAAGTATACATAAGGTAATAGTAAGTATTATATGTATACATTTACAAGTATGTATAAAGATTAAACAAATAATTATTATACATATACTAAAAGAAAAAGAATAAGTATATATATAAAAGCAAGTATATACATATATGTAAAAGATAGCTTGCAAGTATATATATAAATAACGGTAGCATATATAGATATATATAGAATAAGCATATAAACAAAAGAAAGATAATAAGAATATCTATAAGAGATAGAGAGTAAACATATATATAAAAGATAGCTAAAGAGATAAATAAATAATAATATATAAATATATATAGTGTGTGTAATTTACAATAAAATATAGCCGGATAGAAAAAGTCAAAAATCTATATATATTTCGTGGGCCAGTATAATAATAATCCAAAAGATTATATAAAATTCTTGAGCCAGTACAATAAGTGTATTTTTCCTTTAGGGTCTGAATAATCAGAAAAATGCCGCAGGAATAAAAAGCATAGAAATTTATCTGCCCATCTATCTACAATTCTTCTTTAGTGTCCTGACTGTTCATCTGTATGATAAGTTGTACTAAATGTAAAGTATATTTGACATTTATATTAAATATATAAGTATGATATCAAAATGATATTATTTCTTTTAGCACTAAAATATCAGTGTAAAGTACACATAAAAGATATACGCAAAATAACACAGCATATTATACGCATTATCACACTATAAAAAGCACACAAACTACCACACCAATTACCGTACTTAAACACCACAACCACATCACAAATAAACACTTTCTTCTTCCCGTTAAAAGAAACGCTTTCTTAGGGAGGTTTATTAAAAGATAAAATAACAATAATAATATATATATTATCTTATAGTAATTATTCATTATTAGGGACTTTCCCGGCGGCGCTTATGGAACGACACCTGGTACGGGGTATTCCCGGTGGTTGACGGCGTGTTGTCGCAGGAGGCGGTCGCCGCTTGTTAAAACTTTCACAAGCTGGCAAGTCCTGGTTGGCTGGCAAGTGTTGGGCGGTGTAGCAGGCGGGGCGGTGTCTGCCGCCTTGCGGCAGGAGCTGGACGGCTTGCCGTCCGGTGCTGGGGGTTATCCTGGCCGGAGAATAACGGCGGACAGCAGGACAGCGGCGCTATTTTCGGCAGAGAATAACGCACCAATTCTTGACAATTCATAGAGAACCTGTTATAATAAGCGTAGCGAACATAACAAAAAGGTTATTAGTCACCAGACGGGCAAAAATGCCCTTGTAAGCCGTTTTCCCTCTTTAGGGTATAATTTTCACTTGAACGCCTGAAAACGCCATATAGACGATTTACATAAAATATGGGAATACAGAACGGCCTGAAATGTATTCCATACAAGGACAGCCGAAAAAGGCATACATATATATACACGAAAGGGCAGTTTGTTAAAAGTGTAACAAGCGGTTACAATTTGGTTACACTTGAAAAATGATACTTGACAAGGCCGCCGCCCTATGATAGAATGGGGACAATCGAGAGAGGGACGAAAGACCCGCACCCGATGCCAGCACTTTGAAAAGGCCGCAAGGCTACATAAACCCCCGCCGGGGAAAATACTTTGCCACCATTGGCAAGAGATAACGCGCTGTCGTGGCGCTGGACGATACCGGGACGGGGAGTACACCAACAACCATTGACCGCCCCGCATAGCGGGAGCAACGAAAGGAGAACACCATGAACGCAATCAAAATCACCGAGACCACCGAAGTTAAAACTATGACCGTTTCCGACCTGCTGACAGCTCAGGATGTGGGCGAAATTGCTACGCCCGACATTCAGCGCCCCGCCGGTGTGTGGAACGCCGAACAGTGCGCCAAGCTGGAAGATACCATCATGCGGGGATGGGGTATCGGTACTATCTCCATTGTGGAGATTATCAGGGACGGAAAGTATTTGCGCTTGCTGGTGGATGGTCTCCAGCGCTTAACGGCCTTGCGTATTCAGAGGGATGCCGCACAAGCCGCGCTTGATGCCGCAGATGCCGCTTATACTGCCGCCGCAGACGAGAAAGAAAAGGTTGACGCAAACCCCGCCGCAGATGCCGCCACCAAAGCCGCCGCCGTTGCCGCGCTTGATGCCGCCAAGCGGGACTATGAATCCGCACAGCGCCGCTACACCGTCCTTTCTGAATATCCCGTGGCCGTGACCGTAACCACCACCGACGAGCCGACCACCGCCGCCGAACTGTTTGTGCGGCTGAATAATGGGACGCCGCTTTCCAAGATTCAGCGCGGCACGGCTGGACTAAAGCCCGAAGTACTGGCATGGGCGCGTACCTATGCCGAACTGCTCCCCGACCCGATGCCCGGCAAAATTGGCCGCGATGAAGCCGCCTTTATTTATGCCGCTTGCGCCGTCAACAAAAAGCGCATGACCACCAACGGCCCCGCTTGTATTAAGCAGTTGGCCGCGCTGACTGATGCCGCAGAACTTCCCGCCGCCGAGAGTATCGCCCCCGCCTC
>ERZ791615.20-NODE-20-length-103985-cov-8.12115_pt1 | contig 103985 bp, 116 predicted proteins | sample MGYA00510273_ERZ791615 | MGnify/ENA primary metagenome ERZ791615 (study PRJEB30046, sample SAMN00715185) | human gut metagenome | study: EMG produced TPA metagenomics assembly of the A metagenome-wide association study of gut microbiota in type 2...
TAAATGGAAAGAATAGTGGTAGTCCTGTGGCTGTGAATTATACTACGACAGTTTCCGGTACAGGTTTTTCGAAAGGAACAACCGAATATTCCGTTGTAGCAGCGGTCAATACTGGTACAGCAAGAGAAGGGTCAGCAGTTGTAAAACAATCGGAAGGAACAAAGCAAATAACAATTACGCTATCACAGGCAGCAGGCACTTCCGCTTAATTTTTTATTGACGTGAGTAGGAAAAGAGACAAAAATAAAAATCAAGGAAAGTCAGACCTGTTAAAGGGTCTGGCCAGCCTTTCTTTGGAAGATATTGTAGGATTGCAGAAAACTCTTCCTACTTTGCTTCAATCCAAATTACAACAGATGTCCCGGTCTGACAACTTGGGGGATTTGGTGAAAGCCAACCTTTATATGGGGAACATCAACCAAAGACAGGATGATGTAAAGGCTGTATTTTTTAACCCAGACGAAGCGAGCGATACGGGCAGGGGTTATAAAGACCCTAACTTTTACGGTTCTATGCCCTTTGAGGTGCTTCGGAGAATGGGAGACATCTTTGTCGTTCGGGCCGTTGTCAATACTCGTGTTGAGCAGGTTCAGAATTTTCTTCATTTCAGCACTGATGAGCAGAAAGAAGGATACACTATCAGAAGAAAACGGAATCCTTTTGAAAAGGTAAGCGCAGAACGCTCAAGGGAAGATCAGATAAAAATCAATTATATCAGAAAGTTTTTGGAAGAAGGCGGTTTTCACGACAAATGGGAATCGTTTGACACATTTCAAGACTTTGGGAGAAAGGTTGTGTTTGATAGCCTTACTCTTGATCAACTTGCTTTTGAAATAGTAAGGGACAGATCATGGAATCTGGCTCGTTATCGTGCTGTAGATGCTTCTTTGGTACGTTTTCTTGACAGTATCGATCCGAAGTTCCATGAAGAATTTGAACAGTACCGATTCAAAGGATACTTACCGAAATATTGTATGTGCTGGCAAGGTCAGATCATGCAGCATCCCGTTACGCATGAAAGCGTTATTTTTTATCCTTGGGAGCTTGGTATCGGTATCCGAAACAAATCGACCAACATCTATAAAAACGGGTATGGAACATCTGAACTGGAAACATTGTCCAGCGTTATGACATGGATTTTGTGGGGATTTGAATATAATGGTTCATATTTTTCTAAGGGGTCTAACCCTAAAGGAATTATCAATGTTAAGAATCCAAACATATCACAGGCTTCTTTGAGCGAATTTAGGCAGGCATGGCAACAGACAATGGTGGGGGTTCAAAATTCACATAGAACGCCGATTATAAACGGTTTAGACCTTCAATGGGTTGATCTGTCTAAAAACACCAACCGGGATATGGAGTTTAGCGAGTGGGTAAAATTCCTACTTGTTATGACTTGTGCGGTTTATCGTATTGATCCGTCAGAGCTTGGCTTCCAATTCAAAGATCAAACAAATATCTTTGGACAAGCTGGACAAAAGGAACGTTTGCAGCATTCAAAAGATAAAGGCTTGAAACCTATTCTTGTGTTCTTACAAGAAGTAATTAATTACTATCTTGTATCAGAACTGGACGAAGATTTTGAATTTGTCTTTACGGGTGTGGATGCGGAAGATGAAGGAAGGCAGGTTGAGATTGATGCTAAGAAAATTCAAAACGGTATGGTTTGTCTGGAAGATATTTTTGAAAAATACTCTGGACGTAAATTCAATCCAGAAACCGATACCATCTTGAATCAATCCTACCAGCTTCAAAAACAATATCAGATGCAGCAAGCTATGTACGGAGGTGATGCGATGAACGAAGAAGTGGATCGACAAATTGCGTCAGAAGACAAAGAAGATACACAGAAATCGTTCGATTCCAACCCTATCATGAGTGCTGCAATGTCTTACATTGAAAAGAACTGGGGAGAGAAGTAATTTATGAATGTGAGATATGTCAAAAATATCAAGGTCGAAAAGATGCCTTTAGTGTCAAATGTACACCATCATGTTGACCCTATGCGTTATCCAAAAGTACAAGAAGGGTATGAAGGTATGGCGCAGGTTATCTTTTCGACACAGATAAACAATATGTTGATGGATTTGACAAAGAAGATGGTGCAACAAAAATCAAAGTAAGTATGCTATTTACACCGGAAGAAATACAGCAGTTGTTTTTCATTGTTGATTACCGTATTGCTCGTGTAATTGCCGATGTGTTGGGGAAGGAATATCTTTCTCAAGAAGATATAGATATGCTGAAAAGATTTGATTTTGATTTAAAGACAGAAGTTCTGAAAATACCACCTTATTGGCAAGCATTCATATTTGGGCGTTTGGCAGCAATTCTTACTCCTGCACAGTTATCTTTTCTTAACTTCAATGACCTTTGGCAATATGTCGAAAAAGAACAATACCCGGAACTTACTTCAAGAGAAAAAGCGGAATATAATGCTGCGGCTATGCGTTCTTATTCTTATATAAAAGGAATGGGAACACGTATAAAAGATTCTCTTTCTTCTACCATTTCAGAAGAAGAAATGAAAATAGCAGTGGCAGAACGGGAGAGGGAAGTCGAAACAGCTATTAGGGAAGAATTGACGGAAGGTGTTCTGAAAAGGAAATCCGTACAATCCATTGTTAGCTCATTGGGACATAGGTTGGACGAATGGAATAGGGATTGGGGGCGTATTGTTGCCACTGAAATGGAGAACATCTTTCAGATAGGGATAGCGCAGACGATCATGAAAGAGCACGGTATCCATGCAAAAGTATATAAGGAAGTGTTTCCCGGTGCTTGCCGGATGTGCCTTAATGCTTACACAACGGCTGGTGCAGGCTCTAAGCCCGTTATTTTTGATTTGTCCGAATTGATTGCCAACGGTACTAACATAGGTAAAAAGTCAAAAGACTGGAAGCCTGTTTTAACAAATATTCACCCTTTTTGCAGGTGTATGTTAAGACATGTTCCAGATGGATATGAATGGGATGACAAAACACAGTCATTTGAACCTAAAAAAGTAGATGAAAGTAAGCGGGTTCAGAGAAAATCAAAGGTAAAAATAACTGTAGGTACAAAATATTTCGAAGTGTAATGAAACAAAGAACGATTTTTAATTCCGGTTTTATCAGTATTCTTACTATAGATGGTTCAAAATGGATAAAGGACATCCAAGTAGGAAATGTGATAAAAACCGTTTCCGGTTACAGAAGGGTGACAAAGGTTATCCAGTCTGAACTGTCTTCTGTTCCTCGTATTTTTGATATATGCTACGTTACGGAAGATGAAACTCTTGAAAAGGGATACCGTGAAGATGCTTTACATAGAGTGGTAGACGGCTCTTACGTTTTGTGCCATAATAAAACAAAAAGAGTGGATAAGATAAAGTCGGGCGATGTTCTTATGCTTAAAAATGGATGTAAGGGCAAAGTAACCAACATTATACAGATACCTATTGCAAATGTTTCGCAATATTTCTATACCTTTGAACTTGACAAGCCGGACTTCTATTTTGCAGATAATGTCTGTGTACCGGATGCGACAATTTGATAAATAAAATTTTAAATTTTAATGACGTGGGTTTAAATTTGAAAGCGTTGCTCGGATTGCAGACGCAAAATGAAAAAATAGCTGAATATAAAAGACTTCTTAAAAAAGGAAAAGAGATAAGCCAAGAGATAAGTTCACTTGGTGAAATTTATTCTATTCAGAAGTCGCAGTATGATGAACTGAAAGGGAGTGAAGATGCTGATGCAGTTGCAAAGGCAGAAAGTTGTTTTAATGAGTTTTTGAAGCAACAGTCTAAGGATTTAATGGACGTATATAAAAGAAGAAGCTCTATCCAGAAATCCATTGCAAAGTTGGAAAATGACGAAGAATTTGCTGAAATGGCAAAAGACATTCGCCAGCTTGAAAACTGTCATGAGTTATGGAGACAGGGTTTGATCAAGAAATCTGTTTACTTCGATTTATTTAAGGCGAAACAAGGTAAAGTTCAGTTTGCGGACGTGCTTGTTTTTAGAGGTGACAAACTTCTTATTTTGAATCGTGTGGGAGAAAAGGGTGCGGTTTCAAACGATTGGTGCATTCCAGGCGGACATGTTGATCCGGGAGAAACTTTTTTGCAAGCTGCAAAAAGAGAACTGTTTGAGGAAACAGGTATTGACATGTCGGAAGAACTTTTGATGCCGGTTGGCAAATACATCCCAAAGAGAAAGGGCATTGAAATTCATTATTTCATGTGCTACATTGACCCTGACGCGCCAGCAAACATTCTTGTGGACGGAGAAGAAGAAACAGGTAGTGAATGGATCAATCCTCACACTGAACTTGACCAATATAATTTCATTTTTGATATGAAAGATAATATCAAGCGTATTCTTGGTATCGAAGTGCCGGATGAATTTCAATTGGTGATGAAATCTTTCAAAGAGGGTAAAATTTCAAAGGACATATTCACCTCCTATTGTGAAAAGAATCCTGAAAAACTTGAAAAGTCGGCAAACAAAACTTCTTTTACGCATGAAGAAAGAAAGGATTTGGCAAAGAAAGGTGAAGCAATGCCCAATGGCAAATATCCTATTCGCAATCGGCAGGATTTGAAAGATGCTATTCGTTTGTCCGGTAGTTCTTCTATGTCGAAAGAAGAAGTAAAGAAATGGATCAAGAAACGGGCAAAGGAGCTTAATCTGGAAGACGAATTGCCGGAAGACTGGAAAGTAGAAAAAACTATGGATACAGCAGACGCACATGTATTGCAGCGTGAATCTTTGGATGGTGAAACCAAAAATATTGTTCGTACAGAGGATGGTGTAGGCGAAGGTATTGAAAAGGCTATTACTTTCAAGAGAACTATCTATGAAGAAAAAGAAGTCGAAGTGGTAGAAGAGCCGAACAAATACACTTACGGTGAGTTTCATATGAATTTCTCTGATAATGATGGTGGAAAAGGAGATAAGTTTGCTGATTTTTTAGGCATACTTCAAAAGGTAACTTGTCTTGGTAAACCTTTTTCTATTGTTATTAAGACAGAAGAAAATGGGGAACAAGAATGGAAATGGAATGGTAAGTTTCGCATTGAAGGCACTACCAAAACAGAAAACATCCGAAAATCGACAGAAGATGAATTGTCTGTTGAAAATGGAAATACCGAAGAAATCGAAAAGTCCAAAAAGACCGATAAGAGTATTTTCAACACTTATCTCAATTTTCTGGAAGGAACTAAAACACGTCTTAAAAATATTCATTGGGGTGAGGAAGATAATTCCAAGCATGTCTATCTCGATGAACTTTCAGAAGAAGTTTCAGAATTTGAGGATAAGATTGCGGAAGCCGGGCAATCGGGATTCGGACGATTCAAAGACGGGGAAATCCAAGGGGATGAAGTGAAAGAGGATGATCCGGTTGCTATTTGCCAAATGATATTCGACAAAACGATTGAGTTCAGAAAAGAACTTGCTGAAAAGGATGAATACATTGGCGAGGTAAGCTGGATTGATGATTTTCTTGCAATACTCAAACAGTCTAAATATAGATTGCAATTGCATTAAGGAGTTTGGAGATAAATTACGATAATAATTAATAAAAGTTAAAATATTGAGTTATTGTGATTTAATTCTAATTTTGCAGTATTTTTGAGTGTTATAAATACGTTTATTTCAATTTCAACCAATCAAAATGTTTGATAGTTTTAAATTATATGTAGATTTGGATTTGGAGAAAGCCAAAAGCGCGGTATCAGAGCAACAATCTCCATACGCAAACATGGTATTTTCCGGTGTCGCTTCCGATTCTTCAAAAGATGATGAAGAAGAAGTCTTAGAGCCGTCCGGGTTTATATATGATAGATTTTTGAAATCCGGTTTGTTTAACCTCGATCATTTGCCCACACGTTCACCTATTAACAAAAGTCGTTTTTGGATTGGTGAACCTATTGAAGCCTATGTGAAAGACAATAAGTTTTTTGTAAAAGGTAAATTGTGGGAAAAGTCGCCGGAAGCCCGTGCTTTTTGGGATAAGGCAATTGAAATGCAAGAATCGGGTTCGACAAGAAAACCGGGTATGAGCGTAGAAGGTAAGGCGTTGGAACGGGATAAGAAAAATCCCAAAAGAGTGACAAAAGCTCTTATTACAAACATTGCTCTTACAATGACACCGGTCAACACTAAGACCTATTTGGATATTGAAAAAAGTAAGGGTGGTAGTGTGAATGATTTATTGGAAATACAAAAATCAACTATTCTTTTTGAATATTGTACAGAAAACGGACTTGTCCAGATTGACAATAATTTCAAGGTGAATTTTCAAAAATCACATTCTTTTGATGTTGATTCTTTTTGGGAGATTTATCGTGCAGTTCAAGAAGGTAGGGTTGAAAAAAGTGTTTTAGATACATTCGTAGAAAAAGTTCGACAATAATTTTTATACATAATGTTATGGTAGACGTAAAAGAATTTAAAGATGATCCGTTATACAAGGCACTTGAAAATTCTGGTTTCAGTGCAGAAGATATTGCTACTATGGTAGCAAACGGAGATGTAACTTTTGAAAAATCGAAAAGTGTCGCCGAAATGAAAGAATCCGAAAAAAAGGAGGACAAGAATATCGGCAATGATGAAAAGCACATTGACGATTTGAAGAAGGACGAAAAAGAGGATAAAAAAGATAAGAAGGACTTGAAAGAGGACATCAAAGAGAAAGAAGACAAAGTTGAGAAATCTTTCTCTATGGATGACATGAAGGCTTTCGGTGCTTCTTTGGCTGCTAATATCGTTAAGGGCATGACAGAAGTCATGAACGAACGTTTTGGTAACATTGAAAAGTCTTTGGAATCTTTTGGCGCACAGACACCTTCTTTTAAGGGAGTGCAGACTTCTGCCGTTTTGGAGAAATCCATGAAGCCGGAAGTGGACGAAGATGGCAAGACACTTCTCTCTGTTACAAAACAACGCCCTTTGGTAATGGCTGCTATCAACAAGGCTATTGAAAACGAAGGAGAAGAACTTGAAAAATCCATTGGTGATGATGCTCTGATTTTCTTGGCAGACAGTCAGGCTGAAACCATTGGACAGGATTTGGCAAAATTCATGTACGAAAAGTACAATATCAAGTTCCAGAAGTAAGACGTAATTCGATCGAATAAATATAAAGATTATAGAAAGATGGACTTGTATAACTATAATGATTTAGCTGCTTTTGGCGGTGCTGGCAATGTTGCTGACGTGTTGAAAGCAATGGAAGCCGGTTTACAGACCGGTATGCAATATAACGATCAGATTAACAATGGTGGTGGTCTGAAAGTTGAATCTTTGGATGCTTACATCAAGGTTTTGGCTAACCGTTTGAACCAGTTGGTTGTTTACAATGAAATGCCGAAACAGAGAATCGAAAATACGGTTCACCAGTACAACCAGTTGTACAAATACGGTGAAGATGTAGGCATCTTCAACCGTGAAGGTGAAACACCGGAAGAAACCGATACTCAATATATCCGTAAATCTGTTATCGCTAAGTTCATGGGATTGACAGGACAGGTAACAGACCCGGCAATGTTGGCGAAGTTGATAGGTGGTATGAACATGTACACTCGTGAGGTACAGAACAAGACAACTCTGTTGCTTACTTTGATTGACACTAACTTGACGAGTGCGGATTCTACTTGTGTGGAAGAAGAATTTGATGGCATTTTCCGTCAGCACATGATGGGTGTCGCTTCTGCTGATCGTGGTTCTACGGAAGGCATGAGCACAGAACAGATTTTGGATGCTTATTATGGCTCTGCTGCTGTTATCGACGCACAGGGTGGCATCTTGACTGATGCTTTGGTGGAAGATGCTGCTGACGCTGTTGTAAACGTTTATAACGGTTATATCGACCGTATCGTTTCTGCTCCGGTTGTATTTAACAACTATGTGAAGAAATTCCATGAATCGAAACGTGTTGTTGTCGGTATGGCTAACAGCGTTGTAGGGGCAACAATGGGTCAGTCTGTAAACAATATCGTAACACAGTTTGGTAGCGTTGCAGTTAAGAGTGACAAGTTCTTTGACGTTCGTAAACCTATTAAGGCTACAGCTACAGCAACTTCTCCGAAAGCTCCGGCAACTCCTGTTGCAGGTGGCACGAAATCGGCTGTTATTGCAGATGCTAAAACCAATTTTACATTACATGCAGGTTCTTATGGCTATCTGGTAACTGCAAAGAATCGCTATGGCGAATCTGCTCCGCTTAAATTGACAGATACCGCTTTGGCTGTTGCAGCTAATCAGTCAGTTGACTTACAATGGACAGCCGGTGTAGGTGGAGCTTATCAGGTTACCGCTTATGTGGTTTATCGTACTAAGAAAGTAACTGCTTTGACAGACACGACAGAATATTATCCTATCTTTACTATTCCGGCTTCTATGCTGGCTGCTGGATATGATGGTGCGGTTGCTACAAAGGTTCGTGACCGTAACCGTATCATTGCAGGAACGAAGTCTGCTTTGATTTACTACAATGATAGCCAGATCAACGAATACTTGCAGTTCGGTGACACTCGTAAGATCGACTTTGCAATCACCGCTCCGTCTCGTAGATTTGCAATTTTGAACTACGGCACTCCGGTTTTGTATCAGCCCGCTAAGATGTGTCGTGTCATCAATATCGGTGATGAAGGCTTAGGTGCATAAGAGATCATAGGAATTAAAATAAACAAGAGGGAAGGAAAGGGTTCTTGGCAACATCTTCCCTTCCCTTAATAATTTAAGTTTGAAATATGGTAACAATCGTATCAACAATCTATAAGAACACAGTTATCCAATTTGGAGATGAACTTGTGAAGTTTACGAACGGTAAGTCAACCGTAAAGGATGAGACTTGGGAATATATCAGAACGGGCGGCTTTAAAGGAATCACTTCTTTGGAAGATGCAGAGAATTTGGAAAAGGAAAAATCTGAAAGAGAAAAGGATGATGAAGCCACTATCAAAGTTCTGAAAGATGAGTATGACTTTGAAATCAAACGTTTGAACGGTATTATCAGCGACAAGAACGCTCAAATTGAAAAAATGAAACAAGCTGCTGATGTTTGGAGAAAAGAGTGTGAAAGATTGATGAATGGTGGAAAGCCAAAAGAAATAGAAGAAGAGAAAGAGAAAGAAGAAAGTTCTTATAATGAAGAAGAAATTGCTTCTTTGAAAGAAGATATGTCCAAAATGTCTTTCGAAGATTTGAAAACTCTTGCTATTGAAAATGGTATGTCTAAGCAAAAGGCAGGAAGATTCAAAGAAGAAGATCAGAAGGACGAACTTATCAATGCGATAATTTCTTTACCTAAAAAATAAAAGGTTATGCCGGGACAACTGACGTTTACAATAAAATATAAAAAGAACACAGGATCGGTCATTTCGGTAGCCGAAATGTGGAACAACTACTTGTATGGTATCACTATACAGGCTGGAACTGGTACGGCTTTTTCTGATGATGCTCTTAGAACTTATCTTAGTGCAGCGCAGAGAGAGGTTGAGAACTATTTCAATCTTAAATTTGTAAAACAGTTGGTTGAATCGGAAACGCATTCTTATTACAGGACAGATTATTTTCAGCAATTCCCTATCATACAAACCAACTGTCCTGTAAGAGTTCCTCTTGCGCTAACAGGTATGTTGAATAAGATGGAGCAGATTATTTATCCGCAAGCATGGCTTACATGTGAAAAGGATATGGACGGGATAGGGAAACGGAGAATGAGTGTAGTACCTACTGGGGCAAGTTCGGTCAGGGGAAATGCCGATGTTATTCTTACAGGTATAACAACTCAAATAGGATTTCAACGGTACACAAACATACCGGACTATTGGGATATTCAGTATATAACCGGATTTGATTTGGATAAAATGCCGGTTGATTTGATAAATCTGGTTGGTAAGCTCGCTTCATTCGGCCCGTTAAATATTGCTGGAGATATGATATTCAATCTTCCGGGTATTGCGTCCATGCACCTGGAGATAGACGGACTTAGACAATCCATAAACTCTACTGCTTCTGCTGAAAATGCAGGGTATGGGGCACGTCTGAAACAGTATCAGAAAGAAATAGAGGAAACGGTAGGACGGATAAAACTTGTGTACGATCAGTTTAAATTTTTGGTATTATAAGGAGGACGTATCGTGGCAAAAAGCATTTTACAATCACCTATTCCGGCTTTAAGCAATGCAAGTCCTGAATTTATGCGTTCAGAGTTCGATTCTGCTGTGTATTTGAAAGGATATGAGGTGGTAATCGAAAAGGCTTTGAGATGTCCTTGTAACGCGCCAGACTCTCCTTTGACGGATTGTCAGAATTGTTTCGGCACAGGATATTTTTATGTGAACCCTGTAAGCACACATGCACTCATAACCGGAATAAACGGAAACAACGATTATAAGCGTTGGTCGGAAGAACTGATAGGAACTATCAATGTAACGGTGACGGATACAGATAAACCGAATATGGGGTATTTTGACAGGATCACAATTCAAAAGGAATATTCTTATTTCAGCGAAAATCTTCCTGTCAGAACAGACGGAGAGAACTTTTTCATATTTACTACTTATAAGCCGTTATCCATATACAGCATACATGTGTTTGATGGTTCTACGATGCCTTTAAGACAACTTTCAGTGGCAGATTACAAAGTAAGTGATGCGAATCCTTATTGCATAATTTTGACTGCTGATATGGCTTTAAACCCAGTTGTGAGCGTTTATTATCAGCATCAACTGGAGTTTCATGTATTGGATTTCCCACACGAAGTACGTGCTTCATGGAAAAAGAATAAGGAATCAGGACAATTGGAAAGAACAAGGCTTCCTATCCAGGCGGTAGCAAGAAGAACGCATTTGATAGTCTCTGAAAAACCTAATTTCGACGGTTCTGGCGTTATTTTGAACGATAACATACAAATGAAAGTGGTGGAATGATTTTACCGATAAACATAGATTTAGGTGATCTTGTGGAAGAGTTTAATCTTTCAGGGGATCAATCTGTGTTTTTAGGTTCTTCCATTATTGATGCGGTTGTCTCGGAATATCAGCTTAGGTGGCAAAATCTTATATCAAGCAATCTTCATAAAACAAGGAATGAATATAAAAGGGGAGTTTTCATAGAAAGAGAATCCCCTTTGTCCGTTACATTTGGGTTGACAAACAGAGAATCTTCTATTCCTTTAATGATAGAAGAAGGGCAACCACCTTTTGATGAAAAAGAAGGATTTAGAAATTCCCCAAAAAGAAAAGAAGCGGAAGGTGGAGGTTGGTACATTGATATTCCTTTCCGTCACGCAACTTCGGAAGCGGTAGCGGATTCTGGATTGTTTTCAACGATAATGCCTCAACAGATTTATAATGCTGTAAGACAGTCAGGGAGATTGGAAAAGGGAAATTTGCCGGAAAACTTTTCTGAAAAAGGACAAAGAAAAGCAATAAATAGACTGGGTGTAAATAAACCGGCTTACATGCACAAAGCTCCTATTTATCAGGGTTTGACTAAAGTAAATATTGCTTCTACTGAAAAAGAAAAGAGAAGCGGTTACTTTACATGGAGAAGGGTGAGTGAAAACTCTGATCCTAATAGTTGGTGGAATGGCGGTATTGTTCCGTATAAACTTATGGACAAAGCTCTTGAACAAGCAAAGATAGATGTTGTTGCAGACAAAGTGATTGATCAATTTTTAAACTCGATGTAACGATGCTACAGATAGTCAAAATAAAAAAGATAGTGGAAGCCTGTTTGGAATATGTACAAACGGACTTCGAAAGTAAAACGGATGAAAAGGATTCTTTCTTGTATAAAGTATTGGGAGATACACAGGACGGTTCTTTCAATTATTATGAACAAGCAAAAAATATCTTTTTAAGAAAAGAAACAAACCCTAACAACATAAAGGTATTGCTGGAATATCCAAAGGACAGAGCAGGACTTCCGTCTTATGTGATTCGTGAACCGGGAAAGAAAAGTGGTATCGCTAATTCTATAGGTAAGATAGAATCTTTTATGGGTGGCGTTCCTATGTACAGAGATACAAGACAGTATGGACTGGAAATTATGTGTTTTTCTGTAAATATGAACGAATCAATTTTGATGTCAGAAATTTTGTATGCACTTTTACTTGGTTCTTGGGACATTTTAGCTTCACAGTTCCTTAAAATAGAGTTTACTATGAAGGAGCTTATGATGCAAAACAACTTAATGCCAACACCTATTTTTATTCGTTCTATTGGACTTGATTTGTCTTCCGAAGAAATAGTGCCGGGATTGGTAGATTCGACTTTACTTGGAAATATTATCTTTGGAAAAGTAAATCAAGTGGATAGTTTTGTTCTTGGCGATCCGACTTCTGTGGGTGGACTTCCGGGTGTGGAATCAGAAATTACAGGGAACAAATAGTATGTTGATTGAAAATAGTTATCTTTGAAGGTGTAATAAAAAGAGAAATATACTTCCTTCTAATTATTTGGAGAGAATAGAAGGAATAAAATCATATATAAATTCGATATAAATAATTGAAAATCAATAAATTATGGCTACGACCTATATTTTTGGAAATAAACAAATTACTCTGCCTGGGGCGTATTCGACTATAAAAAGCGGAGAAACAAGTCCATCTCGTACATTGGACTATTCCAAAACGCTTATTATTGATACTGGGGTTTATGGTGCAAATTGGGGCGGAGGCTCCGGTATAGATGGAGAAAATTTTCAGGGATTGGATTCTGTCTATACGTTTGACACTATTGCCGAGTTCCGTTCTTTCATGAAAGGTGGTATGTTCTGGAAGATCGCAGAAGGTCTTTTCACACCGGATTATACCAATCCTGCTTCTACTGGTATTTCACAGCTTCTTTTTGTGAGAGCCGCAAAGACTACATCCGCAACACTTACTTTTGCAACTACTTCCGGCGGTACATTTGAAGTAAAAACGTTGGATGAAGGTTTGGGAGCAAACGGTAAACTTTCAGAAGCCGGCAATTTGATTACCGGTTATGGTGTATCCATTGTAGCGGGTGAAGATGATCCGGCAAAATGGATTATGAAATTCTATGTCGGTTCTTTTACAGGATATGCAGAAGATGGTTATCCTATTGGAGAAACGCCGGAAGATCAAGCAGCACCTACTTTAGTATTGCAGTCACCGGAATTTGACAATATCCAGACTTTGATTGATTGGGCTAAATCAGACTCCAACTTTGCTAATTTGTTTGTTTTGACGAGCAATGCAGAGAAAGAAGGTGAAGGAACTGTAGTGGAAAACGACGTAACAACGGCACTTGCAGGAAAGAAATTCGTACTTGCAAAAGGCGGTACGGAAACTTATAATGCCGATTACATGACACAGGCTCTTTCTGCTATCACAGGGTTGGATTATAGTTTTGCTCTTACAGATCAGTTTGGACAAAATGCGGATTCTGCGTTACAGAAACAGTATATTGCCCACATGAACAGCCAGGCAAAATACACCCATTTCTTGTTTGTTGGAGGATATGCTGATGCTGCTAATTTCTCTAAATCACTTGATTTGGCAAAAGGCTTTAATAGTGAGCTTGTCCAGTTGGTACATGGAGGCGCAGGCATGACTTCCGGTATTACAGGTGTAAAAACACGTTGGTGGGGTGTAATGTATAATTTGTGTTGTATCTTGGGAAGAACAGCCGGAAAACCGCCTTATATTCCTGTTACAAACAAGACGATCGGTATTGACAAATTACAGCATACTTTGAGTGAAGTTGAAAAAACGAAGGCTTTGGATGCTGGTATGCTTGTGACGGTTTACAATGACTACACTAACAATTTTGTTGTGTTGCAGGGTGTGAATACTTTGCAAGACAATAAGGTACTGTTCAATTCCAACGGGCAGAGCCACAGTATCCAGTTCATGCGTATCGTTGCACAGATTAATAAGGAATTAGTTGTAAATGCTTCTATTGATCTGCTCGGACAGGAAAACGGTGTAAACGTGAATACTTTGTCTGCCGGTGCAGTGAAGGATTGGACGGTTGCTTATCTGCAATCCAGAGTAGCAACGGAAGCACAGGATAACTTGCTTCTTTCTTTCAAAGATGTTGTCGTAACAAGACAGGAAGACGCTTGGTTTGTTACTTACAAGATTGTGGTGAACAATGAAATCAACAAGTTGTTCTTTACAGGCTTCTTAATTCGTGGATAATAATTCTAAAACATAGAATATCATGCAGACATTCAGTGCACCTATGGCATATATCAAAATTGGCGGTGAGACTGCCGGTTTTGTTAGAAATATTACCGTACAGGAACAAATCAATCGTGTAGATGTACAAGGGTTAGGTAGTTTGCCTATTCAGGAAATCCCGCCTGTATCTTACAGATGTACGTTCACTGTGGATCAGTTTTTCTTGTCTTTCAAAGCTCCGGTGGTAGAAGCAATGATCCATCGCTTGGGAACTTTGCAGGAAGTTTTGGACACTCTTACATTTGCAGAACAAGGCTTCTCTATCATGATCTATAAGAAATTGGTTCAGAACTTTGATGATTCTCGCAAGATGGTAACACAGGTTGACCCAACAGGACAGACGATTGCTCTTTTAACTCCGTGTTTCATTGAGAATCAGAATTGGCAGTTGCAAGAGCAAAATGTAAGTGCCTACAATGTGCAAGGTCGCTTTTTAAATCCGATCACAACCGCTGAATATTAAAGTATTAGCTTTATTTCAACATAATTTAAAGGTAAGAATTGAGGATATTGCATCTAAAAGTTCTTACCTTTTGTTGTGCTGAATACCTATACAAAGACGGCAATCAATGTATGAGGTGGATTCCGATAAAATTCACTATTTTTGCATGTATCAATCAATTAATCACAAAACAAAGTATGAATACGAAAGAAATTACAGTAAAAGGAAGAAAGTACGAGATTCAATTTCCTAATGTAGGACAGTATTACCAGATCGAAGTAAACAAACAAAGACTGGGGAAAGGGAGTTACAACTCATTGATTGGCAATCCTACTATTACAGCGCAGCGTGCGTTGGATATGATTGATGTTGAGGCAACTTTATCCGTTCTTTGTCCGCAGTTGGTTGCGGATTTGAAGGTAAAAAGTTTCTCGGAACTTGGATTGAAAGATTTTAAGGAGATCAGCGATATTTACATGAACGAGGTGTTCCCTTTCTTGAAAGAGGCTGAAAAAATACTTTCTTCTGTGGACTGATGAACCGGGAAGAATATAGGAATTTCGTCATAAAATGGAATAACACTTTCCCTATTGACAGGTGGTTTAGGAACAAGCACAATATTCCTTTTCTTTCGGAAGAACATAAGAAGTGTGATTTCTTTACTGAACTTATGGAGTTCGAAGAAGAAAAGGCATTTTATGAACTTAGTCAAGAAAAGAAAGAAAAAGAGGAAAGAGCGCAAGAATATATCCCCAATATCGGGGATTGGTTGAAAGCACCGGAAGGTGAAATTTCGGAACAAGATACTGCCTTCTATGAAGATCAGATGTTTAAGATGATAGAGATGGAGCAAAAGGCAAAAGAAAATAAAGAGAAAGATGGCTGATAACGAAAAAAGACTTAGGGTGTCGGTGGATGTCTCTCAACTTAGGTCGGTCGGGAGAGATGTCGAGAATATGCAGCGAAGAATAGTCGAGAACAACAACGACATTATTCGCCAGCAGAACGACGCTCTTAACCAACTTAGGGAACAATTGAACCTTTTGGGACAGCAAAATTCCGAAAAGGGTAGACAGACTGCAACACCCACACGTCCAGTTATCCAACCTACACCACAACCGGAAGGAGAAGATCAAGAAACTGCAACACCTACACGAAGGAGAAGAAAAAAGCAACCGGAAGCGGACATTTCGGGAGAAAGAGGTGAATCCTATCAAGATAGAGGCACGAGAGCTATCGACTTGTCAGCTTTGCTTGGTGTAAATCAAGAAGGCTTTCGTGATATTGTGGAAGCCATTTCTTCCGGTAATAGTGATTTGTCTGATATAACAAAGCAAATTCTCCAAAACGTACAAGCAGGAGCACGTGCTTTAGAGGGAATACAAGAAGGTGTCTTTTCTATTGATGAAACTTTGTACAATCAAAGAGGTACTTCTGCGGGTGGATCGGGAATACAGCCTATTCCAGTGCCCACACCATCACCAGTGCCAGTAAGAGAAGAAACACCTATTACAAGAGAAAGAAGGGAAAATGTACAAAGAGGAAGTGACAGAAGTACAGCTACTAACATTGCCACAAGAGTGATTTCCGGTGTTGGAGCTACATTCCAAAGTCCTGCTGCTATGGGTGGAGGACTTATATCTTCTTTGGGCGGAATTGTGGGAGAAGGTCTTTCTTTGATACCTGGTGTAGGGGGATTTTTAGGCGGTGTAACCACTGCGGTCGCCAATGTCATGGCGGGAATTTTCACTACATCTGTTGAAAAGGCTATGGAAGCGCAAAAGAGAACCATACCTTATGCGCAGACAATGGGCGTTTCCGCAGGACAAGCCATGCGCACAGCCTTTGGAGAAGGTAGTTATGCTGCTGGTGCTCTTGGAATGAATGTAGGAGAGTATATTCAAAGGCGTGCTGCGCTTATCCGTGCCGCCGGAGGAAAAGAGGGAACAGTTGCGCCCGTACCGGAAACACAAAGTTTGATGGCTGTACAGCGTTTATATGGACTTAGTGATCGTACTGTAATGGGAATGCAAGGGGCGATGCGTTTTGCCCGTACAGAGGAAGGACAAACAGCTTCTTCATCTGCTATTATCCGTTCATTTGAGCAGACAATGAAACAGCTTCAAATTCCTCTTAGTGAGATTGCCTCTACAATGGATGAAAGTATGACTACCTTTATTCGTTCTGCTGACGATATTCTTTCCCGTACAGGTGAAATAGATGCAGCAAGCATAGCTTCTATCATGCGTGCTGTTCGTTTGCAGACCGGAATGGAAGGTAGGCAATTGGAGCGCGTACAGCAGGCTTTCATGGGACAAGGGATTTCACAAGATGATGTAACTCAAACTCTTTTGTTCCGTGCTGCTCAACAGGCTACAGGGGCGATGAATCCTTCCGATGTTCTTGCTGCTATGGACGATTTATCAAGAGGCGAAGGGGATAAAAATATAATGAAGCGGTTTCTTGAATCATTAAAGGAGATATCGGGAGGAAGTCTTGAAATGCTTCGTCACTTGATGCGAGGTGCTTTCACAAATCTTTCTTATACGGACATCAACAAGATAACAGAGCGCAGGGATATTGATTTTGGAGAGTTCTTTGAGAAAATGGAAGAATCCAGACAAGCACTTAGGAGGCAGAACGATCCGACAAACAGATATGAACCCACTGCTGCCGAAAGAACGGTTACGTCTGGTGAAAAGATGATGTCTACCTATGAAAATAGAATGATTGGAATTGGTGAAGCAAATATAGACAGGTTGGGCAAAATGTTGAACGCCATAAATGGAATCTACAATAGCATAACGAGTTTCCCTACTGCTGTTGAGAATTTATTTACACAATATAAAGATGCTCTTGACAGGGGAGATGGAGCTACGGCAACGGCAGCAAGAACGGCTTTGCAGAATTTCCCAGGCATTATGATGGAAGCGTTTTTTAAAAAGATGATTAGATCGGAGGAATAATCTATGACAGAAAAAGACAACAACAAAACAAGTGTACCACCAATATATCCACTTCCAGCATATAGGTATTCCACCATACAGGATTTTATTGATGCATGGCAAAAGATTATTCCCACTGGGAAGAAAAAATATACCCCGTCTGATTTATTGAAAGTAAAGAATGAAAAGGGGGTTTCCAATCTTGATATTATTTGGGGGACTTATGACAAAGAGGAACAAGCGAAATACAAAAGCGATTATGATTCCGGCACATTGCCTTACGTAAAGCAAGGGACAACTTTGTTCTGCCCGAAAGATGATACGCCATTGTCCCTTACAAAAGCTGCAAAAGAAGGACAATTTGTATCACAAGGAAGTTTCAAGGCTTATTGGGGAGAAAACTATGAAAGTCTGATAAGTGATGAAGAATATTTGCCCGATACAAGTGTAACTTCCTCACTCAAAGGGACAGGAATAAATGCTAAGATAATTTCCATGAACGTAAGGGTATGGGTATATATTAAGGCTTTGGATAAGGTTATGGACTTATCCCCTTACGTTTTGCAGGTGGTAACGACAAAATCAAAACAAACGGGAGAATTTACTATTCTCTTATCACCCTTTTATGCCAATGAAAGTTCTTTTGCTTTTGGAGAGTCTATTGTGGAACAGTTTAATCTTGTTTCTAATAGCGGAGCACAGGTCAAGTCTTTTCAAGAAAAGTTTATTCAAAACAATGATATAGTCTTTATCCGGTTTGAACGTTTAAAAAAAGAAAAATCAACGGGAGATTTGGATTTAGGAAAGCAAGTGAACTTGGAAATCCCTGTTTCTAAAATAGCTAAAAACAACATTTGGGATATGATAGGTTTTGTGGACACTTGTACATCCTCTTTTGCAGCACAAGGAAACGTAAAATCTATCACTATAGATGGAAGGGATATAAATAAACTTTTTACAGAGGATGGCTGCTATTTTATCCCGTTGCTTAACGCTACTGATACGTTTTCTCATTGGTACGAAATGAGTGAGGATAGTATTTGGTTCAAAAGGAACGTTCTTACAGGAGCTTTTTCAAATCTTTTGTGGTCATACGCAGAAAAGCCTATACGGGAGTGTCTATGGTTTATTGTAAACGTCATGTCAACAATAGGAATAGCCAAAAATAGTGTATTTGATTCCTGGCAAGACAAAAGAACAGAAGGGTATGATATTGGAGCAAAGGAAAAACGTCCTGTTAATGGCGTTTGGCAGATAGTGAAAGTATTTGTGGAGGATATTCTTGAAAAAAGAGTTCTTATCGATTCTTCTATTGCCAATCCGAACGGCACGTTATTGGAGTATATGACAAGGGTATGTCAGTTTCCTTTGGTGGAATTTTACTTTGACACCTATATTAATACGATAGATATAGTTGTAAGACAGCCTCCATTCAATAAGGATGCTATTTTGGGAGCTTATAAGAACGGGCAGTATGTGACGATTACTTCTGGCAATTTACAAGGATATGATTTGTTTTATGATACAAGAAGTTATTCTTGGTATCAGTTAAGAGTGATGGATAATCATGCTGGACAAAGGAACACAACAAGTCTTGCTTTTGTTCCTATTGTGTATTTGGATGATTATGCCGAAGTGTTTGGTAATAAGAAAATGTCTTTTACAGATCAATATTTGAACTACAAGGAAACGGACGGAGTAAACAAGACGCAGACATTATCCAATTTTCAAGAAGCAGCATTGAATGATCTTATATACATTCTGGAATCAACAGCTTATCTTCCTTTCACAAGAACAGGCACGATTACAATAAATGGTGACAGACGGATAAAGGTTGGCACTTTCGTTTATTTTGAGCCAACAAATGAATTTTTTTATGTATCCTCTGTTGTCAATAATGTTTCTTTTTTGGACGGAAATTTACAAAGACAGACCATTATACAAGTAGAAAGGGGTATGTACGTGCCAATTCTTTCCAATTCTTTCTCTTCTGTAAAGGATAGACAGGATAATGCAGGGAAAGAAAGTAAAGATGTGAAACCGGATTATTTCAAATTGGTTGATTTGACTGAAATGAAAAATGCAGTCAAAGTAGCTCAAAAAGATCAGATCGCTACACTTGTTTCTCCAAAAGTGGATAGAGATCAGTTTGAATATTTTCTTAATCGTAAGATGTTCAGTTAGTTATGGCAGGTGGAAAAGTAAGAAAATTGAATGCGTCCCCCGAAGCAATTTCATTCGGGTTCATTGTTGTTCCCAATGGAGTGGACAGGGATTTGTATGTGGAAACTTGTTTAAGGAGAGGTCGTGTTTCTGTCATGGGAAATGGGGGAGCTTTCTTTCGGGATATTTATATAACAAATGAAGTTTTGGCTAATATCGAGTTCCCGGAGAAAGAAAATGAACAAGGGTCGGCGGTAGTGATAGCGAGCAACCCGTATGACGGTGTTCCTATTGTGATAGGGAGCTATCCGAGAAATGATCAGTCTCCTATGTGGAAAGAGAATACATTCCAGTTCAGAAAGACAGTAGGGAATGTGGCTGCATCCTTATCGGTTGATCCGACTAATAATGCAGTAATTGTTTCTATCAATTCTCCTAAAAAAGCATCCGTAAAGGTACTTGCTACAGGATCAGAAGAATCGGAGGTAATTGTTGAATCCACTGGAAGCGTGAATGTGACCGGAGGAACAAATGTTTCCGTAAAGGGATACACACAGATAGAGGCAAAGGTTGTGAATCCAGAAAAACCGGAAGAAGAGGAAAGAAAAGTCTCTATGGATTTGGAAAAGGTTTATTTTCATTGGAAAACGGAGGAAATGGAACAATCTTTACAAGTGAACAATAACGGAGTATCAGTTAAGATTGGGGAAGATGTACAAAGTACAATAACAAAAGAACAATTGGATTTAAAGACAGGCGAATCCACTTTGAAAATGAACAACGATATTATTGAGTTCAATGGTGGGGGATTGAAAGGTCTGGTTGAATTGGATAACCTTACAAGTAAATTGAATGGTTTTGTAAGTACGTTTAATTCCCATACCCACAATGTTCCGGCAGGTTCATTTCTTGTTGGAGCAACGGCTGGCGTGCCAAGTCCCGCTCCTGTTCCTGTTACATCTCCCATGCAATCGGCGCAAAGTTTTGTTGCTTCTGATTATGAGAATGAAAAGATAACACAGGGTTAGGATATTGGGAAGAAATTCGTACTTTTGAACAAGTTAAAATTATAAAGCCGTAACCGCGAATAATGCAAGATATGTACAATTTATCAAGTTTTATACTATATCTTGTGTGTTGAATGAAAGTTCAATTTGGTTATTAGCCTAAGTCTTGAAACAGAGACTACGTTATCGGAGAATGTATAGTTACCTTGGAGTGTTTGTCCAAGCTCCAAGCTCTAAGGCAGGTGATTAAACAGGAGTAGTATATTTGGCGAAACAGTGTTACCTGCAAGTAAACCTCCGAATAACATTGGCGATGGGTATTAACAGGGTTTTACTCTGACTTATGTTGAATAAACATTTAAAAATTAGTTTGTAAGTATGGTGTACGTACAAGATATAAATGGTAAACCTCTGATGCCAACAACGAGGTACGGAAAGGTTCGCAGGCTGCTTAAAGCAAATAAAGCAGTCGTTGTGAATATATGTCCGTTTACCATCAAATTAACGTACGTCACATCTGATTATAAACAGGAAATTGTGTTAGGCGTTGATGCTGGGACTAAGCATGTTGGTCTATCAGCTACGACGAAAAGCAAGGAACTTTATGCAAGTGAAGTTATTCTTAGAAATGATATTGTAGATCTTTTATCTACCAGAAGAGAGCTACGAAGAACAAGACGGAATAGATTAAGATACAGAAAACCTCGTTTTAATAATAGGATAAAATCTAAGAAACAAGAATGGATCGCACCTTCGGTGAAGTACAAAATAGACGCCCATATCCGAGTTGTTGAAAAAGTGTATTCTGTACTTCCTGTATCGAAACTCATTATTGAAGTAGCTCAATTTGATACTCAAAAGATTAAGAATCCTGATATATCCGGTAAAGAATATCAGGAGGGCGACCAGCTAGGGTTTTGGAATGTTAGGGAATATGTTTTAGCAAGGGATGGACATAAATGTCAGTATTGTAAAGGGAAATCGAAAGATGCGATTCTTAACGTTCATCATATTGAATCCAGAAAAACAGGAGGTAATTCCCCATCTAATCTTATTACCTTATGTGAAACCTGTCACAAGGAATATCACAAAGGTAATATAGATTTAAAAATCAAAAGAGGTAAATCTTTACGTGATGCAGCTATAATGGGAATTATGAAATGGAGGCTTTATGAGACTTTAAAATCAAAATTTTCTAATATTTCAATGACTTTTGGCTATATTACGAAATACAATCGTATTCGTAATAACATTGAAAAATCCCATATCTCTGACGCCTTTGTTATTACGAATAACTTTAATGCGAAAAGACTAGGATTCTTATATAAGATAAAATTGGTTAGAAGACATAACCGTCAAATACATAAAATGAAAATTCAAAAAGGTGGAGTAAAGAGACTTAATCAATCTCCTTTTGAGGTTTTTGGGTTCCGTTTGTTCGATAGGGTAAAGATTGACAACAAATTCTATTTTATCTATGGAAGGCGTAGGACTGGCAGATTTAATATTCGTGATATAAATGGAGAAAATTCAAAGGATGTTATGTATAAAAAGTTAAATTTGTCAAGGTGTAAACGTTTTATGGTGAAAATTGAAATGAATTAAGCAAAATGAATATTGAGATATGGCAGTTTTGGATTCAGTGGTAAAAACAGCGAAATCGACACTTAAAAATTTGGGTCGCTCCATGATGGCAGCGCAGTTCCCGAATGATTTTGAAGTGTATATGTGTTCTTTGGAGTTGGCAGATTCCAAAGGGAACACAATTGATGTCTTTACTTTTCCTATTAGCCCGGAGAGTATAGACAAGAGTGAACCGAAAAGAACTACGGTAGTCAATACGGCAGGAGGCATAACAGTGCTCACTTCTCCTGTTTTCATGCCGCAGACGATCACGATAAAGGGGAATTTTGGAAGGACATTCAAGATTCTTTTAAGCGGTTCTGATAGCGTTTCGTTGACAGGTGCAGCTTTTAGTATCTCGGCAGGAAAGCGTTATCTCTATCAATTACAGGGAAAATCTACAAGTTCTCTCACTATGCCTTCCTTTGATGCCGGCATCAAAACGGGATATGGTTGCATCAAGATATTACAATCTATCATAGATAAAAGCAACGGAGTGGACGAGAACGGGTTTCCCATGAAACTTTTCTTCTATAACATGGCACTTGGAGAAAGCTATCTTGTTACGATTCCACCGCGTGGCGTTAATTTCAGTCAGAGTATATCAAAGAATATGATATGGGAATACAATCTTGAAATGACTGTTATAGCTCCTTTAGAAGCGGTTTCGGGAACAAGTGGTAGTAAAGGTTCGCTTTTGGAAATGTGCGCCTCTAATGTGATACAAAAGGGCATAAATGAATTTGCAAGTTCAATCTCTAAAGGTTTGTTGGGCAATGGATGATGCTTTCGAAAAATTTTACAACGTAACGGGATATGATATAAAGTCATATTTCCAGAAGTTTGTTGATTTCTGTGCCAACGATTATCCTCTTATTGTGGACTATTATAGTAATGGTGGGGAGATGGACAAGGATTCTTTTTTGCGCCTTGTGGAACTTGTGAGAGAATCGGAAACGATTGAGCCTTTGTTTATTCTGCATGAAAATACTTTGGACGATATTTCCATGTGGGATATTCTGGACAACTTTACAGAGACACAGACAAAACTTTCCACTATTAAAAGTTCTGCAAGGTGGCTTAGAAGTTCTTCTTTAGACAGGAACAATACTTTGCAGATGGAAAAGACACTTCGGACAGGGGAACGGTTTGAAGATGTATCCAGACAGCTTAACAGTACCAACCCGGAAGATGATTGGATGAATATTACAATACCGCAGTATATAGAAGAAACTGATTATTCGTTCTCTGATGGAGGAAACAAGTTCTATATCAATCTAAAGAACGCTGGGAATAATTATCTTGATACTGTTGTGGATGTACTTGTGGGAGATAATATCTTGGGACGTGACATAGATGTGAATTTTGTCTTTGAGAATGACGATTTAAAGATAGTGATAGGCGATGATGCGATCCGACAGGCTTTGGATACTATTCTTTCTTCTCAAAAAGGTGCTATACCAGAGTTTAAGGATTATGGAATTGCAAATGAGTTCATAGGAACAACGGTGAACGCAATCCAGTACCCTTCTATTTTTAAGGATGTAATGAATATGTTCCAAAGGGATTCAAGATGGGACTCTGTGGAGTTGATGGATGTAAAAAGAGAGGAAGATGCCGTGTTCCTTTCTTTGCAATGTAAAACGGTAACAAAGAAAGATTATTTAGTAAATGTTCCTATATAATTGATATTCAGATGATTACAAAAACAAGTGCAACAATAACCAATCTAAAGAATCTTTTTATAGAGATGTTTTTAGATAAGACAGCTAAGGTAAGTAATGTAGCTGACGGTTCGGTTGTGAATGCTACGGCATTCGGTGTAGCGAAAGTTGCTCAAAAGGCAATGAAGGATATTGCCATAAAGGAAGCGCAGATATTTCCAGATACAGCTACAGGCGTTTATCTGGATAAGGCTGCTGCTTTGTATGGTGTCAGCCCGCGTAAAGGTGCTTTGGGTTCTTCGACATATATAAGGGTATCTGCTAATCCAGGTACAGTATATGATACGTCTGTTACTTTTGTAAATAAAAATGGTATTCGTTTTCAGGTTGATGAAGCGTTGACAGTTGGAGAAAGTGGTTACGGATATGTAAAGGTAAGAAGTATCAACGCAGGGTATTCCACAAACGTACCGCCTAATAGCATTACTAATGTTTCTCCGCAGCCACAAGGTCATATCGAATGTACGAATGAATATTATGCTATTGGAGGACGTGATAGTGAGGATGATGAAACGTTTAGAATCCGTATTAAGAACAATCTGAATATCCTTAGCAAGAATACAATAGAATACTGGACACAGACACTTAGCAACATAGACGATCGTGTCTTAAAAGTAATGAGTGCCGGTCTGGACGAAAAGGGCATATATAATCTCTATGTTGTTTCGCAGAACGGTATTTTCTTTACCGAAGAAGAACTTGATACACTTCTTGAAAGCGCACAAGGATATTTTGGTATTTCAGAACTGAATATTGAAGGGAAAGTAGTTGGTATTGGTATCAAGAATATTGATTGGTTCTATGTGGGTTCAGAAAGGGGGTTGGATTTCCGTGTTCAGCTTCAACCGGATTACGATGTGTCTACTGTGCGTCAGAACATACAAGTGAACCTTACTAAATATCTTGATTTTCGTTTTTGGACACCTGGAAAAATCGTAGAATGGGACGATTTGCTGGATATTGTAAAAAAGACCGATGGCGTAAAATATGTGCCGGACGAGTATTTCTTTCCGTATTACGATCAGCAAGTCCCGGCAAATCAGCTTCCGCGTATAAGGGGGTTTGTGATGCGCGATCAAGACGGAAATATTTTGTACGATTCTGATAGCAACCTCTCTCCGTTGTTTTACCCGTCTGAACCGGAGGATTTGTTTGTAGGCATCAACGACAGCTCACTCAACCTTTATCAAGAGGTTTATTTCAATGTGACAGATTCGGAAGGTGGCACTGTGGAAGGTGCAAATATTTCTATAGGGAACAATGCTGTTATAACAAATGACAATGGGCAAGCTATTATCCAACTTGCAAACGGACAGTATGAATATATTGTTTCCGCTTCGGGATATATCCCCGTAGAAGGAATGTTTGTAGTGTTGAACGGTAGTGTTTCCATTGATGTACAAATGGTTTTAGCTCCTTATACGGTCACTTTCCATGTGACGGACGAAAAGGGAGGGGTTGTTCCTTATGCAAATGTAATGATGGATAATAGAACAACCACTACCAATTTGCAAGGTGTGGCTTCTTTGCTCGCAAGGAATGGGAACTATCCCTACACTATTGAAAAGTTGGGATATGATGAGTATTCCGGCAGTGTAGTTGTGGATGGTAGAGATAAAGAAGTATATCCTGAATTGGAATTTAAGGTATGGACGATTACTGTCATTGTAAAGGATAAGGAAAATCAGCTTATACCGAATGCCATTGTAAAGGTGAACAATGGAGAATATCTTACGAACCAGCATGGAGAGGCGGAAATACCACTTGTAAATGGTGAATATCCTGTAACAATCGAAAAGACAGGGTATGATACTTTACAGGGGGAAATTAAGGTCAACAACCAGAATGCGGACGTTACCTTTGAGATGGATTTCTTTTTATACAATGTGGAATTTAATATTTCGCAGGTAAATCAGGGGAATCCGGCAGAAGGAGCTACAATCAAAATAGAAGGACAGCCGGGAGTATTGAATGTAAACGGTTCTGGACAAGCTACTATAAAATTAAAGAGTGGAAATTACAGCTACACCGTGCAGAAAAAGGGATATGATGATTTGACCGGATCGTTCAACGTAGAAGGACAGGATACATTTATTCGAAGAACCCTTGTATTGAAACATTATAATGTGGTTATCACTGTTCTTGACAGTGATAACAGTAGTCCGGCACAAGGAGCAGCAGTAAATATCAATGGCTCTTCTTATCCTACAAATGAAAGAGGTCAAGCTGTTGTAAGCCTTCAAAACGGGACATATCCTTATACCGTAACAAAGTCGGGATATTATGACGGCAGTTCTTCGGTTACTGTTCTTGACAGTGATAACAGTAGTGTAATAAGTTTAAAGGCAAGACTTTACAATGTCATAATGACGGTAAAAAATCCATTGAAAGAACCTATTAAGGGGGCTACAGTGGAGATAAATGCAACGTCTTATCAGACACAGGATAATGGTGAGGTGTCCTTGCAGTTAAAAAATGGTACATATCCGTTTACGGTGGTTGCCAATGGTATGGACGATTATTTAGGCGAGCTGGAAGTTGTAAGTGCAGATATTCCGTCTTTTCCTGTAAATATGGAGTACAAGAAATACGATATTGTATTTACTGTACAGACAGATGAAGGTGTTGCAATTGAAAACGCTAATATTCATATCAACGAAAAGGACTATCAGACTTCGCAGGGTGGTTTGGTAACGGTTCGTCTTTCTGACGGTCAGTATCCTTATACGGTAACGAAGGAAGGTTATGTTCAGACACAAGGTAATGTGGAAGTTTCCGGTAGCAACAAGAACGTATTAGCTCAACTTACCCCTATATCATATAATATTACGTTTGTAGTAAAAGATAACATGGTTTCGCCCAATCTTTTGCAAGGAGTGTCTATTGATATAGAAAATGAGGACAAGACAGTTACCACAAATGCGTCAGGAGAAGCGATAATCAGTCTAAAAGCTGGTAAATATACCGCTTCATTCATGAAGAACAGCTATAAGACTGAAACTCTTTCATTTGAAGTAACTGGAGAGGCTACGTTTACGCAGATATTGAAGAAGATATGGAGTCTTACCTTTAAAGTGACCGCCGCAGGAAAATCAGGCTTAAAAGATGTGACTGTCAGTGTAAGTGGAGCGGCCATATTAAGTGGAAATACTGTAAGTCTTAAAACAAAAGATGATGGAACAACTGATCCTGTGCAGGTAATAAACGGTGCTTATGATTGGAATGCGTCACTCACAGGATATTCGCCGGAAGAAGGAGTGGGAAGTATTCAAGATGCCGATCAGGAGAAAGTGATAGAATTGACTTATGGGTTTGAAACTACATTTACAACTTCACCAGCCACACAAGGCGTTGAAATTACTATTGATGGTAATGATACAATTACAACGGGGCAAGACGGTATAGCAACAATAAATCTTTCCACAGGAACGCATACTTACGCTTATTCAAAAACAGGTTTTTTAAACGGGACAGGAAATGTGCGAATCGAAGAAGCTGAAAAAAGTGTACAGATAACACTTGTTCCCGGAGCGACAGTTACATTCCATACAAAGGTAGGAAATTCTGCTTTGGCGGATGTAAAGATAATTGTAGGACAAAGTAGCGCAAGGGCACTTCCTGAAACCATTGTAACAAACAGTCAGGGTATCGCGGCAATTGATCTTCCTACAGGGGATTATCAATATCAGATTCCTACTACAAGTATGGATAATCCTAATCTGGCGGAAGTGCCAAGCGGAACATTTAGTGTGGCAACTACCGCAAGTACCATTGAATTGGATTTAGCTGATTATGTAAAATATAACGTTACTTTTCAGACTGTTCCATCTACACAAGATGTAGCTATAAGTTTTGCTAAGGCAGAATCTCCAGATACACCTGTTGCAAGTGGAGCTACTGCTTCTGATGGTATTCTTACTTTGGCTTACAAGAACGGACAGTATATCTATACAGCAAAGAAATCCGGTTATAAAGATGTAACAGGTGAATTTACAATTGCAGATGGAAGCCAGAACATAAGTGTTGAAATGCTTCAAATTTCAACGGTTACATTTACTGTAAAAAGTCAAAATGATAGTTCTCCTATTGAGAATGCCATTATCGAAATGACAGATCGAAGCGATTCATCTAACAAATACAAAGGGACGACTAACTCGTCTGGCGTAGCTACTATGACGTTTAATGGCGGAGAGTTTGAGTGGTCACAAGATAGCGATGCGGATTTTTCCGGTTGTCCTGTTTTTCAAGAAGATGAAAAATATCTTGTTCCATCGGAAGGCGTAACAACAGATCAATTAAAGACCTATTTCCCCAATGGTGTAATTGTCTCTCCATTGACAATTGTTCAGGATAAGGATAATAGTAGTGTTACGGAAAGTCTTACCAGAATTTACAACTCAAATAGGATAGATGGCTGGGAAGGAAGTTGGGATGGAACGAAAAAGAACCTTACTTTAACGAGTGTAATCAAGACATCGACAGCTTCTACAGAGACTTATGTTTTGTTTAATGTGGATGCCGGACTTATAGGGTTTTCGAATGGTCTTTTCCAAATTGGCGCAGAAAAGACAGTGGATTATCACAAGGCTTTGGATTTTGGTTTTAAGGTAAGTGGCGTTTCGTCCAATCTGAAGATAGTTATAACTTATGGCTCGCAAAACGCTCCCTTAACGGTGGAGATGGAAAATGATGTAATTCAAAGATTCCAGCTTTCTGATCTTTTGTTGGATACAGAAACAATAGGTAATTCTACCATTTGGACAGTGCATGTGCAATCTTTTGACGGAGGTACATTATCCGCAGATGATTTGAAAGATTTGAATATCACATTCTCTTTCTATGGCAAAAAGGCAATAAGTTCAGATATTCCGGCAAATAAAGTTTTATACGGAAACTATGATTATACCGTTATCCCGCCTTCTCCTTTGGAAGCACAATCAGGCACGTTGAATGTAAATGCACCTGCCATCAACAAAGAAATTTTGATTGCAAATAATGTAAATGTAACATTTAAGGTAACTTCAAAACAGCCTTCACTTATTCGTCCTCAAATAGGTGATTTTGTATATGGTGACAAAACATGGTCAACTGAATTGGACAGTACTAAAACTTGTGTCGGTGTCATTACTGATGTAAGAAGCAAGGATTTTGATTTTATTGCTTTGCGAGATGTGGACGCGGCGTTTTGGGCACAGACATTAGGCATTATTCCTAATGTAGTTACCGAAACAAATGAATCTTTAGCTCTTTGTGATTTTGCAGGTAAGACAAATTCTCAAAGCATCATATTAGCGAAACCAACGGAAAGCACGGCGGCGCATCAGTGTGCAGCTTATTCTACAGAAGGATTCGGTACAAATTCTTGGTTCTTGCCTTCTTGTGGACAGTGGAGTGTAGCTCAATTAAACAGGGTTAAGATCGATGCTTCAATAAATGCGACAATCGGTTCAGATCCATTGGGTAGTGTTTCATATTGGACTTCGACACAATGCGATGATAATAATTCTTGGATTTTTGGTTGGGTTAATGGCACAAGAAAGAAAACGACCAAAAGCACTTCATGGTTGGTTCGTCCTTTCTGTACCTATGAATACAATCCTGTTCCAAATGGTGTGTATATCTATGATAAAGACGATAATCGTTACACAAAAGAGGAATGGGCATCATCTGGTAAAGGAGTGTCTGCTGTATGTGGTATAGGCATTTCAACCGATACCAATTCGTTTATGGTATCGACAGCCATAAGTGCCCAAAACTACGCTTTTGGGGGAAAAGGCACTTTGATTAGCAATACACCAATATTAGATATCAATGTAGCATCCTCAGACTTATATAAAGCAACGCATGGTTTCATTTATACCGACACGATAATATCTCAATTGAGAACTGGCAATGCACCTGCGGCAGAATACGCCAAGACATATATGTTTGGGAATGGACAGAATGGCTATTTACCTTCATATGGCGAGGTAACCACTCTGTATTCTTACAAAACACAAGTGGAAGAGATTTTGCGCATGTTGGGTCTTTCTTTATGGGGAAGTGCATCTATTCAAACTTGCACCCAGTATGGGACTTCAAATAATGCAAATCTTAATTGGACAAACGGGATTTATTTTGGACCAGGTAAAGATGACAGTTTTAAAGTTTTGCCTTTTACCCTTCTTCCTTTATCTAACATAGCAATTCCTATTCAGAACGCTCTTGTAAAAATGACATCTGTATCAAACAATTATCAGCAGAACGCAAACAACAATGGAGAAGCTGTTATTTCCGCTGCATTAGGTGTTGATTATGATTATGAGGTCAGTGCTGATGGTTATGTAACGCAGAACGGGAAAGTCGGTGTATTAAATGAAGCGAAAACAATTGAGGTTACTTTGCAACCTGTAAGTGAGCTTACAGTAGTTGTCCATAGGAACACATTAGACGGGGCAACTGACATTTCCGGCGTACAGGTTGTTGTGACTGAAAATAAGGAAGGAGGGGTGCAGATGGCTTCCGGTACAACTTTACAAAACGGGACAGTTGTTTTATTTGTACCGGACGGAAGCTATAAAGTAACTTTTTCTAAAGATGGATTTGAAAGCAAGGAAGAAACGGTTGAAGTAAACGGGAAAACTGCGCTTAACACCTTCCTTCTACAAATATACAGTGCCATTAATGTTCAGGTAAGGAGAGTTGGACAAATGCAAGGTATGCCAAGTCAAATCCAACTAAAGGACAGTACGGGACTGGAGGTGATTCAGACTAAAAATATAACCACTACCGTAACGTTCACCAACGTTCCTTATGGACAGTACATTTTATACGTACCGGAAGGGGATTTTTCAAAAGAGACTTCACAAAGTGTTACTGTGAATAGTGAAGGAATGCAGGTGCAAGTAAACCTTACTCCGCTGTATATGGTGCAAGTAAAAGTAAACCCTACTGGTGGTAATGTGGAATTTACAGATTCAGAAGGGCAGAAGCATACAGGTTCGGCAGGGCCAGCAACATACACGGCACGGTTTGACAAAATTCCTGCGGGAAATTATCAGATTAAGATTACATCTTCCGGTTTCAGTGATTTTTCAACGACAGGAAGTATAAGTGGGGTTTATCAAACAAGTGTGAATTTGGAATACACCCTAACTAAACCGAACAAGTTGGTGCAGATAACAAGTGACCAATCCAATTACCAATTAGATACTTCTTACAAATACGTTTCCCTTTTGATAGTTGGAAGAGGAGGTGAAAAATTTGAGTATTGGCAATCTTGGAATGAATTTGTATTGATGGGCGGAACAACTGGACAAATTGTGTATATTCCTAATATATTGATGTCGGATATTTCAAATGGCCAAATAAATAAAATTACATTTAGTTCTATACCAAATACAGGCGGTTGGACAGAAGGCACAGAGTATTCCATAAGATTAGGAATGACAACTTATGAATATAAAGCCTATAATGGGAACGGTAGTGCTTACAATGATGCCGATTATCCTATGCCGCAAGGATCCAGACTGAATAATTATTCTGTATATAATGCAAAAAGTTCCGGTGGTTTTGCTGCCCATATGAGAGGTACATTCTATTGTAGTGGAAGTCCGGGAAGCCAAAACGCAAAAGAAGAAAGTGCTTCTTCTACAGGCCCAAGAATACAACCGTCAGGTGCTCCAGGTGGAGACGGCAGATAGGGATTTAAAAGTTCTTATGAAAATACTGTTTTTGGAGACGTAACTGAGCCTATTCAATCTTCAGTTGTCGTTCCTATCCAGTCTATTTTTGGAGGTACAAGTAAAGGTGAAGCTGGGTATCTGAACACTCTATCTGGACAAAGAACTGGTGCGTCTTCATGGGGAGGTGCAGGCTATGGAGGTTCTTTTTACACTTCTCCGGACGGAGGCAAAACAAGAATTGCTGGGTATGGCTCTGGACAAGAATGTTCTCCGGCAGATGATGACGTAGGAAATATTATGAAACCAGGAGAAGGTATATTTTGTATATACTACCACAATGAACCTATTTGATAAACTAAAGGGAGAGTTTAATTGCTCTCCTTTTTTTTGCTTTGATTATAAAAGAAGTGCAAGTTTATCATGTTTGTTGAGAAAAGATTATCTTTGTGGTTAGTATATACTTAGACAATATTTTAAACGTTTAAAATTTTCATTGCAATGGATATAATCAAAAGAACAGTAACAGCTAATTCCAATAAGCTGATAACTACTAATGGTGAAGCTGCACCTTCTTTAATCAGCAGTGCATGGAACTTTGCCACAATTGAAGAAGATATTGTGCTGATTGACCAAAACGGACAAGAAGTTCCGTTTGTAATCATTCCTCTTTCAGAAGGAACAATTAAAGTAATCTTGACAGGTGGAATGGAATATACCATTTCGGAAGCGGAAGTAAGCGCAAATCTTGGAATGCCGCTTATGTACATGGTTCAGAAGATTTTGAAAGAAGGGACAACGGCAACCAATCTTAGTATAGGTTTTTAAGGAAAGGAATTGACAATGAATTTAATAGGAAATATTAACGCAATTCCTTTTAGGAGATTTAGGGGAGGGGGCGGGGTAGCTCCTTTCCCATCTATTCCTGGTATGATTGCACGTTACTCAGCATTAGGTCTAACTAATGAGCAGATGGCTGCCAATCCCGTATGGGTTGATAAGACAGGTAATGGGCATGATTTACAGATGAAGAATTTCGCTTGGAAGGAGGGTTCAGGTATTAGTGATGTTTATCTCGGCGAACTCGTCTTTGATGGTGTAGACGATTATGGTGTCTGTGATAACTTCCCTATTCTGACTAAGGAAAAGGGATATACGGTTGTGGCGTTGAGACAGTGGATTACATATAATCCAAATGTAATATCTGCTATAGCAACAAACGCATCCGATCAATCTTTTAATGGTGCGTTCACTTTTGAAAATTACAATAAAGGAGCAGAGCAAACTATTTCGTATGGAGCTACTCAAATATCATTACAATATTCAAAATCTCCTTTTTCTTGGCAAACAACATCTAAGTATAATGGAGTTAATATTGCCAATGGAAACAAAGATGCGACAAATTCACTTGTTTTAGGCAGGTCATATCCTCAAAGAAATGATTTTGCTAATTTTGCTATCTGGGAACTTGTATTTCTCGACCACGACGCCACCGAAGAAGAACTGACCAAGATCAAAGACTACTTCGTTAAAACCTATCCCTGGCTCTTCCCCGACCAGGCATGGACAGTGGTAGGCAAAACCAACGAGGACGAAGATCGTGCTACTATTGCCAACATTACGGGCAATGGTAATGATCTTGTACTGTCTAATTTTGGTTTTGCAGAAGGGAGTGGCTACAATGAAGAAGGGGAATATGCTGGCTATCTGGTTACTGATGGGGTGGATGATAAGATAGTTTCGTCATCTTTTGGAATGGGTAAGGATTTTACGATTGTTGGGGATTGGAAGTTTATTGATAATAAAAAGAGTGGTACTGGTTTAGTAAAAGGGTCTAGTTTTTATATCTACAACACAATGACTGGACTTGTTCTTTATATTAATTCAGGATCAGTAAAAAATAGTCTTGACGGAATTAAAAGTATTAATGCTGCATGTTCAGATGGTAGGGCCTATGATCGTAATTGGAATGAAATACTGGCAAATACAGGTAATGTAGTTGGTTCTGGTGGTACATTGGAGGTATCGAGTAGTGGTGGTAGGTTTGATCGAATAGCTTTTAAGAACCTTGCAATTTATCCAAGAATCCTTTCCAAAGACGACTGTATCAAAGCATATAACTATTTACAAACTTTAAAAGCAAAATAATATGAAATACGCAATTGTAGACATCGTGTGGTGCAAGTCCCACGGAATAGAAGTCCTACCGGAAATGAGGACGAGTGTAGACCAGAGCAAGGTAATCTTGCATGAGGAAATGTTAGTACCTTTTGAAGATGAATCATTTCCAAGATATTCATTTAGTGATCCAACTTTTATTGAATTGTTAAATAGTGAAGAGTGGACTAGTACAGAAGAAGAACCTGTAATTAATAGAGACTTTAGTCGTATCTTAGCTTTGAATGTTCTTAATGAAGAGATTACTAAAGAAATCAATACATATGATCTTACTCCAAGTGAAGCATTACAAATTAAAGATCATTATCCTGAATGGATTACAGGTATCATGGTTAAAGTAGGAGAAAGATATTTATCTGATAATGTTCTTTGGGAATGTATAAAAGAACATACTACTCAAGATAATTGGAAACCTTCTATGGCTACTGCAAGTTTGTGGAAAACAGTAGACGAAGATCATAAAGGAACTATCGATGATCCTATTGTTTACATTCCACCTATGGAAATATTCAAAGACAAATACTATATCCAAAATGGTATAAAATATAAATGTACAAGAAATAGTGAACAACCTCTTACACATGATTTATCAGCCCTTGTTGGATTATATGTTGAGAAAGTTTAATTATTAATAAGCTAAGGATGTCACAGGAAATCTACAATAAGACCGTGTTCAAACGGTTCTTCGAAGAAAACGATCCTGCTGTAATGGAATGGGCAGAGAATGTACTTGAAAAGGTATCTTCTCCCGGCATTCTTCCTACTTTTATAAAGAAGGACGGAGAGGATTTTAAGGCGTATTGGGAAACAGTCTGTCATATCTTTGCGCTTGTTGTCTTGTATGCAAAGCAATATAACGAGATTGATACGAACAAGATTCTGTTTGAACTTTTTATTGAAAACAGAGGACTTGTGACAGACGAAGTGAACACACTTGAACAGATGAAATATCTGTTCAATAATTATGTGAAGGAATATAGAAAAAGAGGAACACTTGATATTGTAAACAAGGAAGGCTCAATACTTGGGGAACTCCTCCGTCTTATTAGATACAAGACGGAGGATGAGTTTATATTTGCCCTTCTGATGTCTCGTGATACTGGATGGACAATGGGACATAGCTCTCCTACATGGAACAGGACAGACACGGTTCTGAATGTTACAAAAGGGTATGAGACAACGGAAAGTGTAAAAGATTTGAATGCCTATCCACTTGTGAACCCTACAGGTGTTGTTATTGTGGATGATATAGACAACAATGGCACTCCTATACAGGCAATGACTTTCGTTGGAAATGCTTTGGTGGGTATTTCTTCTGAAATTGACAAAACGAAGCTCCTTCCTATTTCAGAAAATCTTTCTTATCAGATTTCTTTTAAGGTTAAAACATCTTCCACAAGCAACCAAAATTTGAAATTCGGTGTGGAAGTGTTTAGCGAAGCCGTTCAACCTATGATATGTAAGGAATCTTATGGAAGTGCAGAGAGCAACAATTTTGTTTCCGGCAGTAAAGGAATCCTGGAACTTCCTGTAGCTGGAGTGTATTATGAATGCCGGGCAATTCTATCGAGAAAGAATAGGGCATACGCAAAGCAGTTAGAGCTTAATTTCCCGAAAGGGAGAGGGCTTCAAATGAAAGACGGAATGAAATTCTTGTCATTAAACCTTACACAAGACAGGTCAGTAGCATCACTTACGTCCGTATTTATTTATGATATAAAGATAAAACCGCTTTTTCTTCCGTTCTATCAAGGGAATTTAGGTGAAAAGGATGTAATAGCAGCTTATTATCTTAATAATTCCCTTGCAAGTGAGAACGGGGTAAAGAACTTTACGGAAGATTATCTTGTTGCCTATAAAAACATAATGGGCAGTGAAGATATCCGTCCTTTGAAAGAAAAGAATGTTATTTTCAAAGTATTGTCCGATAGAGGTTCTTATATAGAGGGTGCTTCTATTTCCATTTTAAATAAGGTCCTTGTAACAAACAGAAACGGGGAAGCATCTATTGTGCTTTATCCGGGTGATTATTCTATTGATGTGGAGAAGTCTTTGTTCATGAATATAGAAGATAGATTGTTTCAGGTATTGGAAGACGATGAAGAAACGCAGGTGGAATATATTCAAATGCAAGGAGATGTGTATGAAAGAAAAGTCACGTTCGTTGTAAGGGACGAAAATGAAAGACCTATACAAAATGCCCTTGTTACTTTTAATGGTGAATTTAAATATACGGATTCTTCTGGTAATGCCATATTTATGGCTTTTCCTGGCTTATACCCTTATACTGTAAGCAAGACGGATTATTATACCATAAGTAAGAACATCAATGTACAAGACGATCAATCCGAACCTGTAACGCTTATATTGATACCAAGATATACGATTACATTTACGGTGACAAATTCATCTACTGGCGCAGTGGAAGGTGCAAATGTGACACTTACCGCAAAGGACAGACTGGCAACAGAGGATACTGTCGCTTATTCGGAAAGCAAAAGAACGGGCACGAATGGGAAAGTGACATTCACGAATATATTGGGAGGTGATTACACTTATCTTGTTGAAAAGCAAAACTGGATTCCTGTAAATGGGGATGTTGTTGTGGACAGTAATAAGGATATACAAGTGAGCTTCAACCCTATGCCTACTTTTAACATGACGTTTACTGTAAATGATTACAACACCTTTACGGGAGAGAAAAAGCCTTTAAATGGAGCTACCGTAAGATTTGCAGGTTTGACAAAACAGACTTCTGACAATGGGCAGGCTGTTTTTGAAGGAGTGTTGGGGGGAAAATATTCTTATGATGTATTTTACGACAACAATCATCAACGGGTATATGTGGAAAACTATGAGTTTTATAATAATTCGAACCTTACGATAGACTTGAAACAGCTTACCTATAAGACTACTATCAAGGTGTATGGCGCAGGAGGAACAGTCGTTGAAGGTGCGAAAGTGAAAGTAAACGATAAGGATTTTGTGCAGGAAGATTCTTCTGGTGTTGTGTTGGAACTTCCCAATGGACAATACACTGTCATAGCATCCTATGAGGAATATGAGGACAGAGAGCAGCAATTTACTGTAAATGGAAATGATCAAGTGGTGAGCATCTATATGGATCAAACCTTGTATGATCTTACATTTGTTGTAACAGAGGATAACGGTATCATTTCCAACGGTACAAGAATAACACTTAATCAAGGAGGTGCAGGAGAACAAACAGGTCTGACTAATAACGGACAGATCAAATTCTCTGTTCCGAGAATGCGTTATGATTGGGTGGCTTCGAAGCAATATTTCAGTAACCAGACAGGGGTTGTGCAACCAAATGACCTTCCAAAGACGGTGAATGTTGCAATGCCAAGAAAAGAAACGAGAGTGCAGTTCTATGTTTATAATTCCGATACAGGGCTTCCAGTTTCAGGAGCTTCTGTAAAACCAGAAGGACTTAGTACGCAAAATACAGGGTCGGACGGTACAACGACCTTTATGATGCAGATGGGGAAAACTTACAGATATGAAGTTTCCGTTTATGACTATCAGCCTACGGAAGGTTCTGTCACAGTTAATCAGGAATCAATGCCGCAACAAAGGGTAGGTGTTTCTAATAAGACTTACAGTGCTCATATTACAGTGAAATCCCGAAATGGATATAACATTAATCGAGCTTACGTAACTTATGGAGGAAAGAGTGGATACACCAATTCACAAGGACAGCTTACACTTACTGGAATACAATCAGGGTCGTATAATGCCACTTGTACGGCAGACAATTATCAATCCCAAACGAAAAACAATATTGCAATATCGGGAGCTGACACGTATATAGATTTCACTCTTGACTATGAGCTTACGACAACTTATATTTATCTTAGAAAGGAAAATGTATTGCAACCTTATGCTTCCGTGAATATAAGAACTACCGCGCCTGACGGATCGTCTTATTACAGTGGTACAGATCAGACAAATGGAAGTGGTAGGATAACGGTTTCTTCTCCTTCTGGAGGTTATGTGTATGCTTCCGCTACGGATTCGGAATGTGTAGGGACAGGGGATGAATCAACGAACGCAGGAGGGAGCAGTATTTACCTTTATCTTTGGAAAGCTCTTATCGTTTCTTATAGCGGATCGCCTCAAACGCCATCTGTATCAAATGGCGTTTATGAAATAGTGGGGAGAGAAGTAAGGGTACAAGGCGGAAGTAGAAATACAAGTAACCCTTCTACTGTGTATGCCAATTTCAGAAATCATACAAGAGCTACTGCAATCAAACAGTGGCCCGAATCATTTTCTATTCAGGGAAGTTCTGGCACTTATAATGTGGACGCTGCCGGCGGCAACCATTCTGCCTTTAGAGGATGTACAAGTCTTTCATCGATTGCAACAAACACAATTCCTTCTATTTCAGGGGGTGTTATCTGTTGGTTTAGAGATTGCACAAGTCTTAGGTCTATTCCTTCTGGTTTGTTTACCAAAATGACAGGTAATTCTTGTGCGGGTGCTTTCTGGAGCAGTGGGGTTACAAGTCTCCCGAGTGGTCAACTTGTTCCTACTTCATGTGTTTATCATTCTTCCTTGTTTAGAAGTTGCAAGAGTTTGACTTCATGCGTTGGCAATGGTACTTTTGGAAGGGGAGGTGGCACAGAAGATTTCCATGCTGTATTTTTTGAATGTACGGCTTTGAAAAATACAGGAGGTCAATCAGCTACAAGTTCTCCATTTAGCAATTCAACGAATGCACAGTATATGCAATATACATTTCAAGGCTGCACAGCCATAACCGAACTTCCGGTATTATGGTTCAGATATTGCACAAACATTGTTTCTTTTGTTGGTTGCTTTGTCGGTTGTACAAGTCTTGTCGACGGCTGGTCTACCGCTATGTTTTCTTACTCTTCGAAGGCAACAAATATGCAGTCATTGTTTGAGGATTGTACTTATTTGTCTATTCCTTATGGACAGGGACTTCCGTCAAGTGTAACAAACGCTTCAAGAATGTTTGCGAATTGTAGGAATTTATCTGATATATCTTCTTTTGATATGAAGAATGGAAAGTTGCAGAATGCAGAAAGTATGTTTGAGAACACGGGTGTGAAACAAATTCCCGCTAAGTTCTTTAATGATCTTACGACACTTACTAATCTTAGGAGATGCTTTGCAGGATGCACGTCACTTACTTCTTTTGGAAGAACAGGGAATTATGTAGGACAACCAGGAACATCTGCACGACCTGTGAATGTGGATATAGGAAATCAGTTTAATAATACCAATTTTGAGAATATCAGTGGTAATTTGAATTGTACTGAAATGTTTGCAAACTGTACAAATCTTTCTTTAGGAACAGAACAGACTTATGCGGTTTCATACACATCCCTATATGATAGGTCAGTGGCAGGCGTAGGAAAGGTTAATATGGACAGAATGTTTTATGGTTGCTCGAAACTTGGAACTGTCCCTGTTATTCAAATCCTTACAGGATCATCCAATTATGTAAAGATAACGGAGTCTGGGAACAATAACGTAACAAGTCATAGTCAGACTTTTACAGGTACGAATTGCGAGGGTGTCCCAAGTGGATGGAAATAGTAAGTCAAAAATAATTAAAATATTGAGTATGAGCAAGTTAAATGTTAGTAGAAATGTTTTTTTAGAGAAAGAAGAACTTTCAAATATGATTTCTTTCTTTGCTACAGCACCGCTTATGAAGGCGGTGCTACAGGCATCTTATTCCTTTGGGATGATTACGAATGACCCGTCTAAGATCAATCCTAATACAGTTAACAAACCAGTAGAAGATGAAAATCTTATAGAACCTTTTAAAGTGGAAACAGGAACAAACTCTGGCACTATTAAGGTACTTCCTGGGATGGCTCTTACCAGTGCCGGGAACTTTATAGATATCAATGTAGAAGACAACATCGTTGTGCCGAATGACAGCAATTTCTATTGGGTGAAGATTGCATATAAAACAAGAAATTACGAAAAGGGATATGTAAGCATAAACTCACAAGGTATCGTTTCCGGTTCTGTGGATTTTACAGGTAAGGTAAGAGGTCAATCTTCATCAACCCCCGTCTCTATCCGGTTTGAAAAACAAGACGGTTCTGTTCCTTTGAATAATGGCGTTTATCAGATTGTAAACATAATTGACAGCCAAAACTTACTTCTTACATCCGCAACTACATTTGTAGCGGAATCGAATTTAAGAGCTATTGTGCTTGGGACACTTCCTTTGGGAGGTGTATTGACTTCCGAGCAGCGAAACGGTTTATACACTTATGATGATTATGTCATTTCTTTAGTACCGGAAGTTAGCATAAGCACTCCGCCGGAAAAAGAACCGGACGAGTATTATATCGCTCGTGTACAAAATTCTGGCGGCACGGTATCTGTTTACAATGAAGTGAAAAGCGAATATTGGTCGCTTGGGAATATATTCATGTCAACTTCTAAAAGTTAAGGCTTATGTTACGGTTTTATTATACGGTCAGTTCGGGATATAACAGTCCGCAGTCCAAAGTTTCAGATTCGTTGGGTGGATATAAATCTTCCACTCTTGTGCCTAATGATGTATTTGGCAATTTATTTGATGAAATAAGCCTTAATTTGGCTTCAAATCCTCATAGCCAATACGTTGCTCTTGTTTTGAAAAATGAGGGCACAGAAACGTTTAAAAACGTCGAATTATGGTTTTCTTCTGTAACGGATAACCCCTACGGGACAATCACGGTAGGAGCTATAGGGATGGGAAAGGATGAAGAAGAAAATCCGGTTACTTCGCGCACATCTTCCATGAACGAAAAACCTTATTGGATTCAATTTTATGAAGCAAAAGAGGAAGAACCGGTATCGCTTGGTGATATGGAAGCTGGGGATGAAATCTGTTTGTGGTTCTGTCGGTCGCTTGATAAGAAAATTATAAAAAATGACTATGATCTTGTGGCAGAGAGAGATACGAACACCCAAAACCGCTATAAGAAGGTTGAAAAAGAGACCGATGAGATTTTTAACATTAATTTGGTTTGGGAATAGTTACAAAAGTTGTAGTTTTGTCAGCGAGACAGGGGAACAAAAACTTCCCCTTCTTTTATCACTTAAAATATACAACTTTTGTATGCAATGATTTTATAATCTAATTTCGACAGCAATGACAAGACGAGAAGAATTTGAAACGATTTATGAATACTTACAGGGGAAACTGACAAACAACCCGAAGTATGAGTTTCATGCAAAAAGAAAGGACAGGGAAAGGATAAAAGATTTTCTTGAAAATGAAATAGTGGGGAATCTTTGGAACTATCTTACTTTTCAATTTAATAGGCAGGTTTTTATTTTGTCGGTGTCGAAATTGAGTATTATTCCTCTTCCTAATGTGATAGGGAAAGCAGCTATTGAAAGATGGAGAAAACGAACACAAAAGGATATGTGGTTTACCTCTAAATTCGTTATGGAATACGACCTTAGAAACCCTATCCAGAAAGAAGAAGCCTTGTCTGATTCCTATTTGGATAAAGAAAGACAGCTTTATTTTGATTCTCCGAGAGGATACATCCTTTGTGAAAGCTATGATGGGTTTTTGTATCATGAAAAGAAATGCAAAGGATGCAGGTATATAAAATTGTGTGAAGAAAAATATAAGGACAGATGAGAAAAAGAAGAAAGGAACTTGAAGTTAAAATTGTCCCTTGTTTTTACGATACGAAAAGAGCAGAGCTTTTGATCGTAAGGTACGGATGGTTTGGAAACCCTAAGTTTGTAAGGAGTTTCGGGTTTATCTATCTTTCGAGTAAGGAAAGTGAGAAAAAGATGGACTATGTGTGTGAATTAATAGATAGGTTTAACAGAATACAAAGTTTAAATTGTTATGGAAGAAAAAGTAATGTATGACGTGCGTTCAGCACTTATGACAGGTGAAATTAAAGAAGTAAAAAAATGGGAAACAACTACTTTCAGAGGTCTGGAGTATATCATCCCGGAAGGAGAACGTGAAATGGCTAAAATTGGCAGAGATGTGTTTTTCACAAAAGAAGAAGCAAAGAAAGCTATTAACGCAACGGTTGATAAGAGAGTTCAGTATCTTGAAAATCAGATTGAAAGAATTAAAAGCTATAAGTTTGAGTAACGTGCTGAAAAAGAAGGAGAAATACGAATATCGTCCTTGTAAAAGATGTGGTGAAAATCATTACATCTACAATAGGATGAAGTGGCTCTGTAAAGATTGTGACACAGAAACAACCAAAGAACGTAGAGGTGACCTTCAATCCTTATTTACGGAGATATGGCAGGAAAGACCTCATGTTTGTGTAAAATGTGGAAAGCCTTTGGGGGATGAACCAAAAGCTATTTTCTTTTCGCATATCAGATCAAGAGGAGCAAGACCGGATTTGAAGCTGGATAAGAACAATATCGAACTTCTTTGTTCCGCTTGTCACAGATTACATGAATTTAACGAAAGGGAAATCGTATGAAAAAGATTCTTGTATTGACGGTATTATTGTTTATTCCCCTTCTTGTTTCTGATGCAAAAGTTCTTCCCACTACGAAAGAGGATAGGGACAGGGTTGTGTGGGAAAGATTGGTTCATGCTATTTGCATGGTTGAATCCGGTTGTGATGATAAAGCAAAGAACAAGGTAAGTTCCGCTTCCGGTAGGTTTCAGATGTTGAAGGTCTATGTGGATGAGGTAAACCGGATAAAAGGGAAACATCTTTATTCTTACAAGGACAGGTTCGATCCTGTAAAGTCAAGAGAGATGTTTGAAATATATCAATCCCATCACAACCCTACCAAAGACATAGACAAGGCGATTGTTCTCCACAGGGGAAAGAAAGTAAAGTCTTACATTAGGAAAGTAAAACAGGAAATGTGTAATCTTTAAATCAAAAACATCATGACAGTATGCTGGACAGAAGGATGCTATTACTTTGAAGGCGAAGTGACCAGTTCCTACCAAGTGGAAGATGGCACTATGCTGGTAGTGGAAACTCAGAACGGACGAACAAGGGAAGTTCTTAGAGAAAATGATCATTTAATTGAGTTGGATTTATGCGAATAGATGAAAACATGGAGGTATTACTTCAATCCGTTGCAAATTTATTCGGGGATTTGAAACTGAACGTTCTGAAAGGAAAGTTGGAAGATGTAATAGCACTTCAAGATACGAAAAGTATTGCTGACTTTACCGAAGAATGTATTAAGTGGTCGGAAAAAGAATATACGAAAAAACAGCGTATGTTTGTGTTTTCTGATGGGAAATTGGCTTTGACAAGGATATTTATTGTTTCAGCAGAAATGGATTACACGGACGAAGGCGTACCGGAAATAATCATAAATAGAATGCCGGATGATGTGACATTAAAGGATAATCCTTATAAAAACATTCATGTCCGGTATGAAAGCGAGGAAAACTGTTCCCGTGACTTCGACAGGTTGAAATTAGTGTTGAATTAATAATCTATGGCTAAGGAAGTTATAGTAAAGAATTTAAATCTCGTTGGAATGACAGACTATTTCAATGAGCATTATAAAAAGAAAGATGGAGGAAAGTTTTCATACTGGAACATCAGAGCTTATGCGGTAATGGGCAAAGTCCCCTCCTATTTAGGAGAAGGATTGAGTATTGTCCCTTGTGTGCCGATAGGAAGCAATGTAAGACTATGGAAACTTGTGAAAGAAACAAAATAAAAATGAGATGAAGATATATGTAAGTTTGCCTATTTCTGGGCATGATATAGAAGAAACGAAAGAATACGCAGAAAAGATTAAGAAGTTTCTTGGAGAAAAAGGTGATGAAATTGTTGCTCCTTTTGATACTTGTAATGAAGAAGGTAAGTCTTATTCCTATTATATGGGTAGGAGCATTGAAGCACTTTTAGAATGTGATGCTGTTTTCTTTGTACCAAATTGGCAGGAATCAAAAGGCTGTATGGCTGAATTTGAGTTGGCAAGAATTTATGAAAAGAAAATTTTAATGTAAAGAAAATGAAAAGTTCGAGTAAGTATTTGATATGCTATGACAATGAAACCGGAGGACTTCCTTCGAAAGACAAACCGGCTTTTGATGCGATTCCTCTTATAGAAATTGCGTTTGCAATCATAGATATGGAGAAATTGGAAATATGCGAAGAAGTATCTATGATCCTTCCGCGTGACTATAAAGAAGGTCTTTCCTATTCAGCGGAAGCGGAAGCTGTGCATGGTATCACTGAATCTATCCAGAATGAAAAGGCAATTTCGTTAAAGGAGGCTTACAAAAAGTGTCTGGATATTTTCAAAAGATACAAAAACCCGCGCCAACTATGTACTCTTTGCGGTCACAACATAGTAGGGTTTGACAACCCTTTCTTGGAGAACTTCTTTAAGTTCATGGGAGATGATCTAAGCAAGTATGTAAAATTTTCGTTGGATACGATGCAATTGGCTCACATGGCTTATGGAGAAGCTGAAAATTATCAACTGCATACTATTTGTGACAAGGAAGGTATTGATCTTGTAAACGCGCACCGTGCCGGTGATGATACCTATGCGAACGCACTGCTTATGATAAATTTCGTAAAGAAACTTCGAGGAGAAGGAACAACTGCCGAACAAGATGGCATGACGGTCAAGAATCCTTTCCGAGAAAAATTTGCTTTGTAAAGCATGGCGATAGTATATAATTCAAAAGGTGGGATTCTGACTGATTTGCAAGCAAAGAGGTTGTTTACTACTGTAGACGATATAATAGACAGGCTTCCTTCTCCTACTATATCTCAACTCTTTTCAGGGGGATATAAAAGGGATATGGATAAAATGCTTGAAACTATTATAGATCAGACAGAGTATGCAATGAATTTTGGACGATCTCTTGATACTGAAAAATTGGGATATGTGGACAACTTGTTTGCTTCAATGGATGAAAACCTAAGAATCCTTTCGTACAATTATTTCAATGCGACTGTCCTTTCCAATTTCAATTTAGGATGGAGAAATTTGGAATGGGGGAACCTTACGCAGCTCTTTCCTTGGAGCAGTTACCTGTGCGCCCGAGGAGCAGGCAAATGTCTATGTATCAACACTTTAGTTGTTATGGCGGATGGCTCTTTGAAGAAGGTACAGGACATAAAAGTAGGTGACAAAGTAATGGGACAGGACTTCAAACCTCGAAAAGTCTTAGAGCTTCACAGAGGAAGATGTCCTATGTATGAAGTAAGGCAAATAGGTGGTATGGATTATACCGTAAGCGAAGGACACCTGCTTTGCCTATCCGATAGGAGCATTGTTCCTGTAGAAGTGGCGGAAATGAACCTTAGAAAGGGTTTTTCTTATAAAGGTTATAGGTCTACTAAGAACGGACTAAGAGAGACGGAAATTTATGTGTCTTTGGTTGGTGAAGATGACTATTACGGTTTTACCTGTGATGGTGACCATAAGTTCCTATTAGAAGATGGTACGGTTTGTCATAACAGCTATATGTGGTGTTATTCCTTTCCTTTGTGGCGATTGTATTCTTACACGAGACCTATGCTCTATGGAGGTGATACGGTTGACAACAAGAACCGGAAAGAGACGGCTATGATCACAAACACTATGACACTTGCAAAGGTGCATGTGAACAAGATCATAGAAGAAATCACTACTAACGATATTTTAAAAGAAAAACTTGATCCGAATGGAAAGGCGAAATTAGGTGAAACAGCAATAGAAGGTGAGAACGGTGCTATACTTCATGTCCGTGGTAAGGACGGGTTTATTCGTGGTCTGCACGTTGGTGCAGCAATCATAGACGATATGCCGGACGAAAGTTCTTTGTATAGTGATGAACAAAGGGAAAAGTTGAAAGAAGTTTTTAGAGGTACAATTACACCTATTGTAGAACCATACGGGTATTTGATTATATCTGGTACACCTTATTCGACTGCTCCGAATGAACTGTACAATGTAATAAAAGGTGACAAACGTTTTTATTCGTTTGAATATCCTATTGTTTTCCCGGATGGTAGACCTCTTGCACCGGATAGATACACCTTTGAAGATATAAAGGCAAAAAGAACGGAACTTGGTTCTATCGTATTTGCCCGTGAGTATTTGGTTATTCCTATTTCCGATAACTCAACGATCTTTCCTTATGAGTATCTAAGAAGGTCAACTACAGGGATGGACAAAGTTTCTTTTGCAGACAGTATAGAATTTTTCCCGTTTGAACTTCAAAGGGTAGTGGTAGGATGTGACTTTGCTGTATCCGGTAATATTGGTGCTGACTATACTGTCTATTCTGTTTGGGGTATTGACTATTCGAACAACTTCTATCTGATAAACTATTTCCGTGCAAAAGGAATGTCCCATAATGAGCAGGTGGACAAGATCGTTCTTTTCAACCGTCTGTACAAGCCGGACAAGATAGTATGCGAGGCAAACGGTTTCCAAGGGATCTTGTCTGCACTTGCAAGAGAAAGGGGTCTTTCCAATATCGAGCAGTTTACAACAACAGAAGGGAACAAGAAAGACCTCTATTCCGGTCTTCCGTCTTTGTCTGCCATGTTTGAAAGAGGACAGATTAAAGTTCCATACAAGGAAGGGGACACAAGACAAAAGGTAGAGTTGATGTTCAGTGAGTTTGCGTCCGTTACTTTCAGAAGCGATAAAGGGAAATTGGAAGCGAGTTCGGGACACGATGACATTGTGATGAGTGCGTTTTTATCTTTACATACCCTAAGAGAAGAAAACGGATCAGGTAACAATTTCAGCATTAATATGGTCTAATTATTAATTGGCATAATATGGATGATTTTATTGATAAAAAGATAATGTACATTTACAAGATAACAAATCTTGTGAATGGTAAAATTTATGTAGGTCAGCATTCTTCTAACACTAATCGCTATTATATGGGTAGTGGAAGTGAGCTTAAAAAAGCTAAGAAAGAATTTGGAACGCATAATTTCAAAATGGAAATTTTAGAGGAATATCATGGAAATTCCAGAAAAGAATTTTCTGAACTTGAAATAAAATGGATCAAAAAGTTGGATGCCACTAATCCAGAAATAGGCTATAATAAACTGAAAGCAGGAAACGGTGGGTACATAGGGAAAGAGTGGTATGATAGCCAAGTAGGAAGAAAACATACCGAAGAAGAAAAAAGGAAAATAGGCGAATCAAATAAGGGGAAAGTTATCTCGGAAGAAGCAAAAAAGAAAAATTCAGATAGCAAAAAGGGGAAATGTTTATCAAAAGAAACAAGATTAAAAATCAGTTTAGCAAATAAGAAAAACAGACGAACGATAGAAGACACGGAACTAAATAAAAAGAGAAATAAGGTTAGTTGGAGTTCTCGATCTGTTGTTCAGTTGACTTTAGATGGTAAGTTTATTAAATTATGGGAAAATCATTTGGACGCAAAAGATTTTTATAAATTGTCAAACGCAAAAATGATAATAGATGTTTGCTGGAATAGAGCCTATTCTTGTGTTGGGTACAAATGGATGTTTAAAGAGGATTACGAAAAACTTAAAAACAGAATATAGATCATGGGCAAACTGAATCCCGGCTTCATGGCGGAAATCTTTAAATTGATGTTTTTCGATGAAGTCATAATGCGTATAGCTTCGGAATATTTGAAATATGAATTGATTCCTAAAGAATGGGTAGGTTATAAATTCATTCTTAGGGAAGCGATCATACAATATACAGAAAAGAACAAGCTACCTTCTATCGGTGCTATTTGTCAGAAATTATGTGACGAGGATGTCGTGCAGCTCGCTGCAAAGGAAATAAAGAAGGCGGCTTTGATAGACAGGGAAATTGCAATAGACCAATTGCAGTCTTTTGTCAAGGAAACGGAATTTGAACTTCTTTCAAGGAAAGTGCATGACTTGTATGAAGAAGGAAAGAAGGAAGAAGCAATACGTGTCAACGCTGAAGAATCCCAAAGGATATTGGAGATGTCCTTTCGCTCCAAATCAGGGGGTTTCCAGTCTGTTTTCGGGGGTTTCCAGCAACGTATGCTTGAAAGACGCATGGATGCTGCTACAATAACGGAAAAGCCAGTAAAAATTCCTTTTGGAATCGACAGGTTGGACGATATATCTTTCGGTGGCATGGAAATAGGGGACACAACGCTTTGGATTGCTCGCAGCGGCACAGGAAAAACGACTGTATTGAAATGGCATGGGTATTCTGCTGCCATTAGAGGTGTGCCGGTTCTTCATATCCAGTTGGAAGGTGGGGTTAAAGCCTGTATGCAAATATATGACCAGTTATGGTCTGCTCAATCCTATTCCGATATCAAATCTGGCAATATCAGTCCAAAGGACAGAAAGAAGATAGAACAGGCTATTAAAGAAGTAAAAGAGCTTAGTTCTGACATTGAAGTGTATGGATTCAAAAAGTTCGGACAGGCTTCTATGGGGGATGTCCGGCAGCTTTGTTATGACTATTTTAATACACATGGCAAGTTCCCCGGATTGGTAATACTCGATTCTCTGGATTTGGTAAAGACCGGTATATCCAAAAAGATAGATTCTGATCCTGATCACAAGAAAGAAAAACTACAGACTTGTGCCCAGTTATTAAAGAACTTGGCTGATGAAATAGGTGCTCCTATTATTACAGCCACACAGACAAGTGATGTTCCGTTTGAAGTATGGAACAACCCAGACAAGGTGATTGACCGTTCTTATACAGAAGGTGACAAAACGCTTGTAAAACCTTTTTCTTTTGTATTTACTTTGAATATGACAATAGAGGAAAAGGCAAACGCAACGGCTCGTATTTATGTCGACAAGCTCCGTGATTACAAGGAAAGTCAAGAAGTGATTACGATTGCTACCAATTACGACAAAAGACGGTTCTATCACAGGGGGCGAACGATGGAGATGTACAATCAAATTTCTGAAAGGAAAGAGATAAAGAAACAGGCACGTAAGAAAAAGACGGAAGCAGACAAAATGGAAAGCATTTAGGATCATGATTAGGATAGATGAAGAAGAAGTAAAGGCGGCGTTCGGACTTCGCATGTTCGGTTCGCAAGGGTGGCTCTCCAACAAGAACATGGATTGTCCCTACTGCGGAAAATCGAAGAAATGGGGTGTTCTTTTGAATCCTCACGGCGGTGTGTTTCACTGTTGGAAATGCGGTAGCAAAAAACCGTTGAAGGATTTTCTGGACAAGGTGGGGAGAAAAGACCTTATCCGAATGGAATACCAAAATTCATTAAGTGTAAAACTTACACCTTTGAAAGATGAAGAAGAAGAAAATGGTGAAAACGAAGAACTGCCGGAGGTAAAACTTCCCCTTCGTCTTGAAAGACTGAAATCCGATCCTTATTTAGACGAAAGAGGGTTTAGAGCATATCACTATGCACTTTTTGAACCCTCTGAAACCAAATCTATTTTAGAAAAGGATTTGAAAAATTACATCATCTTCAAAATGAAGATGGACGATAAGCTGGTAGGGTGGCTTGGCAGAAGCAGGTATTCCAAAGAGTGGCATAAAAGAGATTTGGAAAGGGCAAAGGAAACAGGTACTAAGCCGCATTTACGATACGAAAACAGTATAGGCACGAACTTTACAAAAATATTAGGCGGTTACAATGAGCTTTCTCCTACTGTAAAGGATGTGATAATAGTGGAAGGGTTGTTTGACAAGGTAGGAATAGACAATCTTTTGCAGCTTTGGGATTGCAACAGTTTGAAATGTGTTTTTACGTTTGGAAAGAGCATCAGCAAGGAACAAATCTCCTATTTGGAAAGAAAAGGGGTAAAGAATGTGATTCTGATGTATGATGATGCAACTGTTGAAGAATCCAAAAGTGCAGGGTTGATGCTTGCAAAGTCATTCAACACCAAGATAGCTTATCTTTACAAACCGGGCATTGACCCGGGAGATATGGATATGGATTATTTGGAAGAAGTTTTGGATAACTTGTATGACCCTATCAATTTTTACGTCTCTAAAATCAAGAAAATGTGGTAGGTTATTCCTACTTTTGTTGAAAATCACAAAAATCATTAATCATGGACAGAAGCAGAGAATTATCAACAGATGAATATCTGAAGGTGCTCCAGTTGGAATACTTTACTCACAAGGTGAGAAGCCTTATTTTTGATAAACCGGAATTTATCAAGATGGCAAAGGACATTGCAGAGTTTAAAAAGGAACGGATTGAATTGTTAGCAAAGAAGCATTTTAAATGTTCCATTTTTCTTTCAGCAGAAGAATATTTTTCTTTTTATGAGAAGGAATTTCTGAACCCTACCGGCGTGCCTAATTTCCAATATCCCGCAAATGAACAGAAAAGAAACTCGCAGTGGTTTTGGGATATGATCTACTTGTTTGGAAAAGATCAGATTGTTATTTATGACGACAAGGAGTATCGGATTTTGAAGAACGATATAAAGAATCAAACGGTCACTATCAAAGTGAACGGAAAGAAAAAAGATGTGGAATATTCGAACATCAAAATAAAAAGACTTATCATGTGTTTTGATGGTAAGTTGTTGTAAATCAATTAATTTAAATTTCGTATTATGACTTTTAAAGAGTATGAAGCGCACGCGGCTTCAACAGCGTGTTATGCAAAAGAGGTAGCTATCCCGTATGTAGTAATGGGACTTACCAATGAATTGGCAGAAGTTTTTGAAAAGGTGGACAATGCTGCCGAAGCAAAGGAAATCATGAAAGAAGTAGGAGATGTCCTTTGGTATGTTGCAATGACAAGACAGGAATTGCAATTGCCGCCGGTTGAGTTCCCCGAAGAATTACACAAATTGGACGATACGGATGTGTACAGATTAAGTCCTTCCTATTTGCTCCAACAGGCAGGTATCATTAACGGGCAGGTGAAGAAATACTTCCGGGATGATGATTACAGCAAACCTTTCCCTGAAAAGAGAAAAGAATTCTGTCATACAGCGTTGGAACAGATTCTTATAGGGTTACAGAATCTTGTTACCTACATTGAAGGAAAGGAATTGAACCAGTCTTTGGTATCCATTGCAAAGCAGAATGTGGAAAAGCTGGCAAAAAGAAAAGCGGAAAATAAAATTCACGGTGATGGAGATAATCGGTAATGGTTAGGGCTGTAACTTTTTTGGGAGCTTCGTGTGTCGGAAAGACTTCTGTGTTTGAACTTTTAAAGAAAGACAGATCGTTTGACTGGTTCGATAAAATAGACAGCATAACAAGACAGTTGGTAAAGGAAGGGAGGATAGAGCCTTCCTTTACTTCTGTCCAAAATCAAAAACTGATTTTTGACAAGTATGCGGAACTACTGAACACAGATTGCTATGTTTCCGATAGAGGCATAATAGATGTGCATACGTTTACAAAAACAATACCTGCTTCTATTCAAAGAGATGTAGAACTGAAAAGACAATTGGATTTTATAAACGTTAGTGAATATTTCCTTCCTGTTATCTTTTATTTCCCTATTTATTGGGAAGTAGAGAGTGATGGGGAAAGAATGGCGGACGCAGAAAGAAGAAAATGTTGGGATGCAGAAATAAGAAAGTTTTTGATGGAAAGAAGATTATCTTATGAAGTAGTACCAAATGACACTCCTTTTAATCGATTGAAGTTTATAAAAAGTGTACTTAGCACAAGAATGAACTTAGGTTAAAAACAGGGTTAAGGATTGTAAAAACATACAATGATTACATACAAAAGTTGTATGTTTGCTTGTGAAAACGAAAAGAAGAAAACATGATGGATCGACTTTTAAATGAGTTGGAAGAATACCTTTCTTCCAATACCATACAATACTCTCTCGACAAAGAAAATTACACTGTTTTCTTTGAGGGAAAATCATACGAAGTTTTTGAACCTAACGAGGACGGATATTTCTTTTCAGAGGATTTTCGTTGGGACTGTGAGCGCACCGAAGAAGATGGTTACATCTTCCGCCTTGGCGGTGTATGGTACACATTGGATAAAGGAAAGGAAAACGAACCTAAGCTGAACCGGGTAAAGTGGAGGGGACAAAGTGAAATGGCAGGTCTTTCCACTAATTTTTTGGGAGTACATGGATCGTTTGAACTTTTGAATGGTACGGGATTGTACCCGGATTGGGTAAAGAAAGCCAAATTCTTAGGAATAGAAAGATTGGGGGTTGTTGAAAAAGCAACTTTGGCAGGCGCATTGAAATTTCAAAACGCTTGCAAAGCAGAAGGGATTGTCCCCGTGTTTGGATTGGAAGTCCCGGTAAAGGACGAAAAGAAGGATATCGTCTATACCTACAAAGTTTATGCAAAGAACGAAAAGGGCTGGCAGCATCTACTTGCATTAAATAAAGTTTTGAATTGTGGTGATAGTGGAAAGTTTGCTTCCCCAAAAGACATGTCGGAACACGTTTCAGATGTGTATATTGTGTTTGATCCGAAAACGATACAGTTTGAAGATGTTCCTATCCTTTTAAAAAGTAAACCTAATGTGTTCTGGCAAGCGGATACTGTGGAATACACAAAGAATGATAGGGACACTTCCTACTTGATGAACTTTGAAAGTTTTTACAAGTCCAAAATGAAACCTGTGGCTATTTGTGATGCTTATTACATTGAGCCAGAATACGCTATACTTCGAGAAGTTGTAAATAAGATTGATGGAAAAGTAAACTACAAATCCGGCAACCAGTATTTCAAAGATGAAGCGACTTACATGGAAGAGCTTCTTTCTTTATTTGGAGACAGCGAAAAGGGAGAGGAATTTTATATGATAGCAAGAAGCAATGCCGATATGATTGCGGAGAGTTGCAACTTTGAAATCCCTACCGATACACGGCATCTCCCCCGTTACGAAATGACAAAGGAGGAAAAGAAAAAGTACACCTCCAATGAAGATATGTTTGATTCTTTGATTTACGAAGGCTTGGAGAACAAACCGGAACTTTTGAAAGATTACTCGGAAGATGTACTTGTAGAAAGAATCGAAAGAGAATCAGATGTAATCAAATACGGACAGGTTGTTGATTACTTTTTGATTTTGCGCGATATTGTCAATTGGTGCAAAAAGAATAATATCTTGTTAGGTGGTGGTCGTGGAAGTTCCAGTGGCTCTTTGATTTCTTATCTGTTTGGATTGGTAAATACAAACCCATTGCACTTTGGTTTGATTTTTGAAAGGTTTTTGAATAAAGGTAGGGTTTTATCCAGCCTTCCAGATATCGATACAGATGTGCCGGGAGAATACCGACCGGCAGTAAAACAATACATGGAAAATCGTTTTGGAGCTTCGCAAGTTTGTTCTGTAGGCACGTACACTACTTTACAGATAAAACAGGCTATAAATGATGTAGGAAAGATTTATGGAGCTTCAGTTCCTACTCTTAGGAGGCTTACTAAAATGATAGAAGATGTAAAGACGGAAGAAGATTTTTTGAAACTTGCTTGTAAGAGATCAGAAATAAATCAATTTCTGAATAAATATCCAGAAATGATGAATATTGTTTTCCTTCTTTTAGGTCAGCAAAAAGCAGCTTCTATTCATGCTTGCGCTATGATGATCTTTCCAAAAGAAAAGTCAATGTACGAATGGTGTCCGGTTAGAAAATCGGGTGATTTGATTATCAGTGAATGGGAAGGTGGAGAAATGGATGAAGCCGGTTTTTTGAAAGAAGATATTCTTGGTATTGAGCAATTGGATAAATTCACTGATATTCTGAATCTGATTGAAAAGAATACGGGTAGGAAAATCAATCTCTATTCAGATATTGAGTATGACGATCCAGAGGTTTACAGGTATTTTGCAAATGGTTGGCTTAGTGACATATTCCAGTTTTCGGCAAAGGGATTGTGTGCCTATACTCAAAAATTGAAGCCTAAAAACATGGATGATGTAGTGGCAGCACTTTCTTTGTTCCGTCCTGGGCCAATGGAAAATGGTTTTCACATGGACTACATTGCTTTGAAAAACGGAGAAAAAGAGCCGGAATATCCTATTGGAGCAGAAGAAATTTTGAAAGACACTTATTCTATTTTGACTCAACAGGAACAAGTAATGAATATTTGTAATCAACTTGCTGGCTTTGATTTAGTTACATGTGATACTGTTCGTAAAGCGTTGGGTAAAAAAAAGTTAGATGTTTTACTTCCATTGAAAGCTAAATTCATAGAAGGTTATGTTGGTAAATTTGGAAGCAAAGGTGTAACTCCAAAGTATGCAGAAACTCTTTGGGAACAGATGGAGGAATTTGCTAAGTATTCGTTCAATAAGTGTGTGAGTTTCAGCACTTTAGTATATGTTGTTGGGTTTGGAGAAATAACGGTTGAAAGATTGTTTCATGCTTTTCACAATCAAGAATGCAACTCTTTTATGGCAAAAAGTATGAAACAAAATGGTTCGTTGTATTTTTCCAAAATAAAAGACGTTAGGTATTCCGGCAACAGACCTGTATATGAAATTTCTCTTGTTGATGGGAAGAAGATAAGAACAACAGGAAACCATAAATTCCCTACAACAGAAGGGAAGGTATATGCAGAGTTTCTTATGGGAAAAACTTTGTTTGTTGCTAATGATAGCTCCAATGCGCAAATGGCAAATGTTATTTCTGTAAGATTTGTAGGCAATGAAGATGTGTATGACATTGAAATGGAAGATGAAAATCACAATTTTGTTGCAAATGGAATTGTAACCTGTAACAGTCATGCTGCTGCATACGCCATTAATGCTTACAATTCTTTATGGCTGAAAGTGCATTATCCTTTGGAATTTTGGTCGGTTGCTCTGTCCCGTGCAAGTGAAGATGACTTTCCTCAATACGTCAATGAAATGCAGCAGACAGAAGGGATCGAAATCAAACCTGTAAATATCAATAAGTCTGATATAAACATTGTGGCGGACAAAAAAGATAATAGTATCTATTGGGCGATCAATGCAACAAAGCAAGTAGGAGAAAAGGCACAGAATCAGATTATGGAAGAACGCTCTAAAAATGGGGAGTATTTTTCTTTGGCTGAATTTATTGATCGTCATACATTCAAAGGATCGGCTGTGAACAAATCTGTTATTGAAAACCTTATTTATTCCGGTGCGTTCGATATGATGGATGAAACAAGGGAATTTTCCAATATCTTTTCTGCAAGGGAGTTCATGCTTGGAAAGTATCGGGAAAAGAACAAGATCAAAATTGACAAAGAAAAGGATGAATATTTTCTTGCCTTTGAAAAGAAAAAGATCACAAAGGACTGGTGGTGGCTTTTGCAGCAAAAGAACAAGTCCGGTTTTGCTTTCTTTGACTACGAAGGATTGGTAAGAGAATATTTAAAGCCAAAAGTCAGAAACGGAGTTTTCTATAATGTGGAAGACTTGCAGAACTATGACGGATCGACCTATGAAATGGTTATGGTAGGTGGTTATGTTTTGGAAGTGGAAGAAAGAGAAGGAAGGAAAGGGCGGTTTGCCAACCTTTTGCTTGAAAGCAATTACAAATTCCTTCGTGTGGTTATTTTCCCGGACGATTACGAGGAGAACGCAGACTTCTTTATATCTTCAAAGAAAAGCATCCTTCTTCTAAGTGGAAAGGCTAACTTTGACAAGTTTAAAGAAGAATATGTATTGCAAGTAAACAGTAACAGTAAATTTATAAAACTTGGGGTATGAAACTTGTAAGGAATATTGGAGATAAAGTAATAGTTTTACTCTCCAATGATTTGAAAAACGAATTGGACATGGATGCGGTGACTTCCATAGACCATGCAAATTTGTATGGGGAAATCGCCACTTGTTCCGTCCTGTTGAACAAAGTAGGGCTTCTTAGAGCACAAGCAGAATCAGAGTATGAATCTGCAAAAGTGGAATTTAATGTCTATAAAGCACAACTTGCTACACAGATAAGACGTGAATCTATTGTAAACGGTGGAAAGGTTAAAGTGGAAGACATAGGACTTGTGAAACTTACGGAAAGTTCTTTGGATGATATTTTGACAATCAATCCAGAGCTACATGCCATGCAAAAGGATTTGGTCAAAAAGAAAAAGCATTTGGCAGAAATAGACAGTCTCTATTGGGCGTTGCAGTCAAAGGACAAAAAGTTGACGGGACTTGTCCCGAAGGTAACACCGGAAGAATTTCTGGACAATTTGGTAGAAGGTGAAATCAATACATTTTTAATCATAAAAGAGAAAGAATAATATGGAAATCAAACTAACGGAAGAGTTTAAAATCGTTCAATGTACGAATGCACCATTTCTATGGGATTTGTACAGAATCAGAACAGCAAAGGAAACGGGCAAGCAGTATGAAACGGCAGAAGCCTATGGTATAGATTTAAAAGGAATTGCCGAAAGAGTACCCTATTTTGAGACAGAAGACAAGGCAAATAAACCTGTTTCTTTTAAAGAATTTGTGGGTATGTTTGAAAAAGAACAAAAGCAGATTATTGAAGCGTTTTTAAAACAGGTAAAAGAGAAATAACGATTTATTTATCAATCAATTAAATTAAAAAGAATTATGAAATTTGACAAATCGAAATTCAAGAAGCAATCAATTGAAGATGTAGAAGCAGAAGTAAAACAGGCTGAAAAGACAATGTACAAAGGTAGTAAGAGCTATACAGGCTTTGCTACTGTTCAGAAAGGAAAGAACGTATTTCGTGTCGTTCCAGCAATGGGAAAGGCTTATGTAGCTTGTAAGATGTCCAAATTGCGTGTAGAAGTTCCTACTTATGATGCGAACGGTAAGGTGACCGGCAAAGAGGTAAAAGACAAGAATGTTTTCTGCGCCGACATTCACGGAAAGAATCTTTTGAAAGGGAAAGACCCTATTGTCCTGTATTGCGACTATGTGAGAAAAAAGGCTTCCGAAGAATACCAGGACGATACAGAACGCAGAAAATTCCTTAACCCTATTATGGGGTACAAAAAAGGAAACAAGTTCGTATGGGGTATCAACCCGTCTTTGGCGTATGTTTGCTATGTGTACCAAGGAACAAAAGACTTTGCCCGTTTGCAATTGTACGGAACATGGATGAACCGCATAAAGGAAATTTCGGTTGAAATGTCGGACGATGAAACGGTTTCTTTCGATATTTTCTCTCAATTGGAAGGAGCATACCCGCTTGTGATCACAATGGGGGAAGATGATAAAGGAAAGAAAACCTACTCTTTGTCTGCCGGTATTCCGAAAAAAGGACAAACTTGGGATGAGTTCTTTGAAGAAACTGTTATTCCTGATGAAGATATGGAGTATTTCTTGAATGAAGTTCCTACGCTGGAAGAAATCTACAAGGATGTTTATTCACAGAAAGATTTCAATATGGCTCTTGACGGGTTGAAGCGTTTTGACGAAGAAAACGGATACGATATTTTTGCTGATGATGGCTTCCTTACTGAAATAGAGGAGATGGCTGCATTGATCCCGGAAGAGGGTAGCAAAGACGATGAGGGGGAAGATGAAGCTCCCAAAAAGACAAAATCCACTTCTAAGTCAAAGAAAGCGGAAGAACCGGAAAACGAAGATGAGGAAGAAGAAAAATCTGCTCCGAGAAAGAATCCGGCAAGTGCACCGGCAAAAGAAAAAGCAGCAAAAGTCGCTTCCTACCCTCCCCTTTCAAAGATGAAAAAGTTCTTGGAAGACTATATTGGAGAAGAGTACCCGGAAGCTGAATTGCCGGACGATCTGACAATAGCAGAGGTTCGTTCTTGGTATGATTTGGCACAAGCTGGAGAGGCACTTCCTTTCCCGGAAGAAGATGAAACTTCCACAGAAACGGCATCTGAACCGGAATCGGACGATGAACCGGAAAGCGAAGATGATCCAAAAGAACAGTCTCCTGTTGATGAAGATGCTACGGATAAAGACGAAGAACTTTTAAAAGCTAAAGCAAGATTGCAGGCTCTGAAGGCCAAAATGAAAAAGAAATAATTTCTTCTTTTTAGTTTTCATATTTTTAATTCGGTTGGGGACTTGAAATACAGTCCCCTTCCTTTCTAACAAAACAAACATGGGCAAAAAATATTTAGCTATCATCTCGACTGATCATCATTTATCAGAGGGAAACGCTTCTACCATAAAAGACATTTTACTGGAAGAAATGGAAATAGCCAGCAAAAAGGGTATTAAGACCCATATCTGGCTGGGTGATGTTTTTGACAACAGGGTATCTCAAAGGGAAGTGTGTCTTTCTACACTTCACGAAATATTGGAAGCGTATGACGAAAACGGACATCAAATAATCTGTATTCCCGGCAATCACGATAAAACATCCTATTCAAGTCAGAAATCATTTCTTACAGCTTTTAAACATCATCCTTCTTTTACTTTGGTGGAAGAACTGGACGGTATGCAAATAGAAGGGGTTTATTGCTTTTTCCTGCCATTTTTCACTGATGACATTTTACTTGACGAATTGGCAGAAATCGGGGACAAGAGAAAGAAGAACATCCTATTCGGGCACTTTGCCGTAACCGGTAGCAAGAACATGGACGGTACAGAAGTAAAAAGCGAACTAAAGCCTTCCATGTTCGAGATGTTTAAAAAAGTGTATTTGGGACACTATCATAATTACCAACGTGTAGGCAGTAACATTTACCATTTGGGAAGTGTTCAACAGAACAATTTTGGGGAAGATGAAAAGAAGGGTTTTTGGCTTCTGGATTCTGATTTGGAAGTCGACCTTATTCCTTCCACAAAAGGAACGGTATTTAAAAAACTGAAAATTGATTTAGAAGAAACACCACACAAGCAAGCGGTGGCACTTATCAATAAGTTCAAGAAAGAAAACCCTACCGCTCGTGTAAGGGTAGAGGTTTGGGGAGAACAATCTTCACTCGATGCTTTTGACAAGGATGCTTTTACAAAAGAAGGTGTGGACATCAAAAAGAAATTCAAGGAAATCGAAATAAAAGAAGTCCTTGCTCCTACTGTAGAAGTGAAGACTTTGGAAGCAAAGGACATAGAAGATAGATTTTTGTCTTTCTGTAAAGAAAACGGATATAATGAAAAAGAGGGAAAGGAAATCTTAAACAAATTGCTGTATGTCGAAAAAGAAGGAAACTAAAAAGGTAGAAGAAATCCAGACGGTAGCAAAGGAACAGCCCACAGAAACTAAAAAACCTAATCGTTTGGGTGATCTTATTTCAAGAATAGAAGATCGTTTTGGTAAGGATGCTATAGCCGGAAGAAGGCAAGATGTTGAGTTTGTTCATTCTGGTTCTTATTTATTGGATGAAATACTTGGTGGAGGATGGGCAAAAGGTCGTGTTGTGGAAGCCTATGGAGGTTTTTCTTCCGGCAAAACAAGCATTGCTTTTCACTTGGTAACAGAAATGCAGAAATCAGGGAAAGCAGTGGGATATCTTGATACGGAAAACGCTGTTGATCCAAAATACATGCAAGCAATAGGAATTGATTTGTCCCCTGACAAGTTTATCCTTTCCCAACCTTCTACCGCAGAAGAAGTGCTTGAAATAGCAAAGGAAATGTGCAATGAAGAATCTATCGGATTGGTTGTGATTGATTCTATTGCCGGGCTTGTTCCTACCGCTCTTTTGAATGGAGAAGCAGGGGACGCGCATATAGGGCTTACAGCTCGTCTTTTAAGTTCTCAAGTAAATATTTTGAAAAATATCTGCAAGCAGACCGGATGTATTCTTTTTTGCATCAATCAAATCCGGTCTAACATAGGCGGATACGGTGCGGCTACTACAACACCGGGAGGCTTTGCTATCCCTTTCTATGCAAGTCAGAGAATTGAACTTGCTCGTGTGGGGTCGGAAAAGGAAGGGGAAACACAAGTTTCCAATAAGGTGAAAATAACCTGTAAAAAGAATAAGGTTGCACCGCCTTTTAAAACTTGTCAAATCATTATCCGGTTTGGGGTAGGCATTGACAAGGTGATGGAAATTGTAAATATGGGACTTGATTTGGGTGTACTTTCCAAAAAGGGAACCTACATCTACTATGGGGAAGAAAAAATAGGATTCGGGTTCCCGAAAGCAAGAAAACGTCTTTTGGAAGACATAAAACTGTTTGAAAAAGTCAAGAAGGATGTTCTTAGCGCATTCAGAAAGAAAGAAACAACATTTGAAAACAAGGAGGACGAGAATGAAGCCGATTAGAATTGAAGCAACAAATTTCGTGTCATTCGAACACTTTAAATACGAATTTCAAGACGGAGTAACTGCACTTGTGGGGTTAAACAAGACAGACGACAATCAAGGAAGTAATGGTAGCGGGAAAGCCTTAACAATGGATGCAGATATTCTTACTCTTAATGGATTTGTAAAAATGAGAGAAATAAAGGTAGGAGATGTTATTCTTCATCCTTCTGGTGGATACCAAGTGGTAAGAGCAATTCCTTTTCATGACATTGATGTTGCTTATAAGATTACGTTTTCTGATGGGACGGAAATTAAATGCAACAGAAGCCATTTGTGGAAAGTACGTCTGCACAAAGGCGAAGATTGGTATGTGATCCCACTTGAAGAAATCATGAAAAGATCAAAAGACGAAGAAGTCTTTTTTCAAGTGCCGGAATGTTTGGGTAAACCTTCCCGAAAGATGATTGCCTTTACTTGTTTGGGTGTAGAAGAACAACAGTGCATAACTGTATCGGGCGAAGACGGTATGTTTGTTACAAACAACTACATTCCTACCCACAATTCATCCATGCAGCAAGCTGTCTATTTTGCCATTACCGGGAACAATTACCGAAGCAGTGTGGATAAAAAGCTCATTAGAAGGGGTGAGAAGGAAGCAAAAGTTTCTTTAGATATAGAGTGTCCAATAAGAAAAGAAACTCTCTCTATCGAGCGTATTTTGCCCTTAAAAGGAAGCAGCAAACTAAATGTGTCTTTGAATGGTAAACCGGTAGAACTTGCTACTGTAAAAGATGGGAACAACTACATCCTTTCTTGGATCGCTATTTCACCGGAAGATTTGAAAAGCTATTTTCTTATCTGCAAGGAATACTACAAATCGTTCTTTAAAAGTTCCAATACGGATAAGTTGGCTCTTATCAGCCGGTTTATCAATTACGACTTTTTAGACGGAGCAAAAGATATCATTCAAAAAGAACTGGACACTTTATTTTCCCAAAAACTTGCTATTCAAAGTAAAAAGGATCGTGCAGAAGGTAGCATAGAGGCACTAAAACAGGTAATAGAAGATGCTGCCAATTTTGACTTTGAAGCCGACAAACTATCTCGTATCGAAAAAAGAGAAGGTATGATAAAATCTCTGAAAGAAGAAATTGATTCTTTCCGGTATGAAATTGGTCGTGCAGACAAAAGCATCAAGGAAAATAATTCCACTTTGGAAGAACTGGAAGCTCTTTTAAAAGAAGAAGAAAAGAAGAAAGACCAACTTCCTTCTACCAAAGAAATTCAGGAAGTGATTGAATCTGTCAAAAAGGAATTGGGAGAAGCAAAAGCAAATCAGAATGAAGTGCTGGAAACAAAAGAAGAGCTTTCAAAAATCCATGATGAACTGAAAGTGTCTCTTAGAAAAGTCCTTGTAAACTTATCCGGTGTAATTACTTGTCCAAAATGTAAGCACAAATTTCTTACATTGAAAGACACTACACTGGAACAGGAAGAAAAGAAGAAGGCGAAAATAGGAAAGCAGGAGAAGGAAGTTGTTACCGAGATGGAATCCTTGGACGAATCTTTGAAAGAATATGAAGAACTTATTTCTTCTTTCATTCAATTGAAAAACGAACAAGAAGATGAAATCGACAAGATTCGTCAGTCGGCACAAGAAATCAATACTTCTCTTTACAAGATCAATGATGATATTGAACAGACTAAAAGTACCATTTCTTTTTTGGAAAGGAAAAAGAAATCTTTGTCTGAAAAGGTTGAATCCAACTTGGTCGATATTAAAAACAATGAAAGACAGATAAAGGAGATCAAGAAAGAAAAGGCTACGAAAGTAGATGTATCTTCACAGGAAAAACAAATAGAAGATATTATGCTTTCGATTGCCGGATATGACAAGGAGCTTTCCGATTTAGACGCTCTTCTATTTAAGAAAAAAGAATGGATCGGTAGGTTTAAGTCTTTCAAAATGTACCTTGCGTTGGAGCAGTTGAAAAACATTCAATCGAGAGCGAATAATATCCTGAAAGCAGAAAATAGCGACCTTCGTATCTTAATAGAAGGATTTAAGACAAAAGCGGACGGAGATATCAAAGAAGAAATAACTCCGTATGTCGTCCGGGACGAAGCAGAAAACTTTTGGTACTACAGTGGTGGTGAACGTGCAAGAGTAGAAATAGCTCTTATCATTGCTATCCAGAATATGATAAATGAAACAAACAGATGGGGAGGTTTACAATTCCTATCCATTGACGAAATCACAGAAGGGTTATCGAAAGAAAGTCTGTATGATGTGATCGAAGCATTGGAATTTATTCAGTATCCTATTTTGGTTACTACCCATATTTCGAACGAAAACGCTAAGTGTAAAACACTTAAAATAATAAAGGAGAACGGTGTAAGCCGTATTGAACAATGAGCAAGGATACAGAATTGAAATTTTACATTGGGATAGACAATGGTGTGACCGGCTCGATTGGAATAGTAGGGAAAGACCTTACCTATTACAACATGGTAAAAACACCTGTTATTTCCGGTCAGGATTACACAAAAGCAAAGAAAAACATCTCTCGTGTGGATGTAAAGGTATTGGCGGGAATTATTGTAGACCTAAAAGAACACGCGCCATGTGTTGCGATTGTTGAACGTCCCATGAAGAATCCCGCACGATTTGAAGCAACTTGTTCTGCTATGCGTGCACTGGAAGCGGAACTGACCGTATTGGAACTTTATCAAGTACCGTACATTTTTGTGGATTCTAAGGAATGGCAAAGAGAGCTACTACCAAAGGGAATTACAGGCGCACCAGAGCTTAAAAAGGCTTCTTTGGATATAGGGAAAAGGTTGTTTCCGGAAGTGCTTCTAAAACACCCGGATAGGGATGGTATTCTGATTGCCGAATATGCAAGACGAAAAGGGCTGATTTAGAAATCTGACAATTTCAAGACAAAAATGTACAAAAATGCTTGGAGATGTAATAATATACTGTTACATTTGCGTCCGTTATAAGTAACAAACAAATAATTTCGACTATGGCAAACGCAAAGTATTTGAACATTTTTGTCTTGTCCTTCTTGGACAGACTGGAAAGTATCGAACACGATCTTTCCTATCTCAAAAGTAATGTAAACGACCCTTCAAGACTGGAAGAAGTGGAAAAGCAACTTTCTCTTTTGAAGGACAAAATCAAACAGATTCAGAATGATAAGAATATATTGTGGCAATGAAAACTGCGAAAGGTTTGGGATAAAATCTCCCATGACAAACGCAAAATTCGTCTTTCGGTACAATAAACTTGTCCCTTCAAATCTTCCCAAATGTCCGGTATGTGGCATTCAAGTTTCCTATGAAGAAGAAAAGAACGAAACAGTTCCCGATATTTCCATAGGAGAATTTAAAATGATGTCCACCGAAAACAAAGCGAAGATGTTGAAAAAAAGGGCAAACGATTTTTCAAAAAAAGACGGAAGCGAAGATAGAAAACGCTTCTATCAAGAGAAAGCAATTAAGAACATGTTGAACGTAAAATAAATATCAATCATGGAACATAATTCTTACATAGCTATCAGTCATATGCAACGAATAGGAAAGAAGCCTGTTCTTGCTATTATGTCGGCAGACGGAAAGATGGAAAGAGCCATCCTTTTAGACAACTTCAACGGGAAGACAAGGGACTTTTACCAAAACGAAGCAATTGGAAGGGACATTACAGATATTATTCTAAAAGCCAACCTTTCCAATTATTCGGAAGGAACAATAAGGGGATGGGTAAAAGAATGTGATTCCGTCTCTATCAGTTTCGGACATGAGAACTTCGTGATTTACAAAAGCGTATTAAAACCGCATGAACTCGAAGAATAACTGTATCCTAAACAGATTGAGAGATAAGACAATAGAACTTCCCGGAATAGGAGAAGCCACAATCAAAGGTGTGAGAGTGGCAAGGGATTTTAGAAACATTGAATTGGATGTTGTTCGAAACGGAAAATTGAAATCATTAAGGATAGGAATAACAGGATTTTTAAAATCCGCAATCATAAAGGAAAGTATATGATGAAAAGAAATTCAGTAATTGCTTTTTGTTTGTTATTTTGTTGTTTTATTGGTTTGGGTGGGTGCAAATCCCGCCCTTCCCAAAAGACAAATTATAACTTCACATTAAAAGATTCCCTATTCTGGGAAAGAGAACTGACAGACACGCTTATAAAGATTCCCTATTCAATTGTAAACCTCACTATCAATCCTAAAAAGATGGAAGATGGAGAAAAGAGGGAGACAAGCAAGGGACAAGCAAACGTGATTGTTCAGAAAATAGGTGACACCATTATTGTGACAGCTTCTTGCGATAGTCTGGAATTGGTTGTAAAAAGCCTTAAAGAAAGACTGTCCAAGATGAGTGAAGAAAACGGAAACTTGAAAGAAGAGGTAAAAGCAGCTCCCAACAGATTGCTTTCTTTTTTAGGAGGGATGGGAGTAGGAGCTTTTACTATTCTAATTGCATTATTTATATTACTAAAGGTAACGAAAAGAATTTGAGATTATGGCTAAACTATTAGTATCGGACAAAGAACTGATCAGAAATAAATTTGTTCAAAAAGTAAGAAAGAAATTGAGTGATTATTTGACAGAAATTGGAACACAATTGCAAGATAGAGTGGATACTATTCTGCCGGAAGATATAAAATCTATTGTAAACAAATATTCTTCCATGCAACCACTTTTATTTTACAAAAACATCTTTTGTAAAGATGTTTTGGAAACAATGGATATCTTTGAGCCCATTCCTTTTGATGGGATAGGAATACCCAAAATGTTCTATAGTGAATATCTGGACGATTTGAAACGCTATTTTGAAAAAGATATTTTGGAATGGAGCAAGAAGGCGCAGGAGCTTAAAAAGCTGGAAAAAGAAACCGGAAACAGAATTACTTGTGCTCTCGACCATATCAGTACAGAAAAGCAATTGCAAGATAACTTCCCGGAAGCCTATGAGATTTTGATAGAAATCAAGGACAAACAAAAAGAAGAAAGCAAGTGTGATTCTATAGAAAATACCAGAGCATTCCTTTCATCCTTAAACAAATAAAATCATGACACAGAAACAAAAAGAACTGGAAGGCAAAATCATAGAAGCCAACCAAAAATACAGAGAAGGTGCTCCTATTATGAGTGATAAGGAGTATGATCTTTTGATTGATCAGTTAAAAAAGGAATATCCTGATAGCGAAATCCTGACAAAGCCTATTATTGAAGAAAACAAAAAGGGTGACCGGATGGAAAAGTTGCCGTATCCTATGTTTTCTTTGGAAAAGGTAAAAACAATCAGTGAGATTAGAAGATGGGTTAAAGATGTATGGGAACTTCACCCAAATGACAAAATTGTCATTACACCTAAATATGACGGCATTTCCCTTTTGGTGGACGAATCGACAAATGAATGCTGGACAAGAGGTGACGGAGTAGAAGGACAAAGAAGTGACCGGCATTACGAATATGTCAATCATGGCAACCCTATGGGAAAGAAATCTTGCTTTACTTTTGGTGAAGCCATTATTCCTGTCGGTATGTTTTTGAAAAACGTAAAACCTCTTGGTTACAAAAGTGCAAGAAATTCTGTAGCAGGAGCTTTCAATGCAGACGAAATGAATCCGCAGGTTTTAGGGAACACCGCTTATATCCGATACGGTATCATGGACTTGGATAGGGACAAATCTTTGCAACTTGCAGAGCTTTACAATACCTATGAACCGTATGCTACGCAGTATTGGGTGACTTCTGCTTCTATTTTCGATGACGAAAAATCCGCTTTTGATTACTTGAATGAACTGTTTGAGCTTACCAAAAATTTCAAATGTGACGGTCTTGTAATTGAAGTGGATAACAAGAATATTCGTAATGCTTTGGGTAGACTTCCTAATGGAAATCCGCGTTATGCTATTGCTTACAAAAACCCGGATTGGCAGGAAAGATACACAACCAAAGTTATTTCTATCGAATGGGGTATTTCAAAAGATGGGAAAAGCAAGCCTGTAATCGTTTTTGAACCGGTTGAGTTTGATGGTGCTACGGTTACACGCTGTACCGGTTACAATGCAAAATACATTACTGATAACCATATTTGCCCTAATGCTTATATAGTGGTCACAAGAAGTGGAGATGTTATCCCCAAACACTTGGAAACGTTAAAATACAGTATTGAGTGCTTTGAGGGGATGTGTGATAGCATGATGTTCTGTCCTTCTTGCGGAGAGCCTTTGAAATGGGATACAACCCTAACCGACCTTGTTTGTGTAAATTCTAATTGTGATGAAAAAGCGATAAAACAACTTGTCTATTTCTTTGCTACATTGGGCATAGAAGAAATGCAGGAAGCAACTGTAAGAAAACTCTATAAAGGTGGACTTTTCTCTATCGAGGACATCATAAACGTAACAAAAGAGGAACTTGAAAAGATCGAAGGAATAGGTAAAAGCCTTTCCAAAAAACTGCGAAAGCAATTTGATTCCTATGTAGACGATGGAGTTCCTTTTGCAAGAATTCTGACTGCTTACAATGTGTTCGGTGGTGTAATAGGAGAAAAGACTTGCCAGATGATTTTCAACAGCCTCACCAAAGACCAGATAGACTATATGTTCGAAAACGAGGAAGTTCCTATGAAAGACTTGCTTTCTATTGATGGTATTGCCGAGACTACTGCAAAATCTTTCAATGACGGACTAAAGGCATTCTTTGATCTTTGCAGTGGTACACCTGTTTCTATTTCTTTTATCCAAGAAGAAACGGTGGAAAACGACAATCCCGAATCAGTTTGCTTTACAGGGTTCAGAAACAAACAGTGGGAAGAACGTCTTGTAAAAGAAGGCCACAAAATTGTTTCCAGTGTATCTAAAAACACCACAATCCTTGTAACAAAAGACAAAGAAAGTTCTTCATCCAAAATAAAAAAAGCTAAGGATTTGAACATTCCTATTTTGACGCCAGAAGAATTTGAAATCAGAATAGGATGGAAAGAGATATAGAAGACTGGATCAATGACTTTGAGGATGAAGAAACTTATGATCCTAATGAAGATGATCAATTTGAGTAGTTTAATTTGACATAGAAACGAATGAATAAGATTTACAGAGAGGTAACTCTCAACTTCATGAAAGTATTGAATAAAGCCGGGTTTAGGACAAATGCCAGAAGTCTTATTTCCATGCAGTCTGTAGACGAGATTATCTCCCTACTCTTTGAAGTCATATTCGACAAACTGGAAAGAGACGGAAAAGTCAATATCAAGAATTTCTGTATCATTAAGAAAATCAAGTGTAAGAATGACAAGTATTATTTTGAATTTATAGACAATAGAAAGAAATGAATACTAATTTTGAAACAAAATTTGGAGGTGGTAAGTCAGCAACAGTAGAATGGTACACGCCACCTTACATTATAGAAGCGTTAGGAGATGATTTTGATCTTGATCCTTGTGCTCCTAAAAAAAGACTGGTACACTGCAAAGAAATGCTTTACCAAAGAAGATGATGGACTTGTACAGGATTGGAAAGGGTTTGTGTTTCTTAATCCACCTTACTCAAACCCTACAATAAAGCTATTTATGGGAAAATTATCAGAACACAACAATGGAATAGCTCTTATTTATGCACGAGTAGGAAACACAATGTTTCATGAATTTGTATGGAATAAAGCCTCTTCTATTTATTTTCTAAGGAAAAGAATCAAGTTTATTGATGAACACGGAAAAGAAGGCGGAAGTCCAGGAACAGATAGTTGCTTTGTTGCTTATGGGAGTAAAGCTGACAATATTCTCAAAAATTTATCATTATCAGGTAAATACATAAAATTGAATCAATGATGTACTACTACAAGGAAAAAGACTATTGGTATTTTGCCGGATTGGATAAGGAAGCGTTACTTAGGCTTAAATTCATTTCTTCTTACAAAAGAAATTCTGCCAACAAGGAACTGTACATCAAATCTGATCCTGCTAAAGAAATTCTGCTCAAAGAATTTGTATCGGATTGCGGAATAGAAGAAGTTGATCCTCTTTCTATTGTTCGTACAGGTTGCAAAGCTGAAATAAAGCCTTTTAAGGAACTTTTGTCAAGAAAGGATATAGAACTATTGATAGAAGGACTTTCTCTCTTAAAAAAGCCGAGAAGCTATCAAATGGACTATCTTTATTACGCTATCAATCACGGAAACCATGTAAACGGTTCTTCGGTCGGAACAGGGAAGACCGCTTCGTCCATTTTCTATGCAGAAATGCTTGATCTTTTCCCTTGTATGGTGGTATGTCCGGCTTCTGTGAAATCCGGTTGGTTGAGAGAGTGGAAAGAAACAAATCCCAATAGACGGGTATCTGTCATTTCCACTACTTCACCGGCAGAAGATTTTGATGCCGATGTTCTTGTGATCAATTACGACATTCTGGGGAGAAGAACAGAAAAGAACGGCAAGACCTCTATCGAAATAAGGCTGGACGGGATGAAGAAAAAGACATTCTCTCTTATCATAGCCGATGAAATCCATTTTCTGAAAAACAGGAAATCCATACGGAGTAAAACATTCAAAAAGTTGACGGGAAAATCCTCTGCCATCATAGGGTTAACCGGTACGCTTATCATGAACCGTCCGTCAGAACTGTTGAACATACTTGCACTTATAGGAAGATTGAAAGAGATTGCGCCGGATGACCCTTACCATCACTATTTCTTTGAAAGATATTGCAACATGAAAGAAACTTTTTTTGGAATGGATGTGACAGGTGCATCCAATATCAAGGAACTGAACGACCTTCTCATCAAATGTTGCTATTTCCATGTAAGTAAACGGGATGCTTTAAAAGAGCTTCCGCCTGTAACCGAAAACATGGTGGAATGCGAGATAACCAACAAGAAGGCTTACAAGTCTGCGGAAGAAGATTTATTGGAATTTATCTTTAAGCATTTCAAGGATGAAGAAAAGGTGGAAAAAGCTGCAAGAGCGGAGTTTCTGGTAAAGATGAATCTTCTAAAACAGCTTTCTTTGGAAGGAAAGGTGAAAGCAATTAAAAAATGGATAGAAGAATGGTTAGAAGCAAACGAAGATGACAAATTACTCGTATTCGGTTCTCATTCCACTATTTTGAAAGACATTCAGAAACTTTTCAAAAACAGCCTGCTTGTCATAGGTGAGACGACCGGAAAGAAAAGGGAAAAGGTATTGTCTGACTTTTCTTTCGATCCTTCCAAAAGACTTTTGTTTGCCAATATGGGATGTCTGGGTACAGGGGTGGATGGACTTCAAAAGGTTTGCTCAAACATGGCTATTTTGGAATTGCCACCTCGTCCAAGCGATCTTGTACAGGTAATAGGAAGATTGGAAAGGAGCGGACAGGAAAATCCGGTCACAATCCAATACTTGCTTTCATCTTCTACCATAGACAAGGATTTATGGGAAATGTTGAAAAACAAGAAATCGGTAACCGATATGTTGAATAAGGGTTTTGAGGACGATTCAAGTCTGATGATTTTAAAAAGTTATGGCGAAAAAGCAAAGAAAAGGAAAGGTTCTTGAAGTTTGGACAGACGGCAGTTGCTATGCAAAACATCCTAAAAGGCTGGGTGGGTCTGCCGTTTACATCAAATGGAAAGACAAGGAATATCACATAAGAAAAGGGTTTTCTCATACCACCATAGGCAGAAGGGAAACGGAAGCCGTTCTAATGGCTTTAAAGGCTATTAAAAAGGATTTAAGGGCAACCGTTACCTTCTATATAGACAGCCAATACGTAGCTGATCAATTAAAATACAGATTCGTAGATTGGGTGAAAGAAGACTTGCGTGTAGAGAATCAGGACTTGTGGGACAAAATCTTCATGGAAGTCTTGAAACACGCAAAACTAAGAATAAAGGTCAAATGGATTCCGGGACATAAGAAAGATTACAATGATCCTATTGTTTGTGGAAATTTCATTGCCGACTATTTAGCGGATTACAAAAAATTCAGTAAATATGAAAAAGATCGTCGTGTATAATAAGCTGATCCCTTTCAAGGGATATGTAGCAATGGCTATCTTTCCTTTTATTTTTGCAAGGAAAGAATATAAACCATTGGCAGAAAGAATAATAAACCATGAATCAATTCATCTAAAACAGCAAATAGAGCTTCTTGTCCTACCTTTCTTTTTGTGGTATGGGATAGAATGGGTTGTAAGATTAATTCAATACAAGAGTTTTAAAGAGGCTTACAGAAACATTTCTTTTGAAAGGGAAGCGTACGATAACGAATGGGACGAAGAATATTTGGATGGCATAAGAGAGCCGTTTGAGTTCCTACACTATCTAAGAAAAGAAGACTAACAGCAATAAAAGCAAACGAAAAGAATTATGGAATGGAGCAAGTATCAATTGGCTATTTTCGATGCTTACGAGAATACCAATAAAAACATAGTAGTAGAAGCAACTGCGGGGTCTGGCAAGTCAAAAACGCTTACTGAGCTATGCAATCGGACAAAAGAAGGTACAAGTTGTTTGTTTATGGCTTTTAACAAAAGTATTGCAGAAGAGCTAAAAACAAAACTACCTACTACAGTAGAGTGCAACACTTTTCATTCAATGGGACTTCGTACATTAATGAAAAATTTTCGATTCCGAATGCAGCTTGAAGAAAACAAATGCTTTTCTCTTTGTATGGAATTATTTGATTTTAGGAAGAAGGAATACAAAGAGAAAATGCGATATTATTTTGCCTTACAAGAATTGTGGGAAAAGATTAGGCTGTCGCTTTGTGAAATCAACGAAAGAAATGTCTTTGCGCTTTGTATTGAATATGATTTGGATTATGAAAATTCAATGATAAATGATCTGAATAAAATCAATGAAAGATGGAGAAAGGATTGTGCCAAAATACAAGACAACAAATCTTTCAAAATGGACTTTCCGGACATGTTATGGATTCCATATAATTTTGTGAATGAAATGAACTTTCCTAAGTATCAAGTTGTTATGACAGATGAAGGACAGGATTTATTCACACTTCAAAAGGAAATTTTACAAAGATATATCAAACCAAGAGGAAGGTTTGTTGCTGTAGGGGATTCAAAACAACTTATTTATAATTTCATGGGTTCCGATTTGGATGTATTCAATTCTATAAAAGGAATGCCGAATACAATTTGCCTCCCACTTTCTGTTACTTACAGATGTGCAAAGAAAATTGTCGAAGTAGCGAATGAAGTGTTTCCCGGTACAGAATGTGTTCCCACAGCAATAGAAGGTGTCATAAGAAGTGGTGATATCTTTGAAGCCGAAAGCGGAGATTTTATTCTTTGTAGGAACAACTTTCCTTTAGTTGCTACTTTTATTATGCTATTAGAAAAAGGAAAGAAAGCATCCATCATGGGACGGGATTTTGGAGAAAGTCTTTGCCGGCTTTTAGATGGACAGGAACGCTTGGACGACCTATACCTCCTATTAGACGATAAAGTCTCTAAATTAAAAGGAAAAGGTCTGTCTGAAATCGCTATTACCAACAACGCTTCTTATGTGGCATTGAAAGAAAAAGTTTCTATCATTGAAATTCTATACAAGCGTTTCCCTGGTTCTTTTTTAGCTTTGAAACAAAAGATCAAAAACATTTTCTCTGACGATAAAACCGGCATCATTCTTTCTACCATACACAAAAGCAAAGGGTTGGAAGCAAAACGGGTTTTCTTTTTAAATCCTGAATTAATTCCTTCCAAGTTTGCAAAGACACCTAAAGCCTTGTATGCAGAGGATTGCTTGAAGTTCGTTGCTATTACAAGGGCAAAGGAAGAACTGATTTATTGCCATATAGATACAGAAGAATCGCCTTTATAAGTAACAAACAAAAGAAAGAAAAACTGACAATTTTACGTATTTTAACTATAAAAGAGCGATTATGTAACAGTATAATGTTACATTTGCAACATCAAAAACTAAGAAGATGAAAAAGAATAAATTTTATATCATTGTTCCTCATGAAAATGGGAAAATTTCGCTTTTCAATGCAAGCAAAATAGAAGAGCTGGGATCTTATTTACCTTCTATGGAAGCTGTAAAGACAAACATCGAGCTTCAAATGGCAAAATGGAGAAAGGATCATTCCTATAAACCGCAACCGTTAATGTTGGGTGTTCCTTTGGATGTATTCTTGAAAGTGAAAGCCATTACAAAAGGCAAATGGAATGAGATACCTTTGAACCAAGGCTGTAATGGCGTACCATCCGTTCTTCTTATCCCTAATAAAAAGGAAGATGGGGAAGAATGACGGAATCACAAAAGATGTCCTTGTTGCTTTAGACAGTAACGCAAGAGCCATGAGATGTGATGAGATATATGAAACCGGGCATCTCACTCTTGCAGTCACTTTAAAAAATCATTCAGAATTTGGAAGGGAACTTGCAGAGTGTATCAAAGATGATTACAACCATGTAATGAATTTTACTTTGAATACCGGCGACAGTTTCAAAGCAACGGCAGGACTTCTTGTAATGGATATGTGGGGAAACTGGATGTCTTTGTTGTCGGCAGAAGGGATACCGCTTTTCTCCTATGATTTTTCCGCATGGAGAAAGAAAGCCAAAAAGTTTCTGTACATAGAAAAAGCATCTTTCCTTCCCGACCCGGAAATAACCTACAATTTTAAGATGGAATCACCGTCTAAGAATTTCGTTATTATCCCAAGGGGTAGTGAGGGGTGCGATTTTACAAAAGGAATTATTTTACAATCATTAATCTAAAGCATCATGTATTTCGAATCAACTATAAATTACTGGACAGACAATCCAGACGGTTTTAAACCGCCAAGAATACCTGTTAAAAGAACTATTCTTGTCAGGGCTTACACCTATACGGAAGTAGAAGCGATCACTACTGATTGGGGAAGCAAAGAAACAAATGAAGATTTTAGGATTTCTCCTATCAAGGAAACAGACATTATTTCTGTAGTAGGAGAGGGAGAGAAATTTTTCAAAGTCGTTTCCTACTATCCAGAAGCGACCCCTAAAGGAAAAGTAAAAATGCAGAAAGCTGTTTTGATGGTTAAATCCGATTCCGATACGGAAGCCATAGAAAGAACAAAGCTGTATTTTGATTTTCTGTCAGATATTAATGATCTGGTTATTAAATCCGTCACTCTTACAGAAATAGAAACATACATAGAAATAGATTAATGTCATGAATGTACTTAGCTTGTTTGACGGGATGTCCTGTGGACAGATAGCGTTGAAGGAATTGGGAATTGAACCCGACATATATTATGCAAGTGAGATAGACAAGTTTGCAATAAAACAAACCCAGCTTAACTTTCCTGATACAATCCAATTAGGAGATGTAAGGAATATAAAGGTAGCTGATTTAGAGAAAATAGATTTGATTTTAGGTGGAAGTCCTTGCTACAATTTATCTATGATTGGCAAAAGAGAAGGTCTTTCTACAAAAGAAAACATTGAAGTCCTTTCTTTGGAGCAATATCTTGACCTAAAAAGCAAAGGAGTTGAGTTTACAGGTCAATCTTATCTGTTTTGGGAATTTGTTCGTATTTTGGAAGAAGCAAAGAAGATAAACCCAAATGTCCTGTTCCTGTTGGAAAATGTGGAAATGGGTAAAAGATGTGAGTCAGTATTCGATAAGGCTTTAAATACAAAAGGCGTTCACATGAACTCTGCGTTGGTCTCTGCGCAAAATAGGAAACGTATCTATTGGACAAATATAAACGATGGCAGTATTCCTTTGCCAAAAGACAGAGGTCTTGTCCTAAAGGATGTAATGGAAGAAGTCTTGGAAGACAATCGCTTTCTTTCAGAAAAAGCATTGGCAGGGCTACAACGACATCTTGAAAGAAATAAATCCAATGGAAACGGTTTTGGTGCAGATTGCAGAACAGAAAACCAAAAATCCCAAACATTATGTCTTGGTGGTGCCGGCATATACGATCTTGTTTATCAAAAAGACAGAATAAGAAGGCTTACTCCTGTTGAACGTGCAAGATTGCAAACAATACCGGAAAATGGTATAAATGGGAATGCAGCGCAACACAACAATGCAGGATGCTTGGAAACGGCTGGACAGTAGATGTAATCGTACATATTTTAAGTCACATGAAAATGAATGAAATAGAATAAAAACAGTTTATATTTTCCATAATAGTTAAGATTCATTTTGGGAAAGCCGGTCTGTGAAGATACGCTTTCCTGTTTTTCACAAGTACAATTTAAAAACAACAAGACATGAGCAGAAAGAAAGAAACAGAGCTTCAAAAACTCATTAGACATATTAATTCCATGGATCGTCCGTTTGAGTTTTTCGATGTATCGAGATGCAATTTATTCTTTAACGGCACACTTAGAAAAACTATTACTTATCTTTACAGAGCAGGATTCATAGAACGGATTGAAAGAGGACGCTACAAACGCCTTAAAACAATCCCGGAGAATATAACTACTGTGGAGTTAGAAAAAATGGCTTACAAACGATAAAAGATATGGAATTTTCGACAATTTGCATTGTATTACTGGGAATAATAACGGTTTTCCTATTGGGGACTGTATTTGTTCTTTGGTTGAGAGTTAAGAACTTGAGACACTACTGCATGGCAATAGATTCAAGAATTGATTCTGTAAGACTTAACTATCTCATAGGATTTAGAAATCTCTTGATCCAGCAGGAAAAGTTCGAAGATGTAGAATACATAGACGAACTGATCAAAGACGAATATCCCGACATAAACCTAAAAGAAGTGACGGTAGAAGATATGCTTGATTTATTATAAACTTTTAAAAATCAATTGATTATGGAGATTAAAGTAAAAAGAATAACACCTATTGATTATCCCTATACAATAGGAAAGATGTACATTGATGAGACTTATTTTTGTGACACCTTGGAAGATCGTGTAAGAGACAAGGACAAGTCCGGTAAATTTGACAACGGGGAAACAAAAGTATATGGTGAATCCGCTATTCCTTACGGACGATACAAAGTTGTTGTAAATATGTCTCCCCGGTTTAAAAGAGAACTACCCTTATTGCTGGACGTCCCTCATTTTGAAGGTATTAGAATCCACAGAGGGAATACAGACAAGGATAGCTCCGGCTGTATTCTTGTGGGGGAAAACAAGGTGAAAGGGAAAGTTATCAACTCCACACCTTATGAACAAAAACTTGTTGCTATTCTAAAAGAAGCACAGAACAAAGGAGAAGATATTTGGATCACAATTGAGTAAGAAATATATACCTGTATAATTGTTTATAGTTAATCGAGTTGCAAACCCTATTAAAAGAAAGGAGGTGGATCATGAAGTAGTAAAATCTATTCTAAATTCCTCTATAAATAAATCTAAGTTTTAATAAAGGAGGACGCCGAAAAACCTTAACAGAGTAGGCGTATTAACAATCTCGTTGTTAGTAAATTACGTTAATCAAGAAAGAGCTTTGAACACAATCTGTAAAAATCGGTTCTTAGCCCTTTCGTCTTTTAAAAACTAATAGTATGCCTTAAAACATAAAGTAAATAGAATCCATTTTACTTTAATTTTGTATATTTGCACTATGATTAAATCGTTCAAATATAGATTAAATCCTACCAAAAGTCAAATCATTCAAATGGAAAAGACTTTTGGCTGCTGCCGTTATATCTATAATTGGGCACTTGATCTGAAAATAAAAGCATACCAAGAAAGCAAAAAGTCTCTATCTGCTGTTGATTTATGTAAAGAACTTACTTTTTTAAAACAAAAAGAAGATCATCTTTGGCTCAAAGAAGTTTCAAACGAATCTTTACAGCAATCTATAAGATGTTTGGATTCTGCTTTTACGAAATTTTTTAGAGAGCATACAGGATTTCCTAAATTCAAATCTAAACATCGTGACAAGTCAACTTTCAAAAATATCAACTCTGTTAAGATTGATTTTGAAAACAGTAAAATCAAAATTCCGATTTTAGGTTGGATAAAGTTTTACAAAAACCGTTCTTTTGAAGGGAAAATAGGAACAATAACAGTTTCAAAATCTTCTACTGGTAAATATTATGTAAGTGTATTAGTGGAAGATGGAAATTCTTTACCCGAAAAGAATCCTATTACACCTTCTACTTCTGTTGGAATAGATGTTGGTTTAAAAGATTTTGCTGTTTTGTCGAATGGACAAGTTTTTCAAAATCCAAAATATCTTGAAAAATCTTCTAAAAGATTAGCTTGTTTGCAAAGAAGACTTTCAAGAAAAAAGAAAGGGAGTAACAGATACAAAAAGGCAAAATTGGCTGTTGCTATTTGTCATGAAAGAATAAGAAACCGTAGACAAGATTTTCTGCATAAAGTTTCTAAAAGAATAATTAGTGAGAACCAAACTGTTATTATTGAAGATTTGAATGTAGAAGGAATGTTGAAAAATCATTGTCTTGCAAAAGGTATTTCTTCCGTCGCTTGGAATGAATTTTTTAGAATGCTACAATATAAAGCAGAATGGAATGGAGTAAACCTTATTAGAATAGGAAGGTTTGAGCCTTCTTCAAAAATGTGTTCTTGTGGACATATCAATAAAGATTTAAAACTTTCAGATAGAAAGTGGACATGTCCTTGTTGTGGCTCTGAAAACGATAGAGATTTACTTGCAGCACAAAACATTAAAAAATTTGGCTTAGAAAAACAGAATCTTCTAAGCCAAGAAAATATTTCACCGGTGGTAAACCGGGTAGAGGGCGCGGAGTTGCCGACATTGGTCGGAACTGTGAAACGTCAAATTGTACCGGTGTAAACTGGTATACAATTACCTGTACCTGGGTTAAGAATAAGCCCGGAAAATAGTTTTTGTATTGGGTATGATCGACCGGTCATATTTTGCTTTCAATCTGAACAAGATTTCCCTTTGAAGGGCTGATTCTTGGTTTTTCAGTTTCAATACTGTTCCCCGGTAGTCCGATACAATCCATTTTCCGTCTTTCTTTTCCAAAAGAGACAAACGCGATCTTATATCCCCATTTACAAACACTTTTATAGATGGGGATATTTTTATTTTCGCGTCCTTTACATTTACCAGATACTTTTTCAGTTCCGGTAGCATTCTTTTCCTTCCGTCACTGCCCGCATCACCTTCCAGATACTTTATAAACTTTTCTATTCCTTTTATCTTCCGGTCTATACTTTCTTCTTTTTCTCCCGACAGGGCTATTTTCAAATTCCGTCTTGTAATAGGTTTTATGATCGTACTTCCCCACAGGAACCCGTTGGAAGGACAAAGCTCATTAAACCTTTCCACTCTTTTTATATAGAGGTTTATCTTTCTTTCCTTGTTCGTCATAGCTCCCTTTCCCTATTTAAGCCGTAAAGCCTTTAATCTGTCCTTTACAGAGGCTTTTCTTTCATCATCTATGTAAGTAGCCTCCTGCACTTCATAAGGCGTCATTTCGTCTAAGAACTTCTTGTTTTGCTTTTCCAGTTCTTCCCAATTGGCTGCACGGATCAGATCGCCCGGAAGCATAATCTTTTCCCTACCCAGAATAGTTTTATTGAAACCATTGAAGTCCTTGTAGTAGCTTGTTGCAAGCTGATGTACCAATACAGTAGGGTCAAGACCTGATTTTGCAGCGACGAGACCTATTATAATAGAATTGATGGGAAGTGTACGGAACACACGAGAAACGTTTTCCTGCCCGTGCAAAGTAGCGACAATATCTATTTTCCCGTCTACAGTCAGCTTTAGTTCATTTCCCTTTACTTCTTTCCGGGCTTGCTCCAGCATGTTTCTTATTTCCCGTTCGAATATCAATGCCTTTTCTTCCTTTTCTTCTGCAAGGTATTTTTGATACCGGTGCTGTAGGTCTATTATGATAGTGTTAATGATCTGTAGTCGTCCGGCTTCCGTTGCTACCTTGTATTGGTTGGAGGAGGCAAGAAACACGGCACGTTTACTTTCGATTTCCGCTTTCTTTTTGGCAAAGATGGCTTGCAGTTCCTTTTGGGTAAGTTTTATCTTCTTTTCTTCCTTTAGGATTTTCTGGACATCATCAACGCCGTTCATCTCCCCAAACAGTTTCACGATATAGGTCATGATCTCCGGCGTAACAGATGAAAGCATTTCTTTCCGGTAAATATCGTTAAATACCTCTTTGCACCTCTTTATTTCTTCTATGAGAGGTATAACATACATTTCTTTGTGCCGTTGTGCTTTCTTTACGTCCGATTCCTTTCCGCCGTGACGAAGGATAAAACCCTTTGCTGAATAGCTTTTCAAATCGGCTGTAATCTCCTCCCCGTCCTTGCCTTCAAAGACAAAGAAACGGTAAGACGATTCAGAGAGAGCCCTTTCCGCCGTTTCCAAAGCAACAAAAGCGTTTTTCAGTTCACTGGAAGCGGTCTGGATCACTTCTGGAGCTTGTTCTATTATTTCCACAAAGTCCTTTTGGGAAATAGCCGGTAAATCTTTATTAGTAAGTTGTTTCCCCTTCTGCATTGTTCAATTCTTCGATTTGAGATTTGGAAAGCTGTGCACTATTATATTCAAAACATTCTGATTTGTCCACATAAGGACATTCGATTTTGTATCTACAGTTATCGCAAACTATAGAAGGTTTGTCTACAGACTTTTGTAACTTCATTTTGACAAAAATTTAATGGTTGTTTTTATTATGTGACAAAACTACACTAAAGAAAGGACAAAAACAAAAGTCCTTACCTATACATCGCGTACCGGTAAGGACAAAATAATAACATAAACTAATTAAACTACTAAATACCAATTGAATAACTAAACTAATAATATAACAAACATAAAATTTTCTACACATAGCAAAGATATACAAATCTTTTTCTTTGGAAAGGCTAAACACTTTCAAAATATGCAACCTCTTTAAGCTGATACATTTTCAGTCTTTCTCCGTTTTCTATTTTGTAGCCGACATATACCAATTTGTATATGAACTGGTAAAAGTTACCCGGCAAGAACTTTTGCTTTTGAGGTTTTAATATATTTTTGACAAAATACCCCTTATAGAAAAACCCTTGCATTCTTTCTGAATCACTAAGCAAAAGTGTTTTCACAATATCTGTTTTTTTATCCAGATAGAAACAATACTCACATGTACTATACTTCCATGTAGTAAACTTTACTCCGTCTTTGGAAACATAGTGTAAAGTTTTGCCTTTCCTTGTGTCCATGCATTTTACATTTCTTTCAAAACGCTTTGTAAAATACTTTCACCATCAAAAAGACATTCTCTTTTTTCTCCGTCCTCAAAGAAAACAACGATTTTCCCTATTTCGTCATACAAGACAATGCTTCGTATATTCTTTGCCGTTCCTATATCTCCATTTACGACATACGTCATTGAACTTAAATCGAGAGAAACAAGTTCTAACATATCGTCTGTGTATTGTGCAATAGGTTTGCCCCTTTTTATTTTAGTTAGTTTATTCGGTTTGATAGTGCCAATACTATATTTATCAAAATATTTATTGATATCCTGTGCACTTATACAAAAGCATATATCAACTACTTTCGTTCCAAAAGATAGTTTTATTCCGTCAAAATATAAATTGCCGTTCCAATCGTCTATACATTTTAAAGCAGTATCAAATATATAAAAATAATTGCCTGAAAATTCACTACTTTCTTTTAGTTCAAAAGAAAATTCAGAAAATTTGTAATTATTGTCTATACAATATGCCTCGTTACATGTAATTATTTTTATTTCCTTTGATCCTTTGATAACTTGAATCATAAAATAAGATAGCCCGAATTTCTTACATAGTTTTTGTTGTGTTTTGATACAATTTACAAATGATTTCGTGTCTTTCAGACAAATATTCATTTCTTTGTATAGTTTCGGGAAAACTGATCTGTAGTCTAAAAACTTTTCTTGCTTTTCAAAAGAATAAGACACTATTTTATCTGTGGCTGTATTTTTTACCGTAACTTTATACGTTGTTTCTTCTTCATATTCAAGTTTTTGCTTTTCTTCGATAACTGTAAATTTACAATTACCAGAACCAATGTTTTTAAGTACGTCAAACGGTATTAATATATCTTTAGTTTCTCCTAAAGCGTTTTTAACGTTAACTTTTTTTGCTTTTAATACAAAGTAATTTGTTGCATATATTGTACTATCTGTTAGCGACAAATGTACCGTATTTTCTGTGTATCGATTTGCAATACCCTTTCTCTCTGTTTTTACAGAGGTCAAAGATTTAATTACTTCTTCACTTAATTCTACTTCAAAAGAAGTCGCTTTTTGTCCTTCTTTTGCTTCTACTTCTTTAGTAAATTCTAATTTATCTTTTGCGCCGGATAACTTTTTAAATCTTTCCAGATATTCAAATACTTTAATAATGTCAAAACTGCATTTAAAATTTCCCTTCTCAATAGAAACAATGTTATTCGTTACACGACAAAGATAGGATATTGTGTACTTTTCGAATGAATCTACCTTAGTGTAACACGGTGATTTTTCTAAAGTTTTTTTATATTGATCTGAAAAATAAGGGTTAACGCCTGTTAATCTGCCTTGTTTTGTCGCTTCTATATTCTTTTCAATAAAAGCATAAATATCTTTTATCGTGTATGTTCCTGGATCAGCGTTTTTAAAAAGTTCCTGGAAATAAACCTTTGCGATAGCAAAAAGTTCTATAAAAATATCCATAAACAATGTATCTGTATTATTAGTCGCTTTCATGATTATAATATTTTAAATTGTTAATAATTAGTTATTGTTTGTTGTGTGGTTTGTCCAAAATAGGAACAGACAAGGTATTTATAACTTTATTGTTCCTTCATTATATTATTTTGTTCTGTAATCACCCGCGTAATCGTTCCAAATTCTATAATCATTTTTATATTGAGTTGATTTACGCCGTATTTTACGGCAAATTGTATCATCTCCACCGCGTAAAATACAGTCTAACTTTTTCTTTAAAACCGCACTAATTAACGGGTAAACGTCTAAATAATTATCCTCTAATTTATCAAACTCAATCACTTCATTGCCAATAGCTCTAATTAACGCTTCATCTAAACGCTTTATAATATCGTCTTTTACGTAATTATATCTTTTTATAAAATTATCTTTCTTTTCCATAACCATAATATTTTATTTGTTTGTAAAACTTTATTATCTTAATATACAAGGCGTTTTGCTTAGCGCCCTTTATCTTTATTTATAATATTAATACCTTCAGGCAATACATTTGCGCAAATCAAATCATTAATCAAATCAGAAGGAACCTTTTCACAGCAATCTAACCAGTTAAAACAAAGCTCGTTTCTATGATCGTAAAGGGTAACGTTATCCCAACTTATGCCGAAAGAGACAACCGCCTTTTTTACTTCGTAAATTCTTTTTGCTTTTTCTACACTTTTGGCAAACTCTTTTTCAATCTCTGCAAGTTCTTCTAACCGTTTCTTTGATCTTGCAGTTTCTTCACGCACTTGTTTCATTTCTTTTGTCGCGTAACCATGTTTAAACAAATAGGCCATGTCGTTACACTTTTCTGCGTCAAATTGCTTGTAAACTTTATCCTTATTTTCAATTTTCAAAGTTAAGCCCGTTTTTGCTTCCATTTCCCGGATAACTTCTTTTGCTTGCTTTTCCCAAGCATCAGCAACGCCCAAGTGAAAAACAAGGTAGTGAAATAAATCTTTGTTGTCTGAAGCGTTACGTAATATTTCGATAGCTTCCAAATTAGAAATATTATACATTTCCGCTATTTGTTCATTTGTTTTGCCTTCATTGATATGAAAGCGAATGTCATCTATAAACATTGGTTGTCCCAAATGATTAAAACCATGTAACCGATTAAATTTTTCAAGTTCCGGTTTAAAATAGGCAATTGCATCAGCAATCGCGCCACTTATATAAGTGTAAAACCTTCCATTTCTTTTTTTAACTTTAATTTCGCCGGTAAAACTAAAGGTTAAATGTCCGTTTTTGCAATCATCATTTAACCCAATATAGTAGGCAAAGGAATAACATTTACCGCCTTCAAAAAGATAATCATATACTTGTGTGTCCTCTTTAAAGAACTTAGAAAATAATCCAGAGAAACCAATACGATTTACAGTTACCTTGTTTTCGTTGTTATTTACTGTAGTTGTCATAGCTTTATTGCGTTTTGTCAAGGTTTGCGCACCTTGTTTAATTAGTTTAGTTAGTTGCTTTATTAATAAGTTAAAATTTGTACTTTGTACCCGTCTTTCCCGGAAAATTGATATATTTCGCTTGTTGCTTCTACATATTCGCTTTCGATTATGTCTGGACAGCCTTTCACTTTTCCGTCAAAAGAGTAGGTTTTAAGCTCCTCAATAAATTCTGCACAATCACCCTGTAATAGGGTTAATCCACCACCTCCATTGCCCAAAGTTGCTATAATAACAGTATTATTGTTTTTCAGTTCTGTAGCAATAAATTCAAAAATTTGTTCTTTTGTTCTCATGATCTTTATTGTTTATGTTATTATTAGTTCTTTTCTTTGATACAAATGTAACACTTTAATGTTACATACCAAAGGTTTTATAGTTAAGAAAGGTTAATTTGATGATTTTTCTTTGTTTTGTTTGTTACTTATAAATGATTTTTCAACCAAAATATAAAGTAAAACTAAAACAATAGGAACAGATAAGATAACATGCAAAAAGTTCCTTTCATCAACAAATAGAACAATAAGAGCGATAACGAAAGAAATAAATACCACTTTCAACCCTTCCAATATTACTTGTATAGCCTTCATCTTCATAACTTTGTTGTTTAACTGTTTATTAAAGTGTATTATTTACATTTATTTTGTAGGATTTTCCAAAGGAGATACCGCGCTTTGTATTTTCAATAGGTGTAAAAGTTACATTATTTCCGTTCCTGTCAACTCCATAAATACCGGTTGCACCTGTTTTGTTTTCCCTGCAAAATTGCTTTGCTTTTTGAAGGCTGGAGAACTCCAGCCCGTCAACTATCCATTTATACACCCTATTCATTGTATTTGCAAATTTGATAATAGTTCAATCGCTTTTTCGTTTCCTTTGTTTGCTTCTTGCTGCAATTTCTCCAAAGTAGTAAATTTTCTCCCACCATTTACACCAATTTTTCGACATAGAGAAATAAACGTACTGTGTAAAATTTCTTCACCCTTATAAATATACTTTGTTTTCATATCCTTATCGCTTTAAATCCTTAAAAATTAAAGGTTTCTTGTAAATAATTTACAAGTTCGTAAATATCTACGTTGTCAAATACTCTATTATATTTATTTTCTTGCTTGCAAAACGCGTTCCACAAAGTGGGCGTATTTCCATCTCCTTTGTAAAAGTCGTTTTTGTCCGAATATTCATTTTTATAAAGAATGTCCTGTAAATAGGAATAAAACATCTCTATTATCTCTTTTCTACTTTTGTCAATAATCCCGCAACGGAAATTTTGAAAACTATCAAACCAATCGAAAGACAACCTTTTTCCTTCATAACTCACCGTTACAATGTAGTGATTGTGATTTTCGGGTGATTTTTTATCCCATTTGCAAGCCTTCGTGTTTGACAGCAAGCAATTGATTTTAATTGCTTTACCTTCAAATAAAATAGAAGTTCCTTTGCTATCGCCGTTATCCGTTATTGCCGGCTGATCGTTAAATCTTTCGTTTTCGTCTTTTTCGATCAATTTATAAACATTACAATAGCCCAAACCGGTAACAATTAAAAACTTTTCGCCTTCATTTTCGAAAGTATAGATTTTACTTTCTTCGAACCAAATTTCATAACTTTCGCCTAAAAAGTTGGTAAAACGTGCTTTTGCTTCTAATTGATATTCTTTTTCAAATAGATATTCTGGATTTAAATAAGTTGTTGAAAAACTACCTTTACAAAATTCTATAGCTTTGTTTAGGTTGGTTCTTAATCCTGTTTCAAAACCGCCTAAACGAATAACGAATTTTACGTTATTGATTAATTCTTGTGCCTGGTTTGCGTTGATTCTTGTTGCTTTCATGATCTTTATTGTTTATGTTATTATTAGTTCTTTTCTTTGATACAAATGTAACACTTTAATGTTACATACCAAAGGTTTTATAGTTAAGAAAGGTTAATTTGATGATTTTTCTTTGTTTTGTTTGTTACTTATATCAAAATTAAGGCGGAGCGAAAGCGCATACAGCGCGGGCGGAACCTTAATTTTAAAACAAATAGGAATAACCCGTACCAATAAACAAAACCTTATTTAGAATGAATCTAAATAGCATGATACACAATTATTTGAATATCAACAAATTACACAAATACCTATCAAAATAAAAGAAAAAGAATAGAAAAAGCATGTCGAAAAACCTATAACTAAAAGTTATAACGAATAGGAAAAAGAGAAAAGAAGGAAATCAAAGGAATGTAAATATGAAAATGTTAGGTAGGTAGGTGTAAAATGTGATTTGTGGGTATATGTGATTATCTTTTGTAAAGGACTTTTGTATATGTTATGTATGTGTTTTTATGTCTTTAGATTTATGTATGTGAGATTATCCCGCCCTGCCTGCCATCACCCTCCCCAAAACATTTCCCTTCATTCCCTCTATTATCCTACCTCTTCCACTATTCAAGCGGTGTTCGGAGTGTTTGCGATTGTGTTTGCTGTCTACTTTTCGCTTCTATTCCTATAGTTGTTGATCACCTTCTATATCTATTTTTATACTCTATACATTGCCTTTCTTTTTTTACGGGAGTTATATATCTATTGTTTTTAAAAATGGCTCTATGGTGCTGCAACGCACCATGTACGACCCATTTTTGAGAGCTATACTAATACCAAATTATACCTATTTTTAGCCTGTAAAACCTTAAAAAATTTCATTTTTGACACTAAAATAGGCAAATTGACTTATTGTATATTTTTTTGATCATTCCAAAAAATCGAGTTTTTAGATTAAAAATAGATAACTTGCTAAAAATCAATATTTTAAATGAATTAATTTTTCGATTACGCCCTATAGGCAAAAAGAGTTTAACTTATTGTACTTTTTACAATGAAAATAGGGATATTTTAAGCTGAAACCTTTCAAATTTGACACAAATAACCCTATTTTGATATAATAGGGCATTACCTGTATATACGAGTATCATATATAGCTTCGTATGCATTTATATCTTCTTTTGCTCTGGATATATCCTTATATTTGATTTTCCTATATATATTATATATAATATATATAGGAACTTTTGTTTTTGGTGTAGACACTCTTGTACCCTTTCTTTTCTTCTTATACATGGAGTGTATAAGTAGGTGACACTCCCTCTATATCCTTTTTGCTTCTCCTTTTTCCCGTTCCTGTGATCCAATTCCATAATATCAAATAATCGTTTTTAAGGCTTTATTTCCTTTTGGGTGGTATTGGTGTATCATTTTGAAAAGAAAGTGCCTGAAACGGGCTTAAAAATAGGTTATCCGGGGGTATTTTGTTTTAGTAGGGTATCTTTAGGGACTGTTTGAGGACTCTCCATATAAAGCCTGCGTGTCTAACATGACAGTGGACAAAATTCCTAATTACATTCCATTTGGCAAAAATTTTACAGACATACTTTTATTTATCTATTTAAATTTCAATCAATTATAAATATTATCAAAAAAAGAAGTATGACAGGGAAGGTATTTATTCTCCTATACAATAGATAACATGTTCAGTTATGCTACCCTCATATATAGAAATTTTGAAAATCTCTTTTATATGAGGCTTCCTTCTTTTTTCTTTTTAGCCGGTTTTTTTATTGAGAAAGGGGTAGGACATTTCTTTTCTTTCCTATGGGTTTGACTTTCCTGTTTTTCTTTGTTGGTATGTACGAGAATATGGATTTGGACTTCTATTGGCGATTTTTGGTGGGTTGGTCTATCCTATTTTCTTTCGGAAGGGGAATCCTTGCGGATTCTTCATCCCTTCCGAGGGACAATCGCTTTGCTCAATTCATAAAATCTTCCTATTTTGACAAAATGATATAGAAACAATTGATTTTTCTATCAAAATGAAAGTAGGAAAAATCGGGTTTTCAAAACTTTTTCGATATAAGGGGTTGGACAAAATTGGAAAATTTTAAATTCTTGATTTTCAGACTTATGTGATTTTTGATAGGTCTTACACGCCCTATTTTCCGACTATTTTTGAATTTTGACTATTTGTAAAGTAAATAAAGACTGTTCCTATTAAAATGATACCAATAAAAGTCCAAAAACAGGCTAAAATGTAATAGTTTATTGTTACAAAATAGGGTAAATCTCCTACTACAAATACGTCTGGATTGCTATAAATTACACCTAAATGAATGGAATTTTGCCTTCTGGAAAGGTGATTTCTTCTATTTAACCTTCTGTAACAAATTTCCTACCAAAATGTAACTATTTACTATTACTTTTTCAGATTGGTTTTAACAATTGAGGTAAAATGAGACAAGAAAATGGTGATTGGACTTATTGTATATTTTTACAATAAGGTGTAAAAATGACGTTTTGGTAAGTTTTTGAGTTAAATGATTAAATATCAATGATTTATTAATTTTGAAAATCCGACTTCCCTTATAGGCGAAAATGAATTTACTTATTGTATATTTTTGACTCAAAATAGAGTGATTTTAAGGTCTAAAATATGGATTTTTGATTTTAACATTTGGGTAGGAGAGAGGGAGAGAGTATTTATAAGTAACAAACTTTTTATGGATTTGTCACAATATAATATGTCAAACAGTATTTTTAGACTAAAATGTAACATTATATTGTGACAAATTGAGTGATTTTTCATTTTCATTTTGAAATATATTCTTTCAAGAACTTGTTCACGAGGTACACTTGACCTTTTCCGGTTACAAGAGGTGTGCTTACCGTAATCAGATCACCGTTCGGTTTTGTAATCGTTCTTTTCTTGATCTCGAATATCCCTGCTTCTACCCATCTTTGCATTGGTTGATTATAGTATTCTCCTTTTGTTCCAAGATATCCGCGTTTGCGGAGCCACTTAAACATCCGGTTCTGCCCTACCTCCATTCCATTTTGGCAGATGATCTTGGCAAGTTCGGCTACAAGGCAGGAACGTTTGGATTCGGTTACAGCCATTGCAAAAATCACTTTGGGCAAGTCTTCTTCTATTTGGTTCTCCAAGTTTTTATTTTCTTCTGCGAGCTGCCTTGTCTGTTCTTTTAGAGACTGCCTTTCTTTTTCTTCTTGAATCCATGCTTCGGCACGCTGAATAGGGTTCTCTATTTGATAGGACGGTAAATTATAGCTTCCGGTTTTCCTAATAGCAGGCAACACTTCGGAAGTTACCCATCTTTTAAAACTCTTTGCGGATTCCAATTTACTACCGAAAATCAAAGAATAAAGTCCACTTTCGTTTATCAAAGTTGTTTGCTGCGTAAAACCTTAACTGTCAGGGACGCCCTGTTTTAAGGCGTCCTCACTATCAACATGTTGCAATATTGCGTTTCTGGTGTTAGAATAACCCAAAACAGACGCAACATCTTTCCCAACAAAGTAAGGCTCGCCATTTATCAACATTGTTCTTACTTCTCCAAATTCTTCGTTTTTGAAAATCTTTAATTCGTTCATAATGCTGTAATTTTTAAAGTTTATAATTTGCTCAAAATTGAGTTTTCGTTCATTTTCAGGTAGTTTGACTAAAAGCTCTTCTATATCTCTAATAACATTAGAATGTCTTTTGTTAAACTTCATTGCTACTAATCTACTATTAGTTAATGCTTGATTTTCTTTTCTGTAAACTAATTCGTTCATTTTTCTGGATTTTCATCAGTTTATAAAAGATATTCATTGCCCTCAAAAGGAATGCAACAGTTCCATAATGTTCCATTGGAACATTCATACTTATAAGACAATCTATCAGAATCGTCCACAATTTCCCTTGCAAACAAGCTGATATGCCATTCTTTATCGTCCTCGTCTCTTACCAGCACTTTGTCAAACGGCTTAAAATCATATTTCGGCTTTTCTTCAATCCCGAAGAAGCGTTTCAGATACTCTTTAGCCTTTGGATCCTTGCTTATCTTTAATAGGTTAATCATCCTCTGTTTTTCCGAATCTGTTGCAAGTCTATAACGTTCTATATTGTTTCCGTTTGCAGCAATAGTATCCGATATAGTAAGTCCTCCTTTTATTGAAAAACTTGCATATATAGATGTTAAATATTTCCCATTAGTATTTAAGATAAAAATATAATTTCCTTCTTCGTTGCTTAACACCTCTCCATCTTTAAATGTAATATATTCTGGAACTTCAAGAAGGAGGCGATTTTCATCGTTAAACGTTTCCCCCGTGGACGAAAACCAATCCGCTAATATAGGAATCGAATGAATTACAACCAATAAAGGATATGCATTACACAAATCATCTTCATATACGATTTCTGCTTTATTTTGTCCTTTCTCTGTTATAATCTGACCTGGTATTTTCCCTTCTCTTATTCTCTTCGCCGTTTCTAAATCAAACGGGATTGTTACCATTTTCTGTTCCATAATCTTATTTGTTTTTCTTAAAAAGTTATTCGTTTTCTTCGAAATCAGATGCCGACCCTACAAGATCATCGGTTGATTTATCGAAAGGAATGCAATATGCCCAGCATTTGCCTCCTACGGTAACATATATCCTTTCTTCTGGCTCTGTACTGGTAATATGAGAAAACCAATCTGCCACCCATTCTTTATTTCTGTCTTGTCTTACAAGAACCTTATCAAAAGGACAGAAATAGTAAACGAATTTCTTTCTCGTAAGAGAATAATGCCGGTGCTTTTTGTGGTTTTCTTGATTCCAGATATCTATCTCTACTTCTGTAGCAAGACGATCAATAGGAGAGATTCTGCTACCATCTACATTTGTCATGAAAGAGCCATCATCAGATATTATTCCAAATTCATTCAGATGTTCATTGTAGCCTACCATTCCAGCTTCAAAGGGAGATTCTATTGTAGTTGCATAAGGATCAAAACCTTCCCATGTATTCCATATATTAGGGAACAGTACACATGATCCTTTTTCATATAATCTCCCACATTCGTCCAGTTTTAATGTTAGATTTTTGTCTAAAGGCAAAACTTTCAAAAAGATATTGCCTTCTTTGTCTATTCTGTCCAAAAGGACATCTCCATGCGTGACAGAGTAAAGTTTAGTGTATTGTTTACACTCTTCGAGCAAACCCGCTATGTTTATTAATTTTTCCATGACCTTTATTGTTTGTTGTTGTTCCACTTCGCATTATCCGGTATTATATCTCTAAAACATTCTGGCACATCACCCTGATGCCACCAATCGTTAGATATCACCTTTTCTCCAGAGTTTTTAATGGCTTCCATCATCCTACCGCCAAAACCCATGAATCGTCTTGTCATGTTATTTGTATTAGGAACGAATGGGTTGGCAATGTATGAAACTCCATCTATAATTAGCCAATTGGGATCGTTTTTGTGTTGCTCATACATTCTTATCCAAAATGCACAATGGTAGCAAACACCGTCTCTTTCCATGATTGTACGGATATCACATTTTACAAAATGCTCTGGGTTCATGTCATGGATTTTATTTTGTCCCGACCCATCTTCTTGTCCACACTTAGGGCATATCTTTTTCTTCGTTTCCATATTCATTCTTTTTTTGTTTTTACCTTATTCTTCCCATTCTATTTTTACTGTTTTGTAATATAAACGATTTGACTTTTCACCTGATTCCATTCTATCCTTTGCTTCTTTTTCAGATTCAAAAAGATTAAGTCCTGGGAATAGTCGTTCATCTTTATCTTTGTACAAATTTATCCATGCTTCTCGTTTTACAGCTTTCATGAAAAGGTCACACATACATCCCCTTCCATCGTTACTGAATCTTCCTTTCTTGTTATAAGAAAAGATAGTTTCATCACCAGCCTCTTTTACTAAGGCCACAATAGGATGATGTCCTATTCTATCAAAACACAAGATTCTCGCTTCCTTACCATCTCTTGTGCACACCGGATGTCCGACTTTCGCTTTTTCTAAATCAAATTCCTTCATTTCAAAATTTCATTTTTTCAAGTTTAACAATCTGCTTTTCAGAGATTCAATCTTCTTAAATCTCATCTCTTTCTGCTATATTCAATGTAGTTAATTTACCCATGATTCAATTCTCCTTAAAATATTCAATTAATTCTTCAACAGTAGCTTTACGCCAATTAGGAGATACTTCCGACATATTTTCATTCTGTTTGTTGAAAGCAAAAAGTCCTTGTCGAGATATAAACCATTGGTTTGCGTCTGTATCGTTTCTTATTGCGGCAATAGCCAAGAAAAGTTTTTCATTGTCATTGCAATCTATTCGTCCAGCACAATTCCATGTCGTATGTGGATTACAAGAATCAAAAGTTTCGTTTTTAATAGCAGCGAATTTGCCCATTCCTGTAGCCAAACACAATTCATTATCATCAGATACCCATTCTGACGGTTCGTACCCCAACTCTTTTAATTTGTTTCTAAGCTCTGGGGTATTTTTGCGTATAAAACACGTTTTAGTAAATGTCATAATTCAATCCTCCATAATACCTAACAAATCGTTTAAATATGCCCATTGTATTGTTTCACTGAAACGATACAGAATACACCCTGGACGGGACGATATAAAAACTTGATCTTCTTGAAGGATACCCATCAGTTTCCCTTTCTCATGAATACAAACAATAAACTCACCAATTTTGGGTTTTACTGTTTTATCATACCATACAGAATCTATAAACCAATCAACACCCTCTCTAAAAGCAACCGCAACACTGCTTAGGCTTATGCCATTATGAAAGTACCCTATTCGTTCTTGCTCTGTCTTTTTAAAGACAGAAGATGCTTTTGTTATATCTTTTCTTTTCATATCTATTCTGCTAATTCAATTATTGCTTGTCTGAATGACATATGTTCTCTTAATTTAGATATTGTTCCATCCTTCTTTGCTTTCATAAGAATAGGAACAACTTCATTTGCCACAATTTCATATCCAGTTACATAAGCAAATTTCTTTTCTTCTGGAACTATTCTTATTCTATTAATACCGAGACCTCGGAGTTTATAAGCGGGAATAGTCAAACAAACTTTACTCCCAATAGGGAATTTTTGATTAGAGACTATGTATTCATTCTCTAATTCTTTCATTTCTTTCTTACAACTATCAATCTTAGATTGAATTTCTTCTTTTCGTGTTTTAAAATATAATTTGTCCATGATGTTCAGTTACTTTAACAATTTTCATCTACTATAACAGCTACGACAATCATTTCAATAGCAAGAACGATCATTCCAACCCAAAATAAAGTTTAAAACCAATTGCAGGTAGCGATATGAATAACAACGCAATCCCGCATCTTCCCAAAAATTTACTCCAGTCTATCATAACTTTTCTTCATATTGTTTGTGATGAACTTTTTCTCTATCCGTATAGTAATCTCTTTCAATCAAATCCATAAGTTTCGACATGCTTTCTGAATTATCGTCAGAGGATTTTCCTTTAAAGAAATACCGCATATATTCTGCAAGTTCTTTTGCAGCTTCATGAAATGCTTTTTCTTTAGTTTTCCATTCATCGGTAGGAACAAAGCCTCTTTCTTTAAAATGAAGCAAATACAAGTCCAGATAATATACAGACAAATCAGCCATATTGAGAGAAAGATTGAGTGTCTTTGTTGCCCAAGAAACAAGTGATTTTTCTAAATTTTGTTCTTGATAATAGAATTTGTCTTTAGATTTCAGATAATCCAGTTCTTCTTGCAGGCGTATTCTTTTTTGATTCAGAAAAGAAATTTTTGCCCAATTCCTTGTACTTCTTGCTTTACTGATTTCTCTTTGAACTTCCCTTAGCTCAATAGAGACTTCTGTTTTTGTTCTATCTTTTGCTTCCATATTTTGTTGTTTTTGAGATGATTAATTTATTCTACATCGAAAAGTTGATCCATAGAAACAAGTTCTTTTTTCAAATCTTCTTCGTTATTGAATCTAACTTTTATACTGCCAAAAGAAGTTTTGAATAGGATATAATGTACATTTTCATCAGGACGGGAAACAGGTTTATATTCCCGGAACATGGTCTTTCTGATATAACTGTTTCCTACTTTCACAAAATCCAGGAATGTTGATACTAAACGTTCTTTAACCGGAATCATTTCTTTATTATCCTTGAAAGGAATAATTTCTTCTTTTCCTCTGATTTTTATGGAAAGATAGGGTGAGATGTTTGCTGTTTGATCTTGAAACTTGAAATAAGAAACAGCTTGTTTAGGTAGTCTTCTGTTTTGTAAGATAAAATAAGCCATTGCGATACAGTAATTTAAAAAAATGAGATAAAACCCGGCGGAAGCCGATCTTTACGGAAAGATGATGAATCATTCCGCCGGGAAACTTAAAAAATATATGGAAACGTTGGGTTATTATTGTTTAGGATCGTCTTTTGTTCCCACCAAATGTTCGTTTCCTTCAAAAGGGATACATTCATCCCACATACCGGAAATGGTAAAATACTTGCCTTCTTTTGAAATGTGGGAAAATAAATCACAATGCCAAACGTTAAACATTCCTTCTTCGCAATCCTTTGTAAGCACTTTCTGAAAAGGCTGGAATTTTGGTGTTTCTTGAATCTTTACCGCAATATATAAAGGTATTGAAATTACACCACAAACAGAAATAGGTTTCTTTGCAGAATTGAAAATAAAAGGATTGTTTGTTGCAATAGAATTTTTAGTTATATCCAAAGGTTTTAATTCGTATTTTCCCAGTTCAAACATCCATTCATAAAATACATAGGGAATATCATTTAAATAGATACCTTTGACTTCTACTTCATCAATAACAAAGCATTTTCCACAATATTCACTTAATATCTTTGTGAACGAACAAGGGTAGCCGGTTACACTTACGTTCCCTTTTTCGTCTTTGTTATTGTTGTACCAATCAAGACTTTTGATCCGCACAATGTCACCTTTTTTAAATTTTGTTTCCATATTTTTCTTTTTAATATTGTTTGTTACTATCAATAAATCAATCCTTCTTCTCTTCGCCAAATAAGTCTTTTGGAGAAACATCAAGAATATCAGCTATTTCCTTTAACCGGTTCATGGTAGGATTTCCGTTCAGACACCTATAAAGAGATTGCCTTGTTACTCCCAATTTTTCTGACACCTGGGCTACGGAAATACCTTTTTCTTGCATGATCTCTTTAATTTTTAATCCATTTTTTTGCATTAAGTTTAAAATCGTTTTTCTTTATTCTGCCACAAATGTAACACTTTAATGTTACATGACAAAATATAATGTTACATTTTTGTCGAAATTCAGTCAAAAACCTTTAGTGTCAAAATAACACCAACTAAAATGACTGCGATAGGAACAACGATCATCTCATTGTCGGATACACATATCTTCGCTAATCCATCTGTTACAAGATACATCATCACCGACTTAACCAATCTGCTTTCTGTTTTCCTATCTTTTCTCATGTTGATGCAAAGATATATGTAACAGTATAATGTTACAACACTATTAACATTTGTTAAAGTATTTGTTTTTAAATAGGAGAGGACTTACTTTTGAAAACAAAAAGTACAGCTATGGCTACATATCAAGAAAGACTGGAAGCAGCTAAAGTAAAACTGCAAAAGATTTATCCGAACGCAACAATAGAACAAACCATTGACGATAATGGGAACGCTATTTGGAGAACAAACGTGCCGGGAGTGAAAATCATCGAAAGCATGAATGTAAATGCTTTGGAAATCGTAGTAGAAAATCTTCGACAGGCTTATAGAGCTAAGTTGGGAGTGAAAAGAAATTAACAATTGAATGATTTGATACTTTATCATTGGCGATAAATAGTAAATGATTGAAAGGTGTGCTTGTGAAAGTGCACCTTTTCTTCTATCTTTGACACGGTTAATTAACTCAAAATAAATATCATCATGAACAGAATTTTATTGACATTGACTTTTTTGTTCTCCTGCATTGCTTGCGTTTTTGCACAAGGAGAGTTGCCGGAAGAAACAGTTGACTATGCGGCTAATTTCGCTACTTTTGCAGGAGTAGTGGGTGTTACAGCAGTCGTAACCGAATTTATCAAGAAACTTTTCAAAGTAGAACCTTCCGAATGGGTACAACGGATCATCTCTTGGGTGATCGGTATCGGACTTGGAATGTTTGCCTGGGGATTCAATCTTGGAATGTTTGAAGGTCTGGATTGGTGGCAAGCACTCTTATGGGGATTTGGAGCAGGATTAGCATCGAACGGCGTTTTTGATTCCGGACTTATCGAATGGCTGTTTGGATTGTTTACCAAGAAAAAGGAATAATCTTCTTCATCACACTTTTTGTTTTTATTGGTTCAGGCGGGGCGAAAGTTCCGCCTTTATTATACATTAATATATACAGCTATGACAATAGACGAAAAATATACAAAACTGAAAAGCATTTTCTTTAAAGATTTTGTAGTAGTGGCAGAGAACTACAATTGCCGGGGAACTAATATCCCAGCAAGTAAAGTGACAAAGAGTAACACAACAGGGCTGAAAACCTTATATTGGGGAGACGGGACGATCAATATGGCGGAATACCTACATTATTTGTATATAGAAGCTGTGCTGGGGGATAAATCTTGTGTAGATAAAATTTACTGGTGTCTTAAATCAATAGAAAGACTTTCTTTGAGTGTCTATGAGGATGAAAAGATGAAGAATCCAAAAGTATATTTTAAATACGAGCCTGGATTCTTCCTTAGAGACGACATATCGGTAAATTCAAAAGACCTTTTTGACGCTTTCAAAGTGGAAAGTGGTTACTCGAACGGTATCGAACTTGAAAATGAAGACCCCTGTTTTTCTCCTTTTGTCTCACAAGACCAAATTTGGAACTTACTTCCATCTCTTGCATTAATAGCGGAGGGGATGGAAGATCACAAAACAGGCATTTTAGCAAAAGAAATACTGAAAAACATCCTTTCCTATGTTTCTGATCACGGACATACCATTTACAATCCCTATTTCAGTGCATTGAAACATTTTTGGACGTACCTTCCTTCTATGAACACAGAAAAAGTAAAACCATGGGATAGGGTGTATGATAGGAACATTCATTTGAAATACACAATCAAAGTAAAAAGAGGTGCTAACAACTGGTATTTTGCTTATGGATTCAGAAAAACGCTCAAAAAATTCATTCCAGAAGCAAAATTGAACGGTTTTCTGACTTTTTTGTATGGTTTATGGTATATTCCATTCATTTTTCTTGCTGATAGGGTATATTTCCCTATTGTTACCCGGTTCGGAGCAAAAAGAAAAGACAATTCCTATTACTGCATGTCGTCTGCCGGTGATGTTTGGTATTCCGGGAGGAAAAGTTATCTCAAAAGGGTATGCAAGAAATTCAACAAGGATAAGAAATATACCTTTCCCGCGCTTGCAGAGTGCATGAAACAAGAAAAATGGCAATATCTGAACCTGGAAGAAATAGAAAAATGGCTGAATAAATATGAATTTGACGAAAAATCACTTGAATCACCAGTGAAATTTCTAACTTTGTACTGTTACTTGAAGTTGTCCAAACAATCAATTGCTTAAAATCTTAGCCACAGTGTTTTGTCCCTGTCTTTCTTCGTGAGAGGCAGGGATTTTTATTTCCATTTACAAAAGTGTAAGAATATACTATTACATTTTCACGTAAATTAACCTATAAGGCTTCGTTTTTGTACAAAATGATGTTACTTTTGCGGCATATTCAAGTAACAAAAACAAATAGAATTATGAAACCTTTCAATTTAGAAGAAGCAAAAGTAGGCAAACCCGTCTGCACAAGAAATGGTAGGAGAGTGGAAATCATTTCTTTTGAAAATCCGAGCAACAACAACAACTATCCTATTTTGGCAAAAGTATTTTTCGGTAAAGATGATTATGAAGAATTTACCTTTACAGAAAGTGGAACGTTTTTCGTTGCTGGTAAAGAATCTGAAGCAGATTTAATGATGACAGAAGATGAAACGGAAATAGAAATCCCTTCACTCTGGACACAATCTTGTACAGAAGAAAACACAAAGATCAATTATACAATCAAAAACTAATAGAAGATATGGAAGTAAAGATGACGGAAAGACAAGCGTTGCTTTATGAAGCGAGAAAGAAAAAGCTGTTTAGGGCTTTTATTATGACCTGTATGTGGGGAGGGTTTGGGCTTTATTACACTGGTAAACCTATTATCGCATCCATCCTGACCATTTGTACCCTGTACAATATTTTAGGAGCTATAATCACCTTATTTAAGGTCGATCTGGTAAACTGCGTCGAACACCTACTTTGGTTTACCGGATTTTGGATTTTCTCAATCCTGATAGCGGTTCCTTTGGCAAAGGATACAAACAACAATATCAAACGTGAAATCATTAAAAACAACAAATAACATGAAAAGAGTAATTTTTATCAGTGCATTATTTACACTTATTTCGATGTGTGGATGCAAGCAGGAAGCCTCTAAAGAATCAGAAATTACCAAAGAGCAAGAAACCTCCAAAGAATTGAACATCTATCAAATTATGGATATTCAATTTAAAATATTGGATGCTTCTTCTAAAGATTTTTTGGTTGAAGAAGCTGATAAACTCATTCCAAAAGAAGCCTACAGCGAAAGGGTTGCTATAGAGACTGGAGGAAAAGCTATAAAATATAGCCTCAATACAGGTTATAAATTAAGTGTAAACGAGGTTTTTGATGAAAAATCAGGGATAGTTCCTTATACAAGTCTCGAAGCAAAGTTCGATATTTATGATATGGAAGATACAAAAACCTTTATAGATGGGATTCTGGATTATCTGAAAGAAAAGAAAAGGTTAAAGAAAGAAGGGATATCCGAGGTTGTAGATAAACCAGATTACAAACTTATTGCCCTTATTTGGGACGGTGGATTCAGTTCAATTGAAATGAAACAAAACGGAGCAATTGGATTTGACATTATCTTTATCAACTATTACGACATGAACAAACAGAAAAAGAAATAGGAATATGGAAAGGAAAATAAAATACTTTATAAGCAAAAGAAGAAGGCTTTTGTATTTATATTACGAATGGGATGGAGATGTGATGAAAGCGTTCTTGTCGAACTTCTTTCTGCGAGGTATGGATGTGGAAGTCATTCCCAAAGAACAAAACAGATCAAATGAAGATTTATTGATGGTAGGGTTTGCTCCAGGAAAGAGATTCCTATTAAGAATAGGTGATGGTATTCTACGTGATCCTAATTGGAGAGCTGCTAGACGAATGAGAAGAGAATATGGCAGGGATCAAAATCCTTTTCCCGGTCTTGTGGAAGTAACAGACGAAGAAAAGATACGATACATAGAAGAACAAAAAGAAAAAGGAATTATCAAATTCGACGAATCATTTGTAGAATCTTTACTACCTTTGGGCAAAAGAGTAGAAAACGAAACAAAAGACCAAGAATTTTAATCATGGTATATGTATAAGATTAAGTTCTGATCATCAAAAAGGGTAGGAACTATTGAGAAATACCTTCCTACCCAAAATTCAAAAACTGACATAGTGTATTAAATCATAATTTTCACCAAAGCCTCAACGATTTCTTCAAAATTCTTATTTTACTATTCGATGGGTGGGTAGCAGTCATTTGATTTGCTACCCATTTTTCTTTATCTCCACTACCTCTTTTTGACAAGCTTCACACCCCATTTCAAGAACCCCACACCCCCTACGGGGGTTCTTTGTCGATTTAGAAAATCTCTTCATTTTCACTCGTTTACACTACGTTCAATGCCGGATTTTCCCGACATAATTAACATGATTATTATATATATACTTTTAAAAAAGTAGTATATAATAATCCTTGGAAAATCGAAAATTCGGGAATAGGAGTATTCCCTCATTATTTCGAATTTTCCGATTTGCTAAACAAATTTCTCTTTTAGTAGGAATACTCCTATTAAGAAAGAAAAAAGAAGTGAAAAGAAAAGAACAAAAACAGGATTACTCCTATTAAAGAAAAGAGGGAAAGGAAAACACGCGCATACGCGCTTGAATGGGAAAATCGGAAAACAAGACTTAGGGATGGAGGGTGGGAAGGAAACCCTACGAGCGCGCGCGAGACGGGTGCTGTGGCGATGCGCCCTGTGGTGCTTTTTCGCGCCGTTCTTTGTTTTTGTCGGTTTTTTGTTGTACCTTTGTGGCAAAAGTGATATATTTTTATATTCTATAAATGAAACGGGAAACTACGTTGCGAAACGTAGTTTTTTTATGTTAGTTTGCTTGTTATTGTTTTTTTTGCTTTCTTTGTACTGTGAGAATTAAAACGATTTGATAACAATCATTAAAAATTCCATTTATGGACTATAAAAATATAGCAGCCTTTTTGATTCGTTCTGATTTAGAACGGCAGTTACTACTAAATGAGAGTGAAGGTAAATTTTCGGGCAGAAGAAGGTTTACCAAAAAAGGAAAAGAGATCACTCCTAAGAGAAAAACCAAAGGTATTACTTCAAAGATTTTTTATTCAAAAAAATCTCTTTTGTCTTTTCTAAAAGATGCAATAGGATGTGAATCTGAAAATCAAGCATTGACGATATTTAATAAGTATGCCGGTGGCATGAAGATTGAACATAAGGTGGAAAAAAATTTTGATCCTTCTTGTGGAAGGATGAAGGTTATTACTTCCTATCGTTTCGTGATAAAAGATAAATCCTTCTATTCTAAAGATATGAATTTAATTCCTGCTTGCCTTTTGCGTCCCTTTAAGGCATTTAAAGATACTCAAAGATTTAATAATCGAGAATTAAGACTTGGTTTTAATGAACGTGTTCTTTCGGTCTATCTTGAACTAAAAAGAAGAATTATTTATCATGTGTGGTTGTCTGAAAAGAAAAACGATCCTTCTCTCAAATGGGAACCTTCTTTGTTTTTTAGTCAAAAGACTATTGCACGAGAACTTGGTTGGACGATAGATCAAGTCAGATATAGCATGAAAAAGCTGAAATTCTATTTTGGAAGGGATTTTTTTAGAGAGCCTACAAAAAAAGAATCAGATTCCCGTAAAATAAAAGGTTGCTGGAATTTTCAGATCAATCTTCCTCCTATGCGTAAATGGAACGCTATTGTTGCTAAGAAAATTATTATGTACACAAAAAACGTAGGGGATTCTGCTCTAAAAAAGCGTTTCCCTCTTGAAACCTATCGTTATCTTGTTTATGCACAACGTAGGACAAAACGGTATGATTGTTATGCAGAAAATTTTATGAATAACAGCAATAAAGAATATGAGCGATTATGTAGTCTTGCGAGCACAATAAGGTCTTATTTACAGGAAAAGAAGGAAGTTACTGCCGACTTTTTAAAATCTCTTATATTTGACAAACGTCCGCTTACTTATAGAAAGCGTGTACCTCAACCTATTGTCAGAAATTATTATCGAAAACTTTATAAAGCTGCGTAAAATCATGGCAAACAAATTACCTAACATCAAAAACAAATTTTCCATGACGGAAGAAGAAAAGAAAAACGTATTGGCTTTCTATAACGTTTCAGAAGAACAAAAGAAAGCGATCGTAGAGAGTTATAACGGCAACCCGGAAGGATACAAGGCTTCTATCAGGAAGATGTCGGAAAAGGAACGTGAGGTATCCCTACTGATAGCTTCTGCATGTGGGATAGATATTAAGGATATTTGATATGTATGGTATAGAAGAAAAGATAAAACAATATGGCTTTTCGGAAGATTTGTCTAATAAAGTTAGACATTCCGTTTCTGTATTAAGAAAGAGTGAAGAATTTGCTTTGAGATTTTATGATAAAGACTTTTACCTTGCTTTTAGCGGTGGTAAAGATTCACAAGCATTGTATCATGTAGCAAAGTTGGCTGGGGTAAAATTTGAAGCTCGCATGAATATGACTACCGTTGATCCGGCTTCTGTAGTTTCTTTTGTAAAAAGAGAATACCCGGATGTTATAAGACATGTACCGGAAATGAATTTCTTTGATCTTATCTTAAAGAAAAAGAAATTACCTTCAAGAACGTATAGATTTTGCTGTGATGTTTTAAAAGAAAGGGGAGGTGGCGGTACAGTTACTTTAGTTGGTATAAGAGCAGAAGAATCTGTTAGACGTGCAAAAAGAGAAGAAATAGGAACAAGTAAGCGTAAATACAATCTTTCTTTTGATCAGTGGGATGAACACAAGGAACAAATGGTATCTTGTGTAGGTGGAAAAGACAAGATTATTGTTTCTCCTATTCTTTCTTGGACGGAAGATAATGTTTGGGAGTTCTTAAATAAAATGGGAATAAAACATTGTGATTTGTATGATAAGGGAGAAAAAAGAATAGGCTGTATTCTATGCCCTATGTCTAATGTAAGAGAAATGCTTACTTATCCATTTAAATATCCACATCAAACAAAGCGTTTGCTTGAAGTTATTGAGATATTATATAAAGAAGGGTCGTTCTTTAATAAGTATAAGGAGTTTACGCCAAAATTGATATTGGCTTGGTATTTATCCAAAAGAACTGTTGAAGATTTTAAAGGATTGATTTTAAGAATACAGAAAGGAACTTTTAAACCAGATGAAGAGAATAAAGAGCTATGGGACAAGTTTATAGATTATTTTGATTTGAAAAACATTAATTTGTAACAATATTTAACATCAAAAATTGCAATTATTGAATACAAAAGTTGTATGTTTGCAGTCGAGATGAGATAGCTTAAAAAGTTGAAGTTTGGGAAGTGATTCGCGATAGCTTCCCTTCTTCTTTTTGAAGGCTATGTGAGGTTGATGGGAAATGACTTTAGGGTGTTTCCCAAAATTAAGGAAGTGTTAGATCGAATGTCTCTAATGACAAACGAACCGAGTCAGGAAATGCCGGCTCCCCTATAAGAATCGTTCCTAACGAATAAGTCCCGAAGTAGGGCAAATGGCGGCTTATAGGATGTCGTGAGATAATGGTTTCTCGTGAGAAAGGCTTCTTTTGAAGTAACATTGTCCTGCGGGCAGAGTGGCGAGACAAATTCACTTCCTACTTTTAAAGGCTCTGCCGTTACCTTTGATCCCTGTGCGGAGGGAGATCGGCACTTGTAAGCGATATGAGTACGGTTGCCGCACCAACATAGAAAGTATCGCTTACAAGTTTTTCTTTATAAAGTGTTCTTTTATAGGAAAAAAGTTATACTTTTGTATGTGTTGAATTATAAATAGGTGATTAGTATAACTTTGCACCAGTTTATGTTAATCATCAATTTTATTAACGATACCGGTGGTGCACCGGGAATTTAAGCATGTGGAGAGACCTCTTTAGAAATTATTACGGGTTGATGGTTTCAACAATGTCCCTATGAAGCGTGAAAATATACTTTTGGTGCAAAGAAGTGTATAAGCACCCAATTACGTCCATGAGTGTACAAGAATTTCCTATAAATGAATTTTTAAGCCTTGCAGAAAAGAACAACTGGGAGGTTTATACGTTGGAACAAGTGAAAAACTTTGCTTCTGACGTTGTTAAGAGTATTGATCCTACTGAACGGGAACACGGGGCTATTGATTTTGTGTCCCTGAATCGTGTTGTTGTGGTTGACGAAAACTTCAACAAATCTGTTGTATATTATAGAGAGCCGCAGATTGAGTGGAAAGATGCCGATCAAGAAACAATTGAAAAAGCTGGAGCAACCGGACTTCCTGTAAAAAACAAAATAGGTTTCTATAAAGATACTCCTGAGAACAGAAGAAAAGGAATTGTGGGTATGCCTTACAAAAAAGATTCTGACTACAAGAAAAAGAAGGAGGAATCGGAATCCGATAAAAAAGATTGATTAGAGGATTGATGATGGAGAACAGAAGATTATATCATTTCAAATCCTATTTAGGTAGCTTCTGCTATCCTATACTGATCGCTTTACCTTTATCTCCTATTGTGGACTGGATAGAAAAATACATATTCAAAGATTGGGAATTTCTCAAATTCCTTGTTGTCCTTATTATTGTGGACACTCTTATTAGTTGGGTATTCCATTTGAAGCAAAAAGACTTTTCATCGAAAGGTTTTGGAATGATCCTGACTAAAATTTTTGTATATGGGTGTTTGCTTATTGTAGCTCATGTTTTGGGAGAATACACTATAGACGGACAAACAACCACAACTTTCACATGGTTTCGATCTCTTATGAGTACAGCATTAATAGTAAGGGAATCTATCTCTATAGTGGAAAATTCAGGTAAGATAAATCCCAACCTTGTTCCTGTGTGGGTGAGAAAATATTTAAGGGAATTTGACGAAAATGGATTTTTAAGAAAGCCCGGAGGAAAAACGGGTGATTCCGAAAAAGATACAATCTAAATTTTTATACAAATGAGACTATACAGATTTACTGATACAGATAAGAAGATTGACGTAGTGGTCGTTACGGACGGCTCTTGTGAACAGAAAAGAGTGCTTATCACGGAATCACCTCGCGGTGTTGTAACTCCCGGTTCTGTCAACGCTACAGAAGATGAAAAGAAGGGAAGCGATGCTTTTCTTGCTTTGGGTTGGAAATGGAATGTGGGGGAAAGTGTTCAACATGAAGAGTTGGTTGCGTTTGCAGAAAACAACGCGCTTACTCTTACAATCGAACCGCAAGGACTAAATGAGGTTGTCGCTGTGAATGCAGAATGGAACGATGAGAATGCTTGTGTGCTGTCTGTTTACACTACTGTTCCGGCAGAAAAGGAAATTGAAATTTATTTCCCCAATTCAGTAAAACTCAATAACTCTATAGGAAGATATGGTGTTATTAGAGGTGATAGAAAAGTGCTTACATCAAAAGTAAATGGTCGCACTCCTATGGAATTTACTTTGGCAGACTTGGGATTGGATGCTAAGGAAGATTTAAACCTTGTCGTAATGGCAGATGCCGGAGTGCAGAAATTTGAAGTTGTGGCTAAAAAACAGTAAGTAACTATGCTTAGGCTTTTATTTACAACAAAAGATTTAAGCAAGCAAATGACTGTCATAACAGATGGTGTAGACAGTCAGATGAATGTTTTTGTAACTGAAAATACGGTAGGTGATGTAGACTATTACAAATCTTTAGGGATTGTAATAAAAGCTGGTATTACCTATAATATCGGTAAGTTTATAGAATGGTGTCTTGCTAATGAATTGGGTCTTATCGGCTATCCCGAAGGACTGGAAGAAGAAAAGATCAATTATGTAAACGTTCTTGATAGAACGGAATATACGTTTACATTGCAGACAAAATCTCTTTCTTTCGTTAATACGGGTGAAAGCAAGAATTTTGTTGTTACTTCCAGCAAGCAGGAATATCGGGACGGTGCGCCTTACGGGAAACCCATAGCCGTTGCTATTCAGATTAAAATTTCTGGTACAGGTTTTTCGGGTAATGCGGGAATAAGTCAAATTTCTGCTACAGAGAATCCTACTGACAAGCAAAGAACTGGTACAGCTACAATCATTCAGAATGAGAGTGGAAAAACAGCAACCATTTCTTTAAGTCAAGCTGCATCTGTTATTACTTATGAAAATACGATCACAGCCAATAAGACAACTCTTACTTTTGCTGCAACGGCAGGTGATCAAGTGGTCACAATCACTTCTACCAGACAAAAGAAGCTGAACGGTAAGAACAGTGGTTCTCCAACTACCGTAAATACTACAGGAAAGGTAACCGGTACGGGTTTCTCTTTGAAAACTCAATCGGGAGCAAATTATACTGTTTCCGCCACTGAAAATACAAATGAGACTACCGGAAGAACAGGAACTCTTGTTGTGACACAAGAAGGGTCGGGCGCAAAATCAATTACGATTAATTTAAGTCAACCTAAAGCAACCGTTGCTTATACTTATAATTTGACTTCAAACCCTTCAAGAGTGGAATTTGTTGCTACGGGTGAAACAAAAACTCTTTCTATTTCTTCTACAAAACAAAAGACGGTAAATGGAAAGAATAGTGGTAGTCCTGTGGCTGTGAATTATACTACGACAGTTTCTGGTACAGGTTTTTCGGGTAATGCGGGAATAAGTCAAATTTCTGCTACAGA